>Ga0247831_1000309_pt1 | contig 108429 bp, 104 predicted proteins | sample LaCruzMarch2015__9_FD_192406 | JGI IMG/M metagenome (GOLD analysis project Ga0247831, IMG submission 192406) | Freshwater microbial communities from meromictic Lake La Cruz, Castile-La Mancha, Spain - LaCruzMarch2015_1m | ecosystem: Environmental > Aquatic > Freshwater > Lake | place: Spain...
ATTAAACAATTTGATGACAAGGTAAAGGAAGTTGCTAAAGCTGCAGGAGATGCTGGAATTCCAATTCGAATTGGAGTTAACGCTGGCTCACTTGATCCAAGGCTTCTATCAAAGTATGGAAAAGCAACCCCTGAGGCTCTAGTTGAATCAGCGCTCTGGGAGGCTGGTCTATTTGAGGAACATGGCTTTAGAGATATCAAGATCTCTGTTAAGCATCATGATCCAGTAACGATGATTAAGGCATACCGGCTCCTTGCTGCAAAGTGTGATTATCCACTTCACTTAGGAGTAACAGAGGCTGGTCCACTCTTCCAAGGAACTATAAAGTCTGCAACAGCATTTGCTGTCTTACTAGCAGAGGGAATCGGCGACACAATTAGAGTCTCACTCTCTGCTCCTCCAGTTGAGGAAGTTAAAGTCGGTATCTCTATTTTAGAATCTCTTAATTTAAGGCAGCGAAAATTAGAAATTGTCTCTTGTCCATCTTGTGGCCGCGCTCAAGTAGATGTCTATTCACTTGCAGAGAAAGTACAAGCAGGTCTTGAAGGAATGACAGTTCCACTTCGCGTTGCGGTTATGGGCTGCGTTGTTAATGGACCAGGGGAGGCGCGAGAGGCAGATCTTGGCGTTGCATCAGGTAATGGCAAAGGTCAGATATTTGTTAAAGGTGAAGTAATAAAAACAGTTCCTGAGGCGCAGATTGTTGAAACTTTGATTGAAGAGGCGATGCGCCTTGCAGAGGAGATGGAAGCTGCTGGTGTCGCATCGGGAGAACCAACAGTAAACGTAAAGTAATTCGCTAGGCTAAGCGCTATGTTAAAGATGTCATCTCTCTTTCTGCGCACCCTTAGAGATGACCCATCAGATGCTTCAGTTGCAAGCCATAAACTCCTAGTCAGAGCGGGATATATCCGCCCAATTGCTGCAGGAATATTTTCTTGGTTGCCACTAGGGGTAATTGCTCTTAGAAATGTCGAAAGAGTTATAAGAGATGAGATGGATAAGGCGGGCTTTCAAGAAGTTCACTTTCCAGCGCTTCTTCCTAAAGATCCTTACGAAAAAAGTAATCGCTGGGAAGAGTATGGACCTGCCTTATTTAGGCTCCAGGATCGAAAAGGTAGCGACTATCTACTAGGTCCAACCCATGAAGAGATGTTCACTCTGATGGTGAAGAGCGAATACTCCTCATATAAAGATCTTCCTCTTTCAATCTATCAAATCCAAACCAAATATCGCGATGAAGCCCGCCCTAGAAGTGGAATTATTCGCGGGCGCGAATTTATTATGAAAGATTCTTATTCATTTGATTTAGATGATGCTGGCCTTGAAGTTTCATATCAGAAGCATCGGGCTGCCTACATTGAAACCTTTAATCGCCTAGGACTTAAATTCAATATCGTCTCTGCTGTCTCTGGCGCTATGGGCGGGTCAAAATCTGAAGAGTTCTTAGCTCCATGCTCAACAGGTGAGGACACTTATGTGCTCTGCCCTAAATGTGGATATGCAGCAAATGTTGAAGCCATGGTTAGTAAGGTTAGTAAAAAAGATACAGCAAAAGCACCTGAGATGGAGCTTCTTGATACTCCAGATACTCCAACTATTGAAAGCTTAGTTGCGGTTATGAATCAGAAGTATAACGCAAATATAAGCGCAGCAGATACGTTAAAGAACATCTTGCTTGTGGCAGATGGGCAGGTAAATTCAATACTAATTCCAGGTGATCGCCAGGTTGATCTCAAGAGAGTTGAAGCAAATCTTGCAGGAGTTAAAGAGCTTCGTTTATTCGAAGATGCAGACTTTGCAAAAAATCCTGCTCTGGTAAAGGGATATGTTGGCCCGCAAGATGCTAAGAAATTAGGAATTAAGCTCTATGCAGATCCATCAGTTTTTATTGGCTCTCACTGGATAACAGGTGCTAATACTAAGAATAAACATATGCGCTATGTCACCCATGGTCGCGACTTTAACGTTGATGCATTTATTGAAGCAGTAGAGATTAATCAAGGCGATCCTTGTCCAAGCTGTGATAGCCCAATAATTATTGATCGCGCAATTGAAATTGGTCATATTTTCCAGTTGGGCAGAAAGTATGCCCAAGCACTTGATTTAACGGTTCTTGATAGCCAAGGAAAATCGCAGGTTGTCACTATGGGCTCATATGGCATTGGAGTCACTAGAGCTCTGGCTGCAATTGCTGAGCAGAGCCATGATGAAATCGGCATTATCTGGCCAGATGAGATTGCTCCAGCAAAAGTTCATATCGTGGCAACTGGCAGAGAAGATGAGCCATTTATTCAAGCAGAGAGAATTGGAAAAGAGTTAGAGGCAAAAGGCATTAGCGTGATGATTGATGATAGACGAGAGGCAAGCCCTGGAGTTAAATTCAAAGATGCAGAGCTAATTGGCAATCCTTATATCTTGATATTTGGTAAGAGTCTGGCCCAAGGTCAAGTTGAATTCCGTATTCGACGAAGTGGTGAGAAGTCAGAGATTGCACTTGGTGAGATCACATCTTATTTAGTTAAATTGCTAGGTTGATTAACTAGTTTCTCGTGGATATCTCACTTGAAGTAGTTCTATTTCTCATCCTTGCAGCGACCTTTGCAGGTCTTGTGGATTCTCTAGCTGGAGGTGGAGGGCTAATTCAACTACCAGCTCTTCTAGTTTCACTTCCTGATACCTCACCTTCAGTGATTCTTGGAACCAATAAAGTCCCTTCATTTCTTGGCACCTTAGGAGCTACTGCCTCTTACCTAAGAAAGATAAAGCCAGATTTTAAGTTAGCTGCAGTTATGGGCCTTCCTGCATTTATTGGTTCAGCTATGGGTGCAAGTGTGGCAACAAAGATTCCAAGAGATGCGTTTAGACCAATAATTCTATTTCTTCTAATTAGCGTTGCAATTTACACCTATCTAAGAAAAGAGTTGGGGCAGGTAGCTTCTGCAAAATTTGCAGGAAGAAATCGATTTATAATTGGCGCAGCTGTTGGAGCTGTAATTGGCTTTTATGATGGAATCTTCGGCCCTGGAACCGGGTCTTTTCTAATGCTTGCGTTAGTTGCCGTTCTTGGCTTTGCATTCCTTGAAGCATCAGTGACTGCAAAACTTGTTAATCTTGCTACAAATCTTGGAGCGATTTTAGTTTTTGGCTTTAACTCCCAAATCATCTGGACGCTGGGATTGACGATGGCGGTAGGAAATATCCTTGGGGGTTTTATTGGAGCAAAAGTTGGCATAAGAGGCGGCTCAGTTTTGATTCGTAGGGCATTTCTAGTCGTCACTACCGCGCTGATCATCCGCCTTATCTATGACACCTTCCTTAGAGGTTGAAATCTGGGCTAGACTTGGCCCCACAACTTAACAACAATTAAATAAGTAGGAAGAAATTAAAATGGCTTTAGTAGATAACTTAAATGAGCTTCTCGCTCCAGTAATTAGTGCATCTGGTCTCTTGCTTGAAGAGATTAAAGTGATTCCAGTTGGACGCTCTCGGATCATCTCAGTAATAGTTGATCACGAAGAGAGAAATTTAAATCTTGATGAGGTCGCTGCAAGCTCAAGAGCAATATCTGAAATTCTAGAAAACTATAGCCAGCTTGGTGATAATCCATTTACCCTTGAAGTCACATCCCCTGGAGTTGATCGCCCGCTAGTAAAGGCGCATCAATGGAAGAAAAATCTTGGCCGGCTAATTTCTATTGTGAAAGTCGATGGCGAAAAGCTTATTGGCCGCCTTAAAAGCCTTGATTTAGATTCAGCCTTACTTGAGGTTAAAAGTGGAGAGGTAAGTATTTTATTTAGCGAAATTAAGCGAGCCACTGTTGAGATTGAATTTAATCGCAAAGATGGTGATAAGCGATGAATGTTGATATGAAAGTTTTAGAAGCTCTAACAATTGAACGCGATATTCCGCTAGATCGCCTAATTACTGCTATTGAGATTGCAGTCAAGAGCGCCTATAACGAGATGGAGGGAGCAAAGCCCTTTGCTCATGCCAAACTAGATTTAGTAACAGGGGAGATAAAGATTCTTATCCCAGTATTTGGCCCAGATGGCGAGAAAATAGATGAGATTAGCGATGAGCCTGAAGGCTTTAGTCGAATCGCATCCTCTACTGCGCGCAAGATTATTAAAGAGAAGATGCGAGAATCAAAAGATCTAGAAATCGTTGGTGAATTTAGCGCAACTGTTGGCGACATTGTCTCTGGAGTAATTCAGCAGGGGCGAGATCAGAAGATGGTTTATATCGATCTTGGAAGAATTGAGGGAAAAATACCGCCACATGAACAAGTTCCAGGTGAGGTATATAAACATGGTGATCGAATTAAGAGCTTTGTTGTTGACGTTAAGCAAGGCCAAAAAGGCCCTGAGGTATTGCTCTCTAGAAGTCATCCAGCTCTAGTTAAACAATTATTTGCACTTGAGGTTCCTGAGATTAGAGATCGCATCGTTGAGATTATGGGAATAGCTCGCGAGGCAGGACAACGGAGCAAGATTGCAGTCAGGGCTCACCGCGCAGGTGTTAGTCCAAAGGGCGCCCTTATTGGTCCAATGGGGGCAAGAGCAAGGGCTGTTATGGATGAATTACATGGCGAGAAGATAGATATTGTTGATTGGTCTGATGATCCTGCAACATATGTTGGTAATGCTTTAGCTCCAGCAAGAGTCTCTAGCGTCGAGGTAGTAAATATCGATACTCGCTCTGCCAAGGTTGTAGTTCCTGATTATCAACTATCTCTTGCTATTGGAAAAGATGGGCAGAACGCCCGTCTGGCTGCTCGCCTAACTGGCTGGCGCATTGATATTCACTCCGATGGGGCAACAAGTGGCTCTGAGGCGAGCGAAGTTTCGTAAAAGTAGTACTGCGGCGGTATGGTTGCGCCGTGAGGATCTCCCTTACATATCTGCAAAGCGAAGGCTAGGTCGAATAGGCAATGGCACTCAAATGAGCACTTCACAGTCATGAGTAGGTCAATTTAGGCTTCGCGTTTAAAAAGTAGACGAGGAGCCACAAAAGGAGAAAAGTGGCAAAGGTCCGCGTTTACGAATTAGCAAAAGATGTAGGGATGGATAGCAAGGATGTTCTTGCGAAACTCCAAGAGATGGGCGAGTTTGTTCGCTCCGCATCTTCAACTGTTGAAGCACCTGTGGTGCGAAAGTTTCTAGAAAAATTTCCTGCAGTTGCAGCGACACCTAAGAAAGCTCCTGCCAAGAAAGCCCCTGCTAAAAAAGCCGCAGCAAAGAAAGCAGCGCCAGTAGAGAGCGTTGAGCAGATTGATGAAATTACTCCACCTAGCGCTCCGGTAATTAAAGAGAGCCCGCAAGAAAATATCGCTCCAACTCAACTTCCTGCTAAACCACCAGCTGCTCCTGCTGCCAGAGTTGGAAATAATCCTTTTGCAACACCTTCTGCTCCTCCTCGTCCACCAAGACCACAAGGTCAGGGCGGTGCAAGACCTGGAAATAATCCTTTTGGAAATCCTTCAGCTCCTCCTCGTCCACCAAGGCCACAAGGTCAAGGTGGAGGGCAACGTCCCGGAGAAAATAGACCGCCAGGAAGTAGACCGCCAGGTGCTCCAGCAAGAGGTGGAAATATGGCAGGACCTCGTCCAGGTTCTGTTCGTCCAGGATTTGCTGCGCGACCACAACAACGAAGTGATGGAACAACTGCTCGTCCGCAAGATCGCAACTCTTCATCTCCATATCGCAGCCAAGGTGGCCCAGGTCAGAGACCAGGTGGAACAACTGGCGCTCCTGCAAGACCAGGTGCCGGAAAACCAGGTGGCGGTTTTGCGCCAGGAAGACCAGGACAACGAGGAAGTGCTGGCGGTGCTTTTGGAAAAAATGCTGGAAAGAAAAAGAATTACAAATCAAAGAAGACTCGTCGCGAAGAGATAGACAATATGCAAGCTCCAACGCTAGGGGGCGCAATTGTTCCTCGTGGTGATGGAAATACTCCAGTTAAATTAAGAAGAGGAGCATCTTTAGCTGACTTTGCCGAAAAAATTGGAGCAGATCCAGCTGGTTTAGTCTCTGTGCTATTTCATCTAGGCGAGATGGTTACTGCAACTCAATCAGTTGATGAAGAGACTCTGCATGTATTAGGTGGGGAGTTTGGCTACAAAATTACAGTTGTCTCTCCAGAGGATGAAGATAAAGAGATATTAGAACAATTTGATATCGATCTAGATCAAGAGCTCTCTGATGTTGATCCTGATGATTTAAGTATTAGGCCGCCAGTTGTCACAGTCATGGGCCATGTTGATCATGGAAAGACAAGACTTCTTGATGCTATTCGCCAGACTGAAGTAGTAAAAGGTGAAGCAGGTGGCATTACTCAACACATTGGCGCTTATCAGATTCATCATGAGCATGCCGGCATTAATCGCGCGATTACATTTATCGATACTCCAGGTCATGAAGCCTTCACCGCTATGCGTGCTCGTGGAGCTAAGGTGACAGATATTGCAGTTCTTGTTGTTGCTGCAGATGATGGAGTGATGCCTCAAACTATTGAAGCTCTAAATCACGCCCAAGCAGCAAATGTTCCCATTGTTGTTGCGGTAAATAAAGTTGATAAAGAGGGAGCAAACCCAGGACGTATTCGTCAGCAATTAACTGAATATAACTTGGTTGCTGAAGAGTATGGCGGAGATACTCTGTTTGTTGATGTCTCTGCAGTCAAAGTAACTGGTATTGATCAATTAGTTGAAGCAATTTTATTAACTGCAGATGCTGCAATTGATCTAAGAGCAATCCATGAAGATGATGCTAGAGGTGTGGCAATTGAGGCTCATCTAGATCGTGGTCGTGGCCCGGTTGCAACAGTTCTAGTCCAACGCGGAACTCTAAGTGTTGGAGATGCAATCGTTGCAGGAAGTGCTTTTGGTCGAGTCAGAGCGATGATGGATGAATTTGGACAAGAAGTTGAAGTAGCGGGTCCATCAAGACCAGTTCAAGTTCTTGGATTTACCTCGGTGCCAAGTGCTGGCGATAGCTTTATCGTTGCACCTGATGATAGAACTGCAAGACAAATTGCAGAAAAACGTCAGGCCGGAGAGCGCCATGCCGCACTGGCTAAGGCGAGAAAGAAAGTTTCTCTAGAAGACTTCCTTGAGCAATCCAAGGTCACAACTCTTAATCTAATTCTTAAAGGCGATGTCAGCGGATCTGTTGAAGCACTTGAAGATGCCTTGGTTCAATTAGATGTTGGCAGTGAAGTTGATTTGAGAGTTATTCATAGAGGCGTTGGCGCCATCACTAAGAGCGATGTCACTCTTGCTTCAGCATCGGGCGCAGTAATTGTTGGCTTCAATGTTAAGCCAGAGGCCCATACTGCAATCTTCGCTGATGAAGAGGGCGTTGAAGTTCGATTCTATAGCGTGATCTATAAAGCAATCGAGGAGATCGAAGCTGCACTTAAGGGATTACTCAAGCCTGAATATGAAGAAGCAGTTTTGGGTCGAGCTGAAGTGCGCGAGGTATTTAAGTCCAGCAAGTTTGGAACTATCGCTGGATCTCTAGTTTCAACTGGCCTTATTAGAAGAAATGCTAAGGCAAGAGTTCTACGCGACAACGTAGTAATTGGAGATAACTTAACTATCGAATCTTTAAAGCGATTTAAAGATGATGCAACTGAAGTTCGTGAGGGCTTTGAGTGCGGAATTGGTGTGGGTAATTTCAAAGATATTCAAATCGGAGATGTATTTGAAGCATTTGAGATGCGCGAGAAAAAGCGAGCATAAGACATGGGAAAGTCACATCGGGCTGCAAAAGTTGCTGACCGGATCAAGGTCGTAGTTGCCTCAGCTCTTGAGAGCAAAGTCAGGGACCCACGCCTTGGTTTTGTCACAATTACCGATGTTCGAGTAACTGGCGATCTACAACAAGCCTCTATCTTTTATACAGTTTTAGGCGATGATGAAGCTCGAGTTAATACTGCCAAAGTATTAGAGAGCGCCAAGGGGCTTCTAAGAACTGAAGTAGGAAGAGAACTTGGCACCAGAATCACTCCATCACTTACCTTTTTTGCTGATGCCCTAGGTGAGAATGCTAAAAACTTTGAGGATTTACTTGATCAGGTCAGAAAAAGCGATGAAGAGATCGCAAATCTTCGCTCTAGCGCAGAGCCAATAAGTGGAGATGATCCTTATCGCCAGAGCCGCCCAAAAGACTATCTCTCTGGTGAATAGATGAGTTTGCAAGATGGCTTTGTCATCATTGATAAGCCAGCGGGAATTACCAGCCATGATGTCGTGGCAAAGCTAAGAAAATCACTAGGAACAAAGCAAGTCGGCCATGCTGGGACCTTAGATCCGATGGCAACTGGAGTTCTAGTTCTTGGAGTAAATAAAGCAACAAAGTTTCTCCAATATATAACTCAAGGCAGAAAGGCCTATCACGCTCAGATTCGCTTAGGCCAGGTAACTACTAGCGATGATGCTCAAGGTGAGATTACTTCAACATCTGATACCTCAAATGTTAGTGATCAAGAGATTAGAGATTTTCTTGCTACTCAAGTTGGAAGCATTATGCAGGTTCCAACTAAAGTCTCTGCGATAAAAATTAATGGCCAGAGAGCCTATGACTTAGTTAGAGAGGGCAAAGAGGTAGATATCCCTGCTCGTCAGATAGATATCTATAAGTTAGATGTAATTGAAATCAAACGTAAAGAATTCCTAGATATTGAAATTTCTGTTGAATGCTCTGCAGGAACTTACATCCGATCAATTGCAAGAGATTTAGGACACTCACTTGAAGTTGGAGGACATCTCATCTCTCTTCGAAGAAGCCTAGTAGCTCCATTTTCGCTAAGTGATTGCAGCGGCCTTGAATCACCAGTGATAAGGCCGCTTGCTAGCGAAATCTCTAAAGTTATGAGGGTTAGAGATGTTGATCTACAAGAAGTTACAGAGTTGAGCTTTGGTCGCGCGCTGGCCGCATCAAGTACTGATGGCCCAGTTGTTGCCCTTGCTCCTGATGGGCAGGTTGCTGCGATATTGGAAAACCGCGAACATGGCGCTCAACCTGTGGCGGTCTTTATTTCATGAAAGAATTAAAGCTATGAGTAGCGCTGAAGTAACTTGGCATGGTTCCCCGCTTCTAGGCTCCGCACTTGCTATCGGAATTTTTGATGGAGTTCACATTGGCCATCAAGTAATTCTTCAAGAGGGAGTTAGAGAAAACCTGCCAGTAGTTGCACTTACCTTTGATCCCCATCCAACATCTGTATTTGCTCCAGATCGAGTTCCAACTCGCCTTCTAACTATTAGTAATCGTATTGCTCAGTTATCGATGCATGGGGCAACAAGCGTGGCAGTAATGAAGTTTAGCTCTCAATTTTCACAGTTAACCCCAGATCAATTCATTAACGAAGTCTTAAAACCAATATTTGACCCTGCTTTAGTTTTGGTGGGGGAGAACTTCACATTTGGAGCAAAAGCTGCAGGCAATGTTGAGTATCTGCAATCTAATTCATCTTTTAAAGTAAAGGCAATTCCACTTTATAACCATGGAAATATTAAGGTCTCCTCAACAAGAATTAGAGAGGCAATTAAGGCTGGAAATATCGAGATTGCTAATCAGTTGCTTACTAGACCTCATCAATTAGTGGGACCAGTTGTTCATGGCGAAAAACGAGGAAGAACAATCGGCTATCCAACTGCAAATATTGGCCTAGATTCCTATGCCACAATTCCATCTGATGGAGTTTATGCCGGATGGTTATCAGTAGGGGCTCATCGCTGGAGCGCAGCAATTTCTATTGGAACTAATCCAACATTTGATGGCGTGCGCGGAAGACAAGTTGAGGCCTACGCACTTGATCGAGATGATCTAGATCTCTATGACCAAGAGGCGAAAGTTGAATTCGGTTGGAGACTTAGAGATACCATTAAATTTGGCTCACTTGATGAGCTCTTGGTTCAGATGAAAAAAGATTGCGATGAAGCTAGAAAATTGACTTCTCTTTAAGCGTATTTTTGCCTCGATTTTAGATCTTTAAGCAGCGCTGGTAGATTTACGCCCCTCAAGCGAGAAAGCGTGCGCTCGTGTATTAGACCGAGAGCCCTCGTGAAAGATGTAAAGGAAGAAAAAAAATGGCATTAAAACCTGCCGAGAAGAAAGAAATTATCACCAAGTATGGCGCCTCTGCATCTGACACAGGAAGCCCTGAATCACAGGTTGCGCTTTTATCACGGAGAATTGAAGAAGTAACTGAGCACCTACAGACAAATCAGCATGATCACCACAACCGTCGTGGTCTACTGCTTCTAGTAGGTCGCCGTAGAAGAATTTTGCAATACCTTGCAAAGACAGATATTGCGCGATACCGCGCGATCATCGACAAACTCGGCATCCGCCGTTAGTTTGCTGAACAATTAAATAATCACCCAGCGCAACGATAGAGGTTTGGTCCTCGGTGGTGGCTTACGGATTTAAACAAGAATGCCGTTGGCTTCGATCGAAGATCCATTCTCTATAAACATGCGTTCGGGTGTTAGAGAATAGGAGAGACCCATGGAGGGTCAAGACGTTAAGTCTGCCGCTGTCACAATTGACAACGGAAAATTTGGAAAACGAGAAATTCGTTTCGAAACTGGTCGCCTAGCGCGCCAAGCTGCAGGAACTGCAGTTGTATACCTAGATGATGAGACTATGTTGCTATCAGCAACTACTGCTTCAAAGTCACCTAAAGATCAATTCGACTTCTTCCCATTAACAGTTGATGTGGAAGAGCGTATGTATGCAGTTGGAAAGATCCCAGGATCATTTTTCCGCAGAGAAGGTCGTCCTTCAGAGGATGCAATTCTTACCTGCCGCTTAATTGATCGCCCGCTACGCCCCTCATTTATTAAGGGGCTGCGCAATGAAGTTCAGATCGTAGTGACTGTTATGGCCCTTGATCAGAATCATATGTATGACGTGATTGCTATTAATGCGGCATCTATGTCAACGCAATTAGCAGGACTGCCATTCTCAGGTCCAATTGGTGGCGTGCGTATCGCACTCATCGATGGACAATGGGTGGCTTTCCCAAACCATAGCGATCTAGAAAATGCTGTTTTTGATATGGTCGTTGCCGGAAGAATTGCTGGCGATGATGTTGCAATTATGATGGTTGAAGCAGAGGCAACAGTTAAGACCATTGATTTGATTGGCTCTGGCGCTAGCGCTCCAACTGAAGAAATTGTTGGTCAAGGTCTTGAGGCTTCAAAGCCATTTATTCGCCAGCTCTGCCAAGCACAGATTGAACTAGCAAAAGTTGCTGCAAAGCCAACCGCTGAGTTCCCCGTATTTCTTGATTATCAAGATGATGCATTTGCAGCTGTTGAGAAAGCAGCAAAGAAAGAGCTTGATGCTGCGCTAAAGATTTCAGGTAAGCAAGAGCGTGAAACTGAGATTGAGAGACTGTCTACCGAAGTTAAGCAATCACTTGCTGAGAGCTTTGTTGGTCGGGAGAAAGAAATTCCTGCAGCCTTTCGCTCGCTAACTAAGAAGTTGGTTCGCCAGCGCGTGCTTCGTGAAAAGATTCGCATCGATGGACGAGGACTTCGCGATATCAGACCGCTGATTGCTGAAGTTGAAGTAGTCCCAAGAGTTCATGGCTCTGCAATATTTGAAAGAGGCGAGACCCAGATTCTGGGAATCACAACTTTAAATATGCTTAAGATGGAGCAACAGCTAGATACGCTCAATCCTGAAGACCACAAGCGTTATATGCATAACTACAACTTCCCGCCTTACTCAACTGGTGAGACTGGTCGAGTTGGATCACCTAAGAGACGAGAAATTGGCCATGGCGCACTTGCTGAGCGAGCCCTCCTTCCAGTTCTTCCTGGGCGCCAGGAGTTTCCATATGCGATCAGACAAGTATCTGAAGCACTTGGTTCAAATGGATCAACATCAATGGGCTCGGTATGTGCATCAACTCTCTCGCTATTAAATGCTGGAGTTCCGCTAAAGGCTCCAGTTGCTGGAATTGCAATGGGCTTAATTTCCGATGATGTTGATGGCAAAGTGGAATATGTTGCTCTGACAGATATTTTGGGAGCAGAAGATGCTTTCGGCGATATGGACTTTAAAGTTGCTGGAACTAAAGACTTTGTAACAGCTCTCCAACTAGATACTAAATTAGATGGAATTCCAGCTAGCGTTCTATCTGCTGCGCTTCTACAAGCAAAAGAAGCTCGCCTTGCAATCTTAAAGGTGATGAATGAAGCTATTGATGGTCCAGATGATATGAACCCGCTTGCTCCAAGAATCATCTCAATTAAGATCCCAGTGGATCAGATTGGCGCTGTTATTGGACCTAAGGGCAAGATCATCAATCAGATTCAAGAGGAGACCGGAGCTGAGATCTCCATTGAAGATGATGGAACAATCTTTATTGGCGCCACAAATGGCACAGCAGCAGATGCTGCTAAAGCTGCGATTCTCTCAATTGCTGATCCAAAGCTTCCTGAAATTGGAGAGCGATATAACGGAACAATCGTCAAGCTTGCAACCTTCGGAGCTTTCGTAAATCTCCTTCCAGGAAAAGATGGCTTGCTACACATCTCTCAGATTCGAAAGATGCATGGCGGAAAGCGCATTGAAAACCTTGAAGATGTTATGAATGTTGGCGATAAGGTTGAAGTTGAAATTGGCGAGATTGACCCAAAGGGCAAGCTCTCGCTAATTCCAGTTTTAGATGAAAGCCAGAAGTCAGATACTGCTTCAGAGTAAGTGGAATTAAATGACTGTGCGTAGGACCGTTCTTGCTAGCGGCCTACGCATCGTCACTGAAGAAATTCCTACAGTCCGCTCAGCTGCTTTTGGTATCTGGGTCAATGTTGGATCCCGCGATGAGAGCTTAAAAGTTGCGGGAGCATCACATTTTCTAGAACACCTGTTGTTTAAAGGGACAAAGCGACGCAGCGCGCTTGAAATTTCATCTTCAATTGAAGCCGTTGGCGGCGAAATGAATGCTTTCACATCCAAGGAATACACCTGCTTTTATGCTCGGGTAATTGATAAGGATCTCCCTCTCGCTATTGATGTTATTTCAGATCTGATTACCTCATCAGTTGCTAAGCCAAGTGATGTGGAGGCTGAAAGAAAAGTTGTTCTAGAGGAGATCTCTATGCGCGATGATGATCCGGCAGACTTAGTTCATGAGTTATTTGCTGAGACTTTCTATGGCGATACCACCCTTGGGCGCTCAATACTTGGCACCACTAAATCAATAAAGTCACTTTCTAGAAGCGCGGTATTTAACTACTATAAAAAGCGCTATCTACCAGAAGATATCGTTGTTGCAGTTGCTGGAAATATCAGGCATCAGCAGGTCGTAGATCAAATCATTGCAGCTCTCTCAAGGGATGAATTCCTAGATCGAGCTGAGAAGAAATTTAATCTAAGACCAAGCCAGGAATTTAGTAAAAAGCCAAAGAGAAATGTTGGTCTGATAAATAGAAAGACAGAGCAGGCCCACATCGTTCTTGGAATGCCTGGAGTAAATCGAGATGATAAAAGACGCTTTGCCATGGGAATTTTATCTGCCGCACTTGGCGGAGGAATGTCCTCTAGGCTATTTCAAGAAATTAGAGAAAAGCGTGGTCTTGCTTACTCCGTCTATTCATATGCTCAACAATTTGCGGGAAGTGGCTTTCTTGCCCTCTATGCCGGATCTACTCCAAGTAAGGCTGTTGATGTTATAAAGATAATGCGCGGAGTTTTAGAAGATGTTGCAAGTAATGGTCTAACAGATGAGGAATTAATTAAGGCTCAAGGAGCAGTTAGTGGCTCACTAGTTTTAGGCCAGGAAGATACGGGTTCTCGAATGAGCCGGATTGGAAAGAGCGAGCTGATCTATGGCCAGGTCTTAAGCTTTGATGAGATCCTGCGAGAGATTTCAGCCGTTGATAGCGCAGCCATTGCAAACCTAGCATCTGAGGTCTTGGGTTCTGCGCCAAGCCTTGCGATTGTGGGACCATTTGCCAAGCGTTCAATCTTTGAAAAGGCTATGAAGTAGAAGGTGGAGAAGCGATGAGAATTAAAGTCGCCATTCTTGGCGCTAAGGGTCGTATGGGCAGCGAGAGCGTTAAAGCTATCTCTGCTGCAAGTGATCTGGACCTAGTTGCATCTCTTGACCTAGGTGATTCCCTAGATCTACTAAAAAGCTCTGGCGCCCAAGTTGTTCTAGATTTTACTCATCCTGATTCGGTAATGAAGAATTTAGAGTATGCAATAAATTGCGGAATTAATGTAGTCGTTGGAACTACAGGTTTTGATAGCAAGAGAATAGAAGAAGTTAAAGCTCTACTAGCTAAAAATCCTCAAGTTGGAGCAATCATCGCGCCAAACTTTGGTCTGGGGGCAGTATTGATGATGCAATTTGCAGCAAAGGCTGCCACCTATTTTGAATCTGTTGAGATTATTGAGCTACATCATCCAGAAAAGGCAGATGCTCCTTCTGGAACCGCAACTAGAACTGCAGAGTTAATCTCAGATGCCAGAGCGAGAGCCAAGAAGGGCGCAATGCCTGATAAGACTAGTAGCGCACTTGCTGGAGCAAGAGGAGCCAAGGTTAGCGATGTTCCAATTCATTCGGTACGCCTAAGAGGTTTAGTTGCTCATCAGGAAGTATTACTAGGAGATCAAGGCGAGACTCTCTCGATTAGGCATGACTCAATAGAGAGAAGTGGCTTTATGCCTGGAGTACTTCTTGCCCTAAGAAGCGTGTCTACAAGACCTGGTTTAACCTTTGGCCTTGAGAATCTGATGGATATCTAGGAGGAAAATGTGAGTACTTCAATAACAATGTATAGCGCAGATTGGTGTGGAGATTGCGTCAGATCTAAAAGATTGCTTGATTCACTTCAAGTTAGTTATGAAATTATTGATGTTGAATCAGTTCCTGGAGCATCAGAGAAAGTTATTGAAATAAACGGCGGAAAGCGCTCTATCCCAGTAATTCTCTTTCCTGATGGGACCCATCTAACGGAGCCCTCTGATATCGATCTAAAAGCAAAGCTTGAAGCTTTAAAGATTATCTAGAGGTTATAAACCGCGGCAGAGCTTGCCGCAGCAAGCAGCATCATAATTGGAAAGTTTGCTTTCAAACTTAATGCAATAGCAGCAACTAGAAGTCCTACAAGCCTGTGATCAATTACAACCTGCTGCTTAATGGTTAGCGCTTGAACAGCGACTAATGAGCTCAGTAGAGCGATAGGTATTAGAGAATTAATCCGTTGAATCGTTGGTCTATTAAGAAGAGATTCTGGGATGCGATAGCCAAGATACTTCAACAAAAAGCAGATCAGAGACGAAACTAAGGTTGCAATCCATATCTGACTCATCGAGCTGCCCTGCTTCCAAAAATTACTGCCAATAGTGCTGTTGCAATTATTGGAAATCCAGCTGGAGCAAATGGAACTAATAAAAGCGCCAAAAGCGCAGCAGATATGGCAAGTACTCGAGTTTTATAATCAGTAAGTCTTGGCCAGAGGAGTCCAAGAAATGCTGCTGGAACTACTGCATCAAGACCCCACGCTGCAGGATCTCCAATTGCTCCAGCGCCGATGGCTCCAAGGAGAGTAAAGAGATTCCAGAAGAAATAAACACCAATACCGGTTGCCCAGAAGCCATAACGCGCAGCCTCATCACCTCGCCCCTCTTGGCTAATAGCAACGCCTGTTGATTCATCAATTGTTAATTGCGCGCCAATCAGACGTTTAAAACCTCTTAATTTCAAAAGAGGTGCCATCTTTAATCCATAGAGACCATTTCGAAAACCGAGAAGAGATCCGGTAGCAATTGCGCTCAATGCAGATCCACCCGAGCCCATAACTCCAACAACTGCAAATTGTGATGCGCCGGAAAATAAGAGAAGTGATAAGAGACAGGTTTGAAGAACTGAAAATCCTGCAGCGATAGAGGCTGCTCCGAAGGCGGCGCCATATGTGCCAACCGGGATGGCCACCGCCATTGAGTCTGATAAGACTCTGCTCTTATTAAAGCTTGAAGGATTTAATGACACGCGCCCATTCTGCCTTAGAAAATCCCAACCTTGCGCCAGAGAGTAGATAAGGTCGCGCACGTGAGCCAGCCAAGCCATCCAGATATTGTCTTTAGAGATGATGTGACAGTAGAGCTAGTCAAATCTAGCGCTAGCGATGCTGATGTCATTTGGGCCGCTCGAGTCTCAACAGCAGGTGAGAATTCTCTAGAGGAAGTAAATGCAGACCCTGCTCGATCAACTGGATTAATCAATTACTTGGCAAGAGAGCGCCATGGCTCTCCATTCGAGCATACCTCAATGACATTTTTCATTAGCGCGCCGATATTTGTATTTAGAGAGTTTATGCGTCATCGCATCGCCTCTTACAACGAAGAGAGTGGTCGTTATCGCGAACTGCTTCCAGTTTTCTATGTTCCAAATAAGGCTAGAAAATTAGTACAAGTCGGAAAGACTGGCGCCTACACATTTGTTGATGGCAGTGATGAGCAATATGAAATATCAGTTGCTGCGATGAAAGAAAGTTATGAACTTTGTTATTTGAATTATAAGAAGATGCTAGATGCAGGGGTGGCAAAAGAAGTTGCTAGAGCAGTGCTTCCGGTTGCGCTCTATTCATCTATGTATGTCACGATGAATGCTAGAGCCCTTATGAATTTTCTCTCGTTAAGAACAGCCCGAGAAGGATCTCACTTTCCTAGCTATCCGCAGCGGGAGATAGAAATGGTGGCAGAGAAGATGGAGGAGCACTTTGCCCGCCTGATGCCGATTACCTATGCTGCCTTTGAAAAGTCGGGGCGCGTCGCGCCATAGCCGGTAAGTAGTAGCCTTGGCGCATGTCGATTCAAGCGCCATTTGGCAGATTGTTGACCGCGATGGTCACCCCTTTTAAAGAAGATTTATCAATTGATTGGGCAAGCGTTGAAAAAATAGCCGCACATCTAGTTTCAACTGGTCATGATGGAATAGTTTTAAATGGCACAACAGGGGAGGCGCCAACTACTAGCGATGAAGAGAAAGTTGAAATTATCAAGGTAGTTCGAAGAGTAGTTGGATCAAATATAAAGATTGTTGCAGGGGCTGGAAATAACGAAACTTCTCACTCGCTCGAGCAGGCAAGGCAGGCAGCTAAGGCTGGAGCTGATGGACTTTTAGTGGTGACTCCTTATTACAACAAGCCACCGCAGGCTGGAATTGCCGCACACTTTGAAGCAATGGCAGGCGCTACTGATTTGCCAATCATGCTCTATGACATCCCGCATAGAACTGGGGTTGCAATTGAGCCAGATACGATTGTTAAGTTAGCAGCAAATCCGAAAATTGCAGCTCTTAAAGATGCAAAGGGAGATATCGCTTCAACTTCCTGGGTAATTAAGAGATGCGCTATTCCGGTTTACTCTGGTGATGATATTTTAAATCTTCCACTACTTTCAGTTGGAGCGGTGGGATTTGTCTCCGTCTGCGGCCATAGCGTTGGGGCAGAGTTAAAACAGATGCTAAATGCATTCTTTTCAGGTGATGTCGCAAAGGCTCTTGAAATTCATCAAAGATTATTACCGGTCTATACCGGAACATTTAGAACTCAAGGAGCAATTCTTACTAAAGCCGCTCTTGATTTAATGGGCTTAAGTGGTGGACGAGTTCGCCTACCACTAGTTGATGCAACCAAGGCTCAGATAGACCAACTACGAGAAGATCTTCGCGCTGGCGGCGTGAAAGTTAAGTAATGAATCATCCGCATCCCGATCTAGGGTTGCCGCCAAAACTTGCCGCCAAAACTCTAAGGATTGTTGCCTTAGGCGGTCTTGGAGAAATTGGTCGCAATATGACCGTTTTTGAATATGAAGGCCAGTTATTAATCGTTGACTGTGGCGTTTTATTTCCAAGTGAAACTCAGCCAGGTGTTGATTTAATCCTGCCAGATTTTTCTTATCTAAAAGAGCGAATGGGTGATATCGCGGCAGTATTTCTCACCCATGGGCATGAGGATCACATAACCGCACTTGGCTACCTACTCCGCGAGCGAGAAGACATTCAAGTAATTGGCAGCGCTTTAACTCTTGCCTTCTTAAAGGGGAAGTTAAGAGATCATCGGATCTCGCCCATTATGATTGAAGTTAAAGAAGGTCAGAGCAGAAAAGTTGGACCTTTTGATTTGGAATTTATTGCAGTAAACCATTCAATTCCTGATGCGTTAGCAGTTGCGATAAAGACTCCTGCCGGGGTAGTGCTTCATACTGGCGATTTTAAAATGGACCAACTTCCTCTAGATGGAAGAGTCACTGATTTAGCTCGCTTTGCATCCCTTGGCCAATCAGGGGTTGATTTGTTTATGGTTGATTCAACTAATGCTGATATTCCAGGATTTACAACATCTGAGCGGGAAATTATGCCGGCATTAGAACGAGTAATAGATGGCACAAAGGCGCGAGTAATAGTTGCCTCCTTTGCATCGCATGTTCATCGCATCCAGCAGGTAATAGATATTGCCTATAGCAAGGGGCGAAAGGTTGCCTTCGTTGGGCGATCAATGGTTAGAAATATGACGCTAGCTGCAGAGATGGGATATCTACATATCCCGCCAAATACCTTGCTAGAAGCAAATGAAATTGAAAGCGCCGGAGATAAAGTTGTATTGATCTGCACCGGATCTCAAGGTGAGCCACTGGCAGCCTTATCAAGAATGGCAAATGGCGATCATCAAATTAGAGTAGGCAGAGATGACACTGTCATTCTGGCATCATCACTTATTCCCGGAAATGAGAATTCGGTCTATCGAGTAATAAATGAATTAACTAGATTTGGAGCTCGCGTAGTTCATAAAGGCAATGCTCTAGTGCATGTTTCAGGTCATGCCGCTGCAGGCGAGCTTCTCTATTGCTATAACGTGGTCAAGCCAAAAAATGTTATGCCAGTTCATGGCGAGTGGCGCCATATGAGCGCAAATGCTGAACTTGCAATCTCAACTGGAGTTAAGCCAAGCAATGTCATAGTTGTTGATAATGGAGTCATTGTAGATTTAAGTGAAGGAAGAGCAAAGGTAGTTGGCGCAGTTCCAGTTGGCTATGTTTATGTTGATGGCCAGAGCATTGGAGATATCACCGAGGCATCTATAAAAGATCGATTGATTCTAGGAGAAGAAGGTTTCATCTCAGTAATTGTCGTTATTGATTCACAGAGTGGAAAGATTGTTGCTGGACCTGATATCCATGCACGCGGCTTTGCGGAAGATCTTGAGCTCTTCAATGAAGTGAAGGGTCGTATTGAGCGAGCCCTGACCGGAGCAGTAGCTGGTGGAATTAATGGAACTCATCAACTCTCGCAAGTAGTTAGAAAGACAGTGGGAAGTTGGGTAGGGGAAGAACATCGCCGTCGCCCGATGATTGTGCCTGTTGTAATTGAGGTTTAGCGGCGCGCCTGACCTTTAAGAAAATTAATTTCGAATACGATTTTTCGTTGTGGCAAAGAAAAAATCCGCTAGGAAAGCAAGTGGCCTATTCTCGGCTATCGCTTCTGGCTTGGGATTTATCTGGAGCGCTATTGCCAAGGCACTTGGCGCAAGCATCAGGTTTATTACTCGTGGGGCTAAAGATTTAGAACCTGAGCATAGACGCGATGGTGTTGGTTTAATTCTTTTAATCGTTGCCCTAATTGCTGCAGCAACTTCTTGGATGCAATTAGATAATGCTTTTGGCAGAGCTGCATATGCCTTCTTCTATGGAGGATTTGGCAGGGTTGCAATACTTACACCTATTCTTTTTGGCTACTTCGCCTTTCGCCTATTTCGAACCCCACAAGATAAGGGCGCAACTGGTCGAATAACAATTGGCTCACTCCTACTTGTTCTAAGTTCAACTGGCCTAATTCACATTTTAAATCCTTCATCAATTAATACTGGCGCTACTGCGATGCACGAAGGCGGGGGATGGATTGGCTATGGGGTCTCAACGCCTCTTGTTGCGCTACTTACCGATATGCTCGCAATCCCAATTCTTATTCTAACCTTAATATTTGGCGCACTTGTTATTACTGCAACTCCATTTTCAAAGGTAATTGATTTGTTCAAGAGCCTTATCTCTGGGGCAAGTAATAAAGTAAGTGGCGCACTTGATCAAAGACGAGAGCGAAAACTGGAGCGAGAAGAGTTTGAAATCGCCGATACACCGCCATTTGAAACTCCCTTAGTTCAAGATTTTAGTAATGCCCAAGAAGAGGATCTCGAAGAAGAAATAGGTGAAGAAAGCTTTGATGAAGAATTTACAGTTGAGATTCCAAAGCCTGAGGTAAGTGCAAAGCCTGCAAGGCCCGTGCAATTACTGCTCTCCTCAACTGATTCTTATGAGCTTCCCTCTATAGATCTACTTCGAACCACCCCATCTAGTAAGACAAAGACCAAGGCAAATGATCAAATAGTCCAATCTTTAACTGAAGTATTTGCCCAATTTGAAATTGACTGTGAAGTAACTGGCTTTATGCGCGGGCCTACCGTAACTCGCTATGAAGTCGAGCTTGGCTCTGGGGTTAAGGTTGAGGCAATTACAGCTTTAAGTAAGAACATTGCATATGCAGTTGCAAGTAGTGATGTAAGAATCCTCTCGCCAATTCCAGGAAAATCTGCAGTTGGTATCGAGATTCCAAATAGCGATAGAGAGATAGTTTCTCTAGGTGATGTGCTTCGATCTAGCGTTGCAGGAAATGACCACCACCCAATGGTGATAGCTCTTGGTAAAGATGTAGAGGGTAGTTTTATCTGCGCAAATCTTGCCAAAATGCCACATCTACTTGTGGCGGGCGCTACCGGAGCGGGTAAATCATCAATGATTAATTCATTGGTTACCTCAGTCTTAATGAGAGCAACCCCGAATGATGTTCGCTTAATTCTCATAGATCCCAAACGAGTTGAACTTAACTCTTATGAAGGCATCCCGCATCTAATTGCTCCAATTATTACTAACCCAAAGAAAGCAGCAGAGGCACTTGCTTGGGTAGTGCGTGAGATGGATATGCGATATGACGATCTTTCAACCTATGGCTTTAGGCATATCGATGACTTTAATAAGGCAGTTAGAGCTGGAAAAGTCATTGCAAAAGAGGGTGCCGATGCCGCACTTGAGCCCTATCCATATCTATTGGTAGTAATTGATGAGTTAGCAGATCTAATGATGGTTGCTGCCAGAGACGTTGAAGATTGCATCGTGAGAATTACTCAGCTTGCAAGAGCAGCCGGCATTCATCTTGTAATCGCCACACAAAGACCCAGCGTTGATATTGTCACAGGTTTAATTAAAGCCAATGTTCCCTCACGTCTTTCTTTTGCCACTTCATCACTTGCTGACTCCAGGGTAATTCTTGATACTCCAGGTGCTGAAAAACTTGTCGGACAAGGCGATGCCCTATTTTTGCCAATGGGAGCAAGTAAGCCAATGCGAATTCAAGGCGCCTATGTTTCAGAGCGTGAAATTGAGGCGGTTGTAAATCACGTTAAGTCCCAGCTAAAGCCGGTGTATAGAGAAGATATTTTAAAACCTGTAGTCGCCACAAGAGGCTCTGATGAAGAAATTGGTGATGACAAAGAGTTACTTATCCAAGCAATTGAATTAGTTGTCAGCACTCAATTTGGATCAACTTCTATGTTGCAGCGAAAGTTAAGAATTGGTTTCGCTAAAGCTGGACGTCTGATGGATTTGATGGAGAGTCGCGGAATTGTGGGACCATCTGAAGGTTCTAAGGCTCGAGTAGTTTTGGTTAAACAAGAGGACCTGGCATCAGTCCTTGAGGTAATTCAGGGGTGAATTTTTAGGGGCGATATTCCAGCTCCCTTGCTCAATTGAGCACTGCTTCAAGATTTAGGTTGTTTTTTGCCTGCTTCTGCTTCTACAATTCGACCTCCCAACAAGTGATTCAGAGGCTTTCATGTCGGTTGGTTCAACGCTAAAAGAGATGCGCAAGTCGGCAGGTTTTACTGTCGAGCAACTTGCCAAGCGCTCGCGTATCCCGGCATCGGTGATTGAAGATCTAGAGAAAGATAATTTTCAAACGGCAGGCGGCCCAACTTATGCTCGTGGCCACATTAAAACGATTGCAAGAATCTGTGGTGTTGGCGATAGTGATGTGCTTATTAAATTTGAATCTCAGACAATTCCTTTAAGTAAATCCATTAGAGATCTATTAAATGAAAATAGCGTTACAAAGCAGAAGAAGGAGAGAAAGCCAATATCTTGGAAGTGGCTGACTGGAGCAGCAACTGGCTTATTTATCTTTGCACTTGTTGGAACAGCAATTATTTCCATTGAGGATTCACCGGAGCAAAACAGCATTACAGCTCCAAGTAGCAGTAAAGATGAGAGTCAACCAAGCGCTGCAATTAGAGAGGGCGTTGAGGTAAGACTTAAGGCAGTCAATGGACTTTCATGGGTTGCAGTAAGTGATAGCACTGGCACCACACAATTTAGCGGACGAATGCGCCAGGGCGAGGAGAGAGTCTTTAGCGATAATCAACTGCTCTATCTAGTGATTGGAAATGCAGGCGCGATTAATCTGACGGTGAATGGTGAAGATATTGGAGTTGCTGGCGCAGTTGGCGAAGTTTTACGTCTGGAATTCGGTCCGCAAGCTTCTAATCAAGGATAAGTCCTACTTCTTCTCTGTAGAATAACTAGGTGTCCAAGCCTAAAAGCGTTGCCTTAGTAACCCTGGGCTGTGCGCGAAATGATGTTGATTCTGAAGAGTTAGCTGGACGACTTGCAGCCGATGGTTGGCAATTAGTCGATGATGTAGCAACTGCAGATGTGGCGCTGGTAAATACCTGCGGGTTTATCGAATCAGCTAAGAAAGACTCAGTAGATGCCCTGATTGAAGCTCACTCTATGAAGGCAGATGGCAGGCTTCGGGCAGTAGTTGCTGTGGGCTGTATGGCTGAGCGATATGGCAAAGAGCTCGCAGAGGCGATGCCAGAGGCTGATGCGATATTAAGTTTTGATGATTATGCAGATATCTCAAGTAGATTACAGAATATTCTTGCTGGAAATTCAAAGCCAGCTCACTCCCCAAGGGATCGGCGAAGTTTGATCCCCATCTCACCTGTTGCAAGACAGGAGATGAAGGTTGAGTTAAAGACAAAAATGGGGCAGGGCGGCACCTTTGCAAGAAAGAGACTTGCAAACTCACCAATGGCTCCGTTAAAAATTGCTTCAGGTTGTGATCGCAGATGTTCATTCTGCGCTATCCCGCAGTTTAGAGGATCTTTTATCTCAAGAACTCCAGATGAGATTATTAACGAAGCTAGATGGCTTGCAGAAAATGGTGTCAGCGAACTCTTCTTAGTTAGCGAGAACACCACCTCTTATGGGAAAGATCTTGGTGATTTAAAGGCAATGGAAAAATTACTGCCAGCCCTTTCAAAAATAGATGGAATCGAGAGAATTAGAGCTTCATATCTGCAGCCAGCCGAGATTAGACCGACTCTACTTCAAGCCTTGATTGCTACTGAGAAAGTTGTTCCCTACTTTGATATCTCATTTCAGCATGCTGCCGGAACCCTACTTCGAAGGATGCGACGCTTTGGTGATGGCGAGAAGTTCCTACACTTATTAACTCAGATAAGAGCCCTTAATCCAGAGGCTGGAATTCGCTCCAACTTTATCGTGGGATTTCCCGGCGAGAGCCAGGACGAGTATCAAGAGCTAGTGGACTTTGTTAATTCATCAAATCTTGATGCAATTGGAATCTTTGCCTACTCTGATGAAGATAAAACTGAAGCGCTTACACTAGATGGAAAGTTGGATCCGCAAGTTATTAGCGAGCGAACCAGTGAGTTAACGATGATTGCTGAAGAGTTAGTAATGCAGCGAGCCTCAGATCGAATCGGGCAGAGAGTTAGAGTTCTAATTGAAGATGAGGAACTCCAAGAGGGAAGAGCTGAGCACCAGGGGCCGGAAGTTGATTCCAGCACCTTTGTAACCATTGCAGGACGGCCAAGTGCTGGTTATAAAGTCGGTCAGTATGTTGATGCCATCGTTACCGATACTTCAGGGGCGGATTTAATTGCCCAGAGCCTATGAACCTTCCTAACGCCTTAACAATTGCCCGGATTGCAGCTCTTCCATTTTGCGCCTGGGCGCTCTTTAAGAATGGGGGAGATGATCCAAGCTGGCAGATAATTGCTTGGTTCTCCTTCTTTATAGTTGGTATGACCGATGTTCTAGATGGGATTATTGCAAGACGTTGGAACCAAGTTTCATCCTTTGGGATTATTTTAGATCCGATTGCTGATAAAGCATTTATCGCTACCGCACTCATTGGTCTTTCCATGCTAGGCAAGATGCCTTGGTGGGTTACGGTCTTAATTCTCACCCGAGAAGTTGGAATTACAGTTCTGCGCCTTCTAGTAATCAAAAGAAGAGTAATAAGCGCTAGTAAAGGCGGAAAGATTAAGACTTTTCTACAAAACTTCTCAGTAGGTTTTTACATCCTTCCGCTGCCCGAAGCGCTGCATACCCCAAGAGATATATTGCTTGCAATTGCCATAGCCCTTACCTTCATAACCGGCTATCAATATCTAAAAGATGTAGTTAAATCAAAGCCATGAGCGATCTAGCAGCAAAGGTAATAGATTTACTAAGAAAGCGCAGTGAGAGCATCTCTTGCGCAGAGTCAATTACTGGTGGAGCGCTCACATCAGCGCTCGTCTCTATTTCTGGGGCCTCAGATGTTTTATTGGGCTCAATCGTTGCTTATTCAAAGGAGATCAAGATAAGTCAGCTAGGTTTAAGCGCAGAGTTAATTGATGATAAAGGCCTTGTTTCCAAAGAGGTTGCTATTGCGATGGCCAAGGGGGCAAGACAGAGACTTGGAAGTAGTTGGGCAATTTCCTCAACTGGCTCTGCTGGACCAACAGCTCTAGATGGCAGCACTCCTGGTGAGATTTGGATAGCGATTGTGGGCCCTAATAGACAAGAAAGTGTGAAATTATCCTTAAATGGCGCTCGCCAGGAGGTCATAAACGGCGCGGTAGAGAGCGCATTAACCCTGCTGGAGCGTATCCTTAGGTCCTAGGAATTCGTTCAATCATTCTTTCAATTAGGAGGCATAGCAATGGAGTTACTACGTAGCCATATCGGCCAATGCCTTCGCGCCCAGCGCATCTCGCAGCGTAGAACTCTAAGAGATGTAGCAAAGGCTGCTCGAGTCTCTCTCGGTTATCTCTCTGAGGTAGAGCGCGGCCAGAAAGAAGCTTCATCAGAGTTACTTAATGCAATTTGTATTGCACTTGATTTGTCGCTATCAAAAGTACTAGTTGAGGTAACTGCTCAAGTTAAACTCAACGAGACCCCAGTACTTAGCGTCGTTGATACCAACGCTGCTTAACTAGAGGGGAAGAATAAGGCTGTGAGAGATCAGAGCGCGCGCTCGACCTATCAACACCAATCAATAATTCATCGTCGCACTAGAGGCGCCATATTGACCGCTGCTAAAGAGTTATTGGCACAAAGTGGTATCTCTGGAACTAACATGATTGAAATTGCCGATAGAGCCCAAGTTTCAAGAGCCTCACTTTATAACCACTTTAGAGATAAACATGAAGTCTTTTTAGCTCTGGTTGAAAGCGAGCTGGAGCGAATCTCAACTCTTGCAATGATTGCCCAATCACGATCAGAGGCGCTTTATTTAATCTCCTGCGAGATTTCAAATCATCCAGGACTTAAGAGCGCACTTGCTAGCGATGGCGAGATTATGGCAAATGCGCTAACTGCAAGAGAACATAAAATCTGGGTTGAGATCTATGCTCAACTCTCAAAAATATTTGCAACAGATGTAGTTGGAGTTGGGCTAATTCTTCGCTGGCTAATGGGGCAGGTAACCGCCCCGCTCTCTGATGAGCACTCTAAAGAGCAGGCAGAGCGTTTAGCATCCATTCTTTAAAGTAAGTAATGGCTTTATGAGAATCACCGAACTTCGTAGAAGGTTAACCGCTCACTTTGGCCCGGATTGGGCCCCTTCCTATTCAAAAGATTTTGTGATGGCAGAACTTGGCGGGCAGAGCGTTGATCAAGCACTTGAAATGGGATTTGATCCAGCTGATATCTGGCGGGCGGTAGTTAAAAATAACCCAGATATTTCAAGCGAACTTAAATAAGCTCATATCTCATAGCAACAGCTCCCTTAGGGCGATAAGTTGCCCGAGGTTGGGCTTTAGGAAAAGCGCCAGTAAGTGAGAGGCGAGCTTGTCTTGCAATCTCTAAAATAATTATCCGACCCTCAAGCAGGGCAAATTGATCGCCTAGGCACTTTCTACTACCAGCAAGGAATGGGAAATATGCCCCGCGTGGCAAGCTCTTTTCAAAGTCATTACTCCATCGCTCTGGAATAAATTCATTTGGAGATGAAAAATACTTTTCATCCCTTTGAGTGACATATTGGCTAACTAGAACATGAGCCCCTTTTGGAATCTCTCTTCCCCCAAGAGTTACATCTTCTAAAGCTCTTCTTGGTGAGATCCAGACTGGGGGAGCAAGCCTTAAAACCTCACTAAATATAGCTCCAGATAAGGGAGCGGCAAGAATAACCCTGGCAAAATCTTCATCGCCTTCTCTAGCAAAAACCTCACCTGCCTCTTTGGCAAGGCCATCCCAGTACTTAGGATTCTGGCTTAAATATGCAAAGGTCCAAGTTAAAACATTTGCAGTAGTTTCATGGCCACTTAAAATTAAAGTTAGAGTTTCATCTGAAATCTCTCGAGCGCTCAACTTCTCACCATCGACAGTTTCTGCCTCAAGTAAGACTCCCATTAAGTCATCGCGTTTGACTCCGATTGCAATTCGCTCCGTAACAATCCTAGTTGCAACGTTATGGAGCTCATTAGCAGCTTTTTCAAACTTTCTAAAATATGGAATAGGAAGATTATCAAGTCGATCAAGACCTGGAAGCATGGTGCGTTCGATACGATCTATTGCAATATGCATCGAGTCTTGCACTCGCTTGGTATCTGCTGAAATATCTGTGCCAAATAAAATATCTGCAACGATGTCGAAAGTAAGTGACATCATTTCAGGTCCAATGGCTACGACCTGGCCATCGCTCCAATTTGAGATGTGCTTGCGAGTAAGGCCAAGCATCGTCTGGGCATAAGTTGAGATCTTGCTAATATGAAATGGTGATTGCATCAGCCTTCTATGGCGAAGATGGATAGGTTCTTCATTAGTTAATAGGCCGCTTCCTAAAACTTTTCTCATCCGATCAAAACCCACGCCCTTAATAAAGCTTCCCTGCTTGCTCACTGTTACCTCATTGACCATCTCTGGTGAGAAGGCGGTGATAAAGAGCTGGCCTGCTAAAAAGAATGAGCTGCAATCGCCATATTCGGCCTTGGCATTTAGTAGAAAGGCTGGGGTATCTTTTTGGAATCTCAGAGTCAGCAGGGGCGATCTTGGCCCATCAGGAATATTTAGACCCTTCAAATCTCGACGCTTTAGAGGCTTTGGCATCGGGGCGTACTCATCCGGCCTTGGGCTCTGAAATGGGGCGAGATCAACCATGGCTCCAAGGTAGGGCTCGCGTGTCTTAAAAGTCATTAGAACAGATGTTCGGCTAGACTTATCCTCATAACAGCGGCGAGCTGTTATACCCAACCAGAGCGGTTCCACATTTCCGCCGACTGCAAAGTCAGGCCGTCAGTGGCATTCCGTACCTTCTGGAGCCAACTACGAGAGAAGAGAGGCAAGACCGTGGCTAAAGAAGCCAAAGATCCAAATGAAAAAGCAAAACCCTCTGCCGAACGGCAGAAAGCCCTAGATACCGCGCTTGCTCAAATAGAACGTCAGTTTGGCAAGGGCTCAGTAATGAAGATGAGCGATCGAACAGCAACTCCAATTGAGGTTATTCCAACTGGATCAATTGCTCTTGATATCGCATTAGGAATTGGCGGCATTCCACGTGGCCGCGTTGTAGAAATCTTTGGACCAGAATCATCAGGTAAGACAACGCTAACTCTGCATGCAATTGCTAATGCACAGAAAAGCGGCGGCATTGCAGCATTTATCGATGCCGAGCATGCCTTCGATGCTGAATATGCGAAGAAACTTGGAGTGGATATCGATGCGCTTCTAGTCTCTCAGCCTGATACTGGCGAGCAAGCACTTGAAATTATGGACATGTTAGTTCGCTCTGGAGCACTTGATTTAATTGTAGTTGACTCCGTTGCAGCACTTGTTCCTCGCGCTGAAATTGAGGGCGAAATGGGAGATTCCCATATGGGACTTCAGGCTCGCTTGATGTCACAGGCTTTAAGAAAGATAACTGGCGCGTTAAGTCAGACAAAGACAACAGCTATCTTTATTAATCAGCTCCGCGACAAGATCGGTGTTTTCTTCGGCTCTCCTGAAACCACAACTGGTGGAAAAGCGCTTAAGTTTTATGCCTCAGTCCGTTTGGATATCCGTCGTATTGAAACTCTAAAAGATGGACAAGAAGCGGTTGGAAATCGTACCCGTGTCAAAGTTGTGAAAAATAAGATGGCTCCGCCATTTAAGCAGGCAGAGTTTGACATCATCTACGGCATTGGAATTTCTAGAGAGGGAAGCCTTCTAGATATGGGCGTGGATCTTGGAATTGTGAAGAAATCCGGAGCTTGGTTTACCTATGAAGGAGATCAACTCGGCCAGGGTAAAGAGAACTCTCGCCAATTCCTTCTTGATAATCCTGCTCTAGCTAATGAAATTGAAGGAAAGATCCGGGCTCACTTTGTCGCGAGCGATGTCGATCCAGCTCTAGTTGCTGCAATCGATGAAGCCGCAGCTGATGTCGAGTTCTAATTCAGTAGAAGTTGAGAGCGACCCCTACCAAGTAGCTCAGACCATTGCCCTTATGGCACTTGGTCGAAGGGCAAAAAGTAGGGGGGAGCTCTTTAAGCTTCTCAAATCTCGCGGCATCGAAGAAGAGATTGCAAACGCAGTTCTCTTCCGCCTTGCCGAGCAAGGCTTTATCAATGATCATGAGTTTGCTCGCTACTGGAGTGAATCACGGCAGAGAACTAAGAAGGTCTCAAAGCGAATAATTAGCGGAGAGCTTCGCTCAAAAGGAATCTCACCAGAGATAATTGAGTGGATCACAAGTGATATCAGCGATGATGAAGAGTTTGCCAATGCGATGACTTTTGCTGAACGTAAGGCGAGAGCCGTTACTAGCCTTGCACCTGAGGTGGCATACCGCAGATTACATGGCGCCTTATCAAGGCGAGGATTTTCTGGCCATGTTGTCTCTAGAGTATTGGCAGAGCTGGGAATTTCGCGCTCATAAATTAGCTTGATAGATAGATAGGTACGATTCGCTAGTGAGCCGAACCTATGTAATTCAAACTCTGGGCTGCCAGATGAACGTTCATGACTCTGAACGTATTGCAGGCTCGCTCGATGCGGCCGGCTATATCCCTGCAGCTGATGGATCTGATCCTGATCTAATTGTTTTTAATACTTGCGCAGTTAGAGAAAACGCTGATAACAAGTTATATGGCCATTTGAGTTTCCTGGCGCCAGAAAAGAAGTTAAGACCAGAGCTGCAGATAGCAATTGGTGGCTGTCTTGCTCAAAAAGATAAATCTGTGATTTTAGAGAAAGCTCCCTATGTTGATGTGGTTTTTGGAACTCACAATATGGGCTCACTTCCCGCTCTACTTGAGAGAGCAAGAGTTGAAAAAAGAGCGCAGATTGAAATTAAAGAATCGTTAGAACACTTTCCCTCTACTCTTCCAGCCCGCCGCCACTCACCATTTTCAGCCTGGGTCTCAATTTCAGTTGGATGTAATAACACCTGCACCTTCTGCATAGTTCCAGCCCTTCGAGGCAGAGAGAAAGATCGAAGTAGCGCTGAGATATTAAGTGAGATTAGAGCTCTTGTTGCAGATGGAGTTATTGAGATAACTCTTCTAGGTCAGAATGTAAATGCCTATGGTGTGGACTTCGGCGATCGGGGAGCATTTGCCAAATTACTTAGAGCCTGCGGCGAAATTGAGGGCCTTGAGCGAGTTCGCTTCATGTCTCCTCATCCAAGAGATTTCACCGATGATGTAATCCAAGCAATGGCTGAGACAAAAAATGTGATGCCCCATCTTCATATGCCGCTGCAATCTGGATCTGATGCAATCTTGGCAGCGATGCGCCGCTCCTATCGAGTCGATCGCTATCGTTCGATCATTGGCAAAGTTCGAAGCGCTCTTCCTAACGCAACTATTACTACTGATGTCATTGTGGGATTTCCTGGCGAGAGCGAAGCAGATTTTCAAGCAACACTTGATCTATGTAGTGAAGTTGGCTTTCTTGCCGCATATAGCTTTAAGTATTCAAAGCGCCCAGGCACCCCAGCTGCTGTTCTGGAGAATCAGATCCCAGAGCAGATCGTTGCCGAGCGCTATGACCGCCTCCACCAGCAGATAAATCAAGTTGCAGCCCGAGTCAATAATGAAGTACTTGGCAAAAGAGTTGAAGTATTAATCACTGATATTGATGGCTCTAGCGCAACTGGAAAGAGTAGAGATTTTCGTCTGGTTCACTTTGAAGCTCCAGCAAGCGCCAGGCCAGGAGATATAGCGGAGTTATCTATTAAAGAGAGCAAGGCTCACTTCATCCTTGGAGATAGCCAGAGTGTAAGTATTCGCCCCACTAGAGGCGGGGATGCCTTTAGCGCCAGAAAGGCTGAGGCAGAAACAAAAGGAGTAGCGCTAGGAATGCCGACTCTAAAGAGCGTTCACTCTAAATGAGCGTCATTGTTATCTGCGGAGCAACTGCCACTGGAAAGAGTGATTTAGCTTTATCACTTGCTGAGGCTATTGGGGGAGAGATAGTAAATGCCGACTCGATGCAGCTCTATAAAGGTATGGATATTGGAACTGCCAAGCTTCCACTTAGCCAGCGGCGAGGAATCCCACATCACTTACTTGATGTTTTAAGGGTTAATCAAGAGGCATCTGTTGCTCAGTATCAAATCGATGCTAGAAACATAATCGATCAGCTCTTAGAGCTTAATAATCCAGCAATTGTTGTTGGCGGAACTGGGCTCTATCTCAAGGCAATTTTAGATGATCTTAATTTTCCAGATACTGATCCAGCGCTTAGAGAGAAGATAACTAAACAAGGACAAGAATTGGGTCAGGATGTTATGCATCAAAGACTTGCTAAGTTAGATCCAGCAGCAGCAGCTGCAATTCCTAAGGAGAATTTAAGAAGAGTTGTTCGAGCACTTGAAGTGATTGAGTTAACTGGCAAGCCCTACACCGCAAATCTGCCAAGGGCTGGAAGTAGTAAGTATCCACATGCAAAACAATTTGGCCTTGTTATGGAGCGCTCAACTCTTGCATCTCGCATCGATGCTCGAGTTGAAAAGATGTGGGATGAAGGGCTAGTAGATGAGGTTAAAGGCCTTATTTCTCAAGGATTATTGGAGGCAAGAACAGCTCAAGCAGCCCTTGGCTATGCCCAGGTAATTAAGTTTGCCAAAGGCGAGTTAAGCCAGAGTGAAGCTAAAGAGGAAACAAAACGAGCAACTAGGCAATATGCCAGAAGGCAGGAGACCTGGTTTTCAAGAGATGAGCGAATTACTTGGATTAAAGGTGGTTCAAGGCAGCAAATGCTCGAGGAAATCATCTCCTCTACTATTAGCCCTAGATGAAAGCTCCTCTTACCGCCACTTATGGCCATGGCACTGAGAATGACTTTGTAATCCTCTTTGATCCAGATGATAAGAATAATCTCTCATCAAAACAGACTGCAGCGATATGCAATAGGGCAAGTGGCATTGGCGCAGATGGGCTAATTAGAATCATAAAGCGCGAGGGTAAGTGGTTTATGGATTATCGGAATGCAGATGGCTCCCTTGCTGAGATGTGTGGCAATGGCATAAGAGTTATGGCTCGGTATTTAGTAGATAGAGGCCATCAAGGCGCTGGGATTTTTTCAATACTTACTCGTGATGGAGCTAAATATTTAAGCGCAGATGTGGCAGGAGATATCAGTGTAAATATGGGGCAAGTTGAAGTAATCGATGGCGAAATTACAGCTGCCAATAATGGCAAAGTCTGGAGCGGGTATAACTTAAATATCGGAAATCCCCACGCTGTGGTATTTGTTGATTCGCTAGCTGATGTCGGTGATTTAAAGGATCCACCAGTGGTTCGCCCTAAAGAGGAGTATCCAGAGGGCGTTAATGTTGAATTTGTTCAATTTCTTGAAAATGGTGAACTTGCAATGAGAGTTCATGAGCGGGGAAGTGGTGAAACTAGATCTTGCGGAACTGGAACCTGCGCAGTTGCTCTAGCAGCAACTTTAAAGAAGGGGATGAAATTGCCAGCTAAATGGGTGATTAATCCACCAGGTGGAAGATTGGTTGTAGAAATTGATCCACACTCCAATGCCACGCTAACTGGCCCTGCAGTATTAATAAAAGACTTTGATCTGGAGCCTTATCTTGGCTAAGAAGAAAGAACTGCCGGAGATAGAGGATCTAATCTCTGAGAGCCAGCAGGTGGCAGCAGAGTTTGACTCTGAGATATTTATCCCTGATTCATATCAATCAACGCAGCAGGATTTAAGTGATAGACAGGCGCTGCGAAGAGTTATTGGCCTTTCAACTGAGTTAAGTGATATCTCTGAGGCTGAATACCGCCAGTTAAGACTTGAGCGAGTGATTCTTGTTGGAGTCTGGACCGAAGGAAGTGTTAAAGATGCAGAGAACTCTATGGAGGAGCTTGCAGCGCTAGCAGAGACTGCCGGATCAACAGTATTAGATGCCCTTATTCAACGCCGCGATAAACCAGATCCAGCAACCTTTATTGGCTCTGGAAAAGTTAGCGAGTTAAAGGCAATTGTTAAATCAACAGGGGCCGATACCGTTGTCTGCGATGGCGAGTTAAGCCCCTCTCAACTAAGAAATCTAGAAGATAAGGTAAAAGTCAAAGTAGTTGATCGCACTGCGCTGATTTTGGATATTTTTGCTCAACATGCCAAGAGCAAAGAGGGTAAGGCTCAAGTTGAGTTAGCTCAGATGAGTTATATGTTGCCCCGCCTTCGCGGCTGGGGTGATTCACTCTCTCGCCAGGCAGGTGGAATTGGTGGGCGCGGCCCTGGTGAAACAAAGATAGAGGTTGATCGCCGCAGAATCCGCGACAAGATGTCAAAGCTTCGCAGGGAGATAGGCGATATGAAAGTCGCCCGTGATACCAAGAGACAAGAGCGAAAGAGAAACTCAATTCCTTCTGTTGCAATTGCGGGGTATACCAATGCTGGTAAATCATCGCTATTAAATCGTTTAACCAATGCTGGAGTCTTAGTACAGAACGCTCTCTTTGCCACGCTAGATCCAACGGTTAGACGCTCAGAGACAAGTGATGGTCGCACCTACACGCTAAGTGACACTGTCGGATTTGTTAAACACCTGCCCCATGACTTAATTGATGCCTTCAAATCAACGCTAGAGGAGGTTTCAGGAGCTGATGTAATCGTTCATGTAGTTGATGGCTCACATGCAGATCCTCTAGGTCAGATTAAGGCAGTTAGAGGGGTTATAGCTGATGTTGGGGGAGCAAAGATTCCAGAGATTATCGCTTTAAATAAGGCAGATATTGCAGATCCGCAGGTAATTGCGCAGGTATTGATCCAAGAACGTGATGCTTATCTAATCTCAGTTCATAGCGGAGTTGGCATTGAAAAACTCATCCGCGCTATTGAGTCATCTCTTCCAAGGCCAAGGATTGAGATAAGAACTGTGCTTCCATATGACAGAGGGGATTTAGTAAGTCAGATCCATGAACATGGCGAGATATTAAGCCAAGAGTATTTACCTGAAGGAACATCACTTCATGCATTAGTTGATGGATCTCTAGCGCACGCCCTTGAGAAGTACTCTGTTAATTAATATTTAGAGCGAGCGAAGAACTGCTGTTACTACACCAAGAATCTCTGCTTGATTTCCATCAATAGGTTGGTAGCTATCATTAGCTGGAAGTAACCAGATTTGACCGCTCTTCTTACTAAAGGTCTTAACAGTTGCCTCACCATCTATCATCGCTGCAACAATCTCGCCCTTATTAGCATCTTTCTGAGAGCGGATAACTACAAAGTCTCCATCACAGATTGCAGCATCGATCATTGAATCTCCAACAACTTTAAGCATAAAGAGATCGCCCTCGCCAACAAGTGATGCAGGAAGGGGAAATACCTCTTCAACATTTTGTTCTGCAAGAATTGGACCACCAGCTGCAATTCGACCAACTAATGGAACGTTATGAGTTCTCTCTGGCTTAATATCTTCAAATCTTTCATCACCTGGAGTTAAAACTTCTAAAGCTCTTCCACGTGATGGGTCGCGACGGATCCAGCCTTTGGCTTCAAGGGCCTCTAATTGGTATTTAACACTTGATGGGGAGGAGAGCCCTGCAGCTTCACCGATCTCGCGCATTGATGGGGGATAGCCATTTGTCTCCATCGCCTCTTTGATTGCTAGAAGGATCTTGGTCTGCCTTGGAGTGAGGCCATTTTCATCAACTGGGCCATCTGGCAGCTCGCTTAGCTTTGAAGGTTTTTTGCTCATAGCTGGAGTTTAGAACAAAGTTGCGAATAAATCAAACAAATGTTCTAAAAAAACTTGCCGATGTCGGTGGGTAGGTGTATCTTTGCTCTTAGAACAGACGTTCGAAGAGTATCCCCACTCTTGGATTAGTTCGGTTCTAGAAGTATCTGGAGAGATGAAGATGACGACGATCGCCATCAATCCGTTCCTTGCTAAAGATGCCAGGCGCGTGAAAACCCCTATAAATCAAGGCCCAGCAGCTCTGCGACTAACCCCCCGTGGTCGAGGGCTGGCAAGGTTGGCAGTCATCTCTTCACTCTCCATACTGCTTCTCTCTGGCTATGCAGCATTTAATGGCGCAACGGCAGGATCTAATAGCGAGTCGATCTCTAGCCCTTATGTGAAGATCAGCATCAAGCCAGGAGATACCCTCTGGTCAATTGCTGAGGGGATTGCCCCGCAGGCCGATAGACGAGCTCTGGTTGCAGATATTGTTGAAGTCAATAACTTGAAATCGCCTAACCTCCAAGCTGGCCAGAAGATCTATATCCCGACACGCCAGTAGAGGCTCAAACTCATTTTGAGTTGCGGAACTCTCAACCGTTGCTTTACTCTTACCCCTAGATATTGGGGTTGAATTGGGATATGCTTCCATAAGTAGTGGTTAGCACCTAAGGCTCCAATACACCCGATTTCAGGAAATGCCTAGGATTGAGAGGACGACACGCCGTGAACTGCCCCTTCTGCCGTTATGAGGATTCTCGAGTCATTGACTCGCGCCCAAGTGATGAAGGCAGCTCTATTCGTCGCAGGAGAGAGTGCACCCAATGCGGTTCACGCTTTTCAACCTCTGAAACTGCAGTTCTCTCCATTATCAAACGAAGTGGAGCAACAGAGCCCTTTAGCCGCGAGAAAGTCATCAACGGCGTTCGTAAGGCCTGCCAGAACCGACCAGTTGATGATGATGATCTAGCGCTACTTGCAATGAGGGTTGAAGAAGCGCTTCGCTCCACAGGACAGGCAGAGATCGAAGCTCAAGAGGTTGGCATGGCTATATTGCCGCCACTTCGCGAATTAGATGAGGTCGCCTACCTGCGTTATGCCTCGGTATACCGTAACTTCACCTCCCTTGAAGATTTCGAAGGCGAGATCGCTCTTCTCCGGGCCCTGCCGATCGAAAAGTCAGAAATTGAGAGCGAATCTCAAGTTGCCTCCCCGCAACTTAAATGAAAAGTCCGATAAGTAGATAGCAGTAAAAAAATTAAATAGAAAAGATAGAAAAGTTTTAAAAACAAAAATTAAAAATTCAAGAAGAAACTGGAGAAATAAGAAATGTCGGACACAGTAATCAATCGCCCATCGGGGAAAGCCAAGATGGAAAAAGGCTTAAGTATGGAGCGTATTTACACCACAGCTGGTCAACACCCATATGAAGGAGTTAATTGGGAGAGACGCGATGTGGTGCAGACCAATTGGAAGAGCGGCGAGGTGGTCTTTGAACAACGCGGCGTTGAGTATCCAGATTTCTGGTCAGTTAATGCCTCAACCATTGTTACAACAAAGTATTTCCGCGGCGCAGTGGGAGCTGAAAATAGAGAGCACTCATTAAAGCAAGTTATCGATCGCGTTGTTCTTACCTACACCAAAGCTGGAAAAGAGCATGGATATTTTGCTACCCCAGAAGATGCTGAAATTTTTGAACATGAATTAACTTACATGCTCCTACACCAGGTATTTTCCTTTAACTCTCCAGTCTGGTTTAACGTAGGAACATCAGCTCCGCAGCAAGTATCTGCCTGCTTCATCCTCTCCGTTGATGACACGATGGAGTCGATCCTTAACTGGTATCGCGAAGAGGGCATGATCTTCAAAGGTGGATCAGGAGCTGGCTTAAATCTCTCTCGGATTCGCTCTTCAAAAGAGCTATTGAAATCAGGTGGCACTGCATCTGGCCCAGTTTCATTTATGCGCGGGGCTGATTCATCTGCTGGAACAATCAAATCAGGTGGAGCAACTAGAAGAGCTGCCAAGATGGTTGTTCTAGATATCGATCATCCAGATATTGAAGAATTTATTGAAACTAAGGTAAGAGAAGAAGACAAGATTCGCGCCCTTCGCGATGCTGGTTTTGATATGGATCTTGGTGGCAAAGACATCATCTCTGTGCAATATCAAAATGCCAATAACTCAGTTCGCGTAAATGATGAATTTATGCGCGCTTATGAGAGCGGAGCCAAGTTTGGTCTAACAGCTCGCGCAACCGGTGAGGTAATGGAAGAGGTTGATTCCCGTCAACTATTTCGCAAGATGGCAGAGGCTGCCTGGGCTTGCGCAGATCCTGGAATTCAATATGACACCACAATCAATGATTGGCATACCAGCCCTGAAACGGGTCGTATCAATGCCTCCAATCCTTGCTCGGAATATATGTCACTTGATAACTCCTCATGCAACCTAGCTTCTTTAAATCTTATGAAGTTTTTAAAGAGCGATGGATCATTTGATGCAAAGAACTTTGTTAAATCAGTTGAGATGATCATTACTGCAATGGATATCTCAATTTGTTTTGCAGATTTCCCAACAGAGGCAATCGGCGTAACAACAAGGGCCTATCGCCAACTAGGAATTGGTTATGCAAACCTTGGCGCTCTTTTAATGGCATCAGGACTTGCTTATGATTCAGAGGGCGGAAGAGCCCTAGCTGGAGCAATTACCTCACTTATGACTGGAACTTCATATCGCAGATCAGCTGAGATGGCTGGAATTGTCGGTCCATATGAGGGCTATGCCAGAAATGCAGCTCCTCATACTCGAGTAATGAAGAAGCACCAGGCAGCATCACTATCTGCTAAATCAGTTTCAACTCTTGATAGAGATGTTTTAGCTGAGGCTAATAAGCAATGGGATAGCTGTATTTCACTTGGCGAGAAGAATGGCTGGAGAAATGCTCAAGCATCCGTTCTTGCACCTACTGGAACTATCGGCTTAATGATGGATTGCGATACCACTGGTATTGAGCCAGATTTCTCACTTGTTAAGTTTAAGAAGATGGTTGGTGGAGGATCACTCCAGATCGTTAACCAGACCGTCCCACAGGCTCTAAAGAAGTTGGGCTATACCGATGAGACTATTGAAGCGATTGTGGAATACATAACTGCCAATGGCCATGTAGTTGATGCTCCAGGGCTAAAGGTTGAGCATTACGATGTCTTTGATTGCGCGCTTGGAACAAGATCTATTGCGCCAATGGGCCATGTGAGAATGATGGCTGCCTGCCAACCATTCCTCTCAGGGGCTATCTCAAAGACGGTAAATCTTCCTGCTGATGCAAGCGTTGAAGATGTTGAAGAGGTTTATTACGAAGGATGGAAGCTGGGGCTTAAGGCTCTTGCTGTTTATCGCGATAGTTGCAAAGTTGGTCAGCCACTCTCTGATGCAAAGTCAAAGAACAATGGCAAAGACGATCAGGTAAGCGCAGCTCCTGCTCCTGCAACTCGTAAGCGCCTACCAAAGTCACGTCCTTCAAGAACGACTTCGTTCTCAGTTGGCGGGGCAGAGGGTTATATGAACGCTGGAACATATGAAGATGGCCAGCTAGGTGAGATCTTCTTAAAACTTGGTAAGCAGGGTTCAACTCTTGCTGGTGTTATGGATGTCTTCTCAATTGCAGTATCAATCGGTCTGCAATACGGAGTGCCGCTAGAGACCTATGTCTCTAAGTTCACAAACTCTCGCTTTGAGCCATCTGGAATAACTGATGATCCAGATATTCGTATGGCCCAATCAATGATGGATTACATCTTCCGCCGCCTTGCTCTTGATTACCTGCCATATGAAGAGCGCGCAGCATTTGGTATATACACCGCATCAGAGCGAGCAGCAGCCCTTGAAACCGGCGAGTATGCTCAAATTGTTGAGGCAAAACCTGAGGTAGTTGAAGAGAAGAAGGCCAGCGCGCCAGCTGCAAAGCCTGCAAAAGCTGATACTTCCCTCCACCAAATTGGTTCTTCAACAGAGCTGCTAGAGAAGATCGCTGGCGTTAAATCAGATGCTCCACTCTGTGTTACCTGTGGAGTAAAGATGAGAGCCTCAGGTGCTTGCTATGTCTGTGAAGGTTGCGGAAATACCTCAGGATGTAGCTAGAAAAGTAATTACAGGAGAGATTGCCTCTTCTTGATCCTTAACCCCTCGAAGAAATTTCGGGGGGTTAAATCATTTAACGCTATTTATTTAGAGTTTAAGTAAGCAATTTCTAATCAATGAATGAGAAATCAGAATAAGGTTGCCACTATGAGCGCAGAGTCAGTTAGAAAGGCGCTAGCAGCAGCAGTTGCAGCAATTGGTGGAAGCCAGAGAGCCGGCCAGATTGCAATGGCAGAGGCAGTTGCAAATGCCCTTGAAGATCGCCATCACCTCCTTGTTCAAGCAGGAACTGGAACTGGAAAATCACTGGCTTATTTAGTGCCAGCACTGGTTCATGGCAAACGAGTACTTGTTGCAACAGCAACTCTTGCGCTGCAGCGACAATTAATTGAGCGCGATCTTCCTAAGGTTCAAAAGGCGTTAGAGAAAGAATTGGGAAGAAGTATCTCCTTTGCTGTTTATAAAGGGGTTGGAAATTATCTATGTCTGCAGAAGATGAATGCTGATGACTCTGGCGTTGATAGCCAGGTATTAGTTGAGATTTCATCTCTTGAATCAGATGCTCGTCGCCTCCGCCAATGGGCGAGTAGAGATGGAATCTCGGGAGATCGAGATGATGCACCGGAGGTTGATAGACGAGTCTGGCTAGCTAATTCAACATCTGGAAGAGAGTGCGTGGGAGCTGAAGAGTGTCGCTTTGGAGCGCAATGTTTTGCAGTGAAGGCAAAAACTAAAGCCCAGAGCGCAGATATTGTCGTTACCAATCACACCTTACTTGCAATTGAAATTGTGGACTCTCATCCGATATTGCCAGAGCGAGATGCAGTGATTTTAGATGAGGCTCATGAGTTTATGGATCGCACTACTCAAGCAGTAACAGAGGAGCTAACTGCAGCAAGAGCTAGTAGAGCAGCAAATATGCTTCGAAAACACCTTCCAGGAAAAGCTGCTGAAGGGTTAGGTAAGGCTTGTGAGGGATTTAGCAGAGCACTTGATGAGTATGGCCAGGAGTTTCGAATTAAAAGTAGCGATGAGCGAAAGCTTCAAGAACTACCCCTGCTTCTAGCTCCATGGGTAAGAAAGATAAAAGAGGCGGCAGAGAGCGCTATTGCGCTAATTAATGCCGATTCACTAATTGTTGATCCAGATGCTTTAGCTGAGCGGGCTCGAGTAAAGGGAGCGGTCAATGAAGTTAAGACCACCGCATCTAAGATGCTAAAGATTGGCAGTAATCAAGTGCTCTGGTTTGAGCCTACTTTTTCAACTCTCTATCTTGCTCCACTTGAAGTTTCACATCTATTACGAGAAAACTTATTTACTAAAACTCCAGTTATTGCAACGAGTGCAACCTTAAGCGTTGGAAATAGTTTTGCTGCAATTGCTAAGAGTTTTGGAATTGATCCGCTAGAGGCTAGCCAAGATGAAAGTAGCGAAAGTGGGGGAGATATTGATCCAGAGAATTTAGTATCACTTGATGTTGGCTCACCCTTTGACTTTGCCAGCCAAGGAGCGCTCTATCTTCCAAGGGACCTTCCGGAGCCAACAAGGGATGGGCCAAGTCCGCAGGCTCTTGTTGAGTTAGGTGAGCTAATTGATGCTGCAGGGGGAAGAACACTGGCGCTATTTTCATCATGGCGCGGAGTTGAGATGGCTGATGAACATCTAAGGCGAGTCTTAGCAGAGCTTCCGATAAAGATTATTACCCAGAGGCGGGGCGATAGCGTTGGAGTATTAGTCGAAAAATTTGCGCAAGATCCAACTTCGATATTGCTTGGAACTATGAGCCTCTGGCAGGGAGTTGATGTGCCGGGGCCATCATGTATTTTGGTAGCAATTGATCGAATACCTTTTCCAAGACCAGATGACCCAGTGATGTCGGCAAGAGCTGCCCAGATAGATGCATCTGGCGGCTCAGGTTTTATGCAAGTCTCACTTCCAAGGGCTGCCCTACTTCTTGCTCAAGGAACAGGAAGGCTAATTCGCTCTATCGATGATCGCGGGGTAGTGGCAATTCTTGATTCAAGAATTGTTAATAAACGCTATGGGTCAGTGCTTTTAAACTCTATGCCGCCGCTATGGAGAAGTAGTGATGGGGCTGTGATTAGAGAATCTCTTAAAAGACTTGCGAGTCAATATAACTCCACAGGGCAGTGATATCCCCAAAGCCTTAAGTTTGGCTAATTCTTAAAAGAGATAAAGAGGCATCATCTGCAGGATGCGAATAACTCTTCTAGCAATTTTGATTCTAATCTCTTCGATAACTACAGCTAATAGCGCTTGTGAGGGCGAGACATGTATTGATGTTAAAGCTGATCAAGAGAGCAATGAAGTAGTAATTACTGTCAAGAAAGGTAAGGCAGGGAAAGAGGCATCAACTTCGCCAAAGCCAAAGCCAACGCCAACGCCAACGATAAAGCGGCCTTGGATTCCCTGGCTTCCAAAGCCAGTTGCTACAAGAAAAGCTGTGGCGCTAGGGCCGAAACCTTCACCAAAGCCAAGAGTGAAGAGAATTTCTGGATCTCAAATTAGCGATCAAGTTAAGAGCTTAATTCCTAGGGGAGCGATAATTACTCAGCCCTTAGATAACATCTTGGTAAATCAGAGCGTTAACTTTTTAACTAATACTCCCATGCACTTCACTACAGTACTTGTGGTCCTTGGCACCCCAATAACGATTCACCTAACTCCTGAGTTCCTCTGGGAGTTTGGAGATGGCAATAGCTATCGCACCAGACTTGCTGGAGCCCCATATCCTGTAATGCTTATTGAAAATACCTATAAAAGCTCTGGTGTGAGACGGGTTGAACTAACTACTACCTGGAGCGGTTTTTGGAGAGCAGGATCTCTTGGTGCGCCAATTGATGGAGTGATTGTGCAGAAGGTGAGAAGAGATCTAGAGATTCGACCAGCGCGGGGTATCTACAGAGGCTAGTTATCAACATTTCTTCATCTCTCTATGAGCCTTGATCTATCAATCCCAAGATGCTTTGCCTATGACCACACTAACAACGCCAAGAGATCTGCTTTCAGCAATACCATTTTTAATCGGGTTTAATCCTCAAGATTCAATAGTCTTGCTGACTCTAAAAAATGATGCAATAGCGATGGCAATCCGTATTGATTTTCCAAATGAGATATCAGCAGATGAGTTAAAGCTTCTCATCTCCCACTTATCTAGAGATAACGCTGAATCGGTTATCGCCATCTTTTATAGACCTGAAATCGGGGAGAGCCAAAACGAGATCATCTCAACAATTCTTTCCGCTATTACTGACTATGGCCTTAGCCTTCGAGAGGTAATAACAGTTGAGCAAGAGCGTTATCGCTCGCTAATCTGTGAAGATTTACTCTGTTGCCCAGTGGAGGGAAATAGCGTCCCTGATTTGATTGAATCCAGAATTGCTGCCGAACAAGTAGCTGCGGGTAGACCAATTCCCTTTAAAACCCTTGATCAATTAATTGAATCTATCTCACCAATACAAGTAGATCAGGAGTTGGTTAAATTACTTACCAAGATAGATGAAATTGATTATGACCAAGAGCCATTGGAGCTACAGAGGCAAGGGGCTAGAGCTGTAAATGAATTTATTGCGGAGTTTAAAACCCATGGCTTAGTAAGAGATAAAGAGTTGATAGCGCTACTTTTGGTTCGCCTAAAAGATTTGCAGGTTAGAGATTACGCACTTGGAAGTGTGAGCGCTGAGAGCCTTGATCTTTATTTCACAGCTTGGCGTTGGTTACTTCGTAGCGCCCCAGAGGGCTATATAGCCCCGGTTGCTAATTTATTTGCAGCAGTTGCCTATGAACGTGGAGATGGGGCCCTTGCCCAGAGAGCTTTAGATAGAGCAGAGGGTGATGATTCATCTTATGCGATGAGTAAATTACTTAGACAGGTCTTTAACTCTGCTTGGGCCCCCAATTCATTTGCCCAGATGCGAAGTGAGCTACACCCCAAAATTTGCAGTGAGCTTTTCTCAGGTACTATCTAGAGGTGAACATTGGCGTTCCAAAAGAGATAAAGAACCATGAGTATCGAATCTCGCTAACCCCAGCAGGGGCTAGAGAATTTATCCGCCAGGGTCATAAAGTTTTAGTTGAGAGCTCAGCTGGCCTTGGCTGCGCAATTACAGATGAAGATTATAAAAGCGTTGGAGCAACAATTCTTTCCTCAGCAGATCAAATCTGGGCTGAATCTGAATTAATTTTAAAAGTTAAAGAGCCAATTGCCTCTGAGTATCACCGGATGAGAGCAGGCCAAGTTCTCTTTACCTATCTTCATCTTGCAGCCTCTAAGGAGTGCGCTGAGGCGCTAATCAAAAGCGGAATCACAGCAATTGCTTATGAAACAGTTGAGTTGAATTCAACTCTTCCACTTCTTGCTCCAATGAGTGAGGTTGCAGGGCGTATGGCTCCACAAGTTGGAGCAGCAGCGCTCCAGGCAAGCGCTGGAGGGCGAGGAGTATTACTTGGAGGAGTTCCAGGAGTCAGGCCTGGAAAAGTTTTAATCCTTGGCGGAGGAACTGCAGGTCTTGCGGCAGCAACGATTGCTCTAGGTATGAGAGCTGATGTAACTGTTATTGATTTAAATCAGAGCAGGCTTGCATATATAGATCAGATATTTAATGGAGCGGTAAAGACTTTAGTTTCAAATACCCATGAGATAGAGCAAGAAGCTCTTGCATCAGATTTAATCATCGGAGCTGTTTTGATTCATGGTGCAAAGGCTCCTAAGTTAATTAGCAATGAATTGGTTTCGCAGTTGAAGAAGGGCTCAGTCTTAGTTGATATTGCAATTGATCAAGGTGGCTGCTTTGAGGATTCAAAGGCAACAACGCATGCAGATCCCACATTTAAGGTTCATGAGAGCATCTTTTACTGTGTTGCAAATATGCCAGGAGCCCTGCCCCTTACCTCCACCTATGCTCTTTCAAATGCCACGCTGCCTTACGCTCTAGCCCTTGCCAATAAGGGCTGGAAGGCGGCGCTATCTGAAAATCCTGGCCTTGCTAAGGGGCTAAATGTCCATAATGGCCAGATCACCTATAAAGCAGTGGCCGAGGCCCATGGCATGGCAAGCGTTGAGATGGACTTTTTACTCTAAGTTTTCTAAAGTCCGCCCTAGGTCAAGAGTTCCAGCATTAAGCCCCGGCTAACTGGACGGCAACCCTCCACCGCGGTGGGGTGCTCCGGGTGAGGACCTGGTCGATTGCAAAGTGCATCGACAAGCGCGGGTCTGACAACTATTGCCAGGCCTTAAGCTCCTAATTTGCGAAAGGCAAGGAAAAAAAGTGAAAAAACTCTTTAAATTCATTCCCTTACTTCTTACTGCTCTAGTAATCACAGCATGTTCTTCATCAAGTGATGAAGGCGCAACAAGTGAGTCAACAACATGTTCTCCAGAATCTCTTGCAACAGTTGAAGCAGGAGTTCTAACAATTGCAACAGGTGAACCTGCCTACTATCCATGGGTTATCGATGATGCCCCAGAATCAGGTGAAGGCTTTGAAGCAGCCGTTGCATATGCGGTTGCAAGCGAGCTTGGCTATGAGCAGTCAGCAGTCAAGTGGGTTCGCACCAGTTTTGATGCTGCAATTGCTCCAGGACCAAAGACATTTGATTTCAATCTTCAGCAATATTCAATAACTGATGAGCGCAAGCAAGTTGTTGATTTCTCATCTGCTTACTACAAATCAAATCAAGCAATCGTCTCCTTCAAGGGAAGCAAGATTGATGGCGTAACAACGCTACAGGGACTTGCAGATGCGGGAGCCAAGCTTGGAGCCGCTGTTTCAACTCTCTCACTTGATGTTATTGAAGGTCAACTAGGGCTAAAGGCTGCGGTATTTAACGATAACGCTGCCGCTGTTACTGCCCTTAAGAATAAGCAGATTGATGGTCTAGTTGTAGATCTTCCAACTGCTTTCTATCTCTCAGCTGTTGAAGTTCCAAATGGAATCATTGTTGGACAAATTGATGGCAGCGATACTGGAGATCAAGGATTTGGTCTCTTGCTATCTAAAGATAATTCCATCACTTCATGCGTATCAGGAGCAGTTGATGCCATTACTAATAGTGGAACACTTCAAGCCATTATTGATCAATGGTTAACATCTTCTGTAGGAGCGCCAGTACTTGGATAGTTGCCAGATACGGCAAACTACTAAGCATGGCTAATGGCTAAGAAATCGGGGCGCGGCTCTAATAGAGCTGCGCCCTCTTCTTATGACTTCGGAGGTAGCTGGAGCCCAAGTGAGATAGAACTTGCAAGACGTCAGGCAAGGCGAGCACGAAATAAAAGAAGCGTGCTAATTGCAGCCCTCTCCAGCTTCTTAGTCCTTGGAACTCTAGGTTTAGTACTAGTTACCTCACCTGGCTGGGAGACTCTTAGAAATACATTCTTTAAGTGGGCCTATGGCTTTGAGATTCTGCCCAAAATTCTTCTTGGATTTACTACCAATGCCACCCTAACTGTTATCGCAGGAACATCTGTGGCGCTAATCGGTTTAGCGATAGCCCTTCTTAGGACCTCTAGATCGCCAGCATTAACCCCATTTAGGATTCTTGCCACAGTTTATGTTGATGTCTTTCGTGGTATCCCAATGCTTCTAGTAATTCTTCTAGTGGGCTTTGGAATTCCAGCCCTGCAGATAAAAGGTTTAACTAATAATGTTTTGGTTTTAGGAACTCTTGCAGTAATTATCACCTATTCGGCATATGTTGCTGAAGTTATTCGCTCGGGAATTCTTACAGTTCACCCAAGCCAGAGAGCTGCTGCTAGATCACTTGGTTTAAGTAATTTTCAGACTCTTCGCCATGTAGTTCTTCCGCAAGCGCTAAAACGAGTGACCCCACCGCTTCTCAATGATTTAGTAGCGCTAATTAAAGATACTGGCCTGGTTTCAATTTTGGGAGTTACCGATGCGGTAAGGGCTGCCCAGATTCAAACCGCAAAGACTTTCAATTACACCCCATATGTAATGGCTGCAATAGTTTTTCTCTTGGTGACAATTCCCTTAACTCGCTGGACTGATCGGATGCTTAGAAACTCCTATGAGCGAGAAAATGCAGTGGGGCAAGCATGAGTCAGGCAGTGTTGCAGCTAGAGAAGGTTAGAAAGAGCTTTGGTAGCGAAGTTGTTCTAGAAGATATTTCTTTTAAAGTGTTGGAGCATAAAGCCACAGTCTTTATTGGAGCATCTGGCAGTGGGAAGTCAACGCTGCTTCGCTGCATTAATTTACTTGACCAGATAGATGATGGGCAGATACTTCTTGACGGCCAAGATATCTCTGCAGCCGATGTAAATCCTGATGAGGTTAGAAAGAAACTCGGGATGGTCTTTCAATCCTTTAATCTCTTTCCCCATATGACGGTGCTTGAAAATGTAATTTTGGCTCCTACTAAGGTGCAGAAGGTGGCAAAAGAGAAGGCGATAGATGAGGCTCTAGAGTTATTAGATAAGTTTGGTTTGAAGGAGAAGGCTGATCAATACCCAGACCGTTTAAGCGGGGGACAGCAGCAGAGAGTTGCCATTATCCGCTCCCTTGCCAGGCACCCTCGCCTTCTCCTACTTGATGAGATAACTAGCGCACTTGATCCAGTGTTGGTAAACGAAGTTTTGAGCACAGTTAGAGATCTAAAGAGTGAGGGAATGACAATGGTGCTTGCCACCCATGAGATGGGTTTTGCCAAGCAGGTAGCCGATGAGCTTTGTTATCTACATCAGGGAAGAATCCTTGAGTGGGGAAGCCCAGAGAAGATATTGGAGAGCCCTAAAAAGAGCGAAACAAAGGAGTTCTTACGCCGCCTCCATCAGGCAGGCAGGCTCTAGGAGGGCTTCACACTTGGGTTTTGTTGCTGATTCCAAGCCTGCCTCTTAGGCATAGACAGGAATAAAGCGGTTTGGATGTGCATTTACCCCTGTGGACAATTTATAATATAGCCATAGCCGATTCCCCAAAAGGCTAGAAGCAAAAAGAAGTTCTGACAGTTCGTCAATTTAAAGCAAAGGACTAATTCGTGGCTGTATCTCGTGCGCCCAAAAACGCAGGTAAGAAAAAAAGCGTTGCTAAAAAGAGCACGAAGAGCGTTGCTAAAAGTTCAGCAAAGAAAGATAAGAAGAGCGCTAAGCCAAAAGGCCCAAGGCTATTTCCTACAAAGGCAGAGCTTGAAGCAATGAAGCTTGCAAGGGAAGCAAAAGCTAAGCCAGCTGAGAAGAAAGGCCCTCGCCGCTTTCCTACAAAGGCAGAGCTTGAGGCATCAAAGGCTGCAGCTGCTGGAGTTAGTAAGCCTGCAGGAAAGAAGTTAATTGAAAAAGTTGATGGCGAAGAGGTTGAGCTAGAAGAAGTTGAGCTAGAAGATCTTGAGAAGTTAGTTGCCGAAACAGGGGAAGAAGTTGTTGAAGGCGCAAGTGATGTTCGAGTCGTTAATCTAAATGAGGAAGCTAAAAAAGAAGAGGGTGAGTTCACTCTTAAGGATTCTGAAGAAGATGATGCACCGCCTCAGACTGTATTAACGGCAGGTGCTACTGCAGATCCAGTAAAAGATTATCTCAAGCAGATTGGTCGAGTAGCACTTCTAAATGCCGAACTTGAAGTCGAACTTGCAATGAGAATTGAAGCTGGATTATTCGCTGAGGCAAAAATGAATTCTGGCGAGAAGATGGAGCGTTCATTTAAGCGAGAGCTGGAATGGATTGTTGAAGATGGCAAGCGCGCTAAGAACCATCTCCTTGAAGCAAACCTTCGCCTTGTGGTCTCACTTGCCAAGCGCTATACCGGACGAGGCATGCTATTTCTTGATCTAATTCAAGAGGGAAACCTTGGCCTAATTCGCGCAGTAGAAAAATTTGATTACACCAAGGGATATAAGTTCTCAACCTATGCAACATGGTGGATTCGCCAGGCAATTACTCGCGCTATGGCAGATCAGGCAAGAACTATTCGTATTCCAGTTCATATGGTTGAAGTTATTAATAAATTAGCCCGAGTTCAGCGCCAGATGCTTCAAGATCTTGGCCGCGAACCAACTCCTGAGGAGCTTGCAAAAGAGCTTGATATGACCCCTGAGAAGGTTGTTGAGGTTCAAAAATATGGTCGTGAGCCAATCTCTCTTCATACTCCACTCGGAGAAGAGGGAGATTCAGAGTTTGGTGATTTGATTGAGGATTCAGAGGCAATTGTTCCTGCAGATGCAGTTTCATTTACTCTCCTTCAAGAGCAGCTTCATTCGGTGCTAGATACTCTCTCAGAGCGTGAGGCCGGCGTTGTTGCGATGCGCTTTGGATTAACCGATGGCCAGCCCAAGACCCTTGATGAAATTGGAAAGGTCTACGGGGTTACCCGCGAGCGTATCCGCCAGATTGAATCCAAGACTATGTCCAAGCTTCGCCATCCATCAAGATCGCAAGTACTACGCGATTATCTAGATTAGGAGATAGTTCATGTCAGATCGTCCAAAGATTTATGTAAAGCCCAACGGTTCAATCCGCGTGAGCGGCGCCGCTGATTTCGTTGATGCAGAGGGCAATGTTCTTGAGACAAAAGAGAACTTCTCACTCTGTCGCTGCGGACATTCTAAAGAGAAGCCATTCTGTGATGGCTCACATCGAGATGCAGGATTTACCGCCGAATAACTCGCTCTGGGCAGATGGTTATAAGCAGAGCGGTAAGCAGGCAGAATTTAGTAACGCTTACGATGTAGCGATAATTGGTGGCGGGTTCTCAGGGCTATGGTCGGCCTATCACCTACTGGAGTTAGATCCTAAACTCTCGATTGTTATCTTTGAGGCAAAATCACTTGGCTATGGAGCAAGTGGAAGAAATGGTGGCTGGGTTTCATCTGATTATCCGGTCTATAGAAAAACTCTTGAAAAGCGCCATGGCATTGATTCCACCAACAATCTCTTTAAAGCGTTATTTAGCGCTATTGATGAAATTGGTCAGATAGCAGGGCAGATCGCCCCCAAGGCAAGTTTTGTTAAATCTGGAACGCTTATGTTTGCAAGAAATAAAGCGCAAGAGAAGCGATTAGAAGAGAGCGTCGATTCGGAACACATATGGAAGTCTGCAGGTGAGATAGGGGAGTTGATTAAGGTATCTAAATTGCGAGGCGGGTTATTTAATCCGCAATGCGCAACGGTTGATCCATTCCAACTTGTTTTGGGGCTGGCCAGATACTTAGAGCGCAGAGGGGTAGTAATCGCTGAAGGGGTATTTGCCACCCATACCGATCGTGGAGTCCTAGCAAATAGCTCATTAGTCAAGGCTCCAGTGGTGATTAGAGCAAGTGAGGCATTTTCAGATCCTGGGCGCGAATTTATCCCGCTCTACTCACTAATGATTGCTAGCGAAGTTCTGCCAGAGGAGATTTGGGATCAGTTAGGAGTTAAGAATCGCTTTACCTTTGCTGAAGGAACACATCTAGTTAATTACGCGCAGCGGACTACAGATAATCGCCTAGCAATTGGTGGGCGCGGAGCTAGCTATCCCTTTGGATCAAAGCTTATTGAAGCGAAGGAAATGACCAACTCTGTTCATCAAAGCTTGGAGAGAATGGCTAAGCGTTGGTTTCCAGTTTTAGAGAGCGTTAAATTTACTCATGCTTGGGGCGGGGCAGTGGCAATTACACGTAATTGGGAACCATATGTGCAATTTGATGAAGCAACTGGATATGGCCGCCTAGGTGGATATGCAGGAGATGGCGTGACTATGAGTTATTTAGCTAGCAAGATATTGGCAGAGTTAATTACTGGCAGAGAGAGCGAGATAAGTAATCTTCACTTTGTTAACGACAAGATTAGAAATTGGGAGATAGAGCCGCTTCGTTACTTGGCAGTTAACTCGCTAGTGAAATTAAGTGGGATTGCAGATAAAGAGGAGGCTAGAACTGGAAGACCCAGTCTGGTCTCAAAACTTATTTCGCCGTTGATTCTGCGCTAAGACGCTCAGTCTCATCATCGATGCGAGCGGCTGCGCTTGCTAGCCCATCTTGGTATTTTTTAGCATGATGAGCACAGAAAAGTAATTCAAATCCATTAGCCATAACCGCACGAACATAAGCCTGCGCTCCACAGCGATCACAGCGATCAAGAGCGCTAAGGGGAGATGAGGTAAGCAATAGATTTTCGGTCATTTCTGGCCAACCTTTCCTATACTCGTTTGGTTCTAGTGGAACATCAAACCACCTCTTGCTTATTCCCCGCAGGTCGAAATCAAAGTTTTTTCTCATAATTGATGACTTTATTCACTGAAAATCGAAATCCTCACCCCACTCGGCGCGTATTAAGAGGCTCCTTGGATCTCATAGATACCCTTGCCCATCGTGGCAGAGACTCAAAGCGCAGATCAGGTGCGCAGCGTAGAAAAGTCTTACTCAGCAAAAGATCTCTCAGTATTAGAAGGTCTTGATGCTGTTCGTAAGCGCCCAGGAATGTATATCGGTTCAACCGATGGGCGCGGCCTTATGCACTGCCTCTGGGAGATTATTGATAACGCAGTTGATGAATCCTTGGCAGGTTATTGCAAGAAGATTGAGATTAATTTAGAAAAAGATGGATCTATTGAGGTTCATGATGATGGACGAGGTATCCCGGTTGATAAGGAACCTAAAACAGGACTTACTGGAGTAGAAGTTGTGATGACCCGGCTACATGCTGGTGGAAAGTTTGGCGGGGGATCTTATGCGGCAACTGGTGGCCTTCATGGAGTGGGAGCATCTGTTGTAAATGCTCTGGCATCTCGCCTTGATGTTGAAGTAGATCGCGATGGAAAGATTTATTGGATGTCATTTAAACGCGGCGTTGCTGGAATCTTTGATGGCGATGGCCCTAATGCACCATTTGAACCGAAGTCAGGACTTCGCATAATTGGAAAAGTCTCTGCAAAGATAACTGGAACAAGAATTAAATGGTGGTCAGATAAACAGATATTTCTAAAAGATGCACAGCATGATTTAGAGGAAATCTACACCAGGGCTCGTCAAACTTCTTATCTAGTTCCAGGCCTTACTCTCATTGTTAATGACAATCGCAGTAAAGAAAAGAGCTCCGAGACTTTCTTTCATAAAGGTGGAATCTCAGAGTATTGCCACTTTATTCAGCCTGATGAGGCAGTGGGAGATGTAATTCGCTTAACTGGGGAAGGCCATTACCAAGAGACAGTTCCGGTTCTTGATGAAAAGGGCCATCTTGAGCCTCAAGAAGTTGAGCGAGATATGGGCGTTGATATCGCTATTAAGTGGGGTAATGGCTATGAGAGCACAGTTCGCTCCTTTGTAAATATTATTGCAACTCCAAAGGGTGGAACCCATGTTCAAGGCTTTGAAAAGGCTTTAGTGAAAACTTTTAACGAATTCCTCCGCGCCAAAGGAGTTCTAAAAAAGAATGAGCTTGATGTAATTAAGGAAGATATCATCGAGGGGTTGACTGCAGTTGTAACAGTTCGAATGCAGGAGCCGCAATTTGAAGGTCAGACTAAAGAGGTTCTAGGAACTCCTGAAGTAACAAAGATTGTGACTCAAGTAGTCTCTGATGAACTCAAGAAGTTCTTCACAACCACCAAACGCATCGATAAGGCTAATGGGCTAATTGTTTTAGAGAAAGTTGCCAACGCCTCAAGAACTCGTATTTCATCGAGAGCTCATAAGGAGTTGCAACGCAGAAAGAACGCCCTTGAGAGCTCATCACTTCCTGCCAAGCTCTCTGATTGTCGCTCTGAGGATGTTTCGCGAACTGAGCTATTTATTGTTGAAGGTGAATCAGCTCTTGGAACTACTAAGGCTGCAAGAAATTCTGAGTTCCAAGCAATCTTGCCTCTTAAGGGAAAGATATTAAATGTTCAAAAGGCCTCGCTATCTCAGATGCTAGATAACGCAGAGTGCGCAGCAATAATCCAGGTAATTGGGGCTGGATCTGGAAAATCATTTACGCTAGAAGATGCTAGATATGGAAGAGTCATTCTGATGTCAGATGCTGATGTTGATGGGGCTCACATCAGATGTTTAATGCTCACTCTGCTCTATCGTTATATGAAGCCGCTAATTGATGATGGACGAGTCTATGCTGCAATTCCGCCACTTCATCGCATTGAAGTTATTGGCGGGGGAGGAAAGAGGGGAGAGGTGCACTACACCTACTCCGATGATGATATGAAAAAACTATTGACCGAGTTGAAGAAGCAAGGCAAGAGATGGAAAGAGCCACTTCAGCGCTATAAAGGCCTTGGCGAGATGGATGCCGATCAGCTCCGCGAAACCACTATGGATCCTGATAAGCGCACACTAAGAAGAATTACCATTAAAGATGCTGCAGCCGCTGAGAGGATCTTCGAGCTATTGATGGGTAATGAAGTTGCTCCTAGAAAAGAATTTATCGCAACTGCAGATATCGATCGCGAAAGAATTGACGCTTAAGCAATTAGGGTGCGTCGCTCCGTGGCGTATTTGGCGCTAACTTCACTTAACTCATCTGATACTTGATTTCGTAGGGCCTCTTCACTCTTTAGTAGAGCTGTGAGCTTGGAGATAGTGGCTTTAAGCTCTTTAGCCTCAGTATCTAATTCAATCTTTGACATCTTTGTTAACCTTCTAAGCGGCATATCCAGGATGTAGGTAGCTTGTTCATCACTTAGCTTAAAGCTCTTTATGAGTGATTCCTTTGCTTCATTTGCATCATCACTTCCTCTAATGATTTTCACTACTTTATCGATATCGAGAATTGCCTTTAATAAACCTTCAACTAGGTTTAAGCGAGCAGAGGCTTTAGATTTTCTAAAATTAGACCTTCTTGTTACTACCTGGATTCGATGATCAATAAAGACCTGAAGCAGTTCCTTCAAACCCAGAGTCTTTGGCTTGCCATTAACTAGAGCAACAGCGTTGATAGAGAAGGCATCCTCAAGCGGGGTGAGCTTATAGAGGTTTTCTAGCACTGCCTCTGGCTCAAAGCCATTTTTAACCTCAACAACAACCTTTGTTCCAGATTGTCCATCGGTTAGATCGATAATGTCTGAGATGCCTTGAATCTTCTTTGACTTAACTAGATCGCTAATTCGCTCAACGACTTTTTCAGGGCCGATATTAAATGGAAGTTCGGTGATGGTAATTCCTGATTTACGAGCACTGACCTTGCCAATTTCGACTTTGGCGCGAACTTTAAAAGCCCCCTTGCCACCTTGATAAGCCTCAAGGATGCCCTCTTTGCCGATAATGCTTCCCCCGGTTGGAAAATCTGGCGCAGGAATAAATTTCATTAATTGCTTTAAGGTCGCGCTAGGATTTTCAATCAAGTGTTTTGTTGCTTGTATTACTTCACCTAAGTTATGAGGAGCCATATTTGTGGCCATTCCAACGGCAATACCTGTTGCGCCATTTACCAAAAGATTAGGAAAAGCTGCAGGTAGTACCAATGGTTCTAATATCTGCCCATCATAATTTGCACCAAAATCGACGGTATCTTCATCGGCTTCCTCGACCATCATTAGCGCCGCGCTTGCAAGTCTTGCCTCTGTATAGCGCATAGCTGCAGGCCCAGCATCAAGTGAACCAAAGTTTCCATGGCCATCAACTAATGGCAGGCGCATTGAAAAGTTCTGCGCCATTCGAACCAAAGCGTCATAAATTGCTCCATCGCCATGGGGATGTAATTTACCCATCACCTCACCGACAACTCGTGCGCTCTTAACATGGCCTTTATCTGGACGTAGCCCCATCTCAGACATCTGGTGGAGAATTCTGCGATGCACTGGCTTTAATCCATCTCTGGCATCAGGAAGTGCTCTGGAGTAAATAACAGAGTAGGCATACTCTAGAAATGAATCTGACATCTCTGATGAGACATCGATATCAACAATTTTTCCTGGGAACTCTCCTGGCTTAGCAGCTACTACTTTTTTGCCTGAGCTCTTGCCTGAATCTGATTTAGCCATGGCGTGATTCTGCCAAGTAAAGTATGAATTACTTGGGATTGACGCTCGGTCTAGCCCCGATAGTTGTGACACATCCACTGGCCAATGAATTTCCAGCCCTTAGAGATGATTCTAAATCTTTAGATTCAATCCATCTTCCAATAAATCCAGCAGCAAATGCATCTCCAGCTCCTGTGGAATCAATTGCAGTAATTGGCAGAATCGGAGAATTTATTATCTGCTTCCCCTTTGATTTACCCATTGCCCCTTGGCTATTTGTAGTTATAACAACCGTTTCGACATCTTTAGAGAGTTCATTTAGCGCACTTTTAACATCACTTTCTCCAGTTAGAAACACTGCCTCAGCCTGATTCATAATTAATAGATCCATTAAATTACATCTCTTTCGACAGGCATCTACCCCAAGATTGCTCATAACTCCAACTGATCCAGGATTAAAGAAGATCTCTAAATTAGCCTCTCTCATCTCATTGACCATTCTTAGAACACCATCTTGGGAGAGGGGATTAAAGAGGGCATAGCCAGAGAGAAATACAGCGCCAAATCTAGAGAGATCAGGCAGATCTAATTCACTAAGACCAGAATTTGCTCCTCTATCTGGAAACATTGAACGCTCACCATTTTGATCAACTAGCACGACCACAATTCCAGTTCTATGCTCTTTTAATAACTCTGGCTTATATTCAATATTCCAAGTATCAAACTCATTGGCAATGACTCGACCAGCAGCATCATCTCCAATGCGACAGGCGTAGAAAACCTTATGGCCAGATGAGGCGAGCCAGGTAGCAGTATTTGCTGCAGCTCCGCCGCCATGAGTTGAGATTTGAGAGACTGTGTCACTACCAAGATACATCTGCCCTTGCATCTTAACAATTACATCAAGCATGGCATCGCCAATGCAGAGAATTTGAGCCATAGTTATTTAAGAGCTACTGCAATCTGAGCTGCTAGAGCAGCATTTGCCTTAATTATCTCAATGTTTACTCTTAGAGATTCACCTTTGGAATTGGTATGGAAATAATCTAGAAGAAATGGAGTAACAGCTTTTCCAATAACTCCATCTATCTTTGCTTTGGAAAGACCATCGAAGAGAAGTTGATCATGTAGAGCCTTATCCATTTGGTTACTAACCGGATTAGCAACAATTAGAGCAGACTTGTTTATGGCAACATCGCCTCGAGCTCTCCAGATTTGAGCAATATCTAGCGCCGTTTCTACTCTATGTTCTAATTCAAAGCCAGAGTCAGTGAGATAGAAGCCAGGAAATTTATTTGTCTTATAGCCAAGAATGGGCACCGATAGAGTTTCAAGTCTTTCTAAAGTAGCGCTGACATCGAGAATAGATTTTGCTCCAGAGCAGACGATTAAAACTGGTGTATTTGCTAAGGCTAGAAGATCTGCCGACTCATCCCAGCTCTGCCAAGCTTCACGATGAACTCCGCCTAAGCCACCAGTAGCAAAAAGTGAGATACCAGCCATATTGGCAATGTGTGATGTGGCGGCAACTGTTGTAGCGGCGCTCTTTTTCTGAGTAGAAATAACTGCCAAATCTCTTATCGATGCCTTCAAGATATTCTCATCGCTTGCGATGCGAGCTAGTTGATCAGGCTCTAGTCCTATGTGAATCTGACCATCGATAATTGCAATTGTTGCTGGAGTTGCGCCGGCTTCGATAACGATTTGCTCAACTTCAAGGGCCACCTCAAGATTCTTAGGCCGGGGGAGTCCATGAGTAATAATTGTCGATTCCAGAGCAACTATTGGGCTCTTATCTCCAAGGGCTTTAGCTACCGCCTCTGAGTATTTGATCATGAGAGGTCAAGGTTACTGGAAAGATAGGGCAGTGGCCTACCTGCTCTCAGATTTATCTCAATCGATATTTGCAGCACTTGGGGTATCTAACTGCATTAATTCTTTAGGGCTTAGCAATAATGAGGGTCAGAGAGAGTGTTTGCTTCTAGTAGATGGCATGGGAGTTAATGCGCTAGAGATAGTTAGTAAAGAGCTACCAATATTTTCGCAAGTTAAAAACCATAGCCAATTGCAAGCTACTTTCCCTTCAACAACTTCTGCCAGTTTGACCTCCCTTGGTACAGGTTGCGCAGTTGGAGTTCATGGAATGGTTGGTTACACAATGCGAGTTCCAAATAGCGGAACTCCGGAGCGTTTGTTAAATGCTCTTAAATGGGATGAACGAGTAGATCCTTACATCTGGCAATCAGAGGCAACTTTATTTGAGCGAGCAAAGAAGCAAGGAGTTAAGGTCTCTCACATTGCAGCAAAACGTTATCAAGAAACGGGCTTTACTAGGGCTGCTCTACGTGGCGCTGATTACTATGGAGTTAATCAGGTAGATGAGATGGTTGATCAAGCAAAGAGCGCTCTTAGTAAAACTAGATCGTTTGCTTATCTATATTTAAATGACGTTGATGATGCCTCGCATCGCGAAGGGTTAGGCTCTGAGAAGTTTCACTATGCCATGGCAAAGAGCGCAGATTTAATCTTGAAACTCATTGAAAACTTGCCTAAAGGAAGCCGGCTATGGATCACATCCGATCATGGAATGATTAATAGAGATGATTATGTAGTTTTAGGGAAAGAAAATGATTTGCTCAAAAACGTCGATTTACTTGGGGGCGAACCAAGAGTGCGCTATCTATATCTAAAGCCAGGTAGCGTTGATGAGACAAAGTCACAGTGGCAGGAGTTCTTTAAAGAAAAAGTGACTCTCTACACTCGGCAAGAAGCCATTGCTTTGAATCTATTTGGCCCTGAAGTATTAGATAAGAATCTGGATCGAATTGGTGATTTGATCGCTATTGCCAACGGCGAGTTCATAATGGTTGAGGCTGAGAGGCAAGAGCTGCAACTATCTATGGTCGGACATCATGGGGGAACTACTCAAGCTGAGACTGCAATACCTTTATTAAGCGCTGATATTTAAGTCTTTACTCTTCCTCTTGCTCATCTTTCTTCTTGCCTCGCCCAAACATAATGTCATCCCAGGATGGAATTGAAATTCTCTTAGTTACGCCATCTTTCTTAGCATCAGGAGCAATCTCTTTTATCGAACTTGTCTCCTCGAGAAGGTTTGGATCAGTTCTCACCGCAACTAAACGAGGCGGCTGAGAAGTTTCTCCCTCCATTGGAAAGAGAACTCCATGATCACTCAATCGATCATTTTTCGGTGCGCTCTTCTGTGAAACTTCTTCACCATTAATCCATCTAGCGCCATCATCTCTTGAGTGGAGAGTTCGTTTATTTGCATCAAAGCTCCAAGTTGCCTCAGATTGCCCATCTCTTGATGGATAGGTGAGAACTAGATGCCAAGTTCCATCATCTAGCCTCCAGGTATTCCAAGAGATCTGATTCATATTGACGCCTCGAGGAGCAAGACGTTGAATGACTAATTCTGAGAGGGGAAGTGATGTTCCCTTAGGTGAAGCCTTCTCTGCAAGTTCAATAATCCAAGCACGCTCCTGCAATATTGGACTTGCATAACGCTCAACTTTTTCAATTGATAGTCCTGAGATGCGAGCAACTTCAGCAAAGCTTTCGCCAGCTCTTAGGCGAGCTTGAATCTCTTTGATTGAATATTGTGGAGCGCTCTCAACTACTGTTGCTAAACGGCGGTGGTTAACAGCAGCGCGCAAAGTATCGCTAACTCTTAGTGAGAAATTATTTCCATCGCCATCACTTAGCTCTAAATGTTCTCCATCTTGAGAGCGTGAGATAAAGCGCAAGTCAGTCATGGGTAAAGATTGCCATAAGAGTAGTGAAATCTGAGGGAAATTAGCCTTAGAGTTGAATTACTTTTGCCTTCCAAAGGCTAAGAAATGGTAGAAGTGAAAGTAGAGCAATTAACATGCAGATAACCGGCACTATAAATGCGACAGTTGAGCCGTATGTGTCAATGATGTATCCAGTAATTGCAGCAGGGATGGCCCCACCAAGATTTAGCGCAGAAATTGACCAAGCCAACACTTCAGTAGTGCGCTTAGGGCTAACCGAACGCTCAGCAACAGCAAATCCAGCTGTTAGTAGGGGAGCAATTCCTAGACCATTAAGAAATAGCGCAATTGCCAGAATTGTTAAATTCCCAGTAAATAACTGCGCAGCTATATAGATCGGAAGAGTAAGTAGAGCTAGAGCAAAAACTGAAATAACAAATCTTCGCGCCTCATTAATCTTCCAATGCAGGGATCCACTTATAAAGGCCGAAATTCCAGAGCTAAATGACCAGATGGCTATATAGAAACCGCTATATTCACGAATCCCAAATTCATCAAGATAGCCAACAAGGACTAAGCCAGTTGATCCAAAGAATGCTCCAACTGCCATCATGGGAATAAAGAGAGCTTGAATGAATCTATCTTTTATAAGCAATGAATGATCATCTCCGACTTGACGGGGATGTGCTGGAGGTTGAGTTTTTCGCTGCGAGAGAAAGAGCAGCGTTCCAACGCTGATAAATCCCATAGCAGTAAATATCGCAGCCTCTGGAAAGAAGTAAGAAGCGGTAATTGCAGCAAGAACTGGGCCGCTAGTAAAAATCACTTCATCGACTAGAGCTTCAAAAGAATATGCAGTATCAATGAGCTTTCGATCATCACCAATTACATGAATCCAGCGCCTTCTAACCATCTGCCCTGAGCCAATAACAAAGGCTTCAAATATTATCGCTGAGGTAAACCAACTCCAGGTAGGAGCATCGCTCTTAACTAGATAAACAAAGAGTCCAAGGAAAATTAGATGAACTGGGGCGGTTATAGATAGAACTTTATTTTGCCCAATTTGATCTGCAACCCTAGACCAGAGCGGTGTGGCTACCGATAAGACAAGTGATGCCACCATAGATAAAGCGCCAGCTAGGGCATAAGAGCCAGTCTCTGCAACAACAAATAGAACAATTGCTATGTAAAGCATTGAGATTGGCATACGCAATATGAAGCCTGCAAAAGAGAAATTCCAACCTCCGGGCACGGCAAATAGTCTTTTGTAAGAGGTGAGCATGAAGGAAAGTCTACTTGGCATCGATGAAACTATGATTAGATTGGAATATGTCGCTAAACCTTGAGTTATTAGCCCTTGCCGAGAAAGTTGCGCTAAGCGCTGGGGAGTTACTCTTGGATAGACCTAATAAGTTTGAATTAGATGAAAAAAGTGGTGCTCTTGATTTTGCCACCCAGAAAGATCACCAGAGTGAAGATTTGATTGTAAGCCAGATTCTTAATCAAAGGCCTTTGGATGGATTAATTGGTGAAGAGGGGGCAAATAAAGAGAGCGAATCTGGAATTACTTGGGTAATTGATCCAATCGATGGAACTGTGAATTATCTCTATGACCTACCTGGCTGGTGTATCAGTATCGCAGCAAAAAACAAGGAAGAATTTATAGCAGGTGTGGTCTATTCACCTACAACAAATTCACTCTGGAAAGCATCAAAATCAAATGGAGCTTTCCTTAATAATTTGCCAATTAAGTGTAATAATCCAGTAAATCTTGATCGAGCTTTACTGGGCACTGGCTTTGCATATGACATCAATAATCGTAAAGTGCAAGCAAAGATAATTGAAGATCTACTTCCAAAGGTAAGAGATTTAAGAAGACTTGGTGCATGCGCTGTTGATATCTGCCATGTAGGAAGTGGCTCACTTGATGCCTACTTCGAAGAGGGAGTTAATGAATGGGATTATGCTGCGGCATCGCTAATCGCCCAAGAAGCAGGGGCCACTTTTTCAGTTACTAAGGCAAGAGATGGATCTTCAAGGAGTTCGGTAATTGTCGCTGGCCCATTTCTTCATGCCGCCCTTAGCGCCCAAATCCAGGGGCGATAGCTCACTTTCTGCCCTTATTTTTAGGGGTTTAGCACTTAGCCTCAAGGTATGGCAAGATACGCCGAGTTGTTAGGCCAATCCCTTGGAAAAGGCCTGAAGGATAAGTAAAGACCAATTGTGAGGACAAAATAATGAACGTGCTCGATGCGCTAGATGCCGCCTCTCTCCGTAAGGACCTACCTAACTTCCGTCCCGGTGATGAGTTAAAAGTTCATGTCCGTGTTATTGAAGGCAGCAAGAGCCGTATTCAGATTTTCCAAGGACTAGTAATTGCCCGTCAAGGATCTGGAGTTCGTGAGACTTTTACAGTTCGCAAAATCTCCTATGGAGTTGGCGTTGAGAGAATTTTTCCAGTTCACGCACCTGTTATTGAAAAGATTGAAGTAGTAAGAAAAGGCGAAGTTCGTCGCGCCAAACTCTTCTATCTCCGTGATCTTCGTGGCAAAGCTGCCAAGATTCGTGAGCGTCGCGGGGCAGATGACCTAGAGGTTTTGTATTCAACTTCAACAACAAATCCAGTTGAAGAAGTTGTGCCAGTTGCAGAGGTAGTTGAGGTAGCTGCTCCAGAGGCTGTGGTTGAAGAGAGCATTGCTCCAGAGAGCGCGCAAGTAGCAGAGGAAGCAACTCCTACTGAAGCTGAACCAACTAAGTCTTAAAGCCCAGAGTAATGTCGCCTAAAGCGAGGGGCAGTAGCCTTCGCGAGCTACCTATTCTCATTATCTCGGCGCTAGTTCTCTCTATCATCGTTAAAACTTTCTTTATCCAATTCTTCTATATCCCCTCAGGCTCTATGGAGAACACCCTTCAGGTTAATGATCGAGTGGGAGTAAACAAGTTCGGAGCCCTCTTTAGTGATATTAAGCGAGGCGAAGTTGTAGTTTTTAGAGATCCAGCTAATTGGCTATCACCAAATTATGATGATTCCTCTGGGATTCGCAAAGTAGTAAAGGATTCCTTAGTTTTCGTTGGAGTGCTGCCAGATCCATCTAAGCAATACTTGATCAAGAGAGTTATAGGAGTTGGCGGCGATAAAGTTCGCTGCTGCGGCAAAGATGGAAAAATTGAAGTCAATGGCGTGAGTATTAATGAGCCTTATATCTATGAAGGCGATAAGCCCAGTGATTCAGAATTTGAAGTAGAGGTTCCGCAAGGATTTATCTGGGTCATGGGAGATCACCGCGGAGCTAGCGCAGATTCCCGCTTCCATACTGATGATCCTAATAAAGGAATGGTTGCCCTAGATAAAGTCACAGGGCGGGCGACATTTATTATCTGGCCATTTTCCAATCTGGCAATTCTTGAAAAGGGCGAAGATCTCTCGAAGATTCCTGTTAAAAGCTCCAAGTAATTTATGATTGAATCAAGACTGCTTCAATCAGGATTAAGTAAAATTGCAGGAGTCGATGAGGCTGGCAGAGGGGCATGCGCTGGGCCATTAGTAGTGGCAGCTGTGATGCTAAAAGATATAAATGATGTGAAGCTAGCTAAGGTGCGTGATTCAAAAGAGCTAAAGCCAAGTCTGCGAGAAGAGTTATTTGAAGTAATAGTTGAGCAAGCACTTGATTACTCAATCATTGAAATTCCAGCATCAGAGATAGATGCCATTGGTCTACATAAAGCAAACCTTGAGGGAATGCGCAGGGTGATTAATGCTCTAGAAATTGAGCCAGAGTATGTCCTAACCGATGGCTATCAGATTTCTGGACTTCGCTGTGAGTCCCTTGCTATCTGGAAAGGAGATCAAGTTGCTATTTCAATATCAGCAGCATCGATACTTGCCAAGGTTTATCGAGATCGAATCATGGTCAAACTAGATGATGCCCATCCTGGCTATCACTTTGCTGAGCATAAAGGATATGTCACAAGGGCTCATGAGAGATCGTTAATTGAATTAGGTGTTACTACTATTCATAGAAAGTCATATGCAAATATCCAGGCCCTAATCAACAAGTAGGGTTATTCACATCTAGCTAATGATTTGAAAGGCGTTAACGCCTCTCACTCTTATTCTCTAGCAATGATTGATCTAGAAAATCAGATAAAAGATGACTTAGAGATTCAAGCTCGGTTAAAGCTCTTTAGCGCTATTGAGCCAGGGAGCATCACCTGGACGATTGAGTTAAAGCGTTATGGCGCAGTGGAGCTGGTGGAGCGGATCATCCATGGGGCATATGAGAAGATAAATAAAGCATCTGGAGGAATTCGCCAGGTACTCATTGATACCTCTGCGCAGGCGCTTTGGGAGGAGATTGAATTTGCTGAAGCAAGATTTATTACACCAAGTTCAAAGTATTGGCCTACATCTCTAAATGACTTGAGCAATCCACCTATTGGCTTGATCATTAAAGGAGCTAATCTGCCGGCGCAATCAATCTCCATCGTTGGGACAAGAAAGCCAACGCTCTATGGGGCAAGAGTTGCTAGTGAATTTGCAAGCGGTTTTGCAGATCGTAATTGGGCGGTTGTTAGTGGGGGAGCATATGGAATAGATACCCATGCTCATCGTGGCTGTTTAGCTGCAGAGGGTTCAACATTTGCAGTCCTTGCATCTGGAGTATCTGTTAACTATCCAGCTGGAAACAGTAAAATCTTCTCTGAATTACAAGAAAGTGGAGCACTTATCTCTGAGGTAATGCCAAGAGTTGGGGCAAGAGCTGAGAGATTCTTAACTAGAAATAGATTAATCGCCGCGCTTTCAAAGGGAACTATCGTTATCGAAGCTGCGTTTAGAAGTGGCTCTCTTAGAACTGCCCGTGATGCTGCCGAGATAATGCGACCTGTAATGGCAGTTCCCGGACCAATTACCTCACCTACTAGCGATGGTTGTCATCGCTTAATTGGCGAGCGCTTAGCGGAGATAGTTACCTCAGTTCCAGATGCCCTCGAGTTAATGTTGCCAATTAGTAGCCAAAAGACGGGTACCCTTGGCGGTGATGACACATAAAGCTGCCTTTGTTGCAATTGTTGGCAGGCCCAATACTGGAAAATCAACGCTTGTTAACGCTCTAGTAGGCGAAAAAATTGTAATTACCTCGCATCATCCAAATACCACTCGAAACGCTATCCGAGGAATTGTTACCCGTCCTGATTTTCAATTAGTAGTAGTTGATACCCCTGGAGTTCATAAGCCAAAGACCCTACTTGGCGGGGCCCTTAATTCAATTGTCAATGAGAATATGGAATCAGTTGATGCCATTGTGCTCTGTATTCCTGCAGTTGTAGCAATAGGGGCAGGTGATCTCTTTATCGCCAAGGAGATGGCGCGCCATCGAAGCGCTAAGAAAATCTGCGCAATAACAATGATTGATATGGCTAAGAAAGCTCTAATGCCTGAGCAATTAATAGCTGCCAGTAAATTAGCTGAGAATGCGGGCTTTGCTTGGGATGAGGTAGTTCCCTTATCTGCCAAAACTGATGATCAAGTTCAATTGCTTATGGATCTGCTGGCAAAATACGCCCCAGAATCCCCTCCCTTTTATCCAGCTGATATGAGCTCTGATCAAGAGCTAAATACTCAGATTGCAGATCTAATTAGAGAAGCTGCTATTGAAGATGTTTTTGAGGAGGTGCCCCACTCAATTGCAGTTTTAATCGATGAAATCTCAGAGCGTGATAAGCGAGAGGAGGGCGACACTCCATTTTTTGACATTCATGCCTCAATTATTGTTGAACGAGATAGTCAGAAAGCGATAATCATTGGCCATAAGGGAGAGAGACTTAAGCAAGTAGGAATTGTGGCTAGAGGTGAGATTGAAAAGAAATTAAAGGCTCGAATTTTTCTTGGCCTTCATGTAAAAGTTATGGCTAATTGGCAGAGCGACTCTAAGGCCTTACTAAAGTTGGGATTTACCCGCTAACAACTGGGGTTTCAGACTTTTTACTAGCAAAATAAGAACCGATTAAAACCAAGGGAAGACCGATAGTAATAGCCAAAGTTAGCTTTTCATTGAGAATTATGATTCCAAGGATCACAGCAACCGCCGTGTTTGGATAAACGACAAGAGATGCTCGAGCAGGGCCAATTTCTTTCAAGACGATAAAGAAAATCCAGAAGGCAAGACCTGTAGAGAAGATTCCAAGGGCTGCAGTTGCGCTAATAGCCTCAATTGATGGACTCTGAGTTGGCAAATTAAATGCAGCAAAGGGAGCAAAGAAAACAAGAGCAATGATCATAGATAATCCATTGATAGCTACTCCAGAGATTTCAGGAGCTCTCCTAGTAATCATATTTACTGCCCAGGCATAAGAGATAGATGCAACTAGTACCATTGCAATTGCAATCGCGCTATCAAAGTCATTTAAGGATTCAATTCCCACAAGTAATGCCACACCTAACAAGCCCATTGCAATACCAAAAATCCTGGTGCGATGAGCTGCCGTCGAATCACCGCTGTGATGAGCAAAGAGCGTTGCCCAGATTGGAACTGTTGAAACCAAGAGCGCAACCAATCCTGATGAGAGATCCTTCTGAGCGGTAGTAATTAAATACCAAGGAATTACCATTTCAAGAACAGAGTAGAACAAAATATATGGCCAGTACTTAAGAGCTGGCCGGATAGATTTTTCATATAGGGCTACTGGAATCAAGAGAAGGGCTCCAATAGCAAGGCGAGCAAAAACAATTACTGGAGTTGAAAGCTCTTCAACTGCAACTTTCATAAATAGATAGGGAACGCCCCATAGCAGACCAACTAGGGCAAAAAGCACCCAACCTTTTCGTGACATTTACTTTATTAGACTCCGATATAACTCGATGGTGGCTTTGGCAACCTTATCCCATCCGAAGTGCTCAATTGCGCGGATTCGCCCTGCTTGACCGTATTTAATAGATAGTGATTTATCTGACATTAATTTATTAATCGCAGAAGCAAGGAAATCTTCAAACTCTGACGGATTAGATGAGTAATCAACTAATAATCCAGTTTCATTATTAACTACTACCTCAGGAATACCTCCAACTTTAGATGCCACAACTGCGGTTTCACAGGCCATCGCCTCTAAATTAACAATTCCTAGCGGCTCATAGATTGATGGACAGAGAAACACTTGAGCTCCCGTAAGAAGAGCAGTTAACTCTTCGCGATCTAGCATCTGCTTAATCCAAATGATATTTCCTCGCTGCTTTGATAGCTCTGCAATGAGTTGCTCAACTTCAGCGCCAATTGCTGGTTCATCAGGTGATCCTGCGGCGAGCACTAGAGAGTAATCCTTGGAAACCTTCTGCCAAGCACGAAGCAAATGAGCAAGACCCTTCTGCCTCGTTATTCTTCCAACAAATAAACCATAAGGTGAATCAATCCCATACTTTTTCAAAACCTCTGAATTTGGATTAGGAGCAAAGGCCTTGGTATCTATCCCATTTCTAATCGTCACAACTTTATTGGTATCTATCTTGGGATAGGCCTTTAATACATCCGCTCTCATGCCATCGCTAACTGCGATGATGGCAGATGCGCTCTCATAGGAAATCTTTTCAGCCCATGATGAAATTTGATATCCACCACCTAGCTGTTCAGCTTTCCAAGGGCGAAGAGGTTCCAGAGAGTGGGCGGTAATAACATGGGGAATTCCAAATATTTTCATCGCTAAATATCCAGCTAAATTGGCATACCAAGTATGGGAGTGAGCAATATCCATCCCTTTTAAATTTTTAGCAATATCGCTATCAAGTAGGAGGGTTTGAAGCGCTGGATTAATAGAGGATAGCTCTTTAGGTAATTGATAATTAGCGGCATCACTTCTTGCCCCACCAAAGCAATGAACGAAGCTCTCGATATCTCCACTCTGCTTGAGAGCTGATACGAGGTTTGAGATATGAACCCCGGCTCCACCATAGATTTCAGGGGGCCACTCACGAGTAATCATGGCTACTTTGACCTTAGCGCTGCTCACCTGCCAAGAGTATCGTTAGACATATGGCCCGCTTAGAACTCCCATTAGGAATAGTGCTTGCTGGTGGCGAGGGTAAGCGTTTGATGCCATTAACAGCAGATAGAGCAAAACCGGCAGTTCCATTCGGTGGCTCTTATCGTTTAGTTGATTTTGTTCTCTCCAATCTTGTTAATGCGGGGTTTTTAAGGATTGCGGTTCTTACGCAATACAAGTCACATTCACTTGATAGGCATATAACTACAACGTGGAGAATGTCTACCCTACTTGGAAACTACGTCACCCCTGTTCCAGCGCAGCAGAGACTTGGTCCACGCTGGTATACCGGAAGTGCTGATGCGATTTTGCAGAATTTCAATTTAATCCATGATGAGAACCCAAAACATGTAATCGTCTTTGGCGCGGATCACGTCTATCGGATGGATCCCAATGCAATGTATCTAAGTCACTTGGAAAGTGGAGCTGGAGTAACAGTTGCCGCAATTCGGGTGAAACGATCTGAGGCATCAGAATTTGGAGTTATCGAACTTGATACTGATGGGATTACTATAAAAGCATTTCATGAAAAACCTAAAGATCCTCCAGCAATGCCAGGTCATCCTGAATTATGTTTGGTTTCGATGGGCAATTACATATTTCGTCGTGACGCTATGGAGGAGGCTCTGATTCTTGATTCGGAAGATGTCGACTCCCGTCATGACTTAGGTGCAAACATCATTCCTGCTATGACTAGAGCTGGCCTTGCGAAGGTCTATGACTTTGCAAATAATGTGGTGCCGGGTGAAACCGAGCGCGATAAAGGTTATTGGCGTGATGTAGGAAGCATTGATAGTTATTTTGATGCACATATGGATTTAGTCTCACCGCTACCTATTTTTAATCTTTATAATCGCCAGTGGCCAATTCTTACCAATCCACCATCTCTTCCTCCGGCAAAGTTCTCAGAGCGCGGTATTGCTTTTGATTCAGTTGTTGGCGCAGGATCTATCATCTCTGGCGGCGAACTACGCAGAACTGTTGCCTCCTATGATGTTTATGCTGGTCGCGACTCTGTAGTTGAGAGCTCAGTGCTGATGCCGGCCGTGCGAATAGGGGATGGAGCTAGGGTTAAAAATGCAATCTTAGATAAGAGCGTAATTGTTGAACCTGGGGCCAGTATTGGATTTGATTTAGAAAGAGATTCCCAGCGCTTCACAGTTTCACCCGGTGGAATAGTTGTAGTTGGAAAAGGCGTGGTAGTTACGCGGTAATTTCATTGATAATTTTGCAATGCGCTAGAATCTGGTCCTGAGTCAGAGCTGATTCAAATCCATTATCTAATCGGAGTAATTCATATGCGTTTCGGAGTCCTTACAGGCGGCGGAGATTGTCCCGGACTTAATGCAGTCATTAGAGCAGTAGTGCGCAAGGGCGAGAAAGAGTATGGCTATGAGTTCATAGGTTTTCGTGATGGTTGGAAAGGTCCGCTAGAAGGACTTACGATGCCACTAAATATTGCGGCAACTCGAGGAATTCTGCCAAGAGGTGGAACTATTCTTGGTTCATCTCGCACTAATCCTTTTAAGATTGAAAATGGCGTAGAGCGCATCAAAGAGAATCTTACCAAGATGAATGTCGATGCTCTAATTGCAATTGGCGGAGAAGATACTTTAGGGGTAGCTACAAAGTTAGATGCGTTAGGTGTAAAAGTAATTGGAGTACCAAAGACCATCGATAATGACTTGAATAATACTGATTACACATTTGGCTTTGATACCGCAGTTAATATTGCAGTTGAGGCAATTGATCGTCTTCATACCACTGCAGAGTCACATCACCGCGCACTCATTGTGGAAGTTATGGGAAGACATGCGGGATGGATTGCGCTGCATTCCGGACTTGCCGGCGGAGCTTCATGCATTCTCATTCCTGAAGTCCCATTTGACATCGAGAAAGTTTGCTCATATGTGAAATCTAGATTTGAACAATCTTATGCTCCAATATTAGTAGTTGCAGAGGGAGCCCTTCCAAAAGATGGTGACTTAATTACTAAAGATTCAACTAAAGATGCTTTTGGTCATGTCAAGCTTTCAGGAATTGGTGAGTGGCTAGCAAATGAGATTGAAAAGCGCACCGGCGCTGAGGCTCGCACTTCAATTCTTGGCCATATTCAACGTGGGGGAACGCCAACGGCTTTTGATCGAGTCCTTGCAACGCGCTTTGGCCTTCATGCCATAACTGCTGCTCATGAAGGGGATTGGGGCAAAATGGTTGCGCTTCATGGCACAGCGATCAAGCGAGTTCCACTGGCCTCGGCTACCGAGAAGTTAAAGACGGTAGATCCAGCTCTATTAGCAGAGGCAGAAGTTTTCTTCGGATAATTGGCCGACGCCGATTGCCCTGAGTTGCCTACTCTTTGACCATGTCAATTGATTCTCTCTTTGATCCCGCCCTTAAGGCAGCGCAACAGCCTAATTGGCCGGATCGCTCTGAATTAGAGTTGGCAGTAAAAGAATTAAAGTCGCTTCCACCTCTAGTTTTTGCCGGCGAATGCGATAACTTAAAAGAGAAAATTGCTCAAGCAGCAGATGGCAAAGCTTTTATGCTGCAGGGCGGAGATTGCGCAGAGACATTTCTGGGAGCAACCGCTGATTCGATTCGAAACCGTATCAAGACTATTTTGCAGATGGCAGCAGTTCTCCAATATGGCGCAAGCCTTCCGGTAATAAAGGTTGGTCGAATGGCAGGGCAATTTGCAAAGCCAAGAAGTAATGACCTAGAGACTAGAGGCGAGGTCTCACTTCCTGCATATCGCGGGGATGCTGTTAATGATTTGGAATTCACCCCAGAGGCTCGTCGCCCTAATCCTGCTCGACTAGTTAAGGTTTATAACACCTCTGCCTCAACGCTAAATCTAGTTCGCGCCTTTACTCAAGGCGGCTTTGCAGACCTACGTTTAGTTCATGAGTGGAATAAAGGTTTTGTTAAGGATTCGCGTATTGGTGTGCGCTATGAAGCTATGGCTAATGAAATTGGAAGAGCTCTAGATTTCATGAGATCTGCTGGGATTAATCCTGAGGAGTTTAAGACGGTTGATTTTTATTCAAGTCATGAGGCTTTAATACTTGAGTATGAGAAGGCCCTAACGAGGATTGATTCAAGAACTGGTAATGCCTACGATGTCTCAGCTCACTTTGTCTGGATAGGTGAGCGCACCCGTCAATTAGATGGGGCTCACATTGATTTTGCAAAGAAAATTAAAAATCCAATTGGAGTCAAACTAGGTCCAAAGACAACTGCTCAGAGCGCACTTGAAATAATCAAGGCGCTTAATCCAGATAATGAGCCAGGTCGCCTAACCTTTATAACCAGAATGGGCGCGGCAAATGTGCGTAGCGTTCTTCCAGGGATAATTGAGGCGGTAGATAAATCTGGAGCGAAAGTTCTCTGGGTCTGCGATCCAATGCATGGCAATACCTATGAAGCTCCAAGCGGGTATAAAACTCGTAAATTCGATGATGTTCTAGATGAAGTAAAGGGCTTCTTTGAAGTTCATCAGAGGCTTGGAACCCATCCTGGAGGAATTCACATTGAATTAACTTGCGATGATGTAACTGAATGTGTTGGTGGAGGCGAGGAAATCTCGCATGAAGATCTTGCTACCCGATATGAGAGCGCTTGTGACCCAAGGCTTAACCACACACAATCTTTAGAGCTTGCATTCCTTGTTGCTGAGATGCTTCGCGATCGTTCATAGTATTTCCAAACGTAGATTAGGACAGTAGGGTTTGCCCGTGTTGCTTCGTTCCACTCTTAAAACTCCAGTAGGCGCTCTTTCTTTAATATCGCGCGAACATATCCTTATTGCTGCGGGCTTTACATCACAGGATGAACTTCTATCCTCGATCTCCAAGCAAGATAGGCAGTTAGAGAGTAAGAAACTAAGTCAGATTCCAATAATTTCAGATTTGGTTTCTGATTACTTTGATGGAGACTTGAGAGCCCTTGATGGAATTAAGGTAGATCAAGAGGGTGAGAAGTTTTCGCAATCAGCATGGCGGGTGATGAGAAAAATATCTCCAGGAAGAACTCTGACCTATGCCGATTTAGCAAAACGAGCAGGTTCAGAAGATGCGGTGCGAGCGGCCGGAAGTGCTTGCGCCCGAAATCTGATTGCCCTGGTTGTTCCTTGTCATCGAATTGTTAAAACAGGTGGGGCGCTAGGAAATTATGCTTATGGGTTGAAATATAAACAGTGGCTACTTAGCCATGAAGGCGCGCTTTAAAAGCTCCAGCAAGATAGCGCAAGCTCTCTCATTTGCCTCATCGTCAATATCCATATGCGTTACTAATCTAAGGTAGCTCTTTCCTAGCGCGCTTACCAACAGTCCTTTTTGTTTTGCATCCGAGGCAAAATCAAGTGCAGATACATTTGCTCCGGAGAGGTCCAGTCCAACAATATTTGTCTCTACAAAATCTGGATTGATAGTCGAAGGTGCAACGCTTGCGCAGGCTATAGCTAGCTGCTTAGCCTTTCTATGATCATCGACTAATCGAGAGATGTTGTGATCTAGTGCGTAATGACCTGCAGCTGCCAGAATTCCTACCTGTCGCATTCCAGCGCCATATCGTTTACGCCAAACTCTAGAAGATGAGATGCGTTCTTTATTTGAGATCATTAAAGATCCAACGGGAGCTCCTAGCCCCTTTGAAAGACAGACGCTAATGGTTTCAAAGTACTTTCCATACTCAAGTAGAGAAACTCCGGATGCAACGTGAGCGTTCCAGATTCTTGCTCCATCAAGGTGGAGAAAGAGCCCTAACTCTTTTGCTTTCCTGCTTAGAACGGCAATCTCTTCAATTGGTTGAATACTTCCACCGCCAAAGTTATGAGTGTTTTCAATTGCAATGGCTGTAGTAGAAACTAGATAGGGGCCAGAGTCAGGTTTTGCTAAATCTAAAACTTGAGCAGCATTTAATAGCCCACGATCGGCAAGCCAGGTTCTAGTTGTAATTCCGCTAAAGGTTGCTGCCGCTCCTAGTTCAGCTCTAGCAATGTGAGAGTTTGTCTCACAGATTAACTCCTGCCCTGGAGATACTAGGGATCGAATAGCTAACTGATTTGCAAGGGATCCACTTGGGGTGAATAACGCAGCTTCTTTGCCAAATAGCTCTGCAACTCTTTCTTCAAGTGAATTGACTGTTGGATCATCGGAGTAGACATCATCGCCTACTTCAGCACTAGCCATTGCAGAGCGCATCTGTAATGAAGGTTTAGTTACAGTGTCAGATCTTAAATCTATGAGTTCTGTGCTATCTGCCATGAGCTAAGTCTTTCAGCTAGCCCTGGGCGATGAAAAGCGAGGTTGAACGATGGCAAGCATGGCAATTAGCACCAAGGTTCCACCGATTGCTAGACGAAGAGTAAAGGGCTCCATTCCATAAGCGAAAGAAAATAGAGCTGCAAAAACCACTTCCATGGTTAGTATCACTGCAACCTTAGTAGTTGAAATGCGAGCTTGAGACCAAGTTTGAATTACAAAGGCAATCGCTGTGGCAAATACAGCTGTGAAGATAACGACTGCCCAAACTTGAGTATCAGGGGGAGGGTTGAATCCATTTATTCCAGCAGGTATCGCCGATAGAAAGGCGCAGCCAATTAACTGCATGACCGTTAGCGCGTAGGCATCAAAGTTCTTGCTCCAGGCACCAAGCATGATGATATGAACTGCAAATAAAATTGCAGAGATAAATACTAGAAACTCTCCAATACCAACGCTCCACCCTTGAACAGAGAGAACTGCAAGACCAACTACCGCCAAAAGAATAAAGCCCCACATTGTCAGGGTAACTCGCTCTTTTAGTAATAATGCTGCAATTAAAGGGGTGATCACTACATAAAGGCCGGTGATAAATCCAGTGATAGCAGGAGTGGTGCGATCAAGACCTAGAGTCTGAAAAATATAACCAGAGCCCAGAGCCAAGCCAATTATGAAACCTTTACTAACTAGCTCTTTAGTAAAAAGCTTTAATACTTTAGGCTTGATGATTATCATTGCCAGAGCTGCAAAGATAAATCTCGAAGTCAGGAAGCTATAGACATCCTGCTGATCTAAAATGTCCTTCATCCATACAAAGGAAATACCCCACATTGCAGCTACTGCAAGAAGAGCCCAGGGAGCCAATTTAAGTTGCATTATTTATCTCTCATCTTCATTAGCATTGCCACTTCTCTTCCATGCTCGGGTTCTTCACCAGGGGTCTCAAGAATCAGGGGAGCATTAACAATAGCGGGGTGAGCCAGAAGTTCTGCAAATGGCTTCGTGCCAATCTCTCCATCTCCAAGATTTTGATGTCGATCTTTAAGTGAGCCAAGCACATCCATAGAGTCATTGGCATGAATTAGTTGAATTCTCTCAGAGCCTGCAACCTCCACCAACAAATCAATAGTTGCGCTCATCCCACCTTTGCTCTTTATGTCATGTCCTGCTGCAAAGACATGGCAGGTATCTAGACACACTCCAACTTTAGGATGCCACTCAAGGGCTTCGAAATAATTATTTAAATCCTCTAACCGTTTAACTAGAGATTGACCTTGACCAGCGGTTGGTTCAAGCAGAAGCCAAGGATCTTGATCATCTAGCTCGCTAAGTATTGGCATCATGCCTTCGTGGATCTGCTTCCATGCCTTCTTGATATTTCCTTCATCAACTGCAGAACCTGTGTGAATTACTACACCTCTAGCCTTTATCTCCCGTCCTCGCTTGAGGGAGTATTTTGTGGATGCAAGAGAGTTCTTATAGGTGCCTTCGGTCGGAGATCCTAAATTAATTAGAAATGGCGCGTGAATATAAGTTTCAATATCTAGTTCACTTGCCTTTTCAATGAACGCTTGATCAGCATCACTATTTGTCTCAGGCATGGCCCAACCTCTTGGGTTTGATGCAAATACCTGAATTGCCTCTGCCTTTATTGTTTTGGCATATTCAATAGCTCGCTTTGCCATTCCACCAGAAGTTGGCACATGAGCACCAATTCTTGGTTTGTTCGCTGCTTTCGGCACTAAATCACCCTACAGTTATTGTGACCGTTGAGCCACGTTTTACTTTATCTCCCACTTTTGGTGAGATATTGGTGACAACTTTCGTCTTTTTATTGCCGACTTTCTTGACAACCACCTTTAAGTCAAGATCTTTAAGGGTATCTATTGCTTTTGCTTCGCTTAGGGAGAAGACATTGGGGATAAAAACAAATTGAGATCCCTTGGATACAGTTAAAGTTATTACGCTTCCTTTATCGATTTCTCCACCGCTTGGAATCTGACTAACAACTGCTCCAATTGGCAGATCTTCATTAAAGACATACTTAGTTTCAACCTCAAAGCCAGCTTCAGTTAATTCATTAAGAGCTTGTTCGCCGCTCTTTCCTTGATAGCTGGAAATTCCAACTTGCTCTACTCCTTTTGAAAGATAGAGAGTTACTTGGCTATCACGCTTTATACGTTCACCTGCTGCAGGGCTACTTCGCATAATAAAGCCTTTAGGAAATTCACTTGAAAATTCTTCAATAATTTCACCGACGACTAAGTTATTATCACTGATTAGTCCTTCAGCAATTTCAATTTTGAGTCCTTGGAGAGTTGGAACTATGTAACGCTCCTTACCCTTTGAAATTGTCACCTCAACTGTTCCATCTGGTGAAATGCGCCCGCCGCCAGCTGGACTTGCTTTAATGACTCTATTTTCTGGGATATCTTCACTAAATTCTTCTCGCTCTACCTTTAGATCAAGGCCAAGGTCTGCCAGCTCACTAGTTGCTTCCTTAACAGTAAGGCCTGCAAGAGATGGAACAATTACCTTTGAACCAGGACCTACGATTACATACCAAATGCCAATTCCAAGAGCGATTGCGATTAGTGCTGCTATCTGGCGATTTCGTTTAACTCGTTTAGAGAGCGCCTTCTTAGCAATTGAAGAACTCTTCTCTTTTTTCACGGCAGCCTCCTGGTTTTTGGGAATTTCCACTTCACGATCTTTATCTCTACGAAGGCGCTTTGCGCCATCTCTTTTTCCTACTTCCTTTATGGCAAGTGGTGGCAGGTCAAGCTCAAGACTTAATTGCCTTTTGCGCGGATCTAACTTTTCAGAGAGTTCGCGCAGTTTCTCAAGCATTACTACTGCATCCCTTGGACGCTTATCAGGATCTATGTCAGTAGCGGATAGGACTAGCTGATCAATTTCTATTGAGAGTCCGGGTTTTAGCGTTGAAGGAGCAGGCACTCGTTCGTTTACATGCTTGATTGCAACCTGAACTGGATCCTCTCCTTGATAGGGCTTCTGGCCAGTAAGAATTTCAAAGAGAACAATTCCAAGTGAGTAAATATCACTTCTAGCATCTGCAACTCCTCTTTGAACCTGCTCGGGGGAGAGGTATGAAACACTTCCTAGAATCACACTGGATTCCGCAGTCATAGTGTTTCCAAGAAGAGCGCCTCGAGCTAAACCGAAGTCAGCAATCTTTATGCGACCTTCTTTTGAGACTAAGATGTTTTCAGGTTTTATATCTCTATGAACAATTCCTAACTTATGTGCAGCAGCAAGAGCGCCTGCAACTGGTGTAATGATGGATAAGGCACGCTCAGGAGAAAGCGAGCCCTGCTCGATTAGGTAATCTCTTAGCGTTGCACCTTCAATTAACTCCATGACAATAAAGACGCAAGGAGCTCCACCTTGATTCCACCCTTGATCCAATACTGCAACGATATTGGGATGAGAAAGTGATGCAGCAGCTTTGGCTTCTCTTATAAATCGAGAGACAAATTGCTCATCTTGGGCAAGATGAGAATGCATTATTTTTACTGCAACTTGGCGATCCAGTCTTAAATCTATCGCTGCATAAATTGTTGCCATTCCGCCAGAGCCAACAACGCGGGTTAGCTGATAGCGCCCATCGATGATTTCTCCAATTAACTCTGACACGTGTAAATTTTAGATGAAAGTTGCTCCATCAATGCGAATAGTGGCGCTATCGCGAGTGTTGTCTGCAACAAAGTGGTAATTCTCTCTCATCTGCCAGATCTCCATCTCTTTTTCAATGGATTCGCCATCTCTTTGTAAGACTCTTTGTAAGCCAACCTGAGCAGAGATATCAATCCAAATCAGCTCATCTAGATACTTTCTAACAACCCTCTGGCCCGAACCCACACCTTCCAGAATTAATATCTCTGGAAAAGTGAATTCAAGCAGCGGGCCAAACTTTGATTCAATCCAATTATATTTTCGATATTGAAAACTCTTTCCTTTAGAAACTGGGGAGCAGATGCTTATATCTAAAACTTTACCTAGCGCTGGAGTTAGCGAATTTTGCCAACCATCATAGAGATCATCCATATGAACAATCTCAATACTTGAATCTTGAATGTTCTCTTTAAGGCGATTGGCTAGAGTTGTTTTACCAGCTCCAGCAGGTCCATCTATTGCAACTATTCGTCCAACATTGCCTATTGCCCTACCCTTTTTAATGCTTGTGATGATTTCAGTAAGTGAAGGCTGATTCATATTAGATTTGATCAGCACTCTTAGATAGTTTCTTCCAACGCTCTAGCCCAAAGACGGCGATTATTGTAAAGACGCCATAGAGCAATGCAGTGAACCAATAGCCTTGATTTGCATAGTGATAAGTTCCAAAAATATCAATCACAATCCAGGCAATCCAAGTCTCATTTCTCTGAAGCACCATTGCAGTCTGTGCCAGAGTGCTTGAGATAAGCAAGAAGGAATCTGGCAGTGTTGCAGCAGCGCCGATGCTTTCAAGTATTGGCGCAGTAAGGAGCCAAGAAGCCACTAAAGCTGTAAGCCAGATTAATCTCTCCTTGTTATTCATATACCGAGGGATAACGCCGGACCTATTCCAGCCAAGCCAACCCCAGATTCCAGCTGCGATGAAGACAAATTGAAGTAGTGCGCTAGCAATTAGATCTACTTGATAGAAGAAGATTGCATAAAGTGATGCGCTAACGAGGTACCAGGGCCAGGTCATTCTTACTCCGCGCGCCCCGAGAAGTACAGCCGTAAATGAAGTGATTACTGCGCTTAACTCCAAGGCCGATACTTCATAGCCCCAAGCTGTGAAAACGGTAAACATGATTAAGCTCCCTTCCAATTCGCATTACCGAACTGGTCTTTCGGTCGACCTTCGACGAGGTCCTCTCAGCCAACTTTTGGCTCCCGATTAGCAGAACAATAGCATTAGCCCATGTTGAAGTTCGGTTATTTTGCAATGCTCACCTTCACGGTTGTCGGTTCATTCTGGCTGGAGATTTTTCTTAAAGTTGGAGTATTGCGAAGAATTAAGCGAGCGATGCTAGCAATTCTTCCTACTGCAGCTATTTTCTTAACTTGGGATTATTACGCAGTCACCTCTAGGCATTGGTTCTTTGATAGAGAGCAGGTTGTTGGAATCTTTGGACCTGCTGGGATTCCGCTTGAAGAGTTCCTTTTCTTCATCGTAGTTCCTCTAGCTGCTTTAATGACAATAGAAGCAGTGAGACGGGTAAAGCCTCATTGGAATTATGGTGATGAGCGATGAGTTACACCCAACTAGCCCTTATTTCAATTCCACTAGTTATTTTATTTGATTTTTATATAACTAAATCTAGAGTTTTATCAAGAAAAAGTTTCTGGAACGCCTACGCAATCATGCTTTTTTTTCAAATCATTACAAATTGGTGGTTAACTTCTAGAGGCATCATTACCTATGACACTGATGTAATAGTTGGGGTGCGAATTGCCTCTGCTCCAGTTGAAGATCTATTCTTTGGATTTTCTATGATTGTTATGGTTATCTCGCAGTGGATTTTTTGGGGAAGAAGGGGAATACAAAGAAACTAGCGAGAAGCTAGCGCTGAAAAATAAGCAGGAAGCGCCGTTCTAACTCGCCGAAAATTAGAAGTCTTAGCTCGCTTGGTAAAAATTTGATAATCAATTTTCTCAACCTCATCGACAATTCCGCAGTAGAGCTCACTTGCTGCTCTAATGCACGCCCTTGCATCCGGGCTTAGCAGCTCAATTCCAGCATCTGCCTCGCTCTGTAGTTGGCGCACCCTTGCAATCTGAAACTTGAGCGCTTGGATAATTTCAGGGCGAATTTGCCTTGCCTCTAGCATCTCGCGATCAACGCCAAATGAGGCCAGCTCTGCCATTGGTAGATATATTCGTCCGCGTTCTAGATCCTCACCTACATCTCTGATGAAGTTGGCTAATTGAAAGGCTATTCCTAACTTCTCAGCCGGAGCGAGGGCCTCAGATTTTTTCCCTTCAACTGTTCCCAGAACATGAACCATCTGGAGCCCAATTACTGCAGCAGATCCATAGACATACTCCATCAAGTCTTCATATCTTTCGTACTGGGTTACAGATAAATCCATTGCCATGGAGTGAAGAAATGCTTCAAAGTAAGAAATTGGAATGTTAAAACGCTGCACTGTATCAACCAGAGCTCGTCCGACATGATCGCTACTTCGCCCCATAGAAATGTCGGATAAGAGTTGATCACTCCACCTGCCGAGTTCATCTACTTTTTCTTGGTGAGTAAGAGTTGATGCCAGATCATCGACAATTTCATCGGCATACCGAGCAAATCCGTATAACGCATGAACATGTGGGCGCTTAGCTTTTGGAAGAAGGAGAGTAGCTAGGTAGTAAGTCTTTCCATGAAGAGAGTTGAGCCTTTTGCACTCCAAATAAGATTTGCGTAGCTCAGGATCATAGATTCCAGCAGCGCTTAACTCATCCATATTTACTTTACTGGTCCAACAATTCTCTCTGCTGCAAGTCTGCCTGAGATTAGAACCATGGGAACTCCGACTCCAGGTTGGGTGCCGCTTCCAGTAAAGACCACATTTTCAAATCCCTTTGCCATATTGCTTGGCCTAAAAGGTCCGGTTTGCAGGAAAGTATGCGCGCTTGCAAATGGCGCACCTCTTTCCATCCCCATCTCTTGCCAATCGAGGGGAGTTGTTACATGTTCTACCTCAACTGAGTCTGCAAAATCTTTATAGCCCCGCTCTTGCATCGTGGCATACATTTGATCTTTATAAACGTTCTTCATCTTCTTCCAATCAATATCAGCATCAAGATTTGGCGTAGGAAAGAGAATGTAATAACTATGTTTTCCACTTGGGGCAAGGCTTGGATCATCTTTTGAAGGAAGAGTCACTAAAAGGCTTGGGTCGCTCATCAATTGCTTTTTAGTAATTAGTTCATCAAAGACTCCATCCCAGGAGTGGCCAAAGTGAATATTGTGATGAGCTAAGTGGTCATAACTCTTGGAAGAGCCAGCCAAGATGGTTACACAAGAAGGTGAGTAATTGAGTCGTTTAACCGATAGCGGAGTTTTTCCTAGTAAATCTCGCCAAGCCACAGGCAAGTCAGGATTTAGCACCACAACATCACATTCAATTCTCTGGCCATCACTAGTTATTACAGCACTTGCCCTAGATCCACTCTTTTCTACCTTAGTCACTGTGGTGTTATATTTAAAAGTCACGCCATGTTTCTCGGCAGCTCCTGCTAGCGCTCTTGGAACCGCATGCATTCCACCTTTAGGAAAGAAAACTCCATTAACTGAATCCATGTAGGCAATAACTGCATAAATAGCAAGTGCTTGCTGGGGCGAAACCCCGGCATACATCGCTTGAAAAGAATAGACACGTTGAGTTCTAGGATCTTTTAGGAATTGAGAGACTTTCGGAGCAAGCTTTCTAAAGCCACCAAGAGCAATTAATCGAGCAAGATTAGGAGTTAGCAGGTTTAGGGGAGAGTCAATATTTCTATCAATAAAGTCTTTCATCTCATACTTATATAACTTGGTAACAAATTCAACATATCGTCGATAGCCAGCAGCTTCATCTGCACTAATATTTTTTGCAATCTCTGCTTCCATCTGTTCAGTATTTGCATGAACATCTAATTGAGAACCATCGGCATAAAAGGCTCGATATAGTGGCTTAAGCGGCATCAGATCGAGCCAATCTTCTATCTTCTCTCCAACGCATGCCAGGGCATCGGCAATCAGATCAGGCATAGTTAAAACACTTGGTCCAGTATCAAATGAATATCCATCTTTTTTCATTAATCCATTTCGACCACCAGGAACCGCTTCACGCTCAATCACAATTACTTCTCGCCCAGCTCCGGCAAGCCTTAGCGCGCAACTCAGGCCAGCAAGTCCAGCACCGACAACTACTACTCGGTCTGTTTTTCCCTTAACTTTTCGCATTTAAAGACTCCGTTGCGTTGCAATAGTTGCCATCTCTTCTAATACAGAGAGAATACTTGTCTCAACTTGGCTATCTCGCAACGCAGAAATGGCTCTATCCCGAAGCTCTGTGATGAGCTTCTCAACTTGAGCGACCGCTCCAGAGCTAGAAATAATCTCTTGAAGCTTAAGAATCTGTGTTTTATCAAGACCTTCATCTCCAAGTGAGGCAGTTAGAAGCTCTCGCTCTTGTTTGCCTACTGCCTGCATGGTCAGGGCAATTAGTACCGTTCGCTTTCCCTCTCTTAAATCATCACCTGCTGGTTTTCCTGTGACCTCTGGATCCCCAAATACGCCAAGTAGATCATCACGTAATTGAAAGGCTTCCCCGAGTGGAAGTCCAAATGATGAGTAGGCGCTCATTAGTTCCTTTTTTCCAGAAAGCGCTGCACCAAAGTGAAGTGGGCGTTCAATTGAGTATTTACCTGACTTATATCGAGCAACTTTTAGAGATCTATCAATACTAGTTGTGGCAAGTGCGCCCTCTAAAACATCTAAGTATTGGCCAGCCATCAATTCATCTCTCATATCTGCAAAGACTGATTGCACTTGAAGAAATTCATCGCCGCTAATTCCAGATTCCACCAATAAGCGATCGGCCCAGACCAGAGCTAAATCGCCCATAAGAATTGCGGAGGAATTTCCAAATCTTTCAGAGCTGCCTTTGTATGAAGAATCTTGGTGATATTGCTGAAACGCTTTATGTATTGCTGGTTTATTTCTTCTAGTGTCAGAGCCATCCATCACATCATCGTGGATAAGTGCGCAGACGTGAACTAACTCTAAAGATGTGCAGGCACGCAGTATCTCCTCGCGCGCTTCTGCTCCGCTTCCTAAATAACCTAAATAGGCAAAGATTGGCCGAAATCTCTTTCCACCTTGGGTAATAAAATCTGACATTGCCTTTGCTACCGGCACTAGCTCTGGGCCAATATCAACAAGTGCAGCGCTTCTTGCAACGGTAAATGAGGCCAAGGTCTTATCTATCTCGGCGCGAAGCTGGGATAGGTCAGGAGATTTCACGGCGCAACGGTACCCTCCCGCTATATGAATAGTGCGCCTACCTTCTCCGTTGAGTTCTTTCCGCCTAAAGATCAGGCCGGAGAGGAGCGTCTCTGGAGCGCTCTAAAGGCTCTTGCAGTCTATAAACTTGATTTTGTTTCAGTTACTTATGGCGCAGGTGGTTCAACGAGAGATCGCACGGTAAAAATTACCTCAGAGATCACAGCAAGAAGTGGAATATCAACAATTGCACACCTAACCTGTGTTGGATCTAGTAAAGATGAATTAATTGAGATTCTCAATCAATACAAAGCCTCTGGAATCAAGTCAATCCTTGCACTTCGCGGCGATCCTAAGGGTGGACCTGGCGTGAAATGGGAGAGTACAGCTGGAGGCTTTGATCACGCAGACAAGTTAGTAACTCTTGCATCAAGTATGGGCTTTGAAGTTGGAGTTGCAGCATTTCCTGATGGCCATCCAGCATCAATTGGAAATTTTGAACAAGATATAAAAGTGCTTCTTGAGAAGGAAAGATGCGGAGCAAGTTTTGCTACTACTCAATTCTTCTTTGATGTTAAGGGCTTCATCAATTTAGTAGATAAGATAAGAGCTAGAGGTTCAAAACTTGATATCTATCCTGGAATTCTTCCTATAACTAATTTTGCTCAATTAAAGAAAATGAGCGAACTTGCAGGCTCGCCAATCCCAAGTGAAATTCAAAGAAGAGTTGAGGCAGCAGGGGATACCCCAGCTGATGTGGTTAAAGTCGGTGTAGATATTGCAAGTGAGCTATCTAAAAAGCTTCTAGATTATGGAGTACCAGGTCTACATTTTTATACAATGAATAGCGCAGCTCCAACGATTGAAATAATTAAGAGAATTGGGCTTAGATGAAGAAGATAGAATTCTTTAACTCTTGGTCAAGTCTTCATGGCGGAGCAGAGATAAAGGGAATTGTTAGAGCATGGTTAGAAATTTCATTCCTACTCTGTAAACCTCTAGCAGTTTTAAGAGTCACCCCTAATTCTCTTTCTATCTTTGGTTTACTGCTAGGTATCACCTTGGTAGTTAATATTGAAAGTAATTGGGCTATAGCGCTTCTAGTCTTCTCCTTGATTGCAGATGGCGTTGATGGATCATTAGCAATAGTTACTGGAAAGGTCAGTAGGTGGGGAGCGCTGCTTGATGGCTTTATCGATCGAATTGTTGAGGCGCTCTGGGCCTATAGCCTTTTTCTACTTGGAGCTCCCTATCAACTGGTCTTAATCGCTTGGCTTGCAGCATTTCTTCAAGAATATATGCGCTCAAGGGCGGCATCACTTGGCGTTACTCAATTAGGGGTTGTGACAATTGGTGAGCGTCCAATTAGAGCGAGCATTTTATTTATTGCTCTCGTTGCAAGAGCTGTTGATATGGATCTAGCAACGCTGCTCTCTCAGATCTGGGCTGTGCTTCAGGTAATCTCTCTATTTACTGTTCTAAAGTTTCTTCGACCGCTTCTGCAACAATCTCAGCGCTAATTCCAACTAAAGGTAGACCTCCGCCAGGATGAGTTGAACCACCAACTAAGAATAAGTTTTTAATCTTTGAACGATTACGCGCTCGCCAAAAGGCCGATCTTGCGCCATTGCTAGATGTACCATAAATAGAGCCACCAGGGGCGTTAACGTTTCTCTCTAAATCTGCTGGAGACCTATATTCCAAAACTTCAATTCGGGAGCGAACATCTAATCCCTTTGCCTCCATTAGATTAATAATGTGCTGGCTATATTCCTTTGAGCTTTTCTCATCCCAATTAAAGCCATCTTTTGGTTGGTGGCGAGGGGCATTAATTAGCACCGACCAACTCTCATCCTCTCCAGCTCGCTTCATCCTGGAGTCATTTGGATTACAGATATAGATAGCTGGATATTCTACAGGCATCTTCTTCTCAAAGATGGAATCAAATTCAGCATCATAATCTTTAGGGAAAAATACAGTGTGGTGGCCAAGCTCTGATGAGCCACGTAGCCCAAGGAGAAGCGAGAATCCAGAGAGTGATGCAGTAGCTTTGTTAAGTGAGTTACGGGCACTTCTAGTTCTGGAACTCTTTTCAAGAAGCTGGTTATAAACTAAATCTGCATCAGCGTTGGCAATTACTACATCGCTATTATGAACTTGGCCATTAGCCAATCCAACTCCAATTGCAACCCCAGATTTAGTGATGATTCGATCAACTTTTGTGTTGAGATGCAGCTCAACTCCTAAATCACTTAGGCGAGACTCTAGAGATTTAGCAAGCGTGCCAACTCCACCGCTAACATGCCAAGCACCGAAAGCCTCCTCAACAAAGGCGATAGTTAAAAGAACTGCGGGGACTTTTCTAGGATCGGAGCCGGTATAGGTGGCATAGCGATCAATTATCTTTCCAATGTAGACATTATCGGTATAACTTCTAACTAGATCTCGAAGGGAAGTAAATGGAGCGATTGTTTTTAAATCACGGAGAAGTGATGGACTCTTTAGCATTTGCAAAGGGGAGCGGAGCTCACTTTCAACAAAAGCTTGTCTTGATGCGCCCCACATCTTCTCAGCTCTAGTCAGTAATTGATGCCAAGCATCTCCTGCCTGCGTTCCGAAACTTTCAGTGATAGCTAAGGCTGTGCCGCTATGTGAGAGATTTGGAAAAGTTACTCTCTTGCCATCATCAAAGATATATGTAAAAGAGGGATCAACTGGGCTGAGTTGGACGAGATTTTCTAAACGCTTTCCTGTTTTAACAAAAAGATCTCTGTAGACAGCTGGAAGGGTAAGTAGCGAAGGGCCAGTATCAAATGAAAATCCTGAGATATCTTCAGTTCGACACTTTCCCCCAGCAAAAGAAGCTGCTTCAAAGACTTTAACTTTATGTCCACGCTTTGCAAGGCGTGCAGCAGCTGCCATACCACCCATGCCGGCGCCAATTACAATGACGGATTTTGATACTTTGCTAGCTCTGTGATGGCTCATAGTTTCCTACCGCGCCAAGAAAGTTCGCCTCGGTACTTCTTTATCCAAGAAATCGCTATTAAGTAGATCCAGATAAGCGCGCTCAAGGGATGAAGAAGAGAAGTACTGGGAATTGTTCTTGTCTTTATCCCGCTTAATACTCTTGTCATAACAATTGCAAAGTAGAGATACCAACCCGAGAGCTCTCCTGCTAGGCCAGCTATAAGGGGAAATATAGATGTGAGAGTTAGCAAAGTAATTGCAAGAAGTGCCCCTAATGGATTTACGAAAGCGCTCCACTGTGACTTGGTATAGCCTTCAATTAGCTGATTCGCACTTGAATACATTCGACAGTATGAAACTCTTGATCCATCTGCAACGCCGCCTCTTGCGCCAGCTCTGACTAAATTTCTAGCAAGAAACAGGTCATCTAGGACTTCTGCTTTAACACCTCTATGGCCATCGCAATCAAAGTAAGCCTTACGCTTTATCACCATAAATTGACCATTTGCGACAACAGTTGATGGGCTTGGCCATTTTTGAGTGATTCGAAGTGGCAGAGTTGTAAACCAGGACCATTGAAGTAGAGGTTGAGTTAACCGTTCTAAAAATGTTAGGGCAATCTGTCGGGGATAGGCAGAGATGAAATCCCAATTCCAAGCTCTAATTGATTCAATGGTGCTTGCTACAGCCCTTGGATCGAGCCTCACATCAGCATCTAGAAAAACTAAGTAATCACCCGTTGCAGCTGCAGCTAATTGATAGCAGGCATAGTTCTTTCCTAGCCAGCCCTCTTCCAGCTCACTTCCCGCAATTACTTTTAAGTTGTTTTGGGACATGGCAAGTAATAGCTCTCTAGTGTTATCACTTGAGGAGTCATCTAGGACAATTATTTCATAGTTACTTAAGTTAGCCTGCTCTTTTAGAAGAGAGATTAACTCAATGACATTTTCAGCTTCATTTCGCATCGGAATTAATATCGAGACTGAATGATCAATCGAAGCGCTATTTTTACTAGAAACCACTCTCAGCGTAAAGAAATTAAAGACCGCTAAAAGAAGCATAATTGCAATCAGAAAAGCCGAGACATCTAATAGAAAAGTCATTTTTCCTTAATCTCGGCGGCCGTATTTAACTGAGATGAAATACCAGATAACTAGCGCTCCTAGCGCTGATCCTCCAAGGAATGCCACACCGGGACGATCGAAATGGAAAATGTTAATCACCATGCCGCCAATCCAACTCCAAGCAAGAAAGAACTCAGGAACTGCTCTACTTGAACCAAGGGAGCGCCGCTCTTTAGGTAGGAAGATATTGAGAAGAGCCATCAACCCCATTCCAGTTAATAGCCAGCCGAAGGTATTAGAGAGTGGAATTTCTGGTTGAAATGGAACGCTTCTGCCACTTATCTCCCAACTCCATCTTCCAGCTGAAACCATCTGAGGATCTAGAAATAGGTCCCAGGCCATAAGGCCATATCCGCCAACTAAAAAGACAAGATTCGGAGCAACTCTTCTTGCTGCGATAAATACTGAGTGGGCCATCATGATCCAAGCAAATGGAACTACTAATGGAACGCCAAATATTTGGTAACCAAGGGATGGCGAATACTCATAACTTCCAAATGGCCAGGTAGTTCGCATGCCAATTTGTTCAACTAATAGGGAATAGGTGAAAGTGATTAGTAGAAATCTGATTGCATAAGTTAGGCCATAAGCAAAGAGAGCGTGGAGCAACATCGCTCCTGCTGCCCAATAAACAGTTGCGATAGTTACAAGTCGAAGACGCTCTCCTTCAATTAATGGATAGGAGAGTTGAAGAGCTAGAGCAACGGTTAATACTGCTACCAGCGTAAAATTTCGCCAAGGTGTTATCGTGCGCCTGGAATCAGGCTTTGGGCGATAATTACGAATCGACATGGCTCAATTGTGCCTTATAGCGAGCCATTAGATTTAATAAGGGCAAAGCGAGCAAACATCTCCTCGGCATACCAAGCATGGCGATGCGTAGCCTTAATTGCCTCTTTATGAGCAGCGCCAGAGTAGGCAAAATTCTTAACTGCTTCGCCAGATTCCCAGATAGAGAAAGTGCCTTGCAGACCAATTGGAGCTTCACCGATTCCAATAGCAGAAATTAATCCTGGTGAGCTATGAAGGCTTGTTGTAACTGGGGGAACTGAGCTCCAGAAAATTAAATTCTTACGCCATTTAATCCTAGCTCTTGTGATCGCAACTATTTTTCCGCTCCAATCACTACTAGCTTTAGGAATCTGATCAAACGGGCTCTTCTTTGACCAAGCGCCATTAATTGATATCGGAGATAGCTGGCCGCTAAATTGCGAATGAGATTTCTTGTTCCAACGTTTAATGATTTTTGAATTGGCAATCTCTGAGTCTTGATCAACTACAACTAGCAATCCCCAGCGAAGAACATCAGCATCCCTTGGGGTGAAGGTCTCTCCCTTTCCAGCTCCTAATAACTTCCAGAATTTAACATCACTTCTTCTAGCTAGCGCTAGACGATCAAGTCCCAAATGCATAATTGCCCAGGGGATGTAGCGAGCTTTAATCTTCCAGAAGAAAACCAAAATCATTTTGCTGCTCCTGCCGCTTTCTTGACTTCATCGATTACATCTAGGGGACTATCCCACATCGGAGCATGGCCGGTATCAGAGAATATGATCCATCTAGCATGCTTTGGCGCAAGCGATCTCTCCTGGCAGCTAGTCTCAGGAAGAGTCCTATCTGAATCACCAAAAATAATTGTCACTGGAATCAAATCAGATATCTGACGATCAAAACGCTTTAGTAACATGCCATCCCAAGCCGGGTAATAACCTTCTGCGCTCGCCATGGCAATTGCTGCATCAAGACATAATTCATAAGAGAACTCTTGCCACCGCGGGCTAACATCAGCAAAACCTAATCTGCGAGCAATTTCGAAGTGAAGCGCTGTTGGAGCAAGCTTAATTGTGTATCTGGCTAGAAATCGAGCCAGCGCTGTTCCTGGATATCTAGCGTTATAGGGGTTGAGCCAAAGGCCAGCAGGTGCGATGCCTACTAGAGATCTAACTCTCTCTGGAGCAATTGCAGCCATCTCCATTGCAATCCAGCCACCGAGTGAATTACCTGCAAGATGAAATTTATCAATAGATGCAGCGCTTAACTTCTCCAAAACTTTAAGTGCCAAGGAGTGAGGATCCATTAATTCACCTTTTTGATAAGGACTCTTACCATGACCTGGAAGATCAAGGGTGACTACTAAGAAGTCTTTATCTAAAGTTGATCGAATAGGTTTAAAAGCATTGCTGGCAGAACCCATGCCATGAATTAGAACTAGGGGATCTCCCGCGCCACTTTTTTCAATATATAGAGGAGAGCTCACAGCGCAATTCTCACTCTAAATACCAACTCTTGCAGCCTTAGCGCCTGATGCTTCTAGTAATTCTTGATAAGTAGTTGGAAATACTGCGTGTGGATGGCCAGCTGCGGCCCAGATTGATTGATAATCATTTAAAGCCTCATCAATTAAGGTGATGCTGGGCTCATTAATCCAACCAAGTGGAGCAACTCCGCCAACAGAGTATCCAGAAATCTCCTTAACATAATCTGCATCTGCTCGATCAAGGGCTGGAACTTGCAGTAATTCAGCCACCATCTGCGTATCAACTCGATGGCGACCTGAGGTAATTACTAGAAGTGATCTGTTATCTGGCAACCTAAACACTAGCGATGAGGCGATCTGTCCAACTTCAATACCTAATCCTGCTGCCGCTTCAGCTGCTGTTCTTGCGCTATCGGTGAGAATTTTTATCTTCCCGGAAATTCCATGTTTATCAAGCGCTGCTTTGGCGCGCTTAACTGCAGCCTTTTCCAATATTGAATCCATAGTTGGATTCTAGAGAGTGCTTATCAATTCCTTAACTAGCGACTTGATCTGATCGCGAATCGGGCGGATTGCTTCAATGCCCTGCCCTGCAGGATCATCTAACTTCCAATCCAAATAACGTTTACCAGGATAGAAGGGGCAGGCATCTCCACATCCCATGGTGATAACAACATCAGAGGCTTCTACTGCTTCATTGGTTAGAATCTTCGGACTCTGCTGACTTAAATCTATTCCCTCTTCATTCATTGCTATAACTACAGCAGGATTTATTGAATCTGCAGGAGCAGAGCCAGCACTTCTCACTTCAACCCAATCACCAGCAAAGTGCTGGAGAAATCCTGCCGCCATCTGAGAGCGACCTGCATTATGAACACAAACAAATAAGACCGATGCCCTTTTGTCGCTCAAAGCGAAAGACTCTTTCTGTTTCTCAAGAATCCCAGTACCAGTAGGGATCCAAGTAATTGCGCAGAGATAAATCCAAGAATTGATGAGCTTGCGATTCCAGCAGGTGCTTGGGTGAAGAAGCGAGCGATAGTCACTGCAGGATTGGCAAAGGATGTAGAGATGGTGAAAAAGTATGCGCCAAAAATCCACATTGGAATCAACTTCCAAACGTGTTTCTTCCTTGCACTAAATGCGAGAAATACCAAACCTGAGGTTGCAATGACCTCGCCAAGTAATTGAGCCAAGCCTTCTCTCTCAATCGAACTGCTAGCAAAAGCAACCTCTTTGAACATTAGATTTGCAAGGGCGACACCAAACATTGCTCCGAGCGTCTGTGAAACTAGATAGACCAGAGCTTGAGGACTTTTAATCTTGCCGAGCAAGAGAGCAATGATCGTCACGACAGGATTGAAATGAGCTCCACTAATACTTAGCGCGCTTCTGATGATTAAGGCTAGAACAACAGCGGTAACAGAGGCATTTATCAACAGCGCAAGAGCACTATCTTGCGTTAAGCGCTCGGCCATAAAAGATGATCCAACGACTGCAAGTAAAAGCGTTGCAGTGCCAAAGAACTCTGCTAAAGCTTTTTTATCGATCATGGAATTAGCCAAGTATCAACTAGGGTAAATGTTGCGATTGCAAAGACAAAGAAGGCAAAGGCCTTCTTAAGAGTAGCTGGCGAGAGATTAGAGCTATGTCTTGAGGCAAGGCGCGAGATGACAAGGGCCATGAGTGCAACCACTAAAGGAATCGACCAGTTGACCTCATCCCAATGGCGGTAATGGGCAAAGAATCCAGTTAAGGTATTAATGGTGATGATAAAAAGCGAGGTGCCAGCAGCTTTAGCAGGAGCCACGTTATAGAAGAGGATCAAGATTGGAATAGCTAAGAAACCACCACCAATGCCAAATAGCCCAGTAATTGCTCCAATAACTAGTGAGATAGCGATAAGAGCAAGAGGTGAAACTTTGCGCTCACCAGATTCCTTGAAAGCTGGAATCAGCATTGAAGTTCCAGCAACAACTAGAACCAAAGCAAAGCCGGTAAGAATTGCCTGCTCTGGAATTTGTGGCAGGAAATAAGCGCCGGTGAAGTTAGTGCTAAGTCCTATGGCCCAGATAACTAGGGCCTCTTTAATTAGTATCTCGTTTTTTCTAAGTTTTGGTAGCGCTCCAGAAGCTGCGCCAACAAAGACAACGATGAGAGCAGCTGTTGTCGCTTGAACCGGATTAAATCCAAAGATGTAAATGAAGGCCGGAACTGCCAACATTGATCCACCAGCTCCGACATATCCTAAAATTGCTCCAATTGCGATACCAGTAAGAATTGCAAGAACTATCTCCATTGGAAGAGGCTATCTAAGCAATGAGAAAAACCCCCGCTAGTTATACCTAATAGCGGGGGTTTCGTTTCAGAATTCAACTGATGTTCAACTAGAGATTAAAAATTCCCTCCGTAATTGTTGGGCCAAATTCGCCGCCAGTTCCAACCAAAACAAAGATAATCAGGGCAGCTCCAGCAAGTGCAAGATTCTTCATGAAGCTAGTCATCTCAGACTGCTTGGCCTGTGCATCTGTTACCGTCCAGAAGTCATGCATTTTAAATGCTGAGAGAAGAAGGAAAATAGCGAGTAGTAGCGCACCTAAGTCAGCGTAGATACCTAGAGCTACATAGAGGCCACCAATAATCAACATTAGCCCGGTGGCGATTACAGATAACTTAGCTGCTGGAACCTTCTTATATTGGGCATATGCCGTCATTGCCTCAAGCTTTGTTAGATGGGCTACTCCTGATGAGATGAACAGAAGTGAGAATAGAACTCTTCCAAGTATTAAAACGATATCCATTAAGACTCCTTATCTAGATAGAACTAGTCGATAAATGGTAGGGCATTTGACATGAAAATCCCCGCTAATCCATCGGCGATGTTGCCACCGAGATTTAGCGGGGACTTTCATCAGATTACTTCTTTAGGGTAGCCAGGTGAAGCGACCTTCCCCGGTTGTCTTGCTATAGCGAACATCACTTGATGGTATCTCTGGAAGCCCCGCTGCATTCTTTGGGAAACTTAAGAGATAGTCATAGAGCGCTTGTTCGTAGGAGACACCAAACCCAACTTTTACCAGTTTGGCTAGCGTTGGATAATTATCTCCACCTTCTGCTGTGAAGTTATTTGTCACAACCGTAACAGCTGGAGCATTTGCTACTACCGCTCCATCCTTAACTAGCACGCGGCCATCTAAAAGAGTGACATCTTTTACTCTAGTTCCGGCAGTAGTTACATTTCCAGCATAAGAATCACCGGTTGGATTTGAAACTACTATCGCAGTTCCGGCTCTTGAGCAGGTTACCTTCATTCCGGCCACTTGCAGGAACTGTCCGCCGCCAGATGTGCTAACAGAGCAGGATCTTTCAAGAATTTCCTTGATGTCTGCAGCGCTAACACTTGTAATCGCAACTAGTCGATTATCAAAGGGTAGAAGATCAAAAGTGTTGCCTCGGCTAATTGCTCCCACAGCGCCAGTTGTTGGCAGAGTTACTCCACCATTTTGTCTGATACCTCCACCGTTTTGCAGAGCTACTACCGGGTTAGCACTTCCTGCTGCTGGAAGGCTTGCTCCAGCTGCTCTGGTGTTATAGGCATGTATAAATGAATCAGCAACTAAGTTTCCACCATTTGTCTCAGCAGTTCTTACTCCAAGAACAGTGGCGCTACCACGGTCTGTAGCAAAGACAATCTGACTTGAAGCAATTGGTTTGGCAAATCCAGTCAAGCAGGCATTTAATGGCACTTCAACAGCGCTTACAATCCTGGCATCGGGAGTTACTGCATCGCTTACACCTAGAGCCTTTGAGACAGAAGATGAAGGGATAACTCGTCTTGGATAAGAAGTTGTTTTGTTATAGGAACTAACTTTTCCTTTGGCATCAAATGTGACATCAAAGCGACCTAGATAGCTGTAATTTCCTTTAGTTGTGATGAGGGGAACATCTACGCCATCGGCATCCTTAACCATCTCAGGATATTTGCCGACCGGCTTTCCCTCACCAGGAATTAACTGAGTTGTTTCAGCTACATCTGGGTTTGTTAATAGGTCATCGCCGCCTCCAGCAATAGCGATATCAACGTTCTTTAGAAGCGCAATTAGCTGCTTGTCATAGGCAACACCCTGTAAGTGGCTGACCAAAATGATCTTATTAACGCCCTTTGCTTGAAGTTCTGCAGCTTGCTTATTTACTAGAGCTGCAGTTGTAGCGATATCTGTTGTAGTCAACTTTGAAGTTCCAGGCGAGGAGATTGTTCTAAGAGTTGGAGTAATGGCGCTAACCACACCAAAAACTGCTCCAGTGGTGTAATCCTTATGGACATAAGATTGACCAAGTTTTTTGCCAATCATAATTCCACGAAGAATCGGCTCTTTCTTGCTTACCATAGAAGATAGGTCAGCATTAGCTGTGAAATCCATATTTCCTGAAATGAATGGATAGCGATTCTTGCTTGAGAAGGATTCGATATAGCGTTTTAGAAATCCAGTTCCATAATCAAATTCGTGATTGCCTAGGACATGAACGTCATATGGCATCAGAGATTGCGCAACGCCATCATAAACAGTGGCAGCTGAGGAATTGTTTGCTGGCTCAGAACAAATCAAGTTCTTGCTAGCAAGGAAAGAGTCGCCTGCATAAACAGAGAGCAGAGCATTTCTTGCAGATTTAGCTGCTTTGACCTCACGCTTCATAACTGATGAAAAGGCTGCAGCGCTGCCATAAATAAGTGTTCCTTGCGCTGTTTTAAATGACTGATCAGGCAAGAGAGCAGATTCGCCATCGTTGTTATGCAGGATGGTTAGAGTGACTGCAGATCCTGAATCGGAATAAAAACTTGCATGAGCAAGTGACATCTGAGCAATTAGTGAGGTTGCTGCTAGCGCCACAGTTATTTTCTTGAGTTTCAAAGTTTCCTCCACAAGGCTTAGTCGATTTTTGCATTATTTGGCATTTCGGGATGGGAAGGCCCCGAGAATTGGGGGAAGGCTATCTATTTGTTTAGGGGCAGATTGGCTGAAGTTGGTTAACAGGGTCCTAACTTTTGGTTACTGATTAGGGGCGTATTAGGGAGGGATTTGAGGGGGTCAGGGGGTAGGTATAGTATTCGAACAAATGTTCGAAAAAATAGAGAATCAGAGACCGGAGATCTACCTATCCGGCGGTGAGCCAATTGAGTTCACCTATAAAGGTCAGCGCTATCGAATTTACGCCCTTCTTAACTCTTGGCGTGAATCTGGTGGTTGGTGGAATAGAGCTAGCGATGGCTTATTTCGCCCAGATGATGGTGGACGGATTTTATGGCGCGTAGAGGCAGCTCCTATTGGAGTGATGAAAACTTTTGAAATAGAACGTATTGAAGTAATTCCAGAGGGGGCTAGCAATACCCCTGGCCTTTGGCAGATTCGCCCCACCTCAAGACCAGCATGAGTTTTACTCATCTTCATCTTGCAAGTGGATTTTCATTTAAATATGGAACCACTCTTCCTCATCTTCTAGTTGAGAAGGCTCGCGACTTTGGCATGAGCTCACTTGCACTAACTGATCGCGATGGCTTATATGGCGCAATTCGATTTACTCAGAGCTGCGTTGAAAATGGGATTACTCCAATTATTGGAGTTGATATCACTTGCAAGAATCAGAGTCGAATCACATTACTTGCCACCCCAGGTAAAGGCTGGAGATCTTTAGTAAGGCTAGTGAGCGAACTTAAAAGCTATGGTGAGTGTGATTTAGACTTTCTAAGGAAACACTCTAACTACACCAGTAACCTGATATCGCTACAAGGCCCTGACTCTCTAATTGCTAGAGCCATTACCAATCGTAAATATGAAAAAGCGCTATCGCTATATAACGATAGCCGCGAACTATTTCAAAGCCAAGTAATTGAAATTGTCTCTCATTTAATTTATGGAGATGGACCTAGATCGACTACCCATGCCTCAAGGATGCTTGGTTTTGCTCAAGATAATGATCTTCCAGCGATAATTAGTAATGCTGCCAGGATGTGTTTAAGGCAGGATGCGCCAATAGCAGATATTCTCGATGCAAGTCGAAGGCTCTTGCCGCTTCATAAAAATGTTGTAGAGCGCGAAAATAGCGAGGCCTTTCTTAAAAGCTCTCAAGAGATGCATCACTTAGCAGAGATAATTACTCGCGCTTCGGGCCAGAGAAATAGCCGTAAATTACTAAGTACTACCCAAGACCTTGCTAAGCAGGCAGAGCTATCACCTAGCCAAGATATTGGCCTGGGATCTATCCATCTTCCAGAGCCTGAGCTTTTAGGGGCTAAAAACCAAGATGAGTTAACTATTCAACTAAGGCAGCGCTCAATTGCTGGCATTAATTGGCGCTATGGCCAGAGCAATAGTGAGGTAAACCAAAGACTAGAAAAAGAGTTAGAGATTATTAAGAGCCTAGGTTTTGAATCATATTTTCTAACTGTTGCCGATATTACAGATCGCGCGCGAGCCTCTGGAATTAGAGTAGCGGCAAGAGGAAGCGGGGCTGGATCATTAATCTGTCATCTCTTAGGAATTTCTGGAGTTGAACCGCTCTCACTAGGTTTATTGATGGAGCGATTCTGTTCTCCACTTCGAAGGGCTCTTCCTGATATTGATATTGATGTGGAATCTGCTAGAAGGTTAGAAATTTATGATCAGGTATTTGCAAATTACCCAATGCGATCTGCAACAGTTGCAATGTTTGATACCTATAGAGCTCGCCATGCCATTAGAGATGTGGGAGCAGCTCTATCACTTGCTCCTATGGAGATAGATCTAGTTGCTAAATCACTTCCTCATATCAGAGCTCGCAATATTTCACAGGCGCTAATTAATCTTCCTGAACTTGCTAATTTAAATCTAACTAGTCCGACCTGGAAAATGGCAGTAGGTCTTGCAGAGCGATTAGATGGCCTACCTAGAAATGTTGCAATGCATCCCTGCGCGGTGGTGATCTCTAGCGCTGAGCTATATCAGAGAGCTCCAATTGAGATAAATGCTAGTAATTATCCGATGGTGCAGTGGGATAAAGATGATGTGGAAGCTATTGGGCTTTTAAAGCTAGATATTTTAGGAGTTCGAATGCAATCATCTCTGGCCTATGCCATATCTGAGATAGAGCGAAGTACTGGAAAAGTAATAGATATTGATGCAATAGCTTTAGATGATAATGAAACGTTTTCGCTCATCCAATCTGCTCAGACTTTAGGTATCTTTCAAATAGAGAGCCCAGGCCAGCGTGAATTAGTTGGAAAGTTAACCCCTGAGACTTTTACTGATTTAATAATTGATATCTCACTTTTTAGGCCAGGGCCAGTAAAGAGCGACATGATCACTCCATTTCTAAATGCCCGCCAAGGTTTTAAAACTAGGGAGATATTCCACCCTGATTTAGCTGAAATCTTGAGTGATACCCAAGGGGTAGTGGTATTTCACGAGCAAGTTATTGAAATTATCGCCACCCTAACTGGATCCTCTCTTGGCCAAGCCGATGAGAAGCGAAGAGCTCTTGGTAGTAGAGAGGGGCAGCAAGAGGTCTGTGATTGGTTCTTTGCCCAAGCTATATCAAAAGGCTATGAGTTAAAAGTTATTACTCAGATCTGGGATGTCTTAAGAGCCTTTGCCTCCTTTGGATTCTGCAAAGCCCATGCCGCTGCCTTTGCACTTCCCACCTATCAATCTGCTTGGCTAAAGCGCCATTACCCAGCAGCATTTCTTGCCGGAGTTCTAACTCATGAACCTGGAATGTATCCAAAGCGCCTTCTATTAGATGAGGCTAGACGAAATGGATTAACTATCGCCCCTCTTGATATTAATCACTCTGATATTAGCTATCGAGTGGAAGGTGATAATCAGAGAAGTATCAGGCTATCTCTTAGCGATATCTCAGGAATTAGTAGCGCAGAGATATCAGCAATTATTGCTAATCGCCCTTATTTAGATCTAGCTGACTTTGTCCATCGCAGCTCAGTTAGCAGGCCAACTTCTGAAGCCTTATTAATGGTGGGGGCCTTTGATCGCCTCTATGGCGCTGAGATAAATCGTAGAGATTTATTACTACATCTAAATGATTTATATAAATGGTCTGGTGGTAGTAGAACTAAAGTAGTTACTGGTTCGCAGTTAAGCCTAGGTTTTACCCCCACTTTATCTAAGACAGGGCTACCTGATCTAGAAGATCATGAACTGGTAAGAAATGAAGTTAAGTATCTAGGGATGGATATCTCTCACCATATGATTGAATTTTATGCTGATTTTCTCAATCAGATAGGAGCAATAAAATCTAACCAGCTCCTAGAACAAAGATCAGGATCTTTAGTATTGGTAGCTGGGGTTAAAGTAGCGCTGCAAACCCCACCAGTTCGCTCTGGTAAGCGAGTTATCTTTCTAACTCTTGATGATGGATATGGCTGTAGCGATGCAACATTTTTTGAAGATGCTCAACATAGCTATGCCGAGGTGCTCTATAACTCGCAGCTACTATTAATTCGCGGCGCTACCCGTAGAACTGGGCTACGCGGTATCTCACTTAGAGCTATTGGGGCATGGGATTTATCAGCTGCTTATCAAAAGTGGCGTAGCCTAGCTATCTGTGAGTAGCCAGATGGGCGAGCATTCCACAATTCTCCATGTTGATATGGATGCCTTCTATGCCTCAGTTTCAGAGCTGGATTATCCCCAATATAAAGGAAAGCCTTTAGTAGTTGGCGCAGGCTCTAGGGGAGTAGTTCTTTCGGCAAATTATGCTGCTAGAAAATTTGGAATTAAAGCTGCGATGCCAGTATCAAGAGCGCAGCGGATGGCGCCAAATGCAATATTTATTCCGCCAGATCATGAGAGATACTCACAGGTCTCTAGAAAAATTATGGAGATATTCTTTGAATTTAGCCCGCATGTTGAGCCGCTCTCCCTAGATGAGGCATTTATCGATGTCACAGGTTCAAGGAAATTATTTGGAAGTGGTAGACAGATTGCAGAGTTGATAAGGAAGAGAGTTTTTGCATCAGAGAAAATAACCTGCTCAGTTGGAATTGCGACTACTAAATTCATCGCCAAATTAGCATCAGGGCGCTGCAAACCAAATGGGATACTTGAAATTGCACATGATCGAGTCTTGACCTTTCTTCATCCACTTCCAGTTTCAGAAATCTGGGGGGTGGGGCCAAAAACTAATGAAGAGCTTCAAGCTCTGGGCCTTAGAACAGTTGCCGATATTGCCAACACCCCACTTGAAACTTTAAAGCGAGCGCTTGGTCCAAGCGCTGGAGTATCACTCTATGAACTTGCTTGGGCTAGAGATTATCGAGAAGTAATTTCAGATGCTCCAGAGAAAAGTATTAGCGCGGCAGAAACTTTTGCATATGACTTAGAAGACCAAGATGAGATATTTAGAGAGCTCCTTGGTTTAACTGAGAGAGCTGCCGCTCGTCTAAGAGCTCGCCAATTGCGTAGTAAAACTATCGGCCTTAAGGTGCGCTTTGCTGACTTTTCAAATTTAACTAGATCAAAAACTCTGCCTCACTCCATAAGTGGTAGCCATGAAATTTATGAAGTAGTTAAAGACCTCTATCTAGCGCTCAAGATTGCTGGCTCAAGAATCCGACTTCTAGGAGTCTCACTTGAGCAATTAGTTGATCAAAGTGGAGCAGTTGAGCAGTTAGAGCTTGGCGAGCGGGAGCTTGGATGGAGCCAGGCGCAGGTTGCTATCGATCGGGCTATTGCTCGCTTTGGTAGCGGATCTATAAAACCTGCTCGGCTAGTTGGAGAGGGCAATGATGAGAGCGAAGATTCATAGCAACTTCTCACTCTTTCGACTTTCCAGATAGCCCCACCTCTACTATTGTCAGTCCTATGCCACTCTCTGAGCATGAAAAGCGGTTATTAGCCGAGATGGAAGAGGCGCTAGCCGCTGATGACCCTCGCCTGATTTCAACTTTTAGCGGCAAGAGCCCTTCAAGGAGCCGAGTTGTAATTGGTTTTGGCCTAATTCTTATAGGCATTTTTATCCTGTTTGGCGGCTTAATTTCTCAAGTGCCACTTGTTGGGGTTGTTGGATTTATCACCTCACTTGTTGGGGCAGTTCTTGCCATCTCAAATCTTGGGGGCCTTATGAATGGGGTCATCTCCAAAGCTCAGAACATTGGGCCTAAGAAAGGGCCAGGTAAGTGGAGCCAAGGCTTTGAGCAGAGATGGGATCGTCGTAATCTCGGTGAATAGTTAATTAGATTTAAATAGCCCCCACCCGCCTCTGGCGGGTTTTTTTATGCCCAAAAGAGCTTGGTGGAGGAGCCCAATTCCAGAGCAGCTTGCGCGTGGGGAGAGGTGGTTGAAAATGGAGGAAAAGGGAGTAAAGTGGGGAATTAAGCAGGACGGGGGTTCTGCGAGGTAAGTCAAATAGGGGAGGTCAATTAAGTGTTTCTTGGCACTCATGAACCTCGCTTAGATGAAAAAGGGCGGTTGATTCTTCCCGCCAAATTCCGTGATGAATTGGCCTCAGGTCTAGTCATTACTAAAGGACAAGAGCGTTGTTTATTTGTTTTTCCTTCTGCTGAATTTGCACGAATTACTGAGCAGCTAAAACAAGCGCCACTTACTGCAAAAGCAGCTCGCGATTACATGCGTGTGATGTTTGCCGGTGCACACGATGAAATTCCAGATAAGCAAGGTCGCGTAATGATTCCTTCCGGCTTAAGAGAGTATGCAGATTTAGAAAAAGATTGCGTAGTAATTGGCGCAAATACTCGAGTTGAAATTTGGGATTCCAAAGCATGGAAGAGCTATCTAAAAGATCGTGAAAAAGGCTTCGCTGATGTTTCTGAGGAGGTATTTCCAGGCCTCTTTTAACAAGGGGCAAAAAACAAAAATCTCCTCTCTCCTCTGGCCACCGCCGACCTTCAAATAAACGGCGCCCCTTCCCCGGTGCCGTTTATCCCCCGCAATCCGTCGGCCGGCGGTGACCAGAGTAGAGAGTAAGAAAGAAGAAGAAGTTAACAACTATTAATAACTAAGGAGTGTAGGGATGAAGCTAGAACACACATCAGTTCTGCTTAATCGCTGCATCACTGTTTTATCAACCTCACTAGAAAATAAAGAGAAGCCAGTTTTAGTTGATGCCACCTTAGGTCTAGGTGGTCACTCACTAGCGCTTCTAGAGAAGTTTCCAACGTTAAAGATAATTGGTATTGATAGAGATAAGAGCGCAATTGATAAAGCTAGTCAACGTCTATCGTCTCATTTAGATCGCATCACAATTTTTCATGCTGTTTATGACCAGACCCCAAAACTCCTTGATTCTCTTGGAATTTCATCGGTTGATGCCATTCTCTTTGATTTAGGCACTTCATCAATGCAATTGGATCAATCTGAGCGTGGCTTCTCCTACGCTCAGAGCGCTCCACTTGATATGCGCATGGATCAAAGCAGTGGAATCACCGCCCAAGAAATTATCGATAGCTACTCCAGAGGCGAGTTAATTCGCATCATTCGCACCTATGGCGAAGAGAAATTTGCTCAAAGAATTGTAGATAACATCATTGAGGCAAGAGCAAGTGGTTTGATAAAAAGCACAAGCGATCTTGCAGATTTGATTAAGCGATCAATACCAGCTCCAGCAAGACGCCTTGGGGGAAATCCTGCTAAGCGGACTTTCCAAGCACTTCGCATCGAAGTTAATCAAGAGCTAGCGATCTTGGAGCGCGCAATTCCTGCCTGCCTTGAGCGCTTAAATGTTGGTGGTCGGATGGTTGTGATGTCATTCCAATCGCTAGAAGACAAGATTGTTAAAAACTTCTTCACGCAAGCAACAGAGTCAAAGACTCCACTTGGTCTTCCAATTGAGATTAAGGCGCTATCTGCAAAGTTCTCTTTGGTCTTTAACGGAAGTCAGAAGGCCAGTGATGCTGAGATTCTAGATAACTCGCGGGCAAAGTCGGTAAGACTTAGAGCAATTGAGCGGGTGGCTGCCTAATGGCTCTATCAGTTCTTAGCCCAGCTTTTGAGCGCTCCAAAAAATTAGCAATTGCGAAGTCATCAAAGGTAATCCTTAAACTTGTCCCAGAGCTTCGCCCAACACCAGGTCAACAAGCAACTGATCGCCTCTTTTATTCAATAGTTGGCGCCACATTAGCCCTTGGCCTCCTTGGACTTTTGGGCATAAATATTCTTCTGGGAAATGATGCTGTAAAAGTTAGAGAGCTCAAGATCGAAGCAATCATGGTTAATGAAGAGCGGGAAGAGGCTCTTAGACAAGTGGCCCTGCTTTCAACTTCAGAATCTCTTGCAGAGCGAGCAATATCACTTGGAATGATTCCAAGTTCTTCACCAACATTTCTTGATATTTCAGAGCCAATTCCGCTTGAGGTAGAAAAGGCGGCTAAAGCCAAACCATGAGCCACCATAAGTTAGTTGAGAAAAGGATTAGTTACCTAGTCGCTATTTCTCTAGTTATTCTCATAGCTTTTGCAGTTCGATTAATTGATATCCAAGGAGTTAGGGCAGCTGGCCTGGCAAATAAAGCTGAAAATGAACTAACTAAGAAATCAGTGATTATGGCTCCAAGAGGAGCAATCACAGATATCAATGGCACCGAGTTTGCTAGAAGTGTTAGCGCCTATCGAATCCTGGTTGATCAAGCAATCGTGGATCATCCAAAGGAGCTAGCCCAAATTGCAGCACCAATTTTAGATGTTGATCAAGGCTGGCTTAAAGATCAATTAATTGGCGAGAGGCGTTATGTAGTAATCAGCCAAGCAGTTAAACCTGAAGTTTGGAGAAAACTTGAAGCAGCTGTAGATGCCTACAATGAAGAAGTTGCTAAAAGTGAAAATGGCCTTGCTAAAAGATTAATGGGCTTCTTTGCCGAGCGAATCTATGTTCGCGAATATCCCGAAGGTGAATTGGCCGCGGCAGTAATAGGCTTTATTAATCAGGCTGGAGTTGGCGCTGCAGGCCTTGAATACAGCATGAATTCCACTCTAAGTGGAGTTGATGGGCTCTACACCTATGCAAATGCGGCAGGAACAATAATTCCTGGAACGCAGAAGATAACGGCAGATGCAGTTCGTGGAAATACTGTGAAGTTAACAATCGATAGAGATGTGCAATGGGTAGCACAAGAGGCGATTAGAACGGTGGTGAAGAGCTCTCGGGCCCTTTCTGGAACTGTTGTCGTTATGGATCCAAAGTCTGGGCAAGTTTTAGCTCATGCTACTTATCCCTCATTTACTCCAGGGGATACTAAAGGAATAGATCCTTATCGCTGGCAGAACCCTTCAGTTCAAGAAGTCTATGAACCAGGCTCTACCGGCAAAGTTATGACCATCGCTGCTGCAGTTGAAGAGGGAAAGATTTCACCTGAAACTGTTATGACTATTCCTTGGAAATTGAAGCGCTCAAATAAAACTTTTAGCGATCATGAGAAACATCCCACTCAGAAATTGACTCTCACTGGCGCCCTAGCCGTATCAAGTAATACTGGCGCCATAAAAGTGGGGGAGATGCTCTCTAATGACACGCTTCACTCGTATCTAAAGAAATTTGGCATCGCAGAAAAAGCTAATTCAGGACTTCCTGGAGAGGAGACTGGAAGATTACTTGATGTTAAAGATTGGTCAGGAACTACTGCGCCAACGGTGGCATTTGGCCAGGGCTATTCACTAACAGCCCTTCAAGCAACTTCGGTATTTGCAACAATTGCAAATGATGGACTTCGTGTTACACCAACAGTCATCGCAGGAATCAGCGATGGAGCAGGGCGCTACACCCCAGCTAGTCAACAAAAATCTGTAAGAGTAATAAGTCCAGATACTGCAAAAAAGATGCGCCTAATGATGGAGAGCGTTGCAACTAATCGGGGAACTGCTGCTTCAGCTGCCATTGAAGGCTATCGAGTGGCAGGAAAAACTGGAACTGCCCAGAGATATAACCCAAAGTGTGGTTGCTATAGCGGATACACCGCATCCTTTATCGGTTTTGCGCCTGCTGATAAGCCCGAGTATGTGGTTTCAGTAACCATTCAAGATCCCAAAGGACTTCATTGGGGCGGCTATCTAGGTGGACCAGTATTTAAAAAAGTTATGAGCTTTGTGTTAAAAGATAAAGCAATTAGACCAACGGCGCCGGCAACAATTACTTATGCCCATAATGCAAAAGAATTAAAGGCAAAAATCGAGCTAATGACTGGCGGCGCTCAGGCATCAGGTGCAAAGCGGGATAAAGCGAGTGAAAATGGCTGAGACGCATCGCTTGGAGGCTAATACAAAAAAGCTCGGCGATGTCGCTTCATTTTTAGCCGTGAAAGTTAGTGAAGAATTTGAATCACTTGAAGTAACTGGTCTTTCAAGTTCATCAAATAGAGTTAAAAACGGAGAATTATTCATAGCGCTACCAGGCGAAAAACACCATGGAGCACGATTTGCACAAGATGCCAAAGATTCTGGCGCAATTGCCATACTCACCGATAGTGAAGGCTTAAATCTTGCCTCTAAATTACTTGGCAATTTTCCAATTCTTGTTGTAGAAAACCCAAGAAGCAGAATTGGTTATTTAGCTGACTGGTTCCATAACTCTCCAAGCAGAGCTTTGTTTCTTGCAGGAATTACCGGCACTAACGGCAAGACGACAACCTCATATCTACTAAAGCAGATTTGGGAATTTGCTGGGGTGAAAGCTGGTCTTATTGGAACCATTGGAATTGAAATAGGAGAGGAGCGATTTAGCGCTAGCCACACCACTCCTGAAGCTGATCAACTTCATTACATTCTCTCGATTATGCAAGAAAGAAAGGTTCGCGCAGCTGCGATTGAAGTAAGTAGCCACGCGCTTTCGCTTAATAGAGTAGATGGTGCTTACTTCTCTGCTGCTGCCTTTACTAATTTGACCCAAGATCATCTAGATTTCCATGGAGATATGGAAAATTATTACCAAGCAAAGAAGAAGTTATTTGACTCCATGCGCAGTAAGGTCTCATTTATCAACATTGATGATTCCTATGGAGTTCGCCTCGAAGAAGAGATTTCAATGCCATCGGAGACTATCTCTCGAAGTAACAATAAAGCTAGTTGGTACTACCAAGATATGAAGGTCACTCCAAAGGGCTATCGCGTGGAAGTTAGAGGTACCGGCGGCATCTTGATTTCAGGTCAACTTAACCTAATTGGTGAGCACAATTTAGATAACGCTCTTTTGGCTATGGCGATTGCTTTTGATAGTGGTGTAGATCCGCTTGTGATTGGAAACTCTCTGGAGGCCCTCAAGCCTGCTCCAGGTCGCCTAGAAAGTATTGATTGTGGTCAAAATTTCCTAGCTCTAGTTGATTACGCCCACACTCCAGATGCAGTTGAAAAAGTTCTTGCATCACTTAGAGCAAATACCAACTCGAAGTTAATTGCAGTCCTTGGATGCGGCGGTAATCGTGATAAATCAAAGCGCCCTCTAATGGGAAAGGCGCTACTTTCTGGCAGTGATATCGCCATCTTTACGAGCGATAATCCAAGAGATGAAGATCCGGAGCAAATCCTAAAGGAGATGCTGGGATCCTTAAAGCTCTCTGCTCCAAGTGCTGTAATCAGTGATCGCCAATCAGCAATTAAATATGGAGTAGAGAGAGCAGAAGCTGGCGATATTTTAGTAATTCTGGGCAAGGGCCACGAAACTGGTCAAGAAATAAAGGGCGTCAAACATGCCTTTAGTGACCAAGAAGTTTTGCAAAAGTGCATCGAGGCCAAATTATGATTGACATGAAGATAGAGCAGATGGCTCAGATTATGCAGGGCAGCGCCCACGGCCAAGCTGAAATTACAACTAAAACAATTTTTCAATTCGATTCAAGGCAGATTAATTCAGGAGATATCTTCCTTGCACTAAAGGGCGAAAAAGCCGATGGTCATGATTTTGTATCTGATGCAAGTGCAAGGGGAGCATCGCTAAGTATCGTTAATCGCCCAGTTTCAACTCCCCACATTTTGGTAGGAGATGTAATACTTGCTATAGCTAAATTAGCGGCCTATGTAAGAAAAGAATTGAAAGATCTAAAAGTTATTGGAATAACGGGAAGCCAAGGAAAGACAACAACTAAGGACTTATTGTTTTCAATTCTTAAGGCTGAGGGAGAAATTGTTGCCTCAATTGGATCCTTCAATAATGAACTTGGAGTCCCCTTGACTCTTCTTCGTTGCACGAAAGAGAGCAAATACTGCATATTGGAAATGGGAGCTCGAAATAGTGGTGATATAGCCTCTCTTACCGCTATGGCAATTCCTGACGTTGGCGCTGTGTTAAAGGTGGGCAATGCTCACATTGGTCAATTTGGCTCTCAGGAAATGATTGCTAAAACCAAGGGCGAGTTAATTGCTGGTCTACAAAGTGGCGCTGTTGCTGTTTTGGGAACTTATGACTCCTTCACTCCAAAGATGGAGAGTGTGCAAGGGGTAAAGAGAGTTACCTTCGGAGATAGCCCAAAATGCGATGTTCGCGCTGCAGATATTGAAGCTAGAGGTGGATTTGCTCACTTTGATTTAGTCATTGGCAGTGAGCGCCAGGCAGTGGGATTGCAGATTCTAGGTTTACATCAAATCTCCAACGCCCTAGCTGCAGCAGCAATTGCTAACGCATTAGATGTGGGTGTATCTCGTATTGCAACTGCCCTCTCAAATCATCAATCGATTAGTAAGTGGCGAATGGAGCTAAGTGAGGCTAATGGCTTAACCCTGATTAACGATTCATATAACGCAAATCCTGAAAGTATGGAGGCAGCACTTAATGTGCTCGCTCTACTGACACAAGAAAAGGGTGGACGCTCTTGGGCATTCCTAGGTCAGATGCATGAGCTAGGAGATAATTCAGATCAAATGCATGAGGAAATTGGTAAGAAAGTTGCGGATCTAGGAATCGATTACTTGGTCGCAATTAAGAGTAAGGCCTATTTGAGCAAAATTGATTCTTCATTAACTAGCGCAAGGTATCTTTCTTCCTGGCAAGAATCATTAGATCTCTTTAAGGAGTTTAATCCAGGCGATGTAATTCTTGTTAAGGCATCAAGAGCTGAAGGCCTTGATGAATTAGCAAGCGCAATTAAGGCAAAGGCCATGAGTGAGCAAGAGGGAGAGAGCAAATGAGAGGTATTTTAATTTCTGGGGCTACGGCCTTTCTGCTTAGCTTCCTTCTAACACCTATATTTATCAAGTTCCTATTGCGCAAAGGCTATGGCCAACAAATTAGAGATGATGGACCAAAGACTCATCACACAAAGCGTGGAACACCAACCATGGGTGGAGTAATTCTGATTCTGGCGGCAATTGCTGGTTACTTGATTTCACATCTTTTTACAGGAGCAGCTTTAACAACTTCTGCAGTATTAGTAATTGGTCTAATAGTAAGCCTCGGTTTAATCGGATATCTTGATGATTGGCTAAAGGTTGTAAAGCAGCGCTCACTTGGCCTTAAAGCAAGAGAAAAGCTACTTACTCAAGGAATTGTTGCTGGAGCATTTGGATATCTAGCAACCAGATTTCCAGATGATCTTGGGCTTACTCCTATGTCGCAATACCTATCAACGGTGAAAGACACTTCGATAAAACTTGGAATTGCGCTCTTAATTCTTCTAGCAATTTTGATGGTGCTTGGCGCAAGTAATGGTGTGAATTTGACGGATGGCCTAGATGGTTTGGCAACGGGTGCGGCAGTGATGTCATTTCTCGCCTTTGTTCTAATTGGTGTTTGGGAGTTTGGGCAGCGCTGCGAGGTAGTGGGCAGTGGAAATTGTTATAACGTGCGCGACCCACTAGATCTTGCAGTACTAGGCGCAGCTCTTGCTGGCTCTTGCGCAGGCTTTCTATGGTGGAATGCATCGCCGGCAAGAATTTTTATGGGAGATACCGGCTCTCTTGCACTAGGTGGAGCTTTAGCTGGCCTTGCCATGACATTGAGAACCGAACTACTTCTAATTCCAATTGGCGGATTATTTGTAATCATCACTCTCTCAGTAATTATTCAAACTAGTTATTTCAAATTGAGTGGCGGCAAGAGAGTATTTAAAATGGCGCCGCTACAACACCACTTTGAATTACTTGGTTGGGGCGAAGTCACAATCGTTATTCGCTTCTGGATTGTCGCTGGACTCTGCGTAGCTGCAGGACTCGGACTCTTCTATGCTCAATGGGTGGTTGCGTGAATCAAAGCTTTATTGATTCCCTAAGAGGCGCAAAGTGTATTCTCTTTGGCGCGGGCGTTACTGGAGCGCCAACTCTTGAATTCCTAAAATCAAAGGGCGCAACTGTGATTCCAGTTGATGAGAGGGTTCAAGAAAATGGAATTAAGCGCACCTTGGAAGACGAAGATCTGGTAGGGGTTAGCTTTGCAGTTGTTTCTCCGGGCTGGCGAGTTGATCATCCTTTAATATCGCTAGTTAGAGGGGCAGGAATTGAATTAATTAGCGAGATTGACCTTGCCTGGAAGGTCAAGGAGCAGATGTTTCCAAATCAGCGCTGGATAGCGCTAACTGGCACCAACGGTAAGACAACAACAATTCAAATGCTGGAATCAATGCTCGTTGAATCAGGAATTAGTGCAAAAGCCTGTGGAAATGTGGGATATACCGCAATTGAGGCAGTAGTTAAATCAAATGCCGATATTTTGGCCCTTGAACTTTCAACATTTCAATTAGAGTGGAGCAATCTTGCTCACTTTCAATCGGTAGCGATTCTTAACATAGCCGAAGACCATATCGATTGGCATCAAAGTTTTGAGAATTATCTGGCCGCTAAGTTAAAAATCTCAGAACTGGCAGATTTGGTGATTCTCAATAAAGATGATCAGCATTTGGCAAAGAGCGGCAAAAATCTTTCTAAGCCAATTACCTGGATTTCACTGCAAGTTCCGAGTAACGGCGAGATTGGGCTGGTTGAGAATATCATTGTCGATCGCGCTTTTATCAAGGGTGATGCTGAAGCACTATTTGAGCTAGGTGATGTAACTCCCTCTGTTGGCCATAATGTTTCAAATGCGATGGCTGCTGCGGCGCTGGCTAGAAGTGTTGGAGCAAAACCAGATGCAATAGCCCAGGGGCTACGAAACTTTAAACTAGATCATCATCGATTAGAGGTAGTACATAAAAACAGTGGAATAACTTTCATTAATGACTCAAAGGCAACTAATCCCCATGCCGCCATTGCTGCGCTGTATTCTCAAATGGAGTCAATTTGGATAGCTGGGGGTCTTGCTAAAGGAGCAGCTATGGATGAACTGGCTCAAAGATGCAAGAGCCGTATCAAGGCTGCAATATTGATTGGAAGTGATGCCCCGATCATTAAAGCTGCGCTATTGAAGCAATCTCCGAATCTTGCTATCTATACAACTGATTTAAGCTTGAAAGGAATCGATGTAATGCACAGCGTTATGAGTATTGTGAAAGAGATCGCTGTTAGTGGAGATGTGGTGCTACTAGCTCCAGCATGTGCATCGATGGATCAATTTAAGAACTATGCCGATCGTGGCGAGAGTTTTACTCTGGCAGCAAGGCAGGCCTTTAATGAATAAATCTAAGCCTTTATTTGCAACTCCCGCCTCTGCTTATTACTTGATTTTAGGCTCAGTTATCGCCCTCTCCTCGCTGGGATTGGTTATGGTGCTCAGCGCCTCATCAGTAAAGTCGTTGCGAGAATCTGGCAACTCTTTTAGCTTTGTACTTCGCCAAGCGCTTTTTCTTATTTTGGCAGCAGGGCTTGCATGGGTAGCGATGAAACTTCGCTATGAGCTTTGGAAACCGATAGCCCAAGTCTCACTAGTTGTTTCCTGCGCCCTTCTAGTTCTTCCTCAGATTGGCGGAATTGGCAAAACTGTTGGTGGTAATACCAACTGGATTGGTATCGGAAGCTTTACCTTGCAGCCCAGTGAGTTTGCAAAATTAGGTTTAATCCTCTGGTGCGCTTTTAGGCTTCGAATCCATGATCAAAAGGCAAGCGAGGGGATTGCAAGTAATCCAGCAACCCTAATTATTCCAGGCTTTATGCTTGTTATGGCTTTGATTCTTTTAGGCCGAGATTTAGGAACTGCAGTTCTTGTCACCGGTATCGTTGCGGGAATTCTCTTTATTTCAGGACTGGCCTTGAAAGTTTTTGGGCTATTAGCAATAGGGGCTAGTGCGTTGTTTGCGGCCTTAATCCTGCCAAGTGCGAATCGTATGAATAGATTCTCGGCCTTCTTTGATCCCTTTGCGGAAGAGAATTATCAAGGCGTAGGTTGGCAGCAAGCCCATAGCATCATGGGACTTGCTTCAGGAGGAGCAGTAGGCACCGGTCTTGGAAGTAGTAAGCAGAAGTGGGGAAGCCTTCCTGAAGTTCACACCGACTTCATATTTGCTGTCATTGGAGAAGAGTTAGGTTTACTTGGAACGCTAGCAACTCTTGGCCTATTTGGAATTTTGATTCTAGGAATATTTAAAGTTGCAATTAATGCCCAGAACTCTTTTGATCGTTATGTCTGTGCGGGCATTGGATGTTGGATCTCAGTTCAGGTTCTTCTTAATATCGGAACTGTAATTAGCGTAATTCCCGTAGTTGGAGTAACGCTGCCACTGATTTCCTACGGCGGCTCCTCACTTATTGCAACCTTCATCGCGCTTGGCTATGTACTCGGGGTTTTGCGACGCGACCCTCAAATTGCCTCAGAGATTCGCCAGCGTAAGGCGGCAAGAACTGCGAGAGGATAAAGCCCATGGCGCAGCGTGTGGTCTTTGCAGGCGGGGGAACGGCCGGACATATTGAGCCAGCCTTAGCCGTTGCCGAGGCGCTATTACTAAAAGATTCAAAACTATCTTGCGAATTCATAGGCGTTAGAGGTGGTCTGGAATCACTTTTGATTCCTAAGAGAGGCTATCGAATTCATTACATTCCAAAGGCTTCATTTCCAAGAAAGATTTCTCCAAAAATCTCCCTCTTTCCATTTCTGTTTATTGGTGCAATCTTTAAAGCGAGATCGATAATAAAAGGGTCAGATTTAGTAATTGGCTTTGGTGGATATGTATCAACTCCAGCATACCTTGCAGCTTTTAGCCGAAAGGTTCCAATTTTGATCCATGAAGCAAATGCAAAGCCCGGGCTAGCTAATCGCCTTGGAAGGCGGCTAGCTAAAGTAACTGCAGTCAACTTCGAACAAGTTGCAAGACAGTGGTCAGGTTCTGTTTTAACTGGAATGCCAATTCGCCAATCGCTAAATAGTCTTGCAGAGCTTTCTAACAAATCAAGTTTCAAGCAACTCAATTGTCAGAGTTGGGGGTTTGATGCCAATCGCCCAGTAGTTGCTATCTTTGGCGGCTCTCTTGGCTCAACTCATATCAATTCAGTGATTGCAGACTTTCTAAAAAGATACCAAGATAAATACCAAGAAGTTCAGATTATTCATGCTCTCGGAATAAATAATGAACTACCAAAGGCTTCAAGTAATTATCTTCCTCAGCCTTACTTCCATGATATGGCTTCAATATATGGAAGCGCTGATTTACTGATCACAAGATCTGGGGCCGTCACCTGCTCTGAACTATCCTCTCTTGGCAAGTATTCAATTCTTATTCCTCTGCCTCATGGTAATGGGGAGCAATTTGATAATGCTGCTGCTCTAGTGGCTCAAGGTTCAGCAATGATGGTCTCAAATGATGACTTTTCAGCAGAGTGGCTTGTTAAAAATCTTGCAGCAGCGTTAAGAAGCGCCCAGAAGTATCAGGCTAAATCAGTAGGTAGTAATGCCAAGGCTGCGATGAGAATTGCAGAGCTTGCCCAAGGGTTATTACTAGGGAAAAGGGCTAAATGAGCAATCAAGTGATTGGCGATTGGAGCAAAGCTCGAGTCCATTTTGTCGGCATAGGCGGCTCGGGAATGAGTGGCATTGCAAGAATTATGGCCTCGCGCGGAGCAGAAGTATCTGGCTCTGATTTACATGATTCATCAACTTTAAATGGCCTACGAAGCCTTGGGGCCACTATTAATATTGGGCATAGCAGAGCGAATATAGAGAGCGCAGATCTAGTTATTAAATCAAGCGCCATTCCTGCAAACAATCCCGAGCTTGAAGCAGCTCAAGAAAAAGGCATTCCAATTTTGGAGCGAGCTGCAGCTCTGGCGCAGCTAATGATTGGTACTCGCTCTGTAGCTGTTGCTGGAACTCATGGAAAAACGACAACCACATCAATGTTGACAGTTGCTCTGCAGCATTCAGGTCTTGATCCATCTTTTGCAATTGGAGCAACGGTAAGTAACTCTGGAACAAATGCTCATCAGGGCTCTGGCAATACTTTTGTCGTTGAGGCTGATGAATCGGATGGCTCCTTTACCGCCTACAAACCGCTAGGGGCAATAATTACCAACATTGAGTTAGATCATGTAGATAACTTTGCAACCCTTGCTCAAATTGACCAGATCTTTGATGACTTTGTTGCCACTATCA
>Ga0247831_1000310_pt1 | contig 108101 bp, 101 predicted proteins | sample LaCruzMarch2015__9_FD_192406 | JGI IMG/M metagenome (GOLD analysis project Ga0247831, IMG submission 192406) | Freshwater microbial communities from meromictic Lake La Cruz, Castile-La Mancha, Spain - LaCruzMarch2015_1m | ecosystem: Environmental > Aquatic > Freshwater > Lake | place: Spain...
ACCGGCTTTCTGCGCTTTGAGCAGACGCTCCGGGGTGCACAACGTCCAGTTCAGGGCGAGCAGGTGGCAGCCGTAGTGTTTGGCCACTTTCAATGGGTCGAGCCAGGCATATTCGGCGACCAGCCCGCGTTGCAGGTGTGGCGTCAGCCGCTGCAAGGCACCGAGCACTTCGCGGGAGCTGGAGGTTACGGTGACCTTGTCAGTCAGCTTGTAGCGCTCGGCCAGCTCGTTAATCGCCTTGACCATGCGCGCCGAGCGAACTTTCGAGGCGCTTTTGACTTCCAGCTGCCAGTGCTCGAAATCGCAGTGCTGGAACAGTTCTTCCAGCCGTGGGATAGGGCAGGGCGTGACTGCGCCAGGGCCGCTTTTGCGCGCGTCATAGGTCACCAGCTCGGCGGCGTCATGCTCGACCACCTTGCCGCGGTGGTCGGTGGTGCGCTTGAGGGTCGGGTCGTGAATCACCATCAGCTCGCCATCGCGCGACAGGTGCAGATCCAGTTCGCAGCGGCGCACGCCATGCTTCAGGCATTGCTGGAAACTGGCCAGGGTGTTTTCCGGCACCTCGCCTTTGGCGCCGCGATGTCCATAGATGACTGTCACTGTTGCTCCTTGTCGGGCAGGGCTGCGCTGGGCTGATGATGCCGCACGCTATTGATCACGTGTTTGTGCTCGAAGTAGACGCTGAATTCGCGGTAATCCCAGCGGGTGATCGGCGGGTTGCCGACGCTGGGGTGCTCTTCATCGGCCAGGCCGAAGCGCTCGAGCACGGCGCGCTGGGATTCACCGAACTGCGGCAACTGCAGCGTGCTGCCACCTTGCTGGCCGATAGGAATTTGCAGGGTATCGGCGTAAGCACCGAGAGGCAGGAGCAGGGCGAGAAGTAGAAACAGACGGGGCATGGTGGCTCGCTATCAGGGTTGCAGAGGTTGCTCGCGGGCCTGGCGACGTTCCAGGGCCTGGCGTTGCAGGATATGCCGGGCAAGTAGCTGGCGCTGAGCATCGCTCAGAGCTTCGAATTCTGCGCCAATTTCAAATTGCTGCGAGGGCAGTGGTTGGCAATGCACCACCTTGGCCCTTAGCAGCAGGCCCAGGGCCTGCGGCATCAGCACCATCTTCACCGCCAGGTGCGCGCCGGTTGCCACGGGTTGAGGGTTATTGAAACTGACGCCGCCCTCGGACAGGCTGACCTTGCGCGGCGTGCCGATGTCGCGCAGCAGGCTTTGCGCCACGGCCTGGCCGAGCAGGTCGATGCGCTTGTTCATTACCTTGAGGTAATTGGCCAGGGTGCGATCACGCTCGGTGATGTGCCGCAGCAGATGCTGCGACTCGAAGTCCATCAGGTGCAGATCGCTAAGTAGGTTGAACAGCGGGGAGCTGTCGTGAAGCTCGTCACTGGCCAGGGCTTCTGCGCCCGAGAGCAGGGTGAATTCCAGTGCGATCGTATCGTCGATACGATAGTATTCGCGGCGATCATCTTCATCTTGAGTCGGCATGGCGAACCCATGGCAGCAGTAGTGGTCAGAGTGTAAGGCTGCTCGCCAAGCCCCGCCACAAGGACGTTTCTTTTTCCCTCGAATCAGCCCCGACATGTTCAGACCTCTGTTCGTATTTATCGGCACGCGCTACACGCGGGCCAAGCGTCGCAACCACTTCGTATCCTTTATTTCCCTGACCTCGATGATCGGGCTGGCACTTGGCGTGCTGGTGATGATTCTGGTGCTGTCGGTGATGAACGGCTTCGACCATGAAATGCGCACCCGCGTGCTCGGCATGGTGCCGCACGCCACCGTCGAGAGTGCCACGCCGATCAAGGATTGGCGCAGCCTGGCCGAGAAGGCGCAGAGCAACCCGCAGGTGCTCGCGGTTGCGCCCTTTAGCCAGATGCAGGGCCTGCTGACCAACGATGGCAAGGTGCAGAAAGTGCTGATCAATGCGGTCGATCCGCTGGAAGAAGCCAAGGTCTCGATCATCGGCAACTTCTTCAAGCCTGAAGATGGTGGCAAGGGCTCTCTGGATGCCCTTAAGCCCGGCGAGTTCGGCATGGTGCTGGGCGCCAAGGCCGCAGCCAAACTCGGTGTCGACCTGGGTGACAAGGTCACCTTTGTCGCCCCGGAAGTGACCGTTACTCCAGCCGGCATGTTCCCACGGCTCAAGCGCTTTACAGTGGTTGGCATTTTCCATGTCGGCGCCGGCGAGATCGATGGCCACCTGGCCCTGACCCATGTACAGGATCTGGCGCGCTTGCAGCGCTGGCAGGCCGATCAAGTGCAGGGTATTCGTCTGAAGTTCGCCGATCTGTTTGAAGCTCCCCGCACCGCTTGGGCATTGGCGCAAACCTTGGGTGAGGGCGACTACTACGCCCGCGACTGGACCCGTACCCACGGCAACCTGTACCAGGCGATCCGCATGGAAAAGGCGATGATTGGCCTGCTGCTGCTGCTGATCGTTGCGGTGGCCGCCTTCAACATCATCTCCACTCTGGTCATGGTGGTCACCGACAAGAAGGGCGATATCGCCATCCTGCGCACCCTCGGCGCGACGCCGCGGCAGATCATGGCGATCTTTATGGTCCAGGGCACGGTGATCGGCGTATTCGGCACGGCGATTGGTGCGGTGCTGGGCTGCCTTGCTGCCTTGAATATCAGCAGTGCGATTGCCGCGCTGGAAGGCCTGCTGGGGATCAAATTCCTCAATGCCGATGTGTATTTTATCGACTACCTGCCCTCGCAGCTGATGCTGGCGGACGTGCTGCTGGTCTGTGGCGCGGCGTTGATTCTCAGTTTCTTCGCCACCCTGTATCCGGCGTGGCGCGCAGCGCGCACCCAGCCTGCGGAGGCGCTACGTTATGAGTGATCAGGTTATGAGTGATTCGGTTATGCAAGATCGTGCAGTGTTGAGTTGTCGCAACCTCGGTAAAAGCTACGACGAGGGCCCGCAATCAGTGGTGGTGCTGCAGGATCTGCAGCTGGAACTGCACCCCGGTGAGCGCGTGGCGATTGTTGGCAGCTCCGGTTCGGGTAAGAGCACCTTGCTGAATATGCTCGGTGGCCTGGATACGCCGAGTACAGGCAGCGTCTGGCTGGCGGGCGAGGAGTTGTCGGCGCTGAATGAAAAGCAGCGCGGTCTGCTGCGTAACCGCGCGCTGGGGTTCGTTTACCAGTTCCACCACCTGCTGCCGGAATTTACCGCACTGGAAAACGTGTGCATGCCGCTGTTGATTGGCCGCACGCCGATCAGTGAAGCGCGCCAGCGTGCCACTGCGCTGCTGGAGCGTGTTGGCCTCGGCCATCGCCTGGCGCACAAGCCGTCGGAGTTGTCCGGTGGTGAGCGTCAGCGTGTGGCCATCGCCCGCGCGCTGGTCAATCAGCCGGGTCTGGTGCTGCTCGATGAACCCACCGGCAACCTCGATCATCACACCGCGCAAGGCATTCAGGATCTGATGAAGGAGCTGAGCAGCTCGTCGCAGACCGCCTTTCTGGTGGTGACCCACGACATGGCGCTGGCCCAGCAGATGGACCGCATTCTGCGTCTGGAAGACGGCAAGCTGGTGGCCGCCTGATGTTTCGTCCGCTGAGTATCTTTATCGGTATCCGCTATACCGGGGCCAAGCGGCGCAATCACTTTATTTCCTTTATCTCGATGACCTCGATGATCGGCCTGGCCTTGGGCGTTCTGGCCATGATCGTGGTGCTGTCGGTGATGAACGGCTTCCAGAAGGAAATGAGCACGCGGATTCTCGGCATGGTGCCGCATGCCAGCATCGCCGGGACGCAGCCGTTGGATAACTGGCAGCAGGTCGCTGCAGCCGCGAAGAACAATCCGCAAGTAGTCGCCGCCGTGCCGTTTGCCGAGCTCGAAGGCATGCTTTCGGTACGCGGGGCGATGCAGCCTGTGCAGCTGCACGGCGTCGATCCGGCGTTGGAGCCGCAGGTGTCGATCATCGACAAGCATATACAGCAAGGCCGCCTGAGCGACTTGCGCGAGGGCGAGTTTGGCGTGGTGCTGGGTGAGATCACCGCGCGGCGCTTTCAGCTGCGCGTCGGCGACAAGCTGGCGCTGATCGTGCCGGAGCTGAGCAGTGTGCCGGGTGGGATCAGCCCGCGTATGCAGCGCCTTAACGTGGTCGGTATCTTCAAGGTTGGCGCGGAGCTGGACAGCTCGCTGGCGCTGATCCATGTCGCCGATGCCGCGCATATCCAGCGCATGCAGCCGGGGCAGGTGCAGAGCGTGCGCCTGAAGTTGAAAGACATCTACCAGGCGCCGCAAGTCGCCGCGCAGATTGTCGGCGAGCTGGGCGAGGGCTACAGCTCAGCAGACTGGACCCTGACCCAGGGCAGCCTGTTCAGCGCAATGAAAATGGAAAAGACCATGATCGGTCTGTTGCTGCTGCTGATCGTCGCGGTGGCGGCCTTCAATATCATTGCGACGTTGATCATGGTGGTGGCGGACAAGGGGGCAGATATCGCCATCCTGCGTACCCTGGGCGCGACGCCTGGGCAGATCATGGGCATCTTTATGGTGCAAGGTACGGTGATCGGCGTGATCGGCACGTTGATTGGTGCGGTGCTGGGTATTCTGGCCGCGCTGAATGTCAGCCAGCTGGTGGGCTGGATTGAGCGCTTGAGCGGTCAGCAGGTGATGAGTTCGGATGTGTATTTCATCAGCAACCTGCCGTCTGAACTGCTGCTGTCTGATGTGCTGTTGATCTGCGGTGCAGCGTTCAGCCTGAGCTTTCTGGCTACCGTTTACCCGTCTTGGCGTGCTGCACAAATTCAGCCGGCCGATGCGCTGCGTTACGAATAAGCTACGCTGGCAGAAACAAAAAAGCCGTTACTGAGTAACGGCTTTTTTGTTTCAGTGTTGTGCGCCTTGCTGACGACGTTTTTCCTGGCGTTTGCGCCAGTTGTGTCGCACCCACCAGCGCCAGTAGGCGTTAGTGCCAAAGTAGCCGATCAGGGCGAGAAGCAGGCCGAGCACCAGAGAGCCAAGGTAGAGCGGCTGCCAGTGGGTTTGCAGCACATGGCCGACCCAGCCGAGGGTGATGTGATCAGGCATTTGCAGGGTCGGCGTGTTCATCAGCCAGGCGCCGAACTTGTAGCTGCAATAGAACACCGGCGGCATGGTGATCGGGTTGGTCAGCCAGACCAGGCCAATCGAAATCGGCAGGTTACCCCGGGCTGGAATGGCCACGGCGGCGGCGGCGGCCATTTGCATGGGCATGGGGATCATTGCCCAGAACAGGCCAATGGCCATAGCGCGTGAAACAGAATGGCGGTTGAGGTGCCAGAGGTTGGGATCGTGGATCAGGCTGCCCAGAAAGCGCAGGGACTTATTGCCCTTGATGCGGTCTGGGTGGGGCATGTAGCGCTTAAATAAACGACGCGGCATGAAGGCTCTCTGGCGGGTAAAAGCGCCGACATTATGCACCCTTTGATGACAGCCTGCTTTCACACTTTGTGACAGCAAATAAGCAAAAGCTGATCGACAGGTTAAATGCTGTATTCGACTCACGGAGCGAGTCTATGCGCACAGGGATTTTGGCGCTGGTGGCTGGATTATTGGTGCTGCGCTTCCTTCCGGCGTTGCCGCCGCTATGGCTGCTGGCTGTTCTGCCGGTAGCCGGTTTGATGCTGCTGCCGTTTCGCAGTTATCCCATCGCTTTGTTTCTGTTTGGGTTCAGCTGGGCCTGCGGATCGGCGCAGTGGGCGCTGGATGATCGTCTGGCGCGGCAGCTGGATGCGCGTACCTTGTGGCTGCAAGGGCAGGTGGTCGGTTTGCCCGAGGTGGGTGAAGGCGTGGTGCGCTTTCAGCTTGAGCAGGTGGCCTCCCGTCGTGACAAATTGCCCGCGCGTTTGCGCCTGGCCTGGTACGACGGGCCGGCAGTGCGCGCGGGTGAGACCTGGCGTCTGGCGGTACGGCTCAAGCGCCCCCATGGTCTAGTTAATCCTCAAGCATTCGATTACGAAGCCTGGCTGCTGGCGCAGCGTATCGGCGCCACGGGTACGGTGAAAAGTGGTGAACTGATTGCTACTGCAAGTGGTTCCGGGGCCTGGCGCGACCGCTTGCGTCAGCAGCTTTTGGCAACACCCGCACATGGCCGCGAAGGCGCGTTGGCGGCTCTGGTGCTGGGAGATGACTCGGGGTTGTCGATGGCGGATTGGCAGGTGCTGCAGAGCACCGGCACGGTGCACCTGATGGTGATCTCCGGTCAGCATATCGGTCTGTTGGCGGCGCTTTTATATGGCCTGGTTGCTGGCTTGGCGCGTCTGGGGCTCTGGCCGCGCAACTGGTCCTGGCTGCCCTGTGCCTGTGTGCTGGCCTTTGCTGGTGCGTTGGCCTACGGCCTGCTGGCAGGTTTTGAGGTGCCAGTGCAGCGCGCCTGCGTGATGGTCGGCCTGGTGTTGCTCTGGCGCTGGCGCTTTCGTCATCTGGGTGTGTGGTTGCCCCTGCTCGTGGCATTGCTTGCGGTGTTACTGAGCGAGCCGCTGGTCAGTTTGCAGCCTGGCTTCTGGTTGTCCTTTGGCGCGGTGATGCTGTTGATCCTGATCTTCAGTGGTCGGCTGGGCGCCTGGCCTTGGTGGAGCACCCTGCTGCGCGCGCAATGGGCCATGGCCATCGGCTTGTTGCCGCTGCTGCTGGCTCTCGGTCTACCTGTGAGTGCCAGTGGTCCCTTAGCCAACCTGGTAGCGGTTCCCGTGGTTGGATTACTGGTAGTGCCGCTGGCATTACTCGGTACGTTATTGCTGCCCGTGCCTGGAGTGGGGGCTGCGCTGCTCTGGGTAACAGGCGGGGTGCTGGACCTGCTGTTCGAGTTATTGACGCAATTGGCCCTGTGGCTGCCGGCCTGGTTGCCCAGCGCCTTGCCATTCTGGGCCTGGCTGCTGGTGGCGCTGGGTGCGTTGGTTTTGCTCCTGCCAGCCGCTTTGCCGATGCGTAGCCTGGGTGCGTTATTACTGCTGCCCTTGTTATTCAGCCCGCAGCAGCGCCCGGAATACGGGCGGGCCGAGGTGTGGTTGCTGGATGTCGGTCAGGGCCTGGCGGTGCTGGTGCGCACCCAGGGGCATGACCTGCTGTATGACGCCGGGCCGCGCTTTGGCGAGTTCGATACGGGCGAGCGGGTGGTGCTGCCATCGTTGCGCGCATTGGATGTGCGTGGGCTCGATCTGCTGCTGATCAGCCACGCCGATAACGATCACTCCGGTGGCGCCGCAGCGATCAAGCGCGGTCTGCCTGTTCGGCAGGTGCTCAGTGGCGAGCCGGGTAAGCTCACGCCTTCATTACAGGCCGAAGCCTGCGTCAGTGGTCAGCACTGGCTGTGGGATGGCGTGCAATTCAGTACCTGGCGCTGGGATGGTGCGACCGATGGCAATCAGGCGTCCTGCGTGCTGCGTATCGAGGCCAATGGTGAGCGGCTGTGGCTGACAGGTGACATCGATATCCACGCCGAGCGAGCACTGCTCAACAGCGGCCTGGCAATGCCGGCGCAGTGGTTGCTCGCGCCGCACCATGGCAGTCGAAGTTCATCCTCGGCTGCCTTGCTGGAGCAGGTAAAACCTACAGCCGCGCTGGTTTCCCGTGGCGCGCACAATGCCTTCGGCCATCCGCATGACGAAGTTGTCGAGCGTTACCGGGCATCGGAGGCGCGACTGTACGACACAGCCGAGCACGGGGCAGTACGGATTCGTTTAGGCGCATTCGAGCAGGCGCAGGGTTTGCGCTATCGAGCACGTTTTTGGCGGGAAAAATGAGAACGGCGGCGGTCGGCGAGGCCGCGACCCTATGCTAGAGTGGCGCCACTTTTGTGAAGGGGATCTGCCACCGTGTGGGAACTGGTTAAAGCTGGCGGCTGGATGATGCTGCCAATCATTCTGTGTTCTATCGCTGCGGCCGGCATCATTGCCGAACGCCTGTGGACGCTGCGGCCGAGCCGCATCACCCCACCCAACCTGCTCGGTCAGGTGTGGAAGTGGATCAAGGATAAAAAACTCAATAACCAGAAGCTCAAGGAACTGCGCGCCAACTCGCCGTTGGGGCAGATTCTCGCCGCTGGCCTGGCCAACTCCAAGCATGGCCGCGAGATCATGAAGGAGTGCATCCAGGAAGCTGCCGCCCGTGTGATCCACGACCTGGAGCGCTACCTGAATGCCCTCGGTACCATTGCCGGTATCGCGCCGCTGCTGGGTTTGCTCGGTACAGTGCTGGGCATGATCGAAATCTTCAGCTCCTTTATGGGTTCGGGCATGGCCAATGCGTCCTTGCTCGCTGGCGGTATTTCCAAGGCGCTGATCACGACGGCTGCGGGTTTGATGGTGGCCATTCCGGCACTGTTCTTCCACCGCTACCTGCAACGCCGCGTCGATGAGCTGGTAGTCGGTATGGAGCAGGAGGCGATTCGCCTGGTGGAAGTGGTGCAGGGCGACCGTGATGTCGACATGGGCGAGGACAAGGCGTGAAATTCCGGCGCAAACCGCGGGAGAACGTCGAGATCAACCTGGCCTCGTTGATCGACGTGGTGTTTATCCTGCTGCTGTTCTTCGTGGTCACCACCACCTTTACCCGTGAGACCCAGCTCAAGGTCGATCTGCCGGAGGCCGCCACTGGCACGCCGCCCGAGCAGACCGAACTGAAGCAGCTGGAAATCCTTATTGCCGCCGATGGCAGCTACTCGCTGAATGCCAAACAGTTGCTGAAAAGCGATCTGGAAAGCTTGATGGCGGCGCTGCAGAAGGAGTCGGAAGGTGATAACAGCCTGCCGCTGATCATCAGCGCCGATGCCAAGGCCCAGCATCAGGCGGTGATTACCGCTATGGATGCGGCCGGCAAGCTGGGTTTTGCCCATCTGCGCATGACCACCATCGAGGCGCAAGCCGCGCCTTGAGGGTTGCCCACTGATGAGCTTCTCCGCACGCCTCACTGCTGCCTGGTACGCCGGTCATCCGGCGCTGGGCCTGCTGCGTCCGCTGGAGTGGCTGTATCGCGCGGTGGTACAGCGCAAGCGTGCGCGTTTTCTGGCCGGTGAGGGCGAGATCTACCGTGCTCCCGTGCCGGTAGTAGTGGTCGGCAATATAACCGTCGGCGGCACCGGCAAGACCCCGATGATTCTCTGGCTGATCGAGCATTGCCGCCGCCAAGGGCTGCGCGTCGGTGTGGTCAGTCGTGGTTATGGCGCTCAGCCGCCGCAGCTGCCCTGGCGCGTGCAGGCTGATCAGGCCGCCAGCGTGGCCGGTGATGAGCCGCTGCTGATTGTGCAACGCAGCGGCATACCGCTGATGATTGATCCTGATCGCAGTCGCGCGGTGGCGGCCTTGCTGGCGGCCGAGCCGCTGGACCTGATCCTCAGTGATGACGGCTTGCAGCACTACCGTCTGGCCCGAGACCTCGAACTGGTGCTGATCGATGCCGCGCGCGGTCTTGGCAATCGTCATTGCCTACCTGCCGGCCCGCTGCGTGAGCCGGTCGAGCGTCTGCAGAGCGTGGATGCGCTGCTGTATAACGGCGCGTCCAGCGATCCGCAGGATGGCTACGGCTTTACCTTGCAGCCACGCACCTTGGTCAACTTGCGCAGTGGCGAGCAGCACCCGCTCAGTCATTTCCCAGCCGGTCAGGCCCTGCATGCGGTCGCCGGTATTGGCAACCCGCAGCGTTTCTTCAATACCCTCGAAGGGCTACACTGGCGGCCTGTCGCGCATGCCTTTGCCGACCATGCGCCGTATAGCGCCGAGCTGCTGAATTTCAGCCCGGAGCTGCCGGTGTTGATGACGGAAAAGGATGCGGTCAAGTGCCGTGCCTTTGCGGCTGACGATTGGTGGTACCTGGCGGTGGATGCCGAGCCTTCGGCCGCGTTTGTCGTCTGGTTTGATCAGCAATTGCAGCGTCTTGTGCCGCGCGCCTGACTGTTCTGATCATTCGGCGGCCTCGTCCGCCCCAGCAGCTGCTTCCTATCAAGGATCTCCCATGGACCCGAAACTACTCGACATTCTCGCTTGCCCACTGTGCAAGGGCCCGCTGAAGCTCGCCGCTGACAAGAGCGAGCTGATCTGCAAGGCCGACGCACTGGCTTTCCCGGTTCGCGATGGCATCCCGGTGATGCTGGAAACTGAAGCCCGCACCCTCAACGTCGACGAGCGCCTGGACAAGTAAATGAGCACTGCCTTTACCGTTGTGATTCCGGCGCGTTTCGCTTCCAGCCGCCTGCCGGGCAAGCCGCTGCAGGATATTGCCGGCAAACCGATGATTCAGCATGTCTGGGAGCAGGCGTGCAAGAGCAGCGCCCAGCAGGTGGTCGTCGCCACTGACGATGCGCGCATCGTTGAGGCGTGTCAGGGCTTTGGTGCGCAGGTGGTGTTGACCCGCGTCGATCACAACTCAGGCACCGACCGTCTGGCCGAGGTGGCCACGGCTCTAGGCCTGACTGCTGACGCCATCGTGGTCAACGTACAAGGTGATGAGCCGCTGATTCCGCCATCGATCATTGATCAGGTGGCGGCCAATTTGGCAGCGAATCCGCAGGCGGCCATCGCCACCCTGGCTGAGCCGATCGAGGATGTGCAGGCGCTATTCAACCCCAACGTGGTCAAGGTGGTCAGCGACAAGACCGGCCTGGCTTTGACCTTCAGCCGCGCGCCGCTGGCCTGGGCGCGGGATGCCTTTGCCAAAAGCCGTGACGAGTTGCCGGCCGGCGTGCCGTACCGTCGTCACATTGGCATCTACGCCTACCGTGCGCAGTTTCTGCATGACTTCGTCGCCTGGGGCCCGTGCTGGCTGGAAGACACCGAATGCCTGGAGCAACTGCGCGCCCTCTGGCATGGCGTGCGTATCCATGTCGCCGATGCCCTGGAAGCGCCGCCTGCGGGCGTCGACACACCGGAAGACCTGGAGCGGGTTCGTCGCCTGCTGGGGGGCTGATGCGCGTTCTGTTTGTCTGCCTGGGCAATATCTGCCGCTCACCCACTGCTGAAGGTGTGTTGCGCCACAAGCTGCGTGAGGCAGGGCTGGAAGGGCGCGTCGAGGTCGATTCGGCCGGCACTGGCGACTGGCACGTGGGCAAGGCGGCGGATCTGCGCACGCGTCAGGCGGCGCAGCAGCGTGGCTATGACTTGTCTGCGCTACGCGGTCGGCAGGTCAAGGCGGCGGATTTTCATTCCTTTGATCTGATTCTGGCGATGGATAACAGCAACCTGCACGACCTGCAGCAGCTGCGTCCCGGCAATGATGCGGCCGAGTTGGACCTGTTTCTGCGTCGTTATCAGTTGGAGCGGGATGAAGTGCCGGACCCCTATTACGGTGGCGAGGCCGGTTTTGCCCAGGTGCTGGATTTGATCGAACAGGCCTGTGATGCCCTGGTTATTGAACTCAAGGGGCGCTTATGAGCTTGCAAGTGCGTACCCAGGTCTCGCTGAAACCCTATAACAGCTTTGCCGTCGAAGCCCAGGCCAGCCATTTTGCCGAGGCTGAGAATGATCAGCAGGTGCGCGAAGCGCTGAGCTATGCGCAAACGCAGCAATTACCGCTGTTATTGCTCGGTGGTGGCAGCAATCTGCTGCTCACCGCCGACATCGAGGCGCTGGTTTTGCGTATGACCAGTCGCGGTATTCGCGTACTCAACGATGACGGCGAGCGGGTGGTGATTGAGGCAGAGGCGGGCGAGCCCTGGCATCCGTTTGTGCAGTGGACGTTGGCGCAGGGCTTTGCCGGCCTGGAAAACCTCAGCCTGATTCCCGGCACAGTCGGCGCGGCGCCGGTGCAGAATATCGGTGCGTACGGCGTTGAACTGAAGGATCTGTTTGCCGGTTTGACTGCTTTGGATAGGCACAGTGGCGAGCTGCGTGAGTTTTCTTTGCAGGACTGCGCCTTTGCCTACCGCGATAGCTTGTTCAAGCGCGAAAGCGGGCGCTGGGTCATCCTGCGAGTGCGCTTTGCCTTGAGCCGCGCGGCTGCGCTGCATCTGGATTACGGCCCGGTGCGTCAGCGTCTGGCGGAGCAGGGCATTAATGCGCCGACGGCGCTGGATGTCAGCCAGGCCATCTGCGCCATTCGCAGCGAAAAATTGCCTGACCCGGCTGAGCTAGGCAATGCCGGCAGCTTCTTTAAAAACCCGTTGGTATCGGCCGAACTCGCACAGCGCTTGCGCGCCGAGCATGCCGATCTGGTGGCCTATCCTCAGGTGGTGAATGGCCAGGCGGACGGGCAGGTCAAGCTGGCCGCCGGCTGGTTGATCGAGCGGGCGGGCTGGAAGGGCTTTCGTGAGGGTGATGCAGGTGTGCATCGTCTGCAGGCATTGGTGCTGGTGAATTACGGCGCCGCCACGGGGGCGCAGTTATTGGCACTGGCGCAGCGTATCCAGGCGGATATCGTCCAGCGTTTTGCGGTGGAGTTGGAGATCGAGCCAAACGTACTGTAAGGCGTTTAGCGGTAGGCTGCGACCAGCGTATTGATCGCACTGTAATAAAAGCTACAACGAAAAAGGGGATGCCGAAGCATCCCCTTTTTTATAGCTGCCCTCCCTGGCAGCTACCCTGCGGGCCGTCGCTACGCGACGTTAAAAATTGCTCCAGGCAATTTTTTATTGCCTAGCGGATCAGACCTGCGGTTTGACCGCTTCTTTATCCTGCTCGTCAGCTTCTACTTCAGTAAACAGTGAGCTTTGCGGCTCCTGGCTTACTTCTGCTTCTACTTGCGATGCGGTTTCGGCTTTGGGCTCGACGGCATCGATACTCGCAGGTGCTTCGGCTGCAGTTTCAACTACGGCTTCAGCAACCGGCTCTTCAGCCACTGGTGCAGCAGCTTCAACCTGTACGGCAGCTGCTGGTGCTTCGGCGGCTTCACGGGCGAGACGCTCGGCTTCACGCTGACGACGGCGCACTTCGCGCGGATCGTTAGGTGCGCGACCGGTGCTGCTGACAGCGACTGCAGGTGCAGGTGCGGCTTCAACTGCCACAACTTCAGCTACAGCGGCTTCGGCAACCGGCTCGGGTGCGGTAACTACAGCTGGCGCGTCAACAACCTCTGCAACCGGGGCTGGAGCCTCTACAACAACAGGTGCTGGTGCAGTTTCGCTGGCTTCGGCGGCATATACAGGCGCTTCGCTGACTTCGACAGCCGGGCTGCTTACTGCTTCTACAACTACGGTCTCAACAACGGCTTGTGGCGCTTCAGTTGCAGCGGCTTCGCGTGGCTGTTCCTGCTCGACAACTACAGGTGCTGCTTCAGCGTTCGCTTGGGCGGTTGCGTCCGTGTTAGCGATAACGGCGGCGGTTACTGCTGCTGCAGCTACTGCGTTGTCAGCATCGGCTGGGGCTTCTGCGCCTTCTTCGCTGCCTTCAATCGGGTTGCCATTGGCATCGTTCTGGCGCTCGCGACGATTGCTGCGGCGGCGCTGGCCGCGGGAGCGGCGACGTGGGCGATCACCACCTTCGCTGCCTTCCTGTTCATCGTCTTGCAGTGCTTCTTCAGCGTTCAGTGCTGCTTCGTCACTGGCAGCTGCTGCCTGTTCGGCGCGCGGCTGGCGCTCTTCACGCGGTGGGCGCGGCTGGCGCGGTTCGCGTTGCGGGCGTTCGGCGCGGGCTTCTTCGCTGACGGTTGCGCTATCGCCGGGTGCTGCATCCAGCGGCTCACGCAGTTCACGTGGCTGGCGTTCTTCACGCGGCTTGCGGTCGCGCTGCTGACGCTCTTCGCGCGGTGGGCGCGATTGACGCACTTCTTGCGGCTCGCGAACTTCTACGACATCGCGTGGGCTGCGTTCTTCGCGTGGTGCACGCTCTTCGCGCGGTGCGCGTTCCTCACGGGCTGCACGTGGCTGACGCTCTTCGCGTGGTGCGCGCTCTTCACGTGGGCCACGATCCTCGCGTGGTTTGCGGTCTTCGTTGTTGCGACCGCCACGGTTGCGGTTCTGCTGGCGACCGTTGCGACGCTCATCGCTACGCTGTGGGCGTTCGCTGGTCTTCTTCTCGATGACGGCAGGTTTTTCTTCTTCCTTGCCGGCGAACAGGCTTACCAGCGACTTGACCAGGCCTTTGAACAGGCTTGGCTCGGCAGCGACAGCCGGCTGTGCAGCGACGGCTTCAGCGGGCGTCGGTGCGGTGCGCTGCGGAGCAGTCTTGATCGCGGCTTCCTGGCGAACCAGGGTGCGAGTTGCGGCTGCCTGCTTTTCTTCTTCCACTTCAACTACAGCCATTTCATAGCTGGATTGGGTGGATTGAGCTTCCGGGCTGTCGTCACGGATGCGCTGCACTTCGAAGTGCGGCGTTTCCAGATGATCGTTCGGAATGATCACGATGCGGGCGCGGGTACGCAGTTCGGTCTTGGTGATCGAGTTGCGCTTTTCGTTGAGCAGGAAGGCAGCAACCGGGATTGGCACTTGTGCGCGAACTTCGGCGGTGCGGTCTTTCAGGGCTTCTTCTTCGATCAGGCGCAGAATGGCCAGCGACAGAGACTCGACGTCACGGATGATGCCTTGACCGTTGCAGCGCGGGCAGACGATGCCGCTGGTTTCACCCAGGGATGGACGCAGGCGCTGACGGGACATTTCCAGCAGGCCGAAGCGCGAGATACGACCCACTTGTACACGGGCGCGGTCGGCTTCCAGGCTTTCACGGACTTTTTCTTCGACGGCGCGTTGGTTCTTCGCCGGGGTCATGTCGATGAAGTCGATAACGATCAGGCCGCCGATGTCACGTAGACGCAGTTGGCGGGCGATTTCTTCAGCCGCTTCCAGGTTGGTCTGCAGGGCGGTTTCTTCGATGTCGCTGCCTTTGGTGGCGCGCGCCGAGTTGATGTCGATCGACACCAGGGCTTCGGTCGGGTCGATGACGATGGAACCACCGGACGGCAGTTTCACTTCGCGCTGGAAGGCGGTTTCGATCTGACTTTCGATCTGGAAGCGGTTGAACAGCGGTACGCTGTCTTCATACAGCTTGATCTTGCTGGCGTACTGCGGCATCACCTGATTGATGAAACTCAGGGCTTCCTGCTGCGCTTCAATGCTGTCGACCAGTACTTCGCCGATGTCCTGGCGCAGGTAGTCGCGGATGGCGCGGATGATGACGTTGCTTTCCTGGTAGATCAGGAATGGCGCGGCGCGATCTTGCGAAGCTTCTTTGATGGCGGTCCAGAGTTGCAGCAGGTAGTCGAGGTCCCACTGCATTTCTTCACTGGAGCGGCCCAGGCCTGCTGTACGCACGATCAGGCCCATGTCGCTTGGAGCAACCAGGCCGTTCAGCGCTTCACGCAGTTCATTGCGCTCTTCGCCTTCGATGCGGCGCGAGATACCACCAGCACGTGGGTTGTTCGGCATCAGCACCAGGTAACGACCGGCGAGGCTGATAAAGGTGGTGAGGGCTGCGCCCTTGTTGCCACGCTCTTCTTTCTCGACCTGAACGATGACTTCCTGGCCTTCCTTGAGCACGTCTTTGATATTGACGCGGCCTTCTGGAGCCTTGCTGAAGTATTCGCGGGAGATTTCTTTGAGCGGGAGGAAACCGTGGCGCTCAGAGCCGAAATCGACGAAAGCGGCTTCGAGGCTAGGCTCTACGCGGGTGATTTTACCCTTATAGATGTTGGATTTTTTCTGCTCGCGGGCGCCGGACTCGATGTCCAGGTCGTAGAGTTTTTGCCCATCTACCAGGGCAACACGCAACTCTTCGGGCTGAGTTGCGTTAATCAGCATTCTTTTCATGTAGTACCGTCGGTTTCCGGTGCTGGCGGAAGCGGCGTTCGGCACACACGACTTCAGGGGTCGGTGTCAGGTGCGTCAGGAACGGTCGTAAAGCGTTCCAGTGTCTAGCGGCGGTCAGCCAATTGTGCTGGGCCGCGACGGACGTCTCCTGCTCGCTGTGATAACAGAAAGCACTAAGTCAGGAGGAGGAATCAGCTGTTGGTAGCGGACGAGATGAGGCGTCTTGGTAAAGCGAGCAGCTACGCGGACCAACAGTTGTACATCTCCACCCTACACGTATCGCTGAAACTCGGGTGCCGCTCGCGAACATCCGCAGCGGGTTAACTATTACCGCAACCGTCCAGAGGGGCAGGTTGCGCATCATGGCTTAAAGGCTTTATTTCCGAGTTATTCACAGCCTTGGAGGCTTTTCATTCGTTGAATAACCCGTCGGACGGCCTCACGTCCCAAATGGGTTGCGTTGGTTGGGGATGGCAGTTTTGGCGATCATCCGCAAACCAGGCCGCTTTTGGCGGCGTTCCCGACTATAGCAGCAATGATTAAGTGCTTCAATTCCATAAAAAATTGTTATGATTGCGCGATGACAAATCCTTCCCCTCCAACCTCCGGCGTCCAGCTGCTCGAGGTTGCGCCGGAACTTGCCGGCCAACGCATTGATAACTTTCTTCGCACCCAGCTTAAGGGCGTGCCCAAGACTTTGATTTACCGGATTTTGCGTAAAGGCGAAGTGCGTGTGAACAAGGGGCGGATCAAGCCTGAGTACAAGCTGCAGGCTGGCGACATTGTTCGTGTACCGCCGCTGCGCTTGGCTGAGCGCGATGAGCCCGAGCCGCTTGCGCAAGGGCTTTTGCAGCGCCTCGAAGCGGCGATCGTATATGAAGACAAGGCGCTGATTGTGCTGAATAAGCCGGCAGGTATCGCTGTGCATGGCGGCAGTGGCCTGAATTATGGAGTTATTGAGGCCTTCCGTCAGTTGCGCCCAGATGCCAAGGACCTGGAGCTGGTGCATCGTTTGGATCGTGATACGTCGGGTCTGCTGATGATCGCCAAGAAACGCAGTATGTTGCGTCACTTGCACGAAGCCCTGCGGGGCGATGGTGTGGATAAACGTTATATGGCGCTGGTCCGTGGTCACTGGGCGACGGCAAAGAAGCAGGTAAATGCGCCGTTGCTTAAGAGCAACTTGCGTTCTGGTGAGCGCATGGTTGAGGTCAATCCGGAAGGTAAGGAGGCTTTGACCATCTTCCGTGTGCTGCGCCGCTTCGGCGAGTTTGCCACCTTGGTCGAGGCCAAGCCGGTCACCGGGCGTACCCATCAGATTCGTGTGCATACACAGCATGCAGGGCACTGCATTGCCGGTGACAGCAAATACGGCGATGACGATTTCACCAAGGAAATTCGCGATCTAGGCGGCAAGCGCCTGTTTCTGCATGCCTATGAGTTGATTGTGCCGCTGCCTGAAGGCGGTCAACTCAAGCTTGAAGCTCCAGTCGATGAAATGTGGGCGCGGACTATGGTGCGTCTCGGTGAGTGATTGTCAGGAGCGTGGCTATCAGCTGCTGATCTTCGATTGGGACGGCACACTGGTCGACTCCATCGGTCGGATTGTTGCGGCGATGCATATGGCAGCCGATGCCTGTGAGTTGCCGCGCTGCACGGATGAGCAGGTGCGCGGCATTATCGGCTTGGGTTTGCCTGAGGCCATCCGTTGTCTTTACCCAGATATGCATGATGCGCTTCGTGCGCAGCGCTTGCGGCAAAGCTACAGCGAAAACTACCTGGCTCTTGAATCCGAGCCCTCGCCGCTATTTCATGGCGTGGCTGAGGGTTTGGAAGCGTTTCGTGCCGAGGGTTATCGCCTGGCGGTAGCGACTGGCAAAGGGCGGCATGGTTTGCAGCGCGTGCTTGCGGATCGTGGCTGGCTGGATTATTTCGACTACAGCCGCTGCGCCGACGAAACGGCGAGCAAGCCGGACCCGCTGATGTTGCAAGAGATTCTTGCGCAAAGCGGTGTTGCTGCTAGTCAGGCGCTGATGGTGGGTGACTCATCCTTCGATCTGTTGATGGCACAGCGCGCTGGTATGGATTGTGTGGCGGTGGGTTATGGCGCACAGCCGTTGCAGGCGTTGCGTGAGTGTCAGCCAACGCTGGCAATAGAATGTTTCACCGAGTTGCGCGCCTGGCTAGGTCAGCGTGCGTCTAATCAGTCAGTTGAGGTGGTTTGGCATGGCAGATGAATGGAAGGCGTCGGCTGATGGCGACGGTAAAAGCTGGCAGTTGTTGGAGAAGACTCTGCTGGCCGGCGTGCAGGAGCAGCGTCGTGCGCGGCGCTGGGGGATTTTCTTCAAGCTGCTGACCTTCATTTATATCTTCGGTGCGCTGGCGTTGTTCTCGCCCATGCTGGCGATGAAAAAAGGCGCGACTACCGGCAGTCATACTGCGGTGATCGAAGTGCGCGGGATGATTGCCGATCAGGAATCGGCCAGTGCCGACAATATCGTCAGCAGTCTCCGTGCGGCGTTTGAGGATGCCAACACCAAGGGCGTGATCCTGCGCATCAATAGCCCAGGCGGCAGTCCGGTGCAGTCGGGCTATATCTATGACGAGATTCGCCGCCTGCGCGCCGAGTACCCGGCGATCAAACTGTATGCAGTGATCACCGATTTGGGTGCGTCTGGTGCCTATTACATCGCCAGCGCGGCTGATGAGATCTATGCCGACAAGGCCAGTCTGGTTGGCTCCATTGGTGTCACGGCGGCCACCTTCGGCTTTGTTGGGGTGATGGAGAAGCTGGGCGTGGATCGCCGCGTGTATACCTCTGGTGAGCACAAAGCGTTTCTCGACCCGTTCCAGCCACAAAAAGCTGAAGAAACCAAGTTCTGGCAGGGTGTTCTGGAAACCACTCATCGTCAGTTTATTGCCAGCGTTAAGCAGGGGCGTGGCGAGCGCTTGAAAGATGCCGAGCATCCTGAGCTGTTCTCGGGTCTGGTTTGGTCGGGTGAGCAGGCTTTGCAGCTTGGGCTTGTCGATGCCTTGGGTAATACCAGCTATGTGGCGCGAGAAGTGATTGGCGAGAAGGAAATCGTCGACTTCACGGTGCAGGAGTCGCCTTTCGATCGTTTCGCGAAAACCCTGGGTGCCAGCATGGCTGAGCGCATTGCCCTGTGGATGGGATTCCAGGGGCCGGCGTTGCGCTAAAGCCTGGGTCTGTTGCAGCGAGCCCGGTCATTGATCGGGCTTGTTGCTTTAAGGGATATCGATACCGCTGGCTTGCAGCATGTCCACCAGGCGGATCAGGGGGAGGCCGATCAGGCTATTGCTGTCGCTGCCTTCGGTGCTGCGAAACAGGCTGATGCCCAGGCCTTCGGCCTTGAAGCTGCCCGCGCAGTCGAAAGGTTGTTCGGCTGTCAGGTAGCGCATGATCTGCGCTTCGCTGAGTGGGCGGAAATGCACCGTGAAGGGTACGCAGTCGGTTTGCTGCTGGCCGGTGGCGCTGTTAAGCAGGGTGAGGCCAGTCAGAAAGGTCACGCTGTTGCCGCTGGCGGCCAATAGCTGCTCGCGCGCACGCTCCAGGGTGTGTGGTTTGCCTATGATCTGTGAGCCGAGTACTGCCACTTGATCTGAGCCGATGATCAGGTGTTGCGGGTGGGTAGTGCTCAGTGCTTGGGCCTTTTCCAGTGATAGTCGGCGCACCAGGGCTTCTGCGTCTTCATTGGGTCGCCGTGATTCGTCGATGTGTGGAGCGCTCCAGGTGAAAGACAAGCGCAGGCGGGTGAGTAGTTCGCGGCGATAGGGTGAGCTGGATGCGAGCACCAGAGGCGGCACGGCGATTTCCTTCTATATAGTCGTTTGCAGATGCTGGGCGATTCTAGCTGTCGGTCTATATGCTGGACAGGCCGAATTTCCTTTGACAGCGGCGGGTTGCATCCCTAAAATGCGCCGCCTATGTCAAATGGCCCGATTCCACCTCACGTTGATCCGCGCAAACTAGCCGATCGCAGCGCCACCCTCGAAGGTGAGCTGCAACTGTCAGATTTGCAGCGACTCTGCGGCCCGCTTGCCGATAACCAAGGCATGGTGCGTACGAAGTTCTTCTTCGAGCGCGACGAGCGTAATGCTGTGGTTTTTCACAGCGAGCTTGAGGTTGAAGTCAAGATGGTTTGCCAGCGTTGTCTGGAGCTGGTCACTTTGCCGATCCGCAGTGCGTGTGATTACGCTGTGGTGAAAGAGGGTGGGAATACCCAGTCAGTGCCGCAAGGCTTTGACGTGATTGAGTTGGGTGAAGACCCATTGGATCTGCTGGCGCTGGTTGAGGAGGAGCTTCTGCTCGCCTTGCCCATTGTCCCGGCTCATGACCCTAAAGATTGCCAGCAGCCGACCGGCCTCGAAGAGCCCGAGTCGAGCGAGGACGAGGTAACGCGGTCCAACCCGTTCAGTGTATTGGCGCAGTTAAAGCGTGACCCAAACGTTTAGGAGTTAATTAGTTATGGCTGTTCAGCAGAACAAAAAATCCCGTTCCGCCCGTGACATGCGTCGCTCGCACGATGCGCTCGAGGCCAGCACTCTGTCGGTCGAGAAAAGCACCGGTGAAGTCCACCTGCGTCACCACGTATCGCCAGAAGGCGTTTACCGTGGTCGCAAAGTGATCGACAAGGGCGCTGACGAGTAATCCTTGTCCGCTCCGGTTATCGCGATTGATGCAATGGGTGGGGACTTCGGTCCCCACTGCATTGTTCCAGCCTGCGTCTCCTGTCTGGCTGAATCCCCTTCGTTACACCTGGTCCTCGTCGGCCAATCCTCCCTTCTTGAGTCTCTGATTGCCCGCTATCCCGGCGTCGATCGTGCACGTCTGCGCGTTGAGCATGCTGGTGAGATTATCGCCATGGACGAGCGTCCAGCCCAAGCGTTGCGTGGCAAGCCGGACTCGTCGATGCGTATCAGTCTTGAGTTATTGCGCAGTGGTGCGGCGCAGGCTTGCGTCAGTGCCGGTAATACCGGGGCGTTGATGGCCCTTTCGCGTTATGTGCTGAAAACTCTGCCGGGGATTGACCGTCCGGCCATGGTCACCGCCATTCCGACGCAGACGGGCTCCTGTCATCTGCTCGACCTGGGCGCCAATGTCGATTGCAGCGCCGAGCACCTCTACCAGTTTGCCGTGATGGGCTCCGTTACTGCCGAGGCGCTGGGTGCAGTGCGTCCGCGTGTGGCGCTGCTGAACGTCGGCACGGAGGACATCAAGGGTAACCAGCAGGTCAAGCTGGCAGCCAATCTGCTGCAGCAAGCGGAAGGCCTGAACTACATCGGCTTTGTCGAGGGCGATGGGCTGTATCGCGGTGAGGCCGATGTGGTGGTGTGCGACGGTTTTGTCGGCAATATCCTGCTCAAGTCCAGTGAAGGCCTTGCAGCGATGATTGCTGGGCGGATTGAGGCGCAGTTCAAGTCCAGTCTGACGGCGCGCATGGTGGGGGCTTTGGCGTTACCGCTATTGCGGCGTTTGCAGGGCGAACTGGCCCCAGCGCAGCACAATGGTGCGAGTTTTGTCGGGCTGCAGGGCATTGTGGTGAAAAGCCATGGTGCGGCTGGGCCTGATGGCTTTAAAAGCGCTATTCGCCGAGCTTTACGGGAGATTGAAGAAAATCTTCCACAGCGTTTGCATGGTCGGCTGGGCGAACACCTGCTTTAGAATGTGACCGCAGCGTGCAGCCTGTCATCCAACTGTCAGTTTCTTGCGCTTGGTTAGGCTGAGCGCGTATCACCGACGATCACGATCATTAGGAACAGGTTTCCATGTCTGCATCTCTCGCATTCGTCTTTCCGGGGCAGGGTTCCCAGTCGCTGAGCATGCTCGCCGAGCATGGTGCACAACGGCCGCTGATTCTCGAAACCTTCGCCGAGGCTTCCGACGCGCTCGGTTATGACCTCTGGGCATTGACCCAGCAGGGGCCTGAAGAGCAACTCAATCAAACTGATAAAACTCAACCAGCAATTCTCACTGCCTCTGTCGCGCTGTGGCGTGCCTGGCTTGCCGAGAGCGCTGCGCGTCCGGCTTTTGTTGCCGGGCACAGCCTGGGTGAATACTCGGCGCTGGTCGCCGCAGGCAGCTTGTCGCTGGCTGCCGCGGTCAAGTTGGTCGAGCATCGCGGCCAGCTGATGCAGCAGGCTGTTCCAGCCGGGCAGGGCGGCATGGCAGCGATTCTCGGTCTGGAAGATGCTGATGTACTGGCGGCTTGCGCCGAAGCTGCGCAGGGTGAAGTGGTCAGCGCAGTGAATTTCAATGCGCCAGGTCAGGTGGTTATCGCCGGTGCCGCGGCTGCCGTTGAACGTGCCATTGAGGCGTGCAAGGCGCGTGGCGCCAAGCGTGCGATGCCATTGCCGGTTAGCGTGCCGTCGCACTGCGCGCTGATGCGTCCTGCGGCTGAGCGCTTTGCCGAAGCAGTAGCGGCAATTGACTGGCAGGCTCCGAAAATTGCTCTGGTGCAGAACGTCAGCGCTGCGGCAGTGACTGATCTGGAAGGGCTCAAGCGCGACCTGCTGGCTCAGTTGTACAGCCCGGTGCGTTGGGTGGAGTCGATCGTCTGCCTGTCTACGCAAGGTGTGACGGATCTGGTTGAGTGCGGTCCGGGCAAGGTGTTGTCTGGTTTGAACAAGCGCTGCGTCAAAGGCATCAATACCCATAACCTGGACACCCCGGACGCCTTCGCTGCTGCGAACGTGGCCCTGGTCTGATTAAGGAGAAACGATATGAGCCTGCAAGGTAAGGTTGCATTGGTTACTGGCGCGAGCCGCGGTATTGGCCAGGCCATTGCCCTGGAGTTGGGGCGTCAGGGGGCGGTGGTTATTGGCACTGCCACATCTGCTTCGGGTGCCGAGCGTATCGCGGAAACCCTGAAGGCTAATGGCATCGAAGGTGCCGGTCTGGTGTTGGATGTCAGTAATGACGAATCGGTTGCCAGCACCTTGGAGCATATTCAGCAACATCTTGGTCAGCCGTTGATTCTGGTCAATAACGCCGGTATCACCCGCGATAACCTGATGCTGCGCATGAAAGATGACGAGTGGTTTGATGTCATCAACACCAACCTGAGCAGCCTCTACCGGCTGACCAAAGCCGTGCTGCGGGGTATGACCAAGGCACGCTACGGGCGCATCATCAACATCGGTTCGGTGGTGGGTGCCATGGGCAACGCTGGGCAGGTCAACTATGCAGCTGCCAAGGCTGGTCTCGAAGGTTTTGGGCGTGCATTGGCGCGTGAGGTGGGTTCGCGGGCGATTACCGTGAACGCCGTGGCGCCGGGCTTTATCGACACCGATATGACCCGTGAACTGCCGGATGCGCAGCGTGATGCGCTGCTGACACAGATTCCGTTGGGTCGTTTGGGGCAGGCTGAAGAGATCGCAAAAGTGGTCGCTTTCCTCGCTTCTGATGGCGCGGCTTACGTTACAGGCGCTACTATCCCTGTGAACGGCGGGATGTACATGAGCTGAATGTGACGGATGGCTTCAGAAAACTGTCATAGATGCTGTCTAAAATCCGTTATAAAGCTGCAACAGGTTTGTAGGCAGGTCGTTGAAGTGTTTGTGGGGCACCCGGCATTCAGCTTGAAATGCTGAAAACCCTTTCTATACACTTGGCCGCAGAACAGCGGCCAAGATTTGTCCCATTAGGAGTGAGAACAACGTATGAGCACCATCGAAGAACGCGTCAAGAAAATCGTTGCCGAGCAACTGGGCGTCAAAGAAGAGGAAGTAACCAACAGCGCTTCCTTCGTTGAAGACCTGGGTGCCGACTCTCTTGACACCGTTGAGCTGGTGATGGCTCTCGAGGAAGAATTCGAGACCGAGATCCCGGACGAACAAGCCGAGAAGATCACCACCGTTCAGGAAGCGATCGACTACGTTACCGCTCACGCGTAAAACGTAATCGTCGGGTCCCGACTCGGAAAAGCCGCACTCCCTTCATCAGGCGTGCGGCTTTTCTTTAAGCGCTTTCCAGGCGTTGATAACTAGAAAAGGAGATTGCTGTGTCGCGTAGACGCGTCGTGGTTACCGGTATGGGCATGCTGTCGCCATTGGGTAACGATGTGCCGAGTAGCTGGCAGGGCATTTTGGCTGGCCGCAGTGGCATTGGCCTGCTTGAGCATATGGATCTTTCCGCTTTTTCCACACGTTTTGGTGGTGCGGTAAAGGGCTTCAACGTCGAGGAATACTTGTCCGCCAAAGAGGCGCGCAAGCTCGATCTGTTTATCCAGTACGGCCTCGCTGCCAGTTTTCAGGCGGTGCGCAACTCCGGTCTGGAAGTCACCGATGCCAACCGTGAGCGCATTGGCGTGGCCATGGGCTCCGGTATCGGCGGCCTGACCAATATCGAGAACAACTGCAAGTCGCTGCACGAGCAAGGGCCGCGGCGCATTTCGCCGTTCTTCGTGCCAGGCTCGATCATCAATATGATTTCCGGCTTCCTGTCGATCCATTTGGGGCTGCAGGGGCCTAACTACGCCATCGCCACGGCCTGCACCACAGGCACGCACTGCATCGGCATGGCGGCACGCAACATCATGTTTGGCGAGGCTGATGTAATGGTTGCCGGCGGCGCCGAAATGGCGGCCTGCGGCCTGGGTATGGGCGGTTTCGGTGCTGCTCGTGCGCTGTCGACCCGCAATGACGAGCCGGCCAGGGCCAGCCGTCCATGGGATAAAGATCGCGATGGCTTTGTGCTCTCCGACGGTGCCGGTGCCCTGGTGCTGGAAGAGTTGGAGCACGCCAAGGCGCGAGGTGCGACCATCCATGCCGAGTTGATCGGCTTTGGCATGAGCGGCGACGCTTACCATATGACCTCGCCACCGGAAGATGGCGCAGGCGCGGCACGCTGCATGACCAATGCCTTGCGCGATGCCGGGCTGAATCCTGAGCAGGTGCAGTACATCAACGCCCATGGCACCTCGACCTCTGCTGGTGACAAGGCTGAAGTGGCGGCGGTGAAGTCGGTATTCGGCGAGCATGCTTACAAGCTGGCCGTTAGCTCGACCAAATCCATGACCGGTCACTTGCTCGGTGCTGCCGGCGCGGTGGAGGCAATCTTCAGCATCCTCGCGCTGCGTGACCAGGTGGCGCCGCCCACCATCAATCTGGATAACCCGGACGAAGGCTGTGATCTGGACTTCGTCGCGCACCAGGCCAAGGCCATGGCGCTGGACGTAGTACTGTCCAACTCCTTTGGCTTTGGTGGCACCAACGGCTCGCTGGTGTTCCGCCGGTTCGCCGGTTGATGCTGAGCTGGGTCGATGGCCAGCCGGCCGAGCTGCTGTCCGTCAAGGATCGCGGCTTGGCCTACGGCGATGGGCTGTTTGAGACAATCGCTGTAAATGCTGGGCAGCCGGTGCTGCTAGAGCGCCATCTGACGCGTTTAGCTGAAGGCTGTGTGCGGCTGAAAATTCCTCTCGATCTCCCCGCTGTGCGTGCCCAATTGCTGGCCTTCAGTCAGCAGCTGGGTGACGGCGTGGCCAAGCTGATTCTTACTCGGGGCGATGGGCAGCGTGGCTATGCACCGCCACAGCCCGCCCAGCCTCGCGTGCTGCTGCAGGCGGCTGCGAAGCCGGTTTATCCCGAAGCCTATGCCGAACAGGGCGTGCGTCTGTTTGCCTGCGCTACGCGTTTGGCTGAGCAGCCGTTGCTGGCGGGGCTAAAGCACCTCAATCGACTGGAACAGGTGTTGGCGCGCAGCGAGTGGCAGGACGCCGAGCATGCCGAGGGCCTGATGTTGGATGCCGGCGGCCGGGTGATCGAGGGCGTTTATAGCAACCTGATGTTGGTCAGTGGCGGCGTGCTGATTACCGCTGACCTGTCACGTTGTGGGGTGGCTGGTGTAATGCGCGCCGAGCTGCTGGTCCAAGCGGCTGCGCTGGGGATCGAGTGCCAGGTACGGGATATCAGCTACGCCGAATTGCTGGCGGCTGATGAGGTCATGCTGTGCAACAGCGTCTATGGCGTGTGGCCAGTTCGCGCTTTACTCGCACACGACTGGCCGGTCGGCCCGCTCACCCGTAAACTGCAGGCCATTGCCCGCGATCTACTGGACTGCTGATTCGTGATACGCAAAATTTTGCTGCTGCTGGAAGGCGGTGTGCTGCTGGCTGGCCTACTGGTCGCATTTGCCGCCTGGCAACAGCATGCAGCGCTGCATCAGCCTCTGAACCTCACTGAAGAGTACCTGGTGGATGTGCCAGCAGGTGCGACGCCGGGTGGCGTGCTTAATCGTCTTGAGGCCGACGGCATCCTTGATCAAGCCTTCTGGCTACGCCTTTACTGGCGCTTCAATCTACGCAATCAACCGCTGCACAGTGGCGAGTATCGCCTGACCCCCGGCACTACAGCGCTGGACATGCTCGGCCAATGGCGACGCGGTGAAGTGCTGCAATACAGCCTGACGCTGGTTGAGGGCTGGAATTTCCGTCAGGTGCGTGCGGCGCTGGCGCGTGAAACACGCCTTGAGCTGACCTTGAACGAGCTGAGCGATGCTGAGCTGATGAGCAAGCTTGGCCTGCCGGGTTTGAATCCGGAAGGGCGTTTCTTCCCCGATACCTACAGTTTTGTGCGTGGTATGAGCGATCTTGAGCTGCTTAAACAGGCGCATGCGCGGTTGGAGCAGGTGCTTGCCGAGGAGTGGGCGCAGCGGGCCAAGGATCTGCCGTACAAAGAACCTTATGACGCGCTGATCATGGCCTCGATGATCGAGAAGGAAACCGGCGTGCCGCAAGAGCGCGGCGAAATTGCCGGGGTCTTTGTGCGGCGTCTGCGCATCGGCATGCGCCTGCAAACCGACCCGACGGTGATCTACGGCATGGGCGAGCGCTACAACGGCCGCATCACCCGTGATGATCTGCGTCAGCCCACGGCCTACAACACCTATACCATCGACGGCATGCCGCCGACGCCCATCGCCCTGGTGGGGCGCGAGGCGATCCATGCGGCGCTGAACCCGGTGGCCGGCAGCAGCCTGTATTTCGTTGCCCGTGGCGATGGCAGCCATGTATTTTCCAATACCCTTGAGCAGCACAACCGGGCCGTGCGTGAGTATCAGCTCAAGCGCCGGGCGGATTATCGTTCGAGCCCGCCCCAGTCGCGCCCAATAATCAGTAAGGACAGCCTGTGAGCGGTTTGTTTATCACCCTGGAAGGCCCGGAAGGCGCAGGCAAGAGCACCAATCGTGATTACCTGGCTGAGCGCCTGCGTGAGCAGGGTATTGATGTGCTGTTGACCCGTGAGCCGGGTGGCACGCCACTGGCTGAGCGGGTGCGCGACTTGCTGCTGGCGCCCAGCGATGAACCGATGGCGGCCGACACCGAGCTGCTGCTGGTGTTTGCCGCACGCGCCCAGCACCTGGCGCAGGTGATCCGTCCGGCCTTGGCCCGTGGCGCGGTGGTGCTCTGTGACCGGTTTACCGATGCAACCTACGCCTATCAGGGCGGTGGTCGGGGGCTATCCGAGGTACGTATCGCCTTGCTGGAAGAGTTTGTTCAGGGCTCACTTCGCCCGGACCTGACCCTGGTGTTCGATCTACCGGTTGAAGTGGGTCTGGCCCGCGCAGCGGCACGCGGTCGTCTGGATCGCTTCGAGCAGGAAGGTCGGCAGTTTTTCGACGCTGTGCGCCAGACATATCTGCGTCGCGCCGCCGAGCAGCCGCAGCGCTACCGCATCCTTGATGCCTCGCAATCTCTGAGTCAGGTTCAGTGCGCGCTGGACGATTTGCTGCCGCAACTGCTGGAGCTGCAGCGTGGCTGACGCTTACCCCTGGCAGGATTCTCTTTGGCAGCAACTGGCGGGTCGCGCGCAGCATGCGCATGCCTATTTGCTGCACGGGCCGGCCGGCATCGGCAAGCGCGCGCTGGCTGAGCGGCTGATGGCGCGCCTCTTGTGCCATCAACCCGCCGGTCTGGATGCCTGTGGCCAGTGCAAGTCTTGCCATTTGCTGGCTGCGGGCACCCATCCGGATAATTACATTCTGGAGCCGGAAGAAGCCGATAAGGCGATCAAGGTTGATCAAGTGCGTGAGCTGGTCAGCTTCGTGGTGCAGACCGCGCAGCTGGCTGGGCGCAAAGTGGTGCTGGTCGAACCGACTGAGTCGATGAACGTCAACGCCGCCAACGCCCTGCTGAAAAGCCTGGAAGAGCCATCCGGCAATACCGTATTGCTGTTGATTAGCCATCAACCCAGTCGCCTGTTGCCGACAGTGAAAAGCCGCTGTGTGCAGCAGGCCTGTCCGCTGCCAAGCGAGGCGATGAGCTTGGCGTGGTTAGTGCAGGCTTTACCAGGCTGTAGTGGCGAAGAACACCGCGAGTTGCTGTTCCTTGCCGCTGGCTCGCCGTTGGCCGCGCTGAAGATGCATGAGCAGGGCGTTATCGCGCAGCGTGCACAGGTGGTTGAGGGGGTGAAGAAGCTGCTTAAACAGCAGATTGCCCCCAGTCAGTTGGCCGAAAGCTGGAATGCGGTATCTCTGCAGTTGCTGTTCGACTGGTTCTGCCAGTGGTCGCAGCTGATGCTTCGCTACCAACTGACCCGTGATGAAGACGGCCTCGGGCAAACCGATATGCGCAAGGTGGTGCAGTACTTGGCGGAGAAAACCCCGCAGGCGAAAGTGCTGAACATTCAGGATTGGTTATTGGCGCAGCGTCAGAAAGTCCTCGGCAAGGCTAACCTTAACCGTGTCTTGCTTCTCGAAGCCTTGCTGGTGCAGTGGGCAAGCCTGCCCGGACCGGGCTAGAATCGGCCATTAAGTGAATAAAATCAGGAATGCCGCATGAGTCTGCCTCCTAACTTGGGCCCGCGTAACGGAATTTTGTCGCTGACAATCAAGGACAAATCCGTGCTCTATGCCGCTTACATGCCCTTTATCAAGAATGGCGGCCTGTTTATTCCAACCAACAAGAGCTATAAGCTTGGTGATGAAGTGTTCATGTTGCTCAACCTGATGGACGAGCCGGAAAAGATTCCGGTCGCCGGCAAGGTAGTCTGGATCACCCCCAAAGGCGCGCAAGGCAACCGTGCTGCCGGTGTGGGTGTGCAGTTCAATGATGGCGACAACACCGCGCGCAACAAGATCGAAACCTACCTGGCCGGTGCGCTGACGTCGGATCGCCCGACTCACACCATGTAACTGGTTTTTCCTCCGTATCACGGTGCCCGCTTTATGGCACCGCTTCTCAAGTGATTGTTCCCCATGCTGGTTGATTCCCACTGTCACCTTGATCGCCTTGATCTGGCCGCCCATGGTGGTTCACTCGATGCGGCGCTGGATGCTGCGCGCGCGCGCGGCGTTGGTCATTTTCTGTGCATCGGCGTCAGCGCCGATAATGCCGCGGCGGTCAAAGGCCTGGCTGAGCGCTATGCCGATGTCGATTGCTCGGTCGGTGTGCACCCGCTGGACCTTGAACCCGGTGCGGCGCCTGCGCTGGATTGGCTGCTCGGCGAATTGAACCACCCGCAGGTGGTGGCCATCGGCGAAACCGGCCTGGACTATCACTACGAGCCTGAGTCTGCAGCGCTGCAGCAGGCATCCTTCCGCTTGCACCTGGATGCCGCGCGGATGACCGGCAAGCCGGTGATCGTACATACCCGCGAGGCGCGTGCCGACACCCTGGCGCTGCTGCGTGAAGCGGCGCTGCCGCAAGCCGGTGTGCTGCACTGCTTTACCGAAGATTGGGAAATGGCCAAGGCCGCACTGGATATCGGCTTCTATATTTCCCTGTCCGGCATCGTCACGTTCCGTAATGCCGAAGCGCTGCGTGAAGTGGCGCGCCAAGTGCCTGCTGACCGCTTGCTTGTGGAAACCGATTCGCCGTACCTGGCGCCGATCCCGCATCGCGGCAAACCGAACCTGCCGGAGTACGTGCGCGATGTGGCCGAGTACCTGGCGGTGCTGCGTGGCGTGAGCTTTGAGCAGTTGGCGGAGCAGACCACGGCCAATTTCAAGCGCCTGTTTCCGCTGGCCCATGTGGTTTGATATCAGCTGCCAAAAAACTGCGGGCAAAAAAAACCCGGGCTCTGGGGGATGAGACCGGGTTAAGACCATTAGGAGTAAATCAAGGTACGCGGTCCACGGTACCTTGCCTGGCGGGGCGCTTGGGGGATACGCCGCACACCAGTACAACTCAGTATTGGTGAAGATTGCCGAACGTCCAGGCCGTTTGCCGGCATTCTTAAACGGATTTGGAATACAGATCGCGCTGCTGAGTCCTCAAGCAGTCGCCAGCTGCTGCAGCAGAGACAGTGTCTCTTCAATAACCCGAGGTTCTGTGTAGAAATGCGGCGATAGGCGGATACCCGCGCCGCGTTGCGCACAGATCACCTGCTGCTGTTTCAGTTGACTGAACAATGCCGAATTGTCCCAGCCATCCAGGCTAAAGGTCAGGATTCCGGCGCGTTGCTGGCGCTTTACGGCGCTGTGCAGGTGCGCGCCGGGGATGTTGCCCAGCCCATCCAGCAGCCACTGCATGCGCTCCTGCAAGGCGTTTTCGACCGCCGTCATGCCCACTTCTTCCAGCAGCGACAGGCTGGCCTCCAGAGCCATCGCACCGAGCATGTTCGGGCTACCGCATTCAAAACGCCGAGCGCTGCGGGCGGGTTCCCAGCTGGTGCGCTGGTAGTCGCCGGCATGTTCGAGCATATGCCAACCGTATTCATGCAATTTGAGCTGCGCACGCAGGTCGCTGCGGCAATAGAACACCCCGAGTCCTTCCGGGCCGAGCAGCCATTTGTGCCCGTCGGCCATGGCAAAGGCGCATTGGCTGGCCTGTACATCAAAGGGCAGGGCGCCGAGCTGCTGGATCGCGTCGATGCACAGCAGCACGCCGCGCGCCTGGCAGCCCTGGCCCAAGCGCGGCAGATCCAAGCGCAGGCCGCTGGCGTACTGCACCGCACTGATCGCCATCAGCCGGGTGCGCGGACCGCAGGCGGCGAGCAGGGCTGCTTCGGCATCACCCTGATGCAGATTGACCTGTACCACCTCGACGCCCTGCGGGGCGAGCGCTTCCCAGACAATCCGGTTGGACGGGAACTCTTCATCGCTGATTACCACCTGGTCGCCTGGCCGCCAATCCAGGCCGAAGGCGACGAAGGACAGCGCTTCGGAGGTGTTTTTCACCAGCGCTATGTCGCTATGGGAGGGCGCGTTAAGCATGCGCTGCAAGCGCTCGCGCAGGCGCCGTTCGACCTGCAGCCAGGCTGGGTAATCGCGGGCGCCGGTTTGTGCGTTCTCGATGGCAAAACGACTGACCGCATCGACGGCCCGTTGCGGCCAGGGGGAAACGGCTGCGTGGTTCAGATAGCGCAGGCCAGGAAGTTGCGGAAACGCGTCATGAACTGCGTACATGGTCGGATGATCCGTGCAATTTGCCGTTAGTTAGGCATAATACGCGCCTTCGTTTTTTGACCCCGTAGTCCTTTTATGCATAAAGAACCCCGCAAGGTCCGTGAGTTTCGCCGCCGCGAACAGGAAATTCTCGACACAGCACTGAAGCTCTTCCTCGATCAGGGTGAAGACAGCGTGACTGTGGAGATGATTGCCGACACGGTTGGTATTGGCAAAGGCACCATCTACAAACACTTCAAGTCCAAGGCGGAGATCTACCTGCGCCTGATGCTCGACTATGAGCGCGATCTCAACGAGCTGCTGCACTCGGCCGATGTCGACCGTGACAAGGAAGCCCTATCACGCGCCTACTTCGAGTTCCGCATGCGCGATCCGCAGCGCTACCGCCTGTTTGACCGCCTGGAAGAAAAGGTGGTTAAAGGCAACCAAGTGCCGGAGATGGTCGAGCAGCTGCACAAGATCCGCGCCTCCAACTTTGAGCGTCTTACCCAGCTGATCAAGGGCCGCATCGCCGAAGGCAAGCTGGAAGACGTGCCGCCGTATTTCCATTACTGCGCCGCCTGGGCGTTGGTGCACGGCGCTGTGGCGCTGTATCACTCGCCGTTCTGGAGCAACGTGCTGGAAGATCAGGAAGGTTTCTTCCAGTTCCTCATGGATATCGGCGTGCGCATGGGTAATAAGCGCAAGCGTGAGGGCGACACCCCGGCTAGCTGAGGTATTCAGCGGGTGGATAACGAATCTGCTGCGTTGGCGGCGCCCCTATACTCGGCGCCTACCTTTGCTGGAGTCATGCATGATCGTTGACCGCCAGGGCAGGCGTTTTCGCAATCTGCGGATCAGCCTGACCGCCGCCTGCAACTATGCCTGCACCTACTGCGTGCCCGATGGTAAGCGGCTGGTAGCCGCTCAGGACGAGCTCTCGGCCGAGGCCATGCTGCGTGGCGTGGCCTATCTGATTGAAGCCGCCGGTATTGAGCGCTTGCGCATCACCGGCGGTGAGCCGCTGGTCAGCCCCAAACTCGACGTTTTTTTGCGCGGCGTCAGTCAGCTCGGTTTGGCCGATATCAGCTTAACCAGCAATGGCCAGCTGCTGGCGCGCAAGCTGCCGCTGCTGCTGGAATGCGGCATCCGCCGCTTGAATATTTCCCTGGACACCCTCGACGCTGCGGCATTTCGCACCATTGCCCGTGGCGGCGATCTGGCGACAGTGCTCGATGGCCTGCAGCAAGCGCGCGCGGCAGGGATGCAGATCAAGGTCAATATGGTGCCGTTGCGTGGGCATAACCTTGATCAGGTGCTGCCACTGCTCGACTACTGCCTGGCCAATGGCTTCGAGCTGCGCTTTATCGAGCTGATGCGCATGGGCCACCTGGCCCGCGACGGCAACAGCTTCCAGCGCCAGTTTGTGGGCATGCCGGAGCTGTTGGCGCTGATCGGCAGCCGCTACGACTATATTCAGGCGCACGCGCCGCTGGATGCCACAGCGCTGCGTTTCGCCATTCCTGAAGTGGGCCACTTCGGTGTGATCGCCAATGAAAGTGTGCCGTTCTGCCGTACCTGCTCGCGGCTGCGCCTGTCCTCGACCGGCTGGCTGCATGGTTGCCTGTCATCGAGTAATCGCCACTATGTGGGCGATTTGCTCGAAAAACCGCGCCACCAGGCGTTGCCTGCGTTGCAAGGCCTGTTAGTCAAGGCGCTGGGCGACAAACAGGATCTGGCATTCTCTGGCGGCGCGACTGTGATGAAGATTATTGGCGGCTAAGATCGCCACCTGCCTTGAGTGAAGACCATGCAAGATTTCCCCATCAGCTATATCGAGCCGGTGTTCCGCCCGCCCAGCGAAGCCCATTCGCTGATCCTGCCTGTGACCAATGGTTGCTCTTGGAACAAGTGCACGTTCTGTGATTAGTTACCCCTAAGAGAGATCCTATAAATCCCCGCTTATTCATCCCATATGCAACTTGAGTTCGATTTTTCGGCTGACCTGGCTGGTTTTCGTGCGCTCTTCCTAAAGGGGGTTACCCCAAAAAGGTACATAAATCCCAAAAGCGCATGAGTACAATCGCATTAGCCGAACTCATTTGAACACAAGTTGTGTCGGTTTTTTGGCGTTAATCTAAGTCCTGCCTACAACCGTGTGCATGCTTGACTTGAGTCACCTGCGGATTGCGCTATCGCAACTAACCACAGAACTTCCTTTATAAAGTCGAATTTCTGCTCAAGCTCTGCGGGCTTAGCTGCTGGCATAGACTATTAGTTTGCGGCTTTCAACCAGGCCGGATTAGGCAAGTAGCTAGGCTGCTTTACTAACAGCTCAAGCATTGCCCGTGGCCTATGAGTTCTGTGGGACTCTCATATTGCTATCAGTTCGCGAGGGCACTTTGGCTTGCCCGTTTTCTGATTGCACTCAGAATCATGGCTCCTCAATCAGGGAGCCATCTATGGCCACCACCCTCGTATGTTCACATCGTGAGTACAGAAGCTTTATCGCTGACGCGTCTGGCACGCAGTCAGTACTGCCGGTCATCATCACCGAGCATGGAGTTCTGGACCAGTTTGCTCGATACATTCATCTAAACTGGCTAAAGAGCCGTTCATGGCAGGACTCTGCGGTATTCGCGGTACAGTTGCTGCTGGAGTACATGGAGGCCAACCAGCAGTTCTTCGACTCGCCAAGGGCGCTTTTCGCGGCGTTCTCTAACGCGCTGTACACCGGCACAGTCTTGAATAGTTGCGACCCCTCTTGTCTATGGTGGCAGCCGAGGCAGCCCGAGGACGCTGGCAAGCTGATCGGTCATGTTACTCAGTTCACCGACTGGCTATCTGACGTTAACGAGGATGCCTGTCTGCAACTCAATCCCTGGCGACAAGCGACTCGGCACGAGGAACGGTTGAATTGGGCTGCCTATTCGCACCGTAGGGATAACGCCTTTCTGTCCCACCTGTGGCGTTCCAAGCCGCAGACGAACCAGTCCAGAGTTGTGCGCTCTTGGATAATGCCTGTGGAGCGGCAAACGGCTGCCAAGGCGTTTCAAGAAGAACACTTCGATCTGTTGGTGTCCGAGGGTTTCCGCAGACGAGCGCGAGATTCACGCGGGCCGACAGACCTTCGCAATATCCTGATTACCTACCTCATGCATTACGGCGGATTGAGGCTGTCCGAAGCGCTATCGCTGTGGATCGATGACGTTAGCGTAGAGGCCGGGGAGATCATCGTCCGTATGAATCACCCTGAATACGGGCTGGCACCTGGCGGTAAAACCAACCGAGCCGCTTACCTGCAAAGCCAATTCGGGCTGCAACCCCGCAACCGGCTGGTGAAAGCAACCGACCCGCTGTTTCTCGGCTGGAAGAACGGATTGATTACCGACCCGCACCGTCGCTGTTTCGAGGTGTTCTTTTATCCCTATGAGGCTGTGCCGGTTTTTGCCGGCCTTTGGCGTGACTATCACCTTAAACAGCGGGTGAAGCCGAAGGTTGGTGAAGCTCACCCGTATGCCTTCACCAACAGGGACGGCCAGCCCTATTCGCACCGGATGTTTCGCAAGGCCCACAAGTTAGCTGTTAAGCGGATCGGGTTGGTGTACGAGAAAATGGAGGGCACCACCCCGCACGGACACCGCCATGCCTATGGCCAGCGCCTGGCTCGGAATGGCGCCGACCCGCTGCTGATCAAAAACGCCATGCACCATGCGTCGATCACATCGAGTCAGACTTACACGCAGCCCACGACGACACAGATGCGCCAGGATCTCTGCGACCTTGAAGCACGGCTGCGCTCGCAGCATGCAGAAGATTCCCACGATCTGTTGATCAAGGACTAACGCCGATGCCAGCCAAAAAGGATTTTTATATCTACGCCGAGGCCCAGGCGGCAGCCCAGGCGCTGGGTATCAAGAATCTGCCCGACTACAAAAAGCGCTACCGCGAAGACCCGCGGCTGCCGGCCAGCCCCGAAAAGATCTATGCCGACCGCTGGATCGACTGGTACGACTTCCTCGGCAATGAACGGCCCGACTTCTACTCGACCTACACCGAGGCCCAAGCCGCCGCTCAGGCGCTGGGCATTAAGAGTAAGTCTGACTACAAGAGGCGCTACCGCGAAGACCCGAGGCTGCCGGCCAAGCCTGAGACGACCTATGCCGGCACCGGCTGGATCGACTGGTACGACTTCCTCGGCAATGAACGGCCCGACCTCTATCCAACCTACTCCGAGGCCCAAGCCGCCGCTCAGGCGTTGGGCATTAAGAGTCTGTCTGACTACAAGAAGCGCTACCGCGAAGACCCGAGGCTGCCGGTCAGCCCAGATAGGATCTATGCCGCCACCGGCTGGATCGACTGGTACGACTTCCTCGGCAATGAAAGCCCCGGCCTCTATCCAACCTACTCCGAGGCCCAGGCGGCAGCCCAGGCGTTGGGTATCAAACGTCAGCTTGACTACAGGAAGCGCTTTAGCGAAGACCCGAGGCTGCCGTCCAACCCACAAACCACATATGCCGACACCGGCTGGATCGACTGGTACGACTTCCTCGGCAATGAAAACCCTAGCGCTGCGCTAGCGGTCTACCCGCTCATGTGGGCCAATGTTGAGCAGTGGCTGAAGACCCAAACGAACATCTCCACAAAGAAATCCGCTATCAGGGTTTTTTTGGGCGGTTTCAATCAGGTTCAGGGGTTGCCCGATGAACCCACACACCTGCTGCTGCGCGCCAATCCATTCCCCACTGAGGCCTATCAGCAGTTCATCGAGGCCCAAGCCGAGTCCCAAAAAAGGCCTTATCACGCTGCTATCACGGCCTTTTTCGGCTGGCTTTTGGATGAGCACTGCACCGATGCCGACGCGGACGAGCGCATTGTGCTTGCTGAGTACCGAAACCCCTTTCAAACGGTGCTGGCCGGCTTTGCCGATGGCTTGCAAGCCTACCGGCCCAGCCAGTCCACCAAGCCGCCGCTCGGTTATGAATACATCCTCCGGGCGCGCAAATTCCTCGTGCCGAACGGCGAGCAGGTATTGCAGACAAAGCCCAGTCTGACGGATTTGCCGCACCTGCGAGACTTCTTTGCGACCCGCGCCGACTGGATTTATGTGGACGAGTCGCTAATCGATCGCGACGATCCGAACTGTGTCTGGCGTCTCGTAAAGAACGCCGACCGCACTATTGATGGCAAGCGCCAACTAGTTGACTCATACCAGGTCTGGTCGCCTGTTCGCTTCGTGGCGCTCTACACGCTGCTGCGTTTTCCTCTGCGCGGCCAACAGATTCTCTGGCTCGACAGCGGCGAGGCGGATAACGAGATTGCCGTTCTTGATGCTGGGCATGGCGGTGTCCGTTGGGAGAAGAACACTGGCCCCCTGGCTGGGAAAGGGAGCAAGAAGCGCCACCCGCACGCGGCGGTACAGCGCGGCGACAAGGACGCGCCGAAGCTCTATGTGACTACCAACAAGACCGGGCGCCAGGAAGGCGGCTACGAAGTTCCGTGGATTCCTGATGATCTGCTCTATTGGTTCCTGTTGCTGCGCGACTGGCAAGCCAAGTACAACCCGCTGAAAGAGCCGACGCGCTGGTCTGACATTAACCTTCGCGCCGAAACCAATGAGAAGATTTTGCAGGCGCGGGGCACTCAATGCTTTCTGTTCCGTACGGACGCCTCGGGTCAGCCGGCGTTCACCACAACGACTTTCAGCCACACCTTGCCGGCATTGCTCCACGCGATTCAGCGCCCCGGCGAAAACCTTGCCAGCGAAAGCCCTGCCTTCAAAGCGAACAATCAGCGCTATCTCAGCCCCTACACACCGCACAGCCTACGCGTCAGCCTGATTACGGCGTTCATCGCAGACGGCGATGCGCCCATTCACCTGATCGCCAAGCTGGTCGGCCATGCCTCGCTGGTGATGACGATCTACTACACCAAGCTGAACAACGATCAGATGCGCCGCACCATGGGCGAGACTGAAAAGCGCGCCGCACAGATCGCCACTCAGCGCCATGCCGAAACGGTTAGGACGCAGGGATTACAGCCGCTTCGCCATCAACTGATTGCAACGGACGGCAATCGCTCGCTGCTCGAATCTGACGTGCCGAACTCAGCCTGCGTGGTGTTTGATCACGGCATCTGCCCCATGTCAGGCGCGGCATGCCATATCGGCGGCGAGGCTGTGGTTGAGAGGAAGGTTGAAAGTCTCTATGGGCCTGTCGAGGCAGGCTATCTCGGGCAGAAGAATTGCCCGCGTTGTCGGTTCTTTGTCACCGGGGTTCCGTTCCTTGGCAGCCTGGTGGGGCTGGCCAACGAACTCGCATTGGAAATTCATGCGGAAAGCGCGCGTTTTCAGGGCTACGCGGCGGCAGTCGAACGGTTTGAGCAGGACTGGTATGACGCCTGCCAAGCCAATCAGCCGGACACTCAGCAGTCGAGTCGAAAGCAGGCGAGCGCCAACCAGCAACAGAGCGCCGGGAAGCTCGACGGCCTGCTGACTGACTATGTAGCCGTCAATCACTACGTCCAGGGCTGCCTGAAACTCATCAATGAAGGCGAGCAAAGCGGCGAAGGCGAGAATGGTGTCAGACTGATCGCCGCTGGCGATTTTGCCGAGGTCGGCGTCGCCTTTGAAGAATCCAAGACGAACTACCATTTGCTGGCCGAAATTTGCCAGAACGCGACCATCTATCGGTCGGCCAATCCCTCGCGGGCCGTGCCGATGATCGCCCAGGCCATCGACCGTATGGCCGAGAACAACGGCTTGGCACCGACCATGTTTAGGCTCGACGACGAACAGAAGCTGGTCGTTGCCAGCGAGATGAACCGGATTCTCCTTCAGCGTTTGGGTTCCTGGGAAAAGATCGACGACCTGTTCTCGGGCGACCTGATGCTGCTCGACATTGATACTCACGAGCCAGAGCTGACGCGCATTTCGACTGAGATCAAACAGCTTCTCTCCAATCCCAATAGCGTGTGTCAGTTGACCCACGAGGCTTCTATCAATGAGTGACCAACTTGTTTCGCCGCAGGACACCTACGGGCGGCTGATGAGCGAAGCCAGCGATAGCCGCCGCAAGCGAAGCCTGGAAGCCATCAACGAAGCGTGCCGGCTGCTGCATGAGCGGCATTCCTCGGACTTCTCCTACAAGACGATCATTACCCTTGGCAATGATCGTGGGCTTCCAGTCCCCGGCGAAAAGTCCATCGTCAATAAGACCGGCGAGCATTACCGGGAACTGATCCAGGCTTGGAAACTCGCGTCGCTGCCCAAGGCCAGTAAGACAAAAGCTCATCCGAATGATTGGATCGAATGTATCCAAGATCCAGTGCTACGCATGAGCGTTATCCTGCTCGCCAAGGAGTTGCGTGCGCTCAAGGCGAAGGAGTCGCGCAAAGCCAATCACAGCGGCGCACCGATCATCCTGGGAAGTACGACGGGGCAAGCCGTTTCGACACAGCCGCGCTTCAACGATGCCGAGTTTGCTGCGCTGAAAGCGGCTATCGATCCAACAACGCTCAGCCTTGTGGGGCTGTCGATTGGAAGCAGGGGCGAAGTGGAGGATGCCAAAGGCAGGAAAATTCACAAGCCCGGCTTCCGCGACGCTATTGAGAAAATTCTAGCGGTGCAGGTGAAGTGATCACGGACGTCTAGGTTAGACTCACGCCTTTGCATGCCTTTCTAGGAGCTCTCGCGTGAACACGGAAAACCATTCCCAGACGGCCGCCTTTCTTTGGTCTATTGCCGATCTGTTGCGCGGTGACTTCAAGCAATCCCAGTACGGCCGCATCATCCTGCCGTTCACCTTGTTGCGCCGGATGGAGTGCGTGCTGGCGCCGACCAAGGACGAGGTGATCAAGCAGACCTTCGCCCAGGAAGGCCGCCCCGATACCGTGCGCGAGATGATTCTGTTGCGCGCGGCTGGTCAGCAGTTCTTCAACGCCTCGCCGCTGACCCTTGGCACGCTGTCCGATACTCAAACAGCCGCTGACCTGATGAGCTACGTGCAGGCGTTCAGCAAGGACGGCCGCGAGATCTTCGAGCACTTCCACTTTGAAGATTTCGTCCAGCAGCTGGAAACCGCCAACCTGCTGTATCAGGTCGTGCAGCGTTTCGCCGCCACGGATCTGAGCCCCGAGTTCATCAGCAACTTCGGCATGGGCATCATCTTTGAAGAGCTGATCCGCAAGTTTGCGGAAAGCTCCAACGAAACCGCCGGGGAGCACTTCACCCCGCGCGATATCGTGCACCTCACCACCTCCTTGGTGATCACCGATCAGGACCACAAGCTCGCACCCAATAGCATCGTCACCATCTACGACCCAACCGCCGGCACCGGCGGCTTTCTGTCTGAGGGCGATGAGTACATCCAGTCCATCAGCGAAAAGGTCAGCGTGTCGCTGCACGGCCAGGAGCTCAACCCCGAGTCTTACGCCATCTGTAAGGCGGACATGCTGATCAAGGGCCAGGACGTGGCCAGCATCAAGCTCGGCAACACCCTGTCCAACGACCAGCTGGCCGACAAGCGCTTCGACTTTATGCTGAGCAACCCGCCGTTCGGCGTGGAATGGAAGAAGGTGCAAAAGCAGATCACCGACGAGCACAGCCACAAGGGCTTCGACGGCCGCTTCGGCCCAGGCTTGCCGCGTGTGTCCGACGGTTCGCTGCTGTTCCTCCTGCACCTAGTCAGCAAGATGCGTGACCCGCGTGACGGTGGCTCGCGTATTGGCATCATCCTCAACGGTTCGCCGCTGTTTACCGGCGGCGCGGGTTCGGGTGAGTCGGAGATTCGCCGCTACCTGCTGCAGAACGACCTGGTCGAAGCCATCGTCGCGTTGCCGACGGACATGTTCTACAACACCGGCATCGCCACCTATGTTTGGATACTCAGCAACCACAAAGCCGCTGCGCGCCAGGGCAAGGTGCAGTTGATCGACGGCAGCCAGCACTACGCCAAAATGCGCAAGTCGCTGGGCAGCAAGCGCCAGTACATCACCGAAGATCAAATCAGCGAGCTGGTGCGCCTGTATGGCAGCTTCGAGCAAACCGCGCAGAGCAAAATTTTCCCCATCGACGCCTTCGGCTTCCGCCGCATCACCGTCGAGCGCCCGTTGCGCCTGAACTTCCAGACCAGTGCCGAGCGCATCGCCAAGGTATTGGAAGAAAAAGCCCTGCAGAAACTCGACAGCGCCGCCCAGCAGCAACTGCTGGTCGCTCTGCAAGCAATGGACGCCAGCGTGTTGCACCGCAACCGCGAGCAGTTCAGCAAGCTGCTGAAAAAAGCCCTCACCGCACTCAGCATCAGCCTCAGCACGCCGGAACTGAAAGCCCTGATGAGCGCCTTGAGCGAGCGCGATCCCGAAGCGGACATCTGCATGACCAAGGGCCAGCCGGAAGCCGATGCCGGCCTGCGCGATAACGAGAACGTGCCGCTGGGCGAGTCGGTGTACGACTACTTTCAGCGCGACGTTATCCCCCATGTGCCGGATGCCTGGATCGACGAAAGTAAGACCGATTCGCTGGACGGCGAAGTTGGCATTGTCGGCTTCGAGATTCCCTTTAACCGCCACTTCTATGTATTTCAGCCGCCACGTCCTTTGGCCGAGATCGATAGCGACCTTAAAGCCTGCACAGATCGCATTAAACAGATGATCGAGGGGCTGTCGGCATGAGCTTTCCCAGTTACCCCGCATACAAGGATTCTGGCGTTGAGTGGCTGGGCGAGGTGCCACGGAATTGGTCGGTTTACTCACTTAAACGTACGGTGGATGGGTGCGTAAACGGCTTGTGGGGCGATGAGCCCGATGGCGAGAATGATATTGCAGTCATCCGAGTTGCTGACTTCGAGCGATCCTTTTCGACAGTTGGGCTCGATAAGCTGACCTACAGAAGCATCACGCCTAAAGAAAGACAGTCGCGACTGATCAAATCAGGTGATTTGCTGATCGAGAAGTCTGGGGGCGGAGAAAAAACGCTGGTTGGCTGTGTCGTTTTGTTCACACATGAGCTTGACGCCATTACTTCAAACTTCGTGGCGAGAATGCGACCGCTCGCGGAGTACGATAGCCAGTTTCTTTGTTATGCCTTCGGCAATCTTTACCACGGCCGGGTTAACTACCCTTCGGTGAAGCAGGTTACTGGCATCCAGAATCTTGATGCTGAGTCCTACTTGCAGGAGCGGTTTTGCTTTCCTACGCGAGTCGAACAAATCCAAATTGCCCGCTTCCTCGACCACGAAACCGCCCGCATCGATTCGCTGATCGAAGAGCAGCAGCGCCTGATCGAACTGCTCAAGGAAAAGCGCCAGGCAGTGATCTCCCACGCCGTCACCAAAGGCCTCGACCCCACGGTGCCGATGAAAGACTCTGGCGTGGAGTGGCTAGGCGAGGTGCCGGTGCACTGGGTTGTTTCCCGCGTAAAGAATGTTGCCTCATTCATCACATCTGGCCCACGTGGGTGGTCAGATTATATTGATGAATCAGGTGAAGACATTTTTCTACAAAGCGGGGATATGGATAATCGCCTGAACGTGCTGTTGGATAAAGCCAAGCGAATCATCACTCCTGAAGGTGCTGAAGGTATAAGGACGCGCCTGCAAGATGGTGATGTAGTTGTCTGCATTACCGGAGCAAATACCGGTCGTGTGGCAGTGCTGGGGAAGGTGGGCCAGGCTGCATATGTCAATCAGCATCTCGGGCTTGTCCGACCGTATGTACTTGCGTGCAACTCTCGATATCTCGGATATGCATTGTCTTCGTCCGCCTGTCAGACCTACTTCAATATTGAACAATATGGACTGAAGGAAGGGCTTAGTCTTACGGATCTTGCTGAAGCGCCTCTAATGGTGCCTCCGCTTGCGGAGCAGGTTAAGTTGGTTGAGGTAATCGAAAATCAACTGGGCAACCTTGACGGGCTTACAGCAGATTCTGAAATGACTGTTGAACTGCTCCAAGAACGCCGCTCTGCCCTAATCTCCGCTGCTGTCACCGGCAAAATCGACGTACGCGGCTGGCAGTTCCCGGTCAGCGCCCAAGCCCCAGAATTAGAAGTAGCAGAGGCCGTATAAAATGGCGGACAGCAAGGAAGCACAATTCCAGCAGGACATCATCGACGCCCTGGTCGGCCAAGGCTGGCTGGTCGGCACCGCCAGCGGCTACGACCGCCGCACGGCGCTGTATACCGAAGATGTGCTGGGCTATTTCAAAGAGGCCTGGCCGGAGCGTTGGAACAAGTTCGCCAAAGCCAACCCGAATTACCCAGGCGGCGTGCTGGTGCAAAAGTTAGTGCGCGAGCTGGAGCAGAGCGGCACCCTCGATGTGCTGCGCCATGGCTTTAAGCTGCCGGCGGTAAGGGTTGAGCTGTGCAGCTTTCAGCCCGACCACGGCATGAACCCGGACACCCTCAAGCGCTACCAGTGCAATCGTCTGCGCGTGGTGCCGGAGGTGTCTTACTCGCCACATGCGCGTGAGGCTGGCAGCAGCGGGCAAAGCTACAACCCACGGCTGGATCTGGTGCTGTTCGTCAACGGCATCCCCACCGCCACGCTGGAGCTGAAAAGCGAGTTCAAGCAGTCGGTGGAAAACGCCAAGCGCCAGTACCGTTACGACCGCCCGGTGAAAGACCCACTGACGCGCAAGCCCGAGCCGCTGCTGACCTTCAAACGCGGCGCGCTGGTGCACTTTGCCGTGGGCCAGAACGAGGTGGCGATGACCACCGAGCTGGCAGGTAAAGACACCTTCTTCCTGCCGTTTAACCTCGGCAGCGCGGAGGGCGGCGCGGGCAACCCAATGCCGGAGGATGACAGCCAATATGCCACCAGTTACCTGTGGCAACGCCTGATGCAGCCGGATGCCTGGCTCAAGGTGCTGGGGCGCTTTTTGCACCTGGACAAGAAAACCAGCGAAGGCTTCGACGGCACGCCGGTGACCAAGGAGGCGATGATCTTCCCGCGTTACCACCAGTGGGAAGTGGTCAACCAGCTGATCACCACCACCCGCGCCGAAGGGCCGGGTAAGCGCTATTTGATCCAGCACAGCGCCGGTTCGGGCAAGTCCAACTCCATCGCCTGGACCGCCCATCAACTGGCCTCGCTGTACGACGATGCAGGCCAGCGCCTGTTCAACTCGGTGATCGTGATTACTGACCGCACCGTGTTGGATAAGCAGCTGCAGGACACCATCTACCAGTTCGAGCATGCCCAGGGCGTGGTCAAGCAGATCAACCGTGAAACCAGCAACCAGAGCAAATCCGAGCAATTGGCCGAAGCACTGGCCGAGCAGACGCGCATCATCATCGTCACCATCCAGACCTTCCCGGCGCTATTCGATGCCCTGGACAAGTACCCCAAGCTGGCCAGCGGGCGCTATGCGGTGATCGCCGACGAGGCGCATTCCTCTCAAACCGGCTCATCGGCCAGCAAGCTCAAGCAGATTCTCGGGAGCGATGCGCTGGAAGGGGATGAAATCAGCGCCGAAGAGCTGCTGGACGCTGCGGTGCAGGCGCGCCAACCGAATGAACGCATCAGCTACTACGCCTTTACCGCCACACCCAAGGCCAAGACCCTGGAGCTGTTCGGTCGCCCGGCCGACCCGACGCTGCCGGCCAGTTCCAGCAACAAGCCGGAGGCGTTTCACCTGTATTCCATGCGCCAGGCCATCGAGGAGGGTTTTATTCTCGACGTGCTGCGCAACTACACCACCTACAGCACCGCCTGGAAGATCGCCCACCCGGATGGCGAAGACGACGAGGTGGACAGCAAGAAGGCGCGCATCAAACTGGCCCGCTGGGTGCGCTTGCACCCGTACAACATCAGCCAGAAGGTCGAGGTCATCGTCGAGCACTTCCGCGCCAATATCCGTGGTCTGCTGGGTGGCCAGGCCAAGGCCATGGTGGTGACCAGCAGCCGCCAGGAAGCGGTGCGTTACCAGCTGGCATTGAAAGCCTATGTGCAGCAGATGGGCTACCGCGATGTGCACCCGCTGGTGGCCTTCTCTGGCAGCGTGTTGCCGGATGAGGTAATCCCCGAAGAGGTGACGGAAAGCAGCAGCCTGCTCAACGCCGGCCTAAATGGCCGCGACCTGGCGCAAGCGTTCGACACTCAGGACTTCAACGTGATGATCGCGGCCAACAAGTACCAGACCGGCTTCGATCAACCCAAGCTATGCGCCATGTACGTGGACAAGAAGCTGCAAGGCGTGGATTGCGTGCAAACCCTGTCACGGCTGAACCGCACCTTTGGTGACAGCAAGGAAACCTTTATCCTCGACTTCTTCAACGAGCCACAGGACATTCTCGACGCCTTCTTGCCGTACTACACCAAGGCCGAGCTGACCGACGTGACCGACCCGCAGATCATCTATGACCTGCAGAAGACGCTGGATGCCGAGGGCATCTATCACTGGCAGGAGGTCGAGGCCTTTGCCATGGCCTTCTTCGATCCCAAGGCGGGTGGCAGCAAGCTTATGTACTACTGCACGCCGGCCAAGGAGCGCTTTGCCAAGCGTTATGCTTTCTCCGTTGAGTCGCGCCAGCAGGCCCTGGATTACAAGCGCACCGCCGAAGCCAATGGCGACAGCGCCGGCCTGAAAAAGGCCGAGCACGCGCTGAAAGAGGCCGGCGAGCAGGTGGACCAGCTCGACCTGTTCCGCAAGAACCTGCAGAGCTTTGTGCGCCTGTACGAGTTTCTCTCGCAGATCGTGCCCTATGAGGACCGCGAACTGGAGCAGCTGTGCGTGTATGCCAAGCACCTACACCCGCTGCTGCGCGTGGACCGCCTGCAACAAGACGACGTGGACGTGGGCGAGCTGCAACTGAGCCACTACCGCCTGAGCAAACGCGCCGAACATCAGCTGCGGCTGAGCGAGGAAGAAGGCGAATACAAGCTAAAGCCGGGTAGCGATGTTGGCAGCGGTAAGCCGCATGACCCGGAGAAGAAGCGCCTGTCAGAAATCATCGAAGCGCTGAACGATATCTTCGGTGCCGAGGTGAGCGATGACGACCAGCTGCAATTCCTCACAGGCATCGCCAATCGCATCAGCCGCCAGGAGGATGTGATGGCCCAGGTGAACAACCACTCGGTGGAGCAAGTGATGCACGGCCTGTTCCCCAAACGCGTGCTCGACACCGTGCTCGATGCAATGACCGACCACGAGAAACTGTCGCTGGAAGTGCTGGATAACGAGATCAAGAGCCGCGCGTTTGCGCTGGTGATTTTGAAGATGTTGAAGACGGCGGCGGGCTTGGAGCAAAGCAGCAGCGCCGGTTAACTCGGGCGTTGAACGCCAGGGTCTGTCAGCTGTGCGATTTGAGGCAGTAGGTAGGACGGATCGCAGGCAAGCTCGCCTGCGATCCGGTAAAGCTTCTCGACAGTGATGTTTACTTCGCCTCGTTCGATTCGCCCCATGTAGCTGCGGTCAAGGCTGCAGGCCAGCGCGAGTGCATCTTGAGAAATCCGACAGATCTTTCTCTGCGCCCGGATGCGTTCCCCTAACGCTTTCGCCAAATTATCCATGACCGTCTCAATTTCACTTGAGGCGGCACTATCGTGCGTTTGCGGATGCACAGGCCACGGACTATAATCCGCATTTTCCCCCTATTACTCTTCTGGTACCTCAATGAAATCGGCCTTGTTCACCTTAGACAGGCGTCTGTATGGGCTGCTTCAGGAGGAAGGCCGCACAAAGTTCACCACCCGTGAGTTGCGCGATGCTTATGCCAAAAGCCTGGAAGGCATGAATTTCCGTATCGCCGATGTGCGCCGTTATGTGTATGAGCAGATCCGTCGATTGCTGCGCATGGGCTGGGTTGTGCTTGATGAGGATCGCCGTGTCCGAGGACAGGTCTACCATCTGCAGTCGATTCCGGCCCACCTTCAACTGGAGCTGGTCGACAACGGGTTTGAGAACAGCCTCAAAACTGCCAGTGAGCCTGAAAAGGAACCTGCAGTACTCGAAGTTGAGACCTTGCCGTTTAAATCTCCAACCAATACGGATCAGCAGTTGGAAGTTCTTCACAAGGAGATCCGCTTGGACTTCCTGGCTTCGATGGGCGAGGCGGAGCGCTACAAGCTACTTCTGGACGAGATGCCTCATCTGCGGGACAGGATTGAAAGCGATTACCTGGAGGCCAAAGATCGTAGTTCGCGCCTACTTGGGCATCTTCGCGCCATCGAAAAGACCCTCAACACGCTTGCCGCCACACAATGAGCGGAACACTGAGAGACTGGCAAAATAGCTGCATCAACAAAGCGTTGACGCACTTTAACGTTACGCCGCATTTTTTCTGCCAGGCAACGCCGGGGGCCGGGAAGACGCGCATGGCTGCGGAACTGGCTAGCCGGTTGCTTGAGCAGGACAGAATCGACTTGGTGATGTGCTTTGCGCCCTCTTGCCAGGTCGTTGAAGGCTTCCGTTCGACCTTTTCTGAGTTGCTAGGCAGGCGTCTCGACGGCCAGATAGGTGCTGTGGGGGCGGCCTATACCTATCAGGCAATGGAATACCGTGATGAGGGATTCTGGCAGCTTCTTGATGACTATCGAGTGCTCGTGGTCTTCGATGAGATTCACCATTGTGCCGGCCATGATCCGCTGCTCAGTAACGCTTGGGGGCAGCAGATACTGCATCGGGTACAGGATCGCGCTGCCTTCACGCTGGCATTGTCTGGCACACCCTGGCGTTCGGACGACAAGGCTATCGCTCTGGCTCGTTACTCCACGCCAGAGGGGCATCTGATCTGCGATTACCGTTATGGTTTGAAAGACGCAATTACCGATGGCGTATGCCGATCCCCTCGCATCGTCCTGCTCGACAATCAGAAGGTGAAACTCACTGAAGAACTGGGTGATGACAGCTCTGTAAGGCTGTTTCCCAGCATTGCCAAGCTTTTGGGGGAGTCACCTGTCACATACGAGGAACTGCTGCGTCATGACGAGGTGATCAATCAGCTCCTCGACCTTGGCTGCAGCAAGCTCAATGAGCTTCGCCTGATCAAGCCTGATGCAGCCGGTTTGGTAGTTGCTACCGACATTGAGCACGCCCAGCAAATTGCCCAGGCCCTGGACGTAAGGGGTGAAGGATGCCGCATTGTGACCAACAAAACTCCGGATGCGCAGCAGGTGATCAATGCGTTCAGGCTGAGCGCCTGCCGTTGGATTGTCGCCGTGGGCATGATCAGTGAGGGCACCGACATACCTCGGTTACAAGTTTGCTGTTACCTGAGTCGTATCCGCACCGAGCTGCATTACCGGCAAGTACTTGGGCGAGTGCTTCGGCGCACAGGTGAATCTGATCACCAAGCATGGCTATTCATGCTGGCCGAATCGACGCTGCAGCGCCTGGCGGAGCGAATTGCGGATGATCTTCCAGAAGATTTGGCGGTGCTGAAAAGGGTGCAGATGCCAGTCCCCACTTCAGGTTCAGAGGCCGGCCGGGTTGAGGCGGCCGGTAATGGCGATGGCTGGGATAACACTATTGGGACTGGGGCCGAGCATGTTAAGGGGTCAGTCACCCCAAGCATCGTCTCTCTTGGAGGCTATGCAGCTGAGCCAAGCTATCAATTGAGCTTTTCCCAGCATTATAGGCAGCAGCTGCTGGCTTGCTTTTGATGCTGTAACGTCCATTCCAACCGAAGTAGAACTCGCTTGTGAGCGGTGTTTTGCAAGGTAATTAATCGGAGATGAGCATGGAGATCAAATCGCAGGCATCGGTAGCCGTGGTTGTGGATGTGATCTGCGACGTTTGTTGCTCTAGCACTAGTATCCCCGGTTACGGTTTGCAATATGCCCGGCTCGAAGCGCAATGGGGCTATGGCGCTCAACATGACGGAGAGCACTACAGGGTCCACCTTTGTTAGTCTTGCTTTTACAGAGTACTAAGCGGCTTGTGCAGCGAGCGCATGGTCATTGGTATGTTCGATGACGACCAACCTTTTTCAAATCACAGGTTCGGACTGATCACTACCGGGAACTATTGGGAGAAGATCTGATGGACAAACCAAGTTCCCCTTCAGACGTACTTGGCGACTCCCCGAGCCACTTGGTCTGCAGCGAGTTAATGGCACTAGCTATTGATGTCATGGGTAATCAGGACATGGCAAAGGCTTGGTTCCATAAGCCGGCGTTGGGTTTGTCTGGGGCCAAGCCAATTGATTTGCTGTCTAGTGAGGAGGGCTCATGGCAGGTGAAGGCTTTTCTTCAGCGCATGCAGCATGGGGTTTATCAGTAGGCTGGCCTACGCGCTTCATGGTTAACGCTTACGATTGACTGCTACCGGCCGATTCTGTTGAAAAAGTAGCGGACTCCCCATACCGTTGGCAAAATTGCTTTGTCAGCGAGCGTGGGGGCGAACAGCATGATGGGACAGTTACCGGGAGGTGCCGATGATCTTCATGACTCGCTTCATGTTGTAAACGAGCACGTTGAGGCCCATCTCCGCGCTGACGCCGACCAGCCCACGTGTGAGTAAATTCGTGGATCTCATCCATTGCTTGAGTGTCCCTAAGGGATGCTCAAAATTGCGTTTTCGGATTCGCATCATGTCCGGGGACGATGCTCTGGTGCTTCTAATGTGTGAGTTCGTAAAATTTTCATACAACTAATATGTATAAGACTTTCAATGTAATGGCGGTTAGCTGTAGTGATCTAGAACCGAAAGTCATCAACCAACCTTGTCAGTTGTGACACCTCCATTTTCAGTTCTGCACACTGCAGTAAGGTACCGTTCAGGTTGTTCACGCATTGATGATTGAGGGTGCTTATTTTCTGCACATCGTCACTGAAGGAACCAAGAACGTTCGTTTGTTCTTCGGTTGCAGCGGCCATGACTTGGTTCATTCCGTCGATCTCGCCAATCTGCTCTCTCACACCATTAAAATGTGCATTCGCTTCTTCGGCGAAGCTTATGTTTTGTTCGCTGGCGCCGCGGCTTTCTAGAATAGTTACGACCGATTGGCGCGAGTCGTTCTGCAGTTCCTGAATCATTTGTTGAACCTCGGTTGCTGAGGTTTGCGTGCGATGAGCAAGACTGCGAACTTCATCGGCCACTACTGCGAAGCCTCTACCCGCATCACCGGCGCGCGCTGCTTCGATGGCAGCATTTAGCGCCAGTAAGTTGGTCTGTTCGGAGATACTTTTGATGACATCGAGGATGCGCCCGATGCTAACGGTTTTTCCATTTAGCGTGTCGATGAGCTGCCCGGACATCACGATTTTTTCGGACAGCTGATGCATGGCCTCGCTTGAGGTACTGAGAACGGCACGACCCTCTTGTGCCTGCATTCGGGCGGCTGAGGCGAAGCGGGCAGTTTGCGCTGCGTTTTGGGAAATCTGTATGGCTGAGGCGCTGAGCTCGTTGATAGTGGCGGCAATGCTGTCCGTTCGGTCACTCTGTTCATGGCAGCTCTCCATTGAAATGGTCGAGCTGATATGTACGTGCTCCACTGCCCGGCTAATGCGCGCTGTAGTTGCTGCGAGCTCTTGTATTGAGCCGTGAATGCGACCCACAAAGCAGTTGAATGCAGCGGCCAAAACGCCGAATTCGTCATTGCCGTTCACGTCCAGCCGCTGTGTCAGATCACCATCACCAGAGGCAATTTCTTGCATGGCGATACCCATTTCTCGCAGTGGCGCCATTAGCAAATGAATCAACAACCCCAGTACCACTAAAATGAGCGTGACTGTGATCAGCGTAGCCATGGCAGCAGAAAATCTGAATTGATGTAGCTGCGAGTAAGCCTTGGCCTTGTCGATGGAAATGCCGATGTACCAGCGTACCGACGGCAGGCCGCTAATTTGGGTAAAGCCAACTAACCGTTCACCGGCCTCACTGGTAACAGTTAAGGTGCCTGGCCCAGGTTGTTCTAAGCCACCTGAGTAGATGTCTTTTAACGATTTCATTACATGTTCGGGCTGTGGGCTAACCAGTACCGTGCCTTTTTCATTGACCAAGAACGCATAACCAGCTCCGCCGAAATCCAGCGCGTTGATGATTTTAATCAGCGCGTCGAGGCTCAGATCGGAGCTGACAACACCCACTTCGTTGCCGGTTTTATCATCACGAAGCGGTGCATTGATGGACATCACCAGCTTGTTGGTGGCCTGGCTGAGGTAGGGCTCGCTTAAGTTCAACTGACCACTCAGTATCGAGCCCTTGTACCAAGGGCGCGTGCGTGGGTCATAACCTTCGGGTAAGTCAGTGGCAGGATTCATTACCGTCGACCCATCGTCCAGGCCGACAAAGCCCTGGAGAAACTCGCGGCGGTACACCGGCTCGCTTAGTATGGCTTGCAACCGTTCTCTACTGGGTTCTAGGGCGACAGCGTTTTGCAGGTTTTCTATTAGCAGCGTTTTGCCATGAAACCAGTGTTCAACTAAGTGGGCGGTACTTTGGCCGCGATCCTTCAGGTCATTTTCGATAGCAGCATGGGTCTTGTGGCGCTGCAATAGGTCATTGAACAGGGTGAAGCTAAAAAAGCCCGCGCTCACGACCAGTGAGGCAGTCAGCAGAATTTTGTGGCTGAACTTCATCGATGACTACCTCAATGAGCTTGATGTTAAAGCCCCAGGGGCTGAATCTTGGGTGTAAGCAGGCCTGCGGTTTCGCCGCCATCGATAGTTAATGACGTGCCGTTTACGTAACTGGAGGCGGGTGAGAGCAGCCAGCAAATGGCTGCTGCCACCTCTTCTGAGCTGGCCAGACGGCCAGCTGGGATGCGCGATGTTAGGGCGGCGATCTTACGGGCGTCGGCGGCGACCGCGCTCATCATTCGGGTTGCAATTTGCCCAGGGCATACGGCGTTGAAGCGAACCTCGTTGCCGTATTCCAAGGCTAATGCCTGAGTCAGCCCTAAAAGCGCTGCCTTGCTGGCGCAGTAGGTGGCCAGCCCTTGCTCGCCAGTTTTGCCGGCAATGGACGATACGTTGACCACCGCGCCACGACCTTTCTGCAACCCAGGCAACGCATGCTTGGTGTAGAAAAAGGCCGAGCGTGTGTTTACCTCGAACATGCTGTCCCACTCGGCCTGGGTGGTTTCGTGGAACACCTTGCGTCCAGCCATGCCTGCGTTATTGACCAACCCCTGAAGCGCGCCTTGTCCTTGTTCCAGCGCGATGGCCACCACCTTCTCGCAGTCGGCTTCGTGGCGTACATCGCCATAGACAAACTGTGTGGTCTGCAGTCGTTCTTCCAGGGCTTCACCGGCTTCGTGATCGCGTCCGGTAAAAACCACGTTGAAGCCCTGGTTGGCCAGTAACTCGACGGTCGCTGCGCCAATGCCGTGGGTGCCACCTGTGACGATATACATGATCAATTCTCCTTAGAGGTATTGCGCTGGGCACGCAGGGTTAAAAAGGTGGTGGTGAGCAGGCCGGCTATACCCACCAGCAGCAAGAAGGTCGACATGGCGACGATAGACGGGTCGATGGTGTCGCGAATGCCGTCGAACATTTGCCTTGGCAACGTGCGCTGGCTGGGGCCGCCAATAAACAACGCCACCACGATTTCATCAAAGGACGTCATGAAGGCAAATATCGCGCCCGAGGCCACTCCGGGCGCGATCATGGGTAGTGCGATACCCATAAATGCGCGAGTAGGTGAAGCTCCGGACATGGCAGCCGCTTTAAGCAACGTCATGTCGAAGCCCTGCAGGCTGGCTGCGACGCTGATCAAGACGAACGGGGTGGCCAGCACGGTATGCGCCACGATCAAGCCGGTCATGGTGCCGGTGAGGCCCAATTGCCCAAACAAAAAGTACATGCCGAGGCCGGAAATCACCGGTGGAAAAATCATGGGTGAAATTAGCAGCCCTAGAAGGCTTGCAGCGGCTGGAAGACTCCGTCTTGCAAATGCCAGTGCCGCGAGAGTACCTAGTACGGTGGCGAGCAATGTAGAGGCAATTCCGACCACCAAACTGTTGCTCAATGCTTGCATCCACGGGCCGCCGGTGAACACCCGCTCGTACCATTGCAGGGAATAACCAGGCAATGGATAGAACAGGAACGAACCGCTGCTGAACGAAATCGGTACCACCGCCAGCAACGGCAGAATCATGAACAGGCTCATAATGACGCCGAATAGAAAGTGAGCTTTGCGGGCCATCGCCGCCAGGAAGAAATGCATCATCCGTCAGTACCCCTCAGCGCAGGCCGGCAATCTGGCGAATACCCACCAGCCTTGCAGCCAGCAAATAAATGACCAGGACACATGTAATCAATACCAACCCCAATGCCGAAGCCATGCCCCAATTGACCGTGGTGTTGGTGTAGAAGGCAATGAAATAACCGAGCATTTGCTCTCGCGCGCTGCCAACCAGGGTGGGTGTTACGTAGTAGCCCGCTGCGACGATAAACGTCAGCAAGGTGCCAGAGCCGATACCGGTGAGGGTCATGGGTAAATAGACATGAATAAACCCGCGCAATGGGTGGGCGCCCAAGGATGCCGACGCGCGCATAAAGTGTGGCGGGATGCTTTTCATGGTGTTGTACAAAGGCAGTACGCTGAATGGCAGCAGGATGTGGACCATGACGATGTACACGCCGAGTACGTTGAAGATCATGGGTATCGGATGGTCAATAACGCCCATCTGCATAAGCAGCGAGTTAACAATACCTTTTTCCTGCAGCACCACGATCCAGGCAGTCGTTCTCGCCAGCAGCGACGTCCAGAATGGCAGCATCACCGCAAATATCAGCAGCATTTGCATCGGTCGCGAGGCCTTGACCATCAGCGCTGCAAACGGAAAGCCGAGTAGCAGGCAAAGCAAAGAAACTATAAGGGCTATTTTCAGGGTTTTAAGAGTTAGATCTATGTACACCCGCCGTTCTTCTGCGACTGCCTGAATGCCGTGATCGGTTTGCTTGAGGTCCAGGGCGGCCAGCAAGTAGTAGGGGCTGTAGGCAGGGGACGCACGCCGAAAATCAGCCCATAACGCCGGTGAAACCCAGCGCGGATCAATGGCGGCCAGACGCTGTTGAGCGGTGGAGGTTGCTAGGGCTTGCTCGTTGAGCGGCTTTTTATATTGTCGCGCGGTGCTCATGATTAAAAATCGGTAACCACTGTGTTCATAGTTAAGGCGCCGCGCTGCCTCACCAATGACAGCGATATTCGGAGCGCTGAGAAAGTCTTGTTCAAGGGCCGTGAATACTGGCTCCGGTGGTAGTTCGCTTGGGCTGCTGCCGTTGGCTTGCGCCAGAGCCGCGATGGTTCCGGGAAAAGCTTGCAGTAACTCGGGGTTGCTCACGGCGCGGTACAACATCATGCCGATCGGCAAGGCGAAGAAAACCGCGGTGTAGGCCAGCAAGGGCAGTACCAACAACAGTGAAAACAGCCGTTTGCGGCGGTTGGAGCGCTGGTGCGCGACGACCAACGACGTGTCTTCCAAGGGTAATGTGTCAATCGCAGAAGCGGACATAATCAAATTCACCTGGCGGAAACGATACCGGACAGCGCCAGCTGCGAGAGCCGCAAGCGCTGTCATCGAGCGGGTCTTACTGAGCGACCCAGCGGGTGAACCGGTTCATCAGGTCTTCTTCGTAGTTGACCCAGAACGGTGTATCCAGCAACAAGGCGTCTTTCATATTGGCTGGGGCGTTTGGCAATGCTTCGACGGTTTTGGCATCCAACGCTTCACTGGCTTTGGTATTGACAATCCCGTAGGGAATGGCATGGGCAAAATCGCCCTGCGCTTTGGCACTTAGGATGTAATCCAGCAGTTGGTAGCTTTGTGTTTTATTGGGGGTGTTTTTGATGATGGTCCAGTAGTCCATGCTGTACAGCTGCTGCTGCCAGATCAGTGGGAAATTGCTGCCCTGCTGGTTGGCGATGGCGATACGCCCGTTGTAGGCGGCGGTTACCGCTATGTTGCCAGCGGCCAGCCATTCAATCGGCTGTGCGCCGGTTTCCCACCATTGGATATACGGTTTGATTTCATCCAGTTTGGCGAAGGCACGGTCTTGGCCCTCCTTGGTGGCAAGTACCTTGTAGATGTCGGCCGTTGTCACACCGTCCGCCATCAGCGCAATTTCCAGGGTCATTCGGGCTTGTTTACGCAGACCACGTTTGCCGGGCCACTTCTTCACGTTCCAGAAATCAGCCCAGCTCTTCGGACCGTTGGAGCCGAATTTTTTCTGGTCGTACGTCATGATTTCAGACCAAACAAACGCGCCGACACCACAGGTGGAGAAAGCTTCGGGATTAACATCAGGGGCGTTTTTCAGCTGCCCATGGTCGAGCTCTTCGAGCAACCCTTGCTCACACGCCAGCTCCATTTCGTTCTGGTCCATTTGCACCAGGTCCCAGGTGGGGTTGCCAGACTCAACCATTGCTTTCTGTTTAGCTAGGCCACCACCGTAGGTGTCCTGAACAACGGGCTTGCCGCTCAGCGCAGCGAAGGGTTTGAAGTAAGACTTGTCGAAGGCTTCTTGGGTGACGCCGCCGAAACCGACGGCGGTCAAGTCGCGAGCTTGAACTACGGTGCTGGCGGCGCTCAGTACGAGTGCCAAGGTGAGACATTTCTTATGGGGTGACATGCGGCGTTTCTCCTGCGGAGGGAATAACTAGAGGTGTCTACACGACATGGAAAAGGGCAGAAGAAATACTCAGGTCGAGTTATCGAAGTTGTGCATGGTGAAATCCTTCTTATTGTTGTGGGTGGTGGTAAAGCGTCAGGCGTTAGTCCGCCGCGAACACGTGAGCATCCGCCGGGTTCCAGGTGAAACCGATGGCTTGGCCGTTCTGTAGGGCTCCGACCGTTTTGTCGTTAGGGGCTTTGACGATTACGGTTTCGCCATTGCTAAGGCTCAGGTGAACACGGATGTGGTCGCCTAGGTAAACGCGGTCGACGAGGGTTGCCAGGTAACTCGACGGGGTGATGGGGCAGAGGCGAATTTTTTCAGGACGAATAAGTAACTGAACAGGTTGCCCCGGCTCGCCGAGTGGACCCACTGCAATTCCCTGGGTGTTGAGGCCGGTGTTCAGTGCCACCTCTACCTGCTCGTTTTGGCAGCTTTTCAGTTGGCCGCGCAGTACGTTGTTTTCACCAATAAAGGTGGCAACGTAGGCGCTCTCTGGGTGCTCATAGAGCGCGGTTGGCGTACCTATCTGGGCGATATCGCCTTTGTGGAAGACCGCCACCCGGTCCGACATGGTCAGCGCTTCGCCCTGGTCGTGGGTGACATAAACGACAGTCACGCCGAGACTGCGGTGCAGCTGTTTGATCTCGTACTGCATGTGTTCGCGAAGGTTTTTGTCCAGCGCGCCCAAGGGTTCATCCATCAGGATTACTTCCGGCTCGAAGACCATAGCCCGTGCCAGGGCAACACGTTGCTGTTGGCCGCCGGAAAGCTCTACGGGGCGGCGCTGTTGCATGTCGTGCAACTGCACCATATCGATGGCGCGTTTAACTTTGGCATCGATGGTAGTGCGATCAAGGCCGCGCATTTTCAACGGATAGGCCAGGTTCTGCGCAACCGTCATGTGTGGAAACAGTGCGTAATTCTGAAACACCATGCCCATTCCGCGCTGGTGGGCTGGCACGTTATGAATGAGTTTGCCTGCCATGCGGATATCACCACGGGTAGGCGTCTCGAAACCGGCCAACATCATCAATGTGGTCGTCTTACCTGAACCTGACGCGCCTAGTAACGTAAGGAACTCGCCCTTGGCGATGGACAGGTTAAGGTCCCTGATGACGAGCGTCTTGCCGTCGTAACTCTTCTGTACACGGCTCAGCTCGATCAACGGAGAGGAGGAGGTATGCGCTGCACTGTTCATGGACGTTTCCCCAAGGCTTGGTAGACGTCATTGAGAGCGGCATTCAGGCGAGAAACTAGTTCGCCGATTTGTTCGTCTGTAATGATGAAGGGAGGTGCAAGCGCGATGGAGTCGCCCATGTTGCGTACGATCAGTCCGTGCTTTCGGGCGGCGTGCTCTACTTGCACGCCAATTGCAAGACTGGCGGGAAACGAGGTGCGGCTTGTTTTGTCAGCAACCAACTCCAGCCCTGCCAGCAGGCCAACGCCTCTTATTTCACCGATCAGCGGGTGGTCAAGTAGGGGGGCCAAGGCATGATGCAAGACCTTGCCCATCGTAAGGTTGTGGGCTGGAACACCCATCTCCTGGTAAATGTCTAGCGCTTCCAGGGCCACCGCAGCTGCCACTGGATGGCCGGAGTAGGTGAACCCGTGACCAAAGCCGTTTAGTTGTTGGCTCTGCTGTTCCAGTACGTCATAAACATTGCCGCTGACGACAGCGCAGGAAATAGGTTGGTACCCTGCGGACAGGCTTTTAGCGCAAGCCTTCATGTCAGGGGTGAAGCCCATTGTTTGGTGACCAAACCATTGCCCCGTGCGGCCAAACCCACAAATGATTTCATCTGCCAGCATCAGGATGTCGTAGCGCTTGAGCAACGCATGCACAGCTGTGAAATATCCAGCCGGTGGCACGATCACGCCGCCGGCGCCCATGATCGGTTCACTTATAAACGCGGCAATATTCTGCGCGCCTTCAGCTTCGATGCGGTGTTGCAGGTCAGCAATCAATCGATCGCGAAACGCAACTTCAGATTCCCCAGGTAAGCCATTGCGGTAGTGGTGCGGGCACTCAATGCGTACAACGCCATCGAGTGGCAAACCAAACGCAGCATGCATATTCGGCAAGCCGGAAAGGGTGGCCCCCATAACTGTCGAACCATGAAAGCCATTCTGATGGGCGATCACTTTGCGCTTTTTCGGGTTGCCACGTGCACGGTGATAGGCCCAAGCCATTTTGATCATCGAGTCGTTTGCTTCCGAGCCGGAGCAGGCAAAAAACACCTTGGCTTCTGGCATGTCGCTTAGTCGCGCAATGCGCTCGGCCAACTGCGCAGTCACCCCTGAAACTCGGTGATTGAAGGTGTGGTAGTAGGGCAGCACCTTGAACTGATGTTGCGCTGCCTCAGCCAAGCGCAGGTTGGAAAATCCCAGGCTCGCACACCACAGCCCCGACATCCCTTCGATGTATTTCTTCTCATCTTCGTCGACGACATAAATACCATCGCCGCGCGTGATCACCAGCGGCCCCTGCTCCTGATGGCGATGCAAGTTCGTCTGGGAATGCAAGTGAAAGCGCCTGTCTATCTGGCCTATAGCACTTATTTCAGGCCTGTTCAGCGTGGGCATATCGGGTCCTCCAAGCTTTCCAATAACGTATAACTTATATGATGTGTGTTCAAGGCAAAAAAAATCAACCTGGGTTGCTGTCTTTTGTGTGCCTTCAAAAAAAGTACTGCTAACTGGTTGTCTATGCAACATATATCTTATAAGTTGTAAGAAGAAGGCCGTGAGCACGGCTATGCCAACCACCCACATCCAGGAAATGCAGCCATGTCGATTGCCCATTCCGATCAGTCTGTTGATGCGCTCGCGTCCGAGCTGAGCCCGGAGCTCATCTCGCATCTCAACGAGCGCGCGTTGTTCGTGCGTCTTGAAACGATCCGCCTTATCTCCATAGCCAAGGTCGGCCACTACACGTCGGTATTCTCCTGCGCGGAGATTTTTTCGGTGCTGTATTACGATGCAATGCGCCTTCGTCACGGCGAGCCTAAATGGGAAGGGCGCGACCGGTTTCTAATGGGTAAAGGTCATGCCGCGGTTGGGCTCTATCCGATCCTGGCGGACTGGGGTTTTTTTGATAGATCGGTACTCGATGGCTACACCCGCTTGGGTAACCCGCTGGGTGACCACCCCGATATGCGCAAAGTTGCCGGGGTGGATTTCAGTTCCGGCTCCATCGGCCATGCGTTGTCGGGCGGTTTTGGCATGGCAATGGGCGCGCGGCTGCAAAATCTGGCATTCGACGTTTATGTATTGCTGGGTGACGGCGAAATGCATGAAGGGCAAGTGTGGGAAGCCGCCTTGGCTGCTGCGCATTACAAAACCTCGAATTTGATCGCCATCGTTGACCGCAACGGCTACCAACTCGACGGAAAGGTCGACGACATCATTGGCATCGAGCCATTGGCAGATAAGTGGCGCGCATTTGGCTGGGATGTACATGAAGTCGATGGACACGACGTTGCGGCCGTTGCGCGGCTCTTGCGCCAATTGAAAGCAGAGACCCATCGCGAGAAACCGGTGTGCGTGATCGCCCTGACCGTAAAAGGTAAGGGGATTGAGTACATGGAAACCGAGCCTGGTTGGCACTTGGGCTGGTTGGCCGAAGAAGACGAAAAACTTGCTATCGAAGAAATCAAAGCCCACGGAGGCGCGCAATGAGTGCTCCAGTAAGTCCCGACACTTGGCAATACCGTCAAATTAACGCCCGCGCCCCTGGCCTGAGCTACCTCTCCAATGGCCTGATCGATCTGGTTGCCGACGGCCATAAAATTGCCGTTGGAACAGCAGATCTTCAGTACTCCAATGGCCTAAGCCGCTTTGCTGAAAAACACCCTGAGCTGTTTATCCAGTTCGGTATTTCAGAGCAAAACATGGTGTCGGCTGCAGCGGGTATAGCCACTACCGGGAGCATGCCGTTTGTAGCGACGTTTGCTTCGTTTCTAGCCCTTCTGTGCTGTGAACAGATTCGTATGGACGTGGCGTATTCAGCACTGCCTGTCCGGTTGATCGGCCATCATGCCGGCATCAGTCTTGGCTTTTACGGCACCTCGCACCACGCGACTGAAGATCTCGCCATTACCCGCAGCATTGCGGACCTGACCGTGGTCGCCCCTGCTGATGGCCCGCAATTGGCAGCAGCAATTCGTGCCTCTATTCATCATCCACAGCCCATCTATTTCCGTATTGGGCGAGGGCAGGAACCCAACGTATATCCGGACGATATGGTGTTTGAGTTTGGCAAAGCCATTGTCCACGCGCAGGGGCATGATCTGACCTTGATCGCCACCGGCAGTATGGTGCATCCCACTCTCGCGGCTGCGCAGGCGTTGCGTGCAAGTGGCCTGTCGGTGGGAGTGATTGATATGCACACCATCAAGCCGTTGGACCGTGAAGCAGTGCTGACTGTAGCGCGCCATACCGAGCTGCTGATAACCGTTGAAGAACACAATGTTCTTGGTGGGCTCGGTGGTGCTGTGGCGGAAGTGCTGGCTGATGTGGGCCATGGTCCTCGGTTAGTACGTCACGGCATATATGACGAATACAGCCTGATTGCCCCGCCTACCCATCTTTATAGGCACTACCGCCTGGATGCTGAAGGGATTGAGGCTGTAGCCCGGGAAGCACTCGTTCAGGAGGACAAACAAAATGTCCGCTGATCTCAATCAAGACTTGTACCAGCGTGCCCAAAAAGTGCTCCCCGGTGGTCACCTCAGCCCAAGTCGCAAACTTGGGCAACCGTATGCGTTTGTGCGTGCTGAGGGCGCCTATCTTTACGATGCTAACGGGCAGCGTTACACCGACTATCACTGTGGGTTTGGTGCCCATGTGTTGGGCCATGGAATTGAGACCATTCGCAACCGTGTCTATGAGGTCAGTCATAGGGTTGACCTGATTGGCGCGGGCATTATTGATCTTGAAGTCGAGGCGGCCGAGGCGCTGGTGAATCTCATTCCATGCGCCGAGCAGGTCGCGTTTTGCAACAGTGGTTCTGAGGCGACTTATCACGCGCTGCGTCTTGCCCGTGCGGTAACAGGTGCCCAGCGAATTATTAAATTCCAAGGCGGTTATCACGGCTGGCACGACTACGTGGCCATGAATGGACAAAGTAGTGCAAGCAAAATGGATGGTTACGATCCCATGTCCGACGGGATTTTGTTTGATGCTGCGCGGTACACGACCATCCTGCCCTACAACGATATAGAGGCTGTGGAAACCTACCTCCGGTCTAACCCGGGGCAGGTGGCTGCCATTATCGTTGAGCCTATTGCGCACAACATGGGTGCAGTCATGGCAACAACCGCTTTTTTGCAAGCCCTTCGGCGCTTGAGTACTGAGCATGGTGTGATCCTGATCTTCGATGAGGTCATCACCGGCTTTCGGCATGCTTTGGGCGGCTACCAATCGCTTGTAGGAATCACGCCGGACTTGGCTACTTTTGGCAAGGCGGCTTCCTCTGGCTACCCTGTGGGTTTTGTGGCCGGGCGTCGCGAACTGCTGGAGCGAGTGGGGCAGGGCGGTGAGCGAGGCGTGTTTATGGGGGGGACGTTCAATGGAACGCCGTCCACTCTGGCCGCGGTATTGGCAACGATTGAGGCCCTATCTCAGCCGGGTGTTTATGAGCGTCTTTTCGCCTTGGGTGACTACATGCGCACGCAACTCAACGGTATTGTCGAACGACTCGGTATTGCGGCTCAGAGCGCGGGTTTTGGTTCAGTCTGGTTACTGTACTTTTTCAGCGGTCCTTATAGCCAGTACCGTGATCTGTTGCGTAACGATGATGCCCTGGACATGGCGCTGCGCAATAAACTGATTGAGCAGCGACAGATTTTCCAGCCGCTGCAACTCAAGCGTTTGTATTTGTCAGCCAGCCATACCCAAGACATTCTCGATGAAACGCTGGGACTGATAGAGGACAATTTGCGCTCGATTCGCCGCTGAACATAAGCCTTTTAACGCTAGGTACGACGGCATCCTCATTTGTGAGTGATAGGCTATATGTTATAAGTAGCGTTAATAGAGTGTCGATTAATCAATTAGGAAGTTATCTTGCAGATTCAGCCATTGGAACAAGGGAACCTGTCGGCCCGAGCCTATTACTCAATTCGTGAAGGTCTAATTGCAGGCAACTTCAAACCCGGTGAGCGTCTGGTGATGCAAGATTTGGCCGAGCGCCTTGGAACTAGCGTTACACCTGTGCGCGAAGCCTGTCTGCGGCTGGTCAGTGAGCGGGGGTTGGAGCTGCGTTCCGGGCGCTTTGCCACCGTCCCCAAGTTGACACTCAGTCGTTACATCGAGGTTCGTACCATCCGCATCGCCCTAGAGGGCCTAGCGGCAGAGCTGGCGACCCGGCATGTCACCGTAGATGATCTCTCCAAACTTGAACAGTTGCATATGCAATTCGAAGAGGCAGATCGCGCTAACGATGGCGTGGCAGCGATGCAATACAACCGCGAGTTCCATTTCACGCTTTATCGGCTCTCCGGCATGGACATGCTGACTTCGCAGATTGAAGGCCTGTGGGTGTCCATGGGGCCGATTCTTAACTTGTTTTACAGCGAAGGCCACAACACCTACGTCGGAGCCAGCGCCCACCTCACCTTGATGGAAGCGTTGCGCGAGAAGAAACCTGCCAAGGCACGCAAAGCGATTGCTGATGACATTCTCGGAGCCGGCGATAGCATCATGAACTTTATTGACGATAGCGAAAAAAGCTAACGCGAGGCATATATGCAGCTTGAAGACCTCCATCTGTTTCGGCAGCAAGCCTTTATCGACGGCGCGTGGGTAGACGCTGACAGCGGCCAGACCATCAAGGTCAACAACCCGGCCACCAACGAAATTCTCGGCACCGTGCCAAAAATGGGCAGCGCTGAAACTAAGCGCGCCATTGAGGCCGCCGAAAAAGCATTGCCAGGCTGGCGTGCCCTCACCGCCAAAGAGCGTGCGAACAAACTGCGTCGCTGGTTTGAGTTGATGATCGAGAACCAGGAGGATCTCGGCCGCCTGATGACCCTCGAGCAGGGCAAGCCCTTGGCCGAAGCCAAGGGCGAAATCGCTTACGCGGCATCCTTCCTAGAATGGTTCGCTGAAGAAGCCAAGCGTGTGTATGGCGACGTGATCCCTGGCCATCAGCCGGACAAGCGTCTGCTGGTGTTGAAACAACCTATAGGAGTTACCGCCGCCATTACCCCGTGGAACTTCCCTGTGGCGATGATCACCCGTAAGGCTGGCCCGGCCCTCGCCGCTGGCTGCACCATGGTGCTCAAGCCTGCCAGCCAAACCCCATACTCCGCCTTGGCTCTGGCCTTACTGGCCGAGCGTGCAGGTATTCCGAAAGGCGTATTCAGCGTGGTTACCGGCAGCGCTGGCGATATCGGCAGCGAGCTGACCAGTAACCCCATTGTGCGCAAGCTGTCCTTCACCGGCTCGACTGAAATCGGTCGCCAGTTGATGGCTGAATGCGCCTACGACATCAAGAAAGTGTCTCTTGAATTGGGCGGAAACGCGCCGTTCATTGTGTTCGACGATGCCGACCTGGACGCTGCTGTTGAAGGCGCACTTATCTCCAAGTTCCGCAACAACGGTCAGACCTGCGTCTGCGCCAACCGTCTGTATATCCAGGAGAGCGTCTACGACGCCTTCGTGGAAAAACTGAAAGTTGCCGTAGCCAAGCTGAAGATCGGCAACGGTCTGGAAGACGGCACCACCACCGGCCCGCTGATCGACAACAAGGCCGTGGCCAAGGTTGAAGAGCACATCGCCGATGCCCTGAGCAAAGGCGCCAAAATCGTCTTCGGTGGCAAGGCCCACAGCCTGGGTGGCAGCTTCTTCGAGCCAACCATTCTGGTCGACGTGCCGAAAAACGCTACTGTCGCCAAAGAAGAGACCTTTGGTCCACTGGCGCCGCTGTTCCGCTTTAAAGATGAGGCCGATGTCATCGCCCAGGCGAACGACACCGAGTTTGGTCTAGCCTCGTACTTCTACGCCCGTGACCTAGGCCGTGTTTTCCGCGTTGCTGAAGCGCTGGAATACGGCATGGTCGGCATCAACACCGGTCTGATTTCCAACGAAGTCGCGCCGTTTGGCGGCATCAAGGCGTCGGGTCTAGGCCGTGAAGGTTCAAAGTATGGAATCGAGGACTATCTCGAAATCAAATACTTGTGCTTGTCTATTTAAGCGCAAAGTTTGAAGAGCACGCTCAAATCAGGCCACCGGCAGGCGGCGGTAGTACTCGCGCATAATTGTTCTCGACGGACAGCTATGGGTTACCGTTCGCTATTGGCCGGGGTTGTGTAAAAACCTTTCAAGAGCAGAAGAACCAAAAAAACGTACTGAATAATACCGTCCTACGCAAATCCGTATCTGCTGACCTACCGATAAAATTCCCCGTTTTTCGCACTGCCTGTCGCAAGTCTCGACAAAGCTAGCTGCGACGAAGTTCAGCTCGAGATTTTTCATACTGTATTCCCTGTATCGGGTGGCTTGTATAGCAAGCCGGTGTGCTTCCTCGAAAAAAATTTTGAGCAAGGGGAAATCGAAAAAGGGTCCTATTACGTCCCACATTGGGGCAGGGGTGAGTGATTCAGTACTTTCTATACACCTGCATGTGGTGCAACTGCTGCTCGGTCTTACGAAACTGGTGAGTACCGTTCGATATCTGTGGTGAGAGGTCGATGACGCAACAAACCGAGGTTTAATCATGTATGGCTAAGGACGCTAAACGCACCATGGAATTGCCCGTAAATTTTTAGACGCTCAATTGCCGGCTACGGCAGGTCGTGACCGGCTGGATTCGACTCAAATTGGCCAGTCATGACAGGCAGAAAACGGCCCAGAGTGTGTAAAAACGTCCGGACAAACCCTTGCTATGATTTCTGATAATTTCATCGCAAGGGAAACCCATGAAACGGTTTATCCAGGGTGAACACCGAGGTCAAAGTACCTTACTTCCCGAAAGCCTCGACGACTACGTCAGCGATACCAACCCAGTGCGAGTGGTCGACGTTTTCGTCGATGAACTCGACCTGGCCTCGCTGGGTTTTGATGGCGTCATTCCAGCCGAAACCGGAAGACCGGCTTACCACCCTGCGATCCTGCTGAAGATCTATATCTACGGCTATCTAAACCGCATTCAGTCGAGCCGGCGTCTTGAGCGAAATCCGACCATATCAATGGTCAACCTGATCGACTTGTTTCTGGTGCTGATCGGCATCCTGCTGGTGGTCAAAGTGCAGAACCCGCTCAATTTCTTCCGCCAGGACAAGGTCGTGATCATCGAAAACCCCGATGAAGCCGATGTGCGCATGCTGGTGAAAGATGACGGGGAGCTAAAACGCTATAAATACAATGGCACTATCGGCGAAGGGCAGGGCACCAGGGCAGGTGTGACCTATCGCCTGGCGGCCGGCCGGATGATCTATGTGCCAGAGCAGGAAAGAACCGAGTAGGCGGCCGTTTCTGGGAAATGCAGGTTTCCGCTGCTTGAGCTGTCAGCCCGGGTAAGCCAGCGGCCGCGCCGTTGATGAGTGGTCTAGCTGCGGGCTCCTCGCTACGACCATCCATTCTAGCCACTAGATGCGGACTATTAGCGGTGCTTATTCCTAAGCGTTAAGCCCGCAGCTCGCGCTCAAATAATTTTATATGTAATGTTATAAAGTATCATTTATGTCGATTTATCTTCACAATGTCGCCGCCTGTAAGGGCCCCGTTCTCCTGATACCAAGCCCTCGGGACCGAACTTCACCGTTACACCAGTCGTGCGAGGTCGCTTGCACGGCAGACAACTGGAAGGATCACCATGCCTGTAAGGATCACCATGGCTGTATTGAAGATGTTCAGCTTCGCGCAGCGCCGTCCTCTGTCTTTGCTCGCATTTGGGCTTTTTCCGCTAACTGGTCAGGCCGATGTACTTGATCTGGCATCAACAGTGGTGAGCGCGACTAGCACCGAGCGTACGCTCAAGGATGCGCCCGCCAGCGTTGCCGTTATCACTGCAGATGAACTGCGTAAGCGCCCAGTACGCAACCTAGAAGACGCCTTGCGCGGCAGTGAGAGCCTGCAGTTCAGTGGCGTGGGGATGAGCCGACGTGGAATCAGCATCCGCGGCATGGCCAGTGAACACACACTCGTACTCATCGATGGCCGGCGTATCAGTCCGTCTTCGGGAGCCATCGCTCACTCGGACTTTGACTTGGGTTGGGTGCCGGTCGAGGCCATCGAGCGAATCGAGGTGGTTCGCGGGCCAATGTCTTCGCTTTATGGCTCGGAGGCGTTGGGTGGTGTGGTGAATGTTATCACTCGCAAGGCTACCGACAGTTGGCTGGGCAGCGGCTTCGTTGATGGCGGGGGGCGTGAGGACGGTCTTGGCGGGCAGACGCATCAGATAGGCAGTTACGTCAGCGGCCCATTACTACCGGGTGTGCTGGGGCTGGCGCTCAATGCCGAGACTCAGCGTCAGCAGGAAACTCCCGATTTTGATAGCCGCAACTTATCTGAACTCGAAGGCCGTAATGCCAACAGTGGTGGCGCGACACTGACCTGGACGCCCGATAAAGAGCAGCGCATCGATTTTGGTTATGAGAGTGGCCGTGAGCGGCGCTGGCGCAATACTGTAACGGGTGGCAGCGCCTCGCGCGACTATGAGTCCACTGACATTATCGAGCGCGAGCAATGGTCCCTGGCGCACGCTGGCGATTGGCAATGGGGGAGCACCCAACTGCGCGCCTACCGCAATCAACTGGATCGTAAAAATTCCCGCAGCAATGCAGCAGCCCCTAGCAACCCACAACGCCTGACGGACAACGTCGTGGATGGCAATCTCAGCGTACCGCTGATGGATATGCACCGGGTAACTGTCGGTGGTGAATGGCGTAAGGAAAAGTTGGAGGATCGCTCGGTCAACCGTAGCAGCGAGGACGAGGCATTGCACCGCGCGGTCTTCCTGCAGGACGAGATCGCTTTCAGTCCAGACTGGTCGCTGACCCTTGGTAGCCGTTTTGACAAGCACGAACAGTTCGGCTGGGAGAACAGTCCGCGCGTCTACCTGCTGCATCATTTCAATGATCAACTGACGCTGCGCGCCGGTGTCGGCAAGGGTTTCAAGGCGCCCAGCCTGAAACAGTTGTCGCCAGAGTATGCCGCCGTTGGTGGCGGTGGTCGATTTACCATCGTCGGTAATCCCGAGTTGCAGCCAGAAACCAACACATCGTACGAATTGGGAGCCAACTACCAGTCTAATGGCTGGTCGCTCAGCGGTATGCTGTTCGAAAACGACGTGGAAGATCTGATCCAGACTGTCTGCGTGGCCAACTGTGGTGTACGCGGGCGCGAGCTGCGCAATTACGAGAACGTCGACCGTGCGCGTATCCGTGGGATTGAACTGGGCGGCAGCGTCGATCTCAGCAACGGACTGCGCTGGAAGCTCGACTACACCTATCTTGATGCTCGAAACCAGACGCTCGGCCAGCGCCTGGGAGGTCGCTCGCGACACCTGGCCAACAGCACGTTGCAGTGGAGCCCGAACACCTCGTTCGACGCCCAGTTGCGTACCGAGTATGTCGGCAGCCAGCTCACCTATAGCAGCAACGTCGCCTATTCGTTGCCAGCCTACAGCCTCTGGCACCTGGAACTGAGCCACAAACTGAGCAGTAACCTGACGCTGCGGGGAGGTATCGAGAACATTGGTGATGAACGACTCGCCGACCAGAACGAACACTTCACCTATGCCGAGCCTGGGCGTACCTACCACATCGGTCTAGTGGCGACGTTCTGATGCGCATTCTGATAATCCTGCTCTGCTGTCTGGGTTGGAGCATGCCTAACAACGCATCCGTACCCGCGCAGGTACGGATGTTGAGTAGTGATTTTGTTCTGGCAGGCAAACATGCACGCCTGGCTACCTGGGCGCAGCAACAGGGTGTTGGCTTCGCCAGTCTGCGCAGTGGCGCTGAACAGGCACCCGATGCCCAATGGTTGTCGACGGTCAACCTGCTAATTCTCGATACGCCTCGCCCCTCCGATGTTGCAGCCGTGCAGCAACGATTGGGCGGATTACTTGAGCGGCAGCCAATGCCCTGGGTTCGCATTGGCGGCGGTGCGCCTGCCTACGGAAACCTACCACCGTCGATGGCCATGCAGCTGATCGGCTACTACAGTAATGGCGGCGAGGCCAACCTTAAGCAGTTGTTCACTCTGGTACAGCGCAACAAGGCGGGTTTACCGTTCGATGATCTGCCGGCACCGGTCGAGTTGCCGAGAACCGGGTTCTATCATCCTGATGCGCCAGGCCTTTTCGCTACGCTAGCCGAGTACCTCGCATGGGGGCATGAGCGCTGGCCAGTCGGCGCGCCCAAAGTGGGCTTCGCCATCCATCGTGGCGTAATTGCCGATTCGCAGTTGCGCGCCATTGATGAACTCGTCGAGCGCAGTGAGCGCCATGGCCAGTTGCCCTTGGTGTTCTGGTTCGATGACGCCAATCCGCAAGCTTTGACCAAACTTTTCGCCGATGCCGAGTTGCAGGCCCTGGTAAACATGCAACACATGCAGAACGGCCCGGCGAGACAGAAAGAGTTTCTGCAACTGGGTGTACCGGTACTGCAGACTTTTGGTCATCGCGGCGGCAACGAGCAACATTGGCTGGCCGAGCCAAGTGGTATGGATGCGCGCTCGGCAGCAGCCTTTCTGAGTGTGCCTGAGTCCTGGGGTATGAGCGATCCGCTGGTGCTCACCGCTCTGGAGGATGGAGAGCCCACGCTCATGGTTAACCAGGCCGAAGCGTTGCTCAGTAAGTTGGATCGGTTGATACGCCTGCGTCAGTTACCTGATCGACAGAAGCATCTGGCGCTTATGTTCTGGAATCATCCTGACGGTGAGCGCAATGTTGCTGCTTCCCATCTCAACGTGCCGGCCAGCCTGGCGGCGCTAAGCGTTGCTCTCGGAGATCATGGTTACGATGTACCGACCCGTTCGGAGCAACAACTGATCGATTCTGCCCAACGCCTGCTGGCTGGTTACTACCGCCCGGAAACCCTGGATGATCTGCTACGTGATGGCCTTGCCGATACCTTGTCGTTGCAGGATTACCTGACCTGGCTCAAGCGCCTGCCGCAGGCAACGCGAGAGGCCTTGGTCAGTCGCTGGGGCGATCCTTCGCAGCACTGGGCGCTACGCGAGGTCGATGGTGAATTGCGGTTCCTAATCCCGACGTTGCACCTGGGCAAGTTGCTGCTGCTGCCCCAGCCACCGAGAGCGGGCAGGCCAGGCGAGGCCTACCACGACAGCAAGGTACCGCCCGATCACCTTTATCTGGCGGCTTACCAGTTTGTGCGCGAGCGCTTCGCCGCGGATGCGCTGATCCATTTTGGTACCCACGGCACTCAGGAGTGGCTGCCCGGCAAGGATCGCGGCTTGTCTGTTGAGGACTATCCCTTCCTCGCCGTGGGTGACCTGCCGGTGTTCTACCCCTACATCCAGGACAACATCGGCGAGGCTGTCCAGGCCAAGCGCCGCGGGCGGGCTGTGACCATCAGCCATCAGACGCCAGCGTTTGCGCCCGCAGGGCTCTATGACGAGCTTCGTGATCTGCACCATATGATCCACGAGTATCAACTGCTGGATGAAGGGGCCGTACGCGAGAAAACCGCCGAGCAGATTCGTTCCGCCGTGCTGGCTATGGACATGCAGGCCGACCTGGGCTGGGACGAGACAGCGATACGTGATGACTTTCCAGTCTTCTTCACCGTCCTGCACGATCATCTGCACGAGCTCGCACGAGGTGCCATGCCTCTCGGACTGCATACTTTCGGCGAGCCGGCATCTGCTGAGCATCGCCTCAGTACGGTGATGCAGCAGTTGGGCACACCTTACTACCAGGCGCTGGGTCTCGACCCCGAGGAGGTGTTTGCTGCGGACTACAGCGAACTCCAGGCCTCGCTTACCTATACGACCCTGCAAAGCTATCTGCGCGATGGGCAGCCGCTCGAAGTGATCGCATCGTCTGAACTGCGGCAACTGATCGCCAGGGGCATCGAGCTGGATCGGCACCTGCTCGACACCCAGGAACTACAGGCCTTGCTGGCAGGTCTGGCCGGGCGATTCGTCGCTCCTGGCGCAGGTGGCGATCCAATTCGCAATCCCGACGTACCCAGTGGGCGCAACCTATACGCATTCGAGGCCGATAAGGTACCCACCAAGGCAGCCTATGACACGGGCGAAGAGGCGCTGGCGCAACTGATTGGCCAATATCAGGCCGACCATCAGGGCGAGGCTCCACAGAAGTTGGCGTTCAGCCTCTGGTCGTCAGAAGCTCTGCGGCACTTGGGTATCGTCGAGAGCCAGATATTGCACGCCATGGGTCTGCGCCCGGTATGGGATGCCGGCGGTCGCGTGGTAGCGCTGGATATCATTCCGCTTGCCGAGCTGGGGCGGCCGCGTATCGATGTCGTGCTGCAGGTCACCAGCGTCTATCGCGACCAGTTCGACGGTTTCATGCGCCTGTTGGCCGAGGCAGTGGAGCGCCTGGCCGAGCTGGACGAACCCGGCAATCAGATCGCAGCCAACAGCCGTGCGCTCGCGGCGCGCCTGCAGCAGGAGCAGGGCATGTCGGCCGAGCAGGCGCAGCAGTTGTCGCGTCTGCGCGTGTTCGGTAACGAGCCGGGGGACTACGGAACCGGCGTGTCGCAACTGGCACTGGATTCCACCAAGTGGGAGGACGATGCCGTACTTGGTGAGCAGTTTCTGCAGCGATTGCAGTACGGCTACGGCACGCAGACCTGGGGTGTGAAACTGGAGGGAGGCAACCTCTTCGCTGAACAACTCAAAGGCGTTCAGGCGGCGGTCATGTCGCGCTCCTCCGAACTCAATGGGCTGCTTTCCACTGATCATCCCTTTGAGTTTCTCGGCGGTCTGTCGGCGGCCATCCAGCACCTCGATGGTGCCAGCCCGGCTCTGTATATCTCCGACCTGCGCAAGGCGATGCCACGCACCACGGGGGCGGCTCAGTTTCTCGCCACTGAGCTGCGTGGCCGCTATCTGAACCCGCAGTGGATCGGTGAGATGCAGAAGGAAGGCTACGCTGGCACCCTGGAGATGCTCGACCTAGTGAACAACCTCTGGGGCTGGCAAGCCACCGACCGCAACATGGTACGCGCCGATCAGTGGCAGGCGATCCATGACACCTATGTCATGGACAAGCGTGAGCTTGGCCTTGACGCCTGGTTCGAGCAGCACAATCCCGCTGCCCAGGCTCAACTGATCGAGCGCATGGTCGAGGCGATCCGCAAGGGTTATTGGGATGCCAGCGAACAGACCCGCCGCGAACTGGTGGAACGTCGCCAGCAACTCGCGGCTACTGAGGCCGGCGTAGTCGGTGAAGCGCTTACCCGGCAGTTCGTCGAACAGATGGCCGCCGGCTTCGGTATGCACAGCGAAGGTCAGACTTCACCAACACAATCAACCAGTGTGGCAACTCAAATCGTCACTGGTCAGGTGCTCGAAGAGGTAATGCCCGCTACTGGAGAGGCGCAACCTCAGTGGCTGCTGTGGTTGGGCTTTGCCTCGCTGCTCGGTTTCTTCCTGGCTGGTGCCATTCGGCAAGGCCTTACAAATTCTCGAATGACGGAACGCACACCATGAATGGTCTTGAAACCAGCATCTACGAAGTCACCCGGCTCTTTCTGGTTCCGGTGATGCTGCTGATCCTCGCCTCGCTGGCCTATGCCTGCTTCGCCTTTGGTTCGTTTGCATTGGAGGCTTGGCAGCGTCACAGCGGTCGCTACCACTCGAAACTAGCTGCCTGGCACAGCAAACACGGGGGCACTAGTGATGACCTGGAACTATGGATCATGAAGCAGCTGGAATGGCTGCGTATTACCTCACGCAGTGCACCGATGCTCGGCCTCGTGGGAACCATGATCCCGATGGGGCCGGCACTGTTGGCACTGACCCGCAACGATGCCCAGGGCATTGGCGAGAATATGGTGGTGGCCTTTTCTTCTGTGATCGTCGCTCTGGTCGCGGCCAGTATCACCTTCTTCATCCTCACCGTCCGCCGCCGCTGGTTACTGCAGGAACTGCGTACCGTCGAGCGTGCACAGGAGCGGGGATGATGCGATTTCTTGAGCATGACGAGGCGGACGATCCGATCATCTCGATGGTCAACCTCATTGATCTGTTCCTGGTAGTGATCGGTATCCTGATGGTGGTCATCGTGCAGAACCCGCTCAATCCCTTCAGCCAGGACAACGTTGTGGTCATCGAGAGCCCTGGCGAGGCGGACATGCGCATGCTGGTCAAGGATGGTCAGGAACTGAAGCGCTATGAGTCCAGCGGTGCGATTGGCGAAGGGCAGGGCACCAAGGCAGGCGTCACCTATCGCCTGGCAGACGGCCGGATGATCTATGTGCCAGAGCAGGAGAGAACCAAGTAGGCGGCCGTCCCATGGGACATGCTGAGCTGTCAGCCCGGGTCAGTCAGCGGCCGCGTCGTTGATGAGCGGTCTAGCCGCGGGCTCCTCGCTACGACGGCCTCAAGAAAGGCGTGGGCGCGGTCCGCTTGCCTCTGGCTCAGCAGCTTTCACGATGCTCGTTTGGCTGCGATGTTCAGCCCTTTGATGGGCGCCGCCACCCGACGTAGCCAGCACCGTCGATGCTGGCGCTTACCTCCTGCAGCAGGCTGCGACGTTCATGCTGAAGGTACGGGGCTGGTCGACCGTTCGGCCAACGGCTTGTCAGGGCCCGGAGCAACTGGGCCGTGGCATGCAGCAGTCTGCTCGCGCCCGCGAAGTCAACTCAAGGGGGCGGCTCGTGTGCAGCCTGTTCTGCCAGCGACCAGCCCCCCTGTCCGTCCAGTTCCAGGCGGTGTGTATGGAACCTGGACAGGGTGGCACGGTGGCCGACGCTGACCAACACACTGTCGCTCATCTCGCGGCGCAGCAGCGAGTAGAGAGTATGCTCTAGGCCTTCGTCCATGGCCGAGGTGGACTCGTCGAGGAACACGATGCGCGGCCGGTTGATCAGTACTCGAGCGAAGGCCAGGCGTTGCTGTTCGCCAATCGATAGAATGCGCGACCAATCGTTGTTCAGGTCAAGTCGATCTGTCAGGTGGGCCAGGTTGACCTTACGCAAGGCCTGCTGCAGGCGCTCGTCGTCTCCAGGCACGCTGCTGGCTGGGTAGGCAATGGCACTGCGCAAGTCGCCCAACGGCAGGTAGGGGCGCTGTGCGAGAAACAGTGCTTCGCTGCCACCGGGGCAGTGCACCTCACCTTCGGCGTAGGGCCATAGCCCGGCCAGGGCGCGCAGCAGGGTGGTCTTGCCGCTGCCGGATGGTCCCTTGATTAACAGGGCCTGGCCAGGTCGCAAGTTGAGGTTCAGGTCTTGCAGCAGGTAATAGCCGTCGGGGCGCTGGACTTGCATACCGACGATGTCCAGCGCCTCGGTCTGGGCGATTCGCGTCACGCTTGGCAGGTCACGCGACTGCTGGTTGGCGTCGAGGAAGCCGGTGAGACGGTCGAGGGTGGCGCGATATTGGGCGAAGGTGTCATAGGACGAGCGGAAGAATGACAGCGAGTCCTGCACCTGGCCAAAGGCCTGGGAGGTCTGCATCACGTCGCCCAGTTTGATCGCGCCGCTGAAAAAGCGCGGCGCCTGCAGGATGAAAGGGAAGACCACTGCCACCTGGCTCACGGCCAGGTTGAAACCGTCGAACTTCAGACTCCGGTAGACCAGTGCCCAGACATTGCCGATGAGTGCAGAGAAGCGGCCAAGCAGGGTGCCACGTTCGATGGCCGAGCCCTGGTAGAAGGCTACGTTCTCTGCGTACTCGCGCAGGCGCATCAAGGCGTAGCGAAAGTTCGCGGTCAGTTTCTCATTGAGGAAGTTCAGGCGGATCAGCGGGCGGCCGAGGCGGAAGGCGACCCAGGTGGCGATGATCACGTAGATGTAGACGGCGAACACCATCGCCCGGGGAATTTCCACGCCGGCGACGGTCAGTGGCGCCGACAGGCCCCAAAGAATGCCTGTAAAGGCGACCAGCGATACCAGTGCGCTGACGGCACCGAGGCTAAGGCTCACCGAGTAGTTGACGAATGCATTCACATCCAGCTCGATGCGCTGATCGGGGTTATCCACCGGGGTGTCGAGGAACTGCCCGCGATAGTAGGCGTCGCCGTTCATCCAGTCGGCGGTGAGGCGCTCGGTGAGCCAGACCCGCCAGCGAATGCTGAAAGCCTGAGTCACGTAGTAGTTGAATAGGGCGCGCAGCACATGGATGGTCGCCAGGGCCGCGAAGACGCCGAGAAGAAACCAGAATGCCTTCTGATCCAGGGCCTGTAGCGCGCTGTAAAAGCCGTTGTACCAGAATGAGAAGAGCACGTTCATGCGCACCGAGAACAGCGCCAGTATCAGCAGCACGGCGAACACGAATAGGGGTTTCCAGCTGTTCCGCGGGCTCAGGTAGGGGCCGGCGATTTGCCAGAACTGACGGCCCCAGCGGGTCCAGCGAATGGCCAGGGCCGAGGCTCCGGCGAACACGATGAAGGTGATTACCGTCGCCACTGCTAGCCAACTGAGGCTTTCTTGCAGGGACTGACTCCAATCCATATCCATAAGGTTGATCCGTAGTGATGAGAGTGAGATGTCTCAGGTCCAGGGCACGGGGACTCTAAGGCTGGACAGATGCTGGGGTGCTATGGACGGCAGGGTTAACTCTGTTCGTTCTTTTTCGCGACCGTCGATGAAGGCGATGATGCTGTTGCCGGCCCCCAGGATGTCGTCCGCAATCGCCCTGCGCGCCTTGGCGGGTTTCTTCTCGCGCAGGGCGTCCATGAGCGTCAGATGAGCGCTGGCGCCGAGGTGCGTGTTGTCCCCCTTGCTGTAGAACAGATTCAAGATAGGCCCCATGGGCACCCACAGCCCTGCGATCTGAGCCGTAAGCAACAACCGGGACAGTATGAAATGAAACTCTCGGTTGTATTGCATCGCGCAACGGCATCGTTCTGCTGCTCGGATTCTTCGAATCTGGCGTGTAGCGTTTCCAGCGTTTCCAGGTTGTCGGCGGTGACGTGGCGTGTCGCCAATTCGGCGGCAAGACCATCCAAGGCAATGCGGGATGGTGCGAACCTCGCTATAACGACTCAGCGTCAGCGTGGGCACGATACCGAAGCGGCCTGAGCGCAGTTCCAGGACGCGCTCGCTGACCAGGCGCTCGGCGAGATCTTGGATGACCAGACGTTCACCAGGTTTGAAGTTGCCGGCAATCAACCCTTCGCGAATCGAGTAGTAAGCTCGGGCCGAAAAATTTCCTTGTTCCAGCGGTTGAATCTGCACGTATGACTCCATTGATCTAGAAGTGGTCCGTCTTGCACTAGGTTGTAATAATATAACATATCTACTATAAGATATAAATTATTGCCTGATGATTTGTCCGCCGTCGGCGGACTGCCTGGGCGATGGCACGTCAACGACGTAGGATGCAGAGATTGTCTTCGATCAGCCCCAGCGTATCGTCAATGATGTCCCTGGTGTGGATGGCCATGGTTCTTGCGGTCGAGCAATTGCTGGGGGCATGGATCACCCCGGAGGTTGTGAGACTTTGTTTTCTTGATCACGCTCACAAGAGCGTGAGTGACGAACGGATAAAAGTTGTTGTGAGGTGTGTGATGAACTATCGCTCTTGGGGAAGTGTTCTGTTGCTGCTGGCGGGTAATGCGCTGGCCAATGATTTGCCCGATGACTCGATCTTCAGCCGTTACAGTGTGAAGCCTGAGGAACTGCCTGCTGTCGAGGGCGAAAAGTCAGTGCAGGCTGATCCGCCTGCGGAGAGGTTCAACATCAGGGACCCCCAACCCTGGATTACCGTTAAGGAGCCTGATGCGCGCCATCAGTTGATGACGGGCAATAGCGGTCTTGAACAGATGGTGAAACGAGATGCCGAGCGCTGCCAGCGAGAGCAGCAAAACTTCAGGCGGCGCGGTGAGCAATTCCCGCTCGACTGCGGTGATGACGGCATAGGGGTGACGATAGGTCCATGGAATCTTGACTAGTGCGCCGCCGCAGCTGCGGCCAGCGTTCGAGTCGCTTGAAGCGTTTTTCTCATTAGCTTACGACTACTCTTGAGGAATCTCGATCCACTTTGACTAGGCGCGCCGGTTGCTCAGCTTGTTGGCGCAAACCAACACGGGTGACCGGTTCCCGCTCCTTTGTGGGGAGCAGGCGTGATAGGTGATCCGGGGGGTAGTTTCTGGGTTCGCTATCGGTCAGATGCTGGGGAGGCGTAAGACATTGAGCGAGTCAGTGCGGGTCGACCCTGGCGAACAGATAGACCATGCACACGCTGTCCATCGGCATCACCGGATTGGTCCAGATCATCCGGGTGTGCTCTCCCTTGCGGTCGAATACGCGGGTAATCAGGTCGGAGGCACCATCCAGTGCCTTGGGATGTTCGGTTTGCCCCTCGGTCACATTCAGCACGCCTTCGAGTCGTACGATCTGGCGTACCCGCGACAGTTCGCCGAGTGCCTGCTTGAGTTGCGCGATGGCGTTGAGCGCAGCCAGCGAGCAGGCTGCGTAACCTTGTTCGAGGTCCAGGTCACGGCCCAGCTGGCCGCGATACCTGACGCTACCCGCGAGCCAGGGGAACTGGCCCGAAGTCATGAAGGTATCGCCGGCTATGCACCATGGCAGGTAGTTGCCGAGCGCGGGCGCGGGCTCGGGCAGTTGCAGGCCGAGCGTGGCCAGGCGTGCTTCGGGCGTGTCGTGCATGGGGTGTTCCTCTGACGGGATGGCTCAGTCGTTGATCGGCGCCAGCCATTGGTCGAGTGTCTTTGAATTGGCGGTCAGCCAGGCCTGTGCGGCGGTTTGCGGCTGCAAGCCACCACGGTTGATGGCGAAGTCGAGTTCTGCGACCTGGGCATTACTCAGGCGGATGTTGTCCAGCACCTGCAGGTGTTGCGGGCTGAAACGCTGCAGGCGGTCCTTTCTGGCCAGCAGCACCGCACGGTCGGTGCCGCCGAGCAGGCCCAGCGGTTCATGCAGTTCGCGAAGGCGATGCTGTGCATGCAGAAACTGTGGCTGCCACAGCGGCACCACCGCCCAGCGGCGTTCGGCGATGGCCGTTTCGATGGCCTCGATGCATTGCGCCTGCGTGCCGGTCAGAAAGCGGTAGCCGGCGTCTGCCAGGCCGTAGGCCTGCATTATCTGTTGCGAGAAACGTGTGATCCCGGCGCCAGGGCCGATGCCCTGGATCACGTGCGTCATCCGTGCGCGCACGGCTGGACGCAGCAGGTCTGCGATCTCGGCGACATCGCTCTGCGGTACGTAGTCCGGCACACCCCACAGGGCATAGGGCTGGTAGTGCAGACCCAGCTCACGGGTAGCCACGCTCTGTTGCACTTGCTCAAGGTACAGGCCGTGGCTGGAGGGCAGCCAGGCCGAGGCCAGCATGTCGATCTGGCCCAGGCGCAGGCGTTCGAAGTTGGCCTCGTGCGGCGCATGGCTGCAGCGAACCGTGTACCCCAGATGTTCGAGCACTGCAGCGACCACGGCGCCAGTGGCATGATGGAAGGACAGGTCAGTGATTCCCAGGTGAATCATTCAAGGTGCTCCTTGCCGCCATGGCGGCTCATCACTCAGTCGATGTCCGGTCGTGGCATGGACTCGCCCAGCACGGCGTTTTCGGGGCGGTAGGGAAAAATCAGCTCGATGGTCACGCCGTTGGGATCCTCGAGAAACAACTGATGCTCGCCGATCTGCGGCACAATGCGCTCGCGAAACGTCCGGCCGAGGCTGAGCAGGTGCTGTTGCATCTCGGGCAGGTGCGTGCCGCGCAGCGAGATGTGGTCGACGCAGCCACTGCCGTCGGCACTGTCCTGCTCACCCAGATAGTCCTGAAGCTGGCGATCGTCAGTGGTCACGGCGACGAGATGCAGCACCGGGTGGGCGCCTACATACAGCCAGCGCCCTGGGAAGCGAAACGCCGGTCGCGGACCGTCGCTCAAACCGATCACCCGAGTGAAGAACTCGACCGTCTCCTCCAGGCGGCTGGTACGCAGCGTGAAGTGATCGAGCCCCAGGATGTTGCCCGCCGGCAGGCCGGCGCCCTGGTTCTGGGCCAGCCGGCTCACAGTGCCAGCTCCTTGACCGGGAGCGCGGGATAGTCGGTATAGCCGCGCGCATCGCCGCCGAACAGGCTAGTCGGCTCGAAGTCCGCCAGCGGCAGGTTCTCGGCATAGCGGCGTGGCAGGTCGGGGTTGGCGATGAACGGGCGGCCGAACGCCACCAGATCGGCATAGCCCTTGTCCAACACCCACTCGGCGTGTGCCTGATCGTACTTGCCAGCGACGATGATCGGGCCGCGAAAACGCTGACGGATGTCCTGGCGAAACGCCTCGGTGAACTCGGGGGCATCGTCCCAATCAGCCTCGACCAGATGCAGGTAGGCGATCTGTTTGTCGTCCAGGTAGCTGGCCGCGTCGAGAATGGTCGGCAGGATATCCGGGCAGGCCATACCACGCGCGGTCAGGAACGGAGCCAGGCGAATGGCCGTGCGCTCGGCGCCGACCTCGTCGGCCACTGCGTCGATCACCTGACGCAGAAAGCGCAAGCGTTTCTCCCGCGAGCCGCCGTACTCGTCGCTGCGCAGGTTGGAGGTGGTGCGCAGGAACTGGTCGATCAGGTAGCCATTGGCCGCGTGCACCTCAACGCCGTCGAACCCAGCGGCAATGGCCTGTCTGGCGGCGACTCGGTAGTCCTCGACGATTGCCTGTATTTCCTCGCGCTCGAGTGCTCGCGGGATGGGGCAGGGGTGCATGCCGCCCTCGCCGGTGACCGGGTCGACTTTCCAGATCGCGCCGTCGAAGGCGACGGACGAGGGGGCGACCGGAAGCTGCCCGTCATGAAAGTCCGGGTGCGACATGCGCCCGACGTGCCAGAGTTGCAGGTAGATGCGCCCCCCGGCCTGGTGCACGGCGCGGGTCACCAGGCGCCAGCCTTCCACCTGCTCGGCACTGTGGATGCCGGGGGTGAACGAGTAGCCCTTGCCCTGTGGCGAGATCTGGGTAGCCTCCGAGACGATCAGCCCGGCGCTGGCACGCTGCGCGTAGTAGCTGGCATTGATGGCGTTGGGCACGTCACCTGGCTGCGTGCTGCGCGCGCGCGTCATCGGTGCCATCACCAGGCGATTGGCCAGTTCCAGGTTGCCAACGCGGACCGGCTTGAAGAGTTTGCGAGAGTCAGACATGAAGGTTTCTCCGTGGGATCAGTTGATGAGTGCGCCGCCATCGATATCGATGACCGCACCTGTCATGAAAGGGTTGTCGATGGCCAGCAGGTAGCCCTGGGCCAGGTCTTGCGGTTTGCCTACACGGCCGACCGGCAGATTGTTGGCTGCGCGTTGCAGCATGGCCAGGCGCGCGTCCTCTGCCATGCCGGCGTAGGCTTCGCTGTCGGTCAGGCCGGGGCTGACGACATTCACCCGCAACGGCGCCAGCTCACGGGCCAGCACCTTGACGACTGCTTCGAGCGCTGCGTTCATCGCCGTCTTGACGAAGGTGCCGGGCACGGCGCGGCGTGCCAGGAAGCCGCTCGTCAGCGTCAGGCTGCCACCAGGGCGCAGGTGCTGTGCGCCCACCTTGGCCACGGCCAGGCTGCCCCAGAACTTAGCGTCGAAGGCGGCCCTGGCCGCGGTCAGATCCATGTCGAGCAGTTGCCCGCCCGGCGCTTGTGATCCGGCGGTGAAAATCAGGTGGTCGATAGTGCCGATGGCCTCGAAATAGCGCTCCACGGCGCTCAGGTCGGTGACGTCTAGCCCGCTGCGGCGGCTGGCCACCAGCACCCGGCCCGGGCGCTCGCGGAGTGCATCTGCAAGTGCCCGACCGATACCCGTGTGGCCGCCAATAATGACGCTGGTACTTTGCTCGGTGAAGTTCACTGTGCTTCCCCTTTGATGAACGATGGGGTTACCTTATGCTTTGCGCTGCAGGCTTAAAATCCAGCAATAATCGAAAATATATTTCGGATATTACGAATTATGCTCAACCACCTGGAGCTGTTCCTGCTGATCATCGAGAAGGGTGGGCTCTCCGCCGCCGGGCGCGAGCTGGGGCTCTCGCCTGCCTCGGTGTCCGAACGCCTGGCCGCGTTGGAATCGCACTATGGCGTGGCGTTGCTGACCCGAACCACCCGTTCGATTAGTCTGACTGACGAAGGCCGGACCCTGGCCGAGGGCGCCCGCCGTCTGCTTGCCGAAGCGGAGGAACTGGACAGCCGGGTGCGTCTCGGTGCGCAGAGCCTGAGCGGGCCGGTGCGCTTGAGTGCCCCGGTCGATCTGGGGCAGGCGCGCATCGTGCCGATTGTCGATCGCTTTCTCGACGAGCATCGCGAGGTAAGCGTCGAGCTTAACCTCACCGATGGCTTCGTCGACCTGGTCAGCCAGGGCCTCGACTTTGCCGTGCGCTACGGCACGCTGGCCGATAGCAGCCTGAAGGTAAAACCCATTGGCGAGAACCGACGCGTCGTGTGCGCTGCGCCTGCCTACCTAGAGCGCATGGGCATACCGCTGCACCCTGATGAACTGCACGGGCATGACTGCATCGTTATGCGTTTCGGCATCAACAGTGATCACCAGTGGTCGTTTCTCGTCGACGGCAAGCCCTACTCGGTCGCCGTCCGCAGCCGGCGCATGGCCAACCATGGCGAGTTGGTCAGGCGCTGGGCCCTGCAGGGCCATGGCCTGTGCCTGAAGTCGGTGTGGGACGTGCAGTCCGACCTCGATGCCGGGCGGTTGATCGAGGTGCTGGCGCCATACAGTGCGGCACGCACAGCCCTGCAGATCGTCTATCCCGGGATGCGCAGCCAACCGCGCCGCGTACGGGCATTGATCGAGGCGATCGCCATGGAGCTTTCCGCCGATGACAGAACCTAGCCAGAGCGGGCAAGCGCTCTAGTTTGCGCTTCCCGATGGCTCACCCAGTAAATTGGCACAGCGAATAGCGTTTCAGACTGGCTCTGGTCTGCACGTGCGCCACGCATAATGTGCATGTGAGCACTGCCTTCCGAGGTGCGGCGCGGCTGCGAAAGCCAATGGTAGCGAAACAAACCGAAAAGGAACTGTCACTCGTGTCCACTCCCGTTACTGAGATTGCTTCCGCTCCGGCTCAGGTTATTCGTATTTCCAGCAGTGCCAGACATCGTGTGAGAACCCTGTCGATCCGCCAGGACCTTCTGGTGCTGGTGCGCCGTGGCCGCAAGGCACTCATCGCGCCAACCGGGACACTCAATGTATCGAAGAACGAAGTGGTGGTGCTGGCACGGGGAACCCAGTGGGACGTGCTCAATGATCCCGCTGACGAATCGAGCTACGAGGCGCTGGCCTTGGCCTTTTCCGACGAACCTGTCAGGGCGGTTGCGGCGATCCTGCCGCCGGGGCAGGGCGAGCTGTCCGCAGCCAGGACAATGGACCTTGACGATGAACTGCGTGAGGTCATCGAGCGCACTGCGGCGGCACTGGAGGCTACGACGGTTTCTCCTTTGCTGCAGCGCCACCGGCTGATCGAGCTGTTGCTTGTCCTGGGTGAGCGTGGCGTGCGTCTCAAGCCCATCGAGCAGATTTCCTGGGCAGAGCGTATTCGGCGACTCATCGCTCTGCGGCCTGAAGAGGACTGGAGAATCGAGCGTCTCGCCGAGGTCTTCCATACTAGCGCCTCGACGCTGCGCCGACGCATCGGAGGATCAGGGTTTACCCTCGCCGGACTGGTCCGCGAGGTGCGACTGGAAACGGCTCTGGTCCTGCTGCAGAGTACCCAGCGCTCCATCAGTGACATCGCCCTGCATTGTGGCTGGGAGTCACACAGCCGTTTCAGCGCGGCCTTCCAGGCACGTTGGGGATTTGCGCCTTCGGTGATGCGTCAGCGTTTGGCGCAAAATGGCTCGCTTCTGGAGCGTTTGGCGTAGCGGGGCAGGGTACGGGGCCGGATCATTGTCGCTGTCGAATACTGTCAAGGAATCTCTCTGATGCGCCCTGTGATCGCTATCGCTCTTGCTTTCGTCTGCCTGCCCGCATTGGTCAGGGCTGCAGACTTCACGCTTACCAGCCCGTCGTTCGCGGACGGGGAAACCCTGTCTGAACGGCACGTATACAGCGGTTTCGGCTGTCGTGGTGACAACCTTTCGCCGGCGTTGTCATGGAGTGGCGCGCCAGCCGGAACGAAAAGCTTTGTGGTCACCGCTTACGATCCGGATGCACCCACAGGATCGGGATGGTGGCATTGGGTGCTTTATGACCTGCCGGCAAACACTTCATCGCTGCCAGAAGGCGTTGGCCAGACCGCTGGCCAATTGTTGCCGGAAGGGGCGGTACAGGGCGTCAGCGACTACGGCACGCAAGGTTTTGGCGGTGCCTGTCCGCCGCAGGGGGACAAGCCGCACCGCTATGTTTTCACGGTGCACGCGTTGAAGGTGGAAAAGCTGGAGCCACCATTGGCGAACGCCTCGCCAGCGCTGATCGGGTTCCTCGTGCATTTCAATAAGCTGGCTAGTGCAAGCGTAACAGCCACTTACGGACGTTAATCGAACGACTGCACGGGACCTGTGTCCGGGATTACGCAGAGCGTTTCGGCCGCTGCCTGGGCAGGCTCTGTTGCAATCAGTCAGGTCATTGGCTTGTGGGCAAAGACCCCGATGGGGTCTTTCTCATCACGTGACCTGAATCGGTGGTGCAACCTTTCGTGATTTCCGAAAACAGTTTTACTAGTTGGCCCGATTAACAGTTTTCTCGGCAAGCCTATGATTCAAGCCCTCTTACAAGGATATGAGTCATGGCAAATAGACGCGATTTCATGAAGGGCAGTCTGCTGATTGGAACGATGGCTGCATCAGGCCTTGCGCTGGCGGGGGCCTCTAGTCAACGGCCGTTGAGTTCCGCTTCGGTCTCTCAGAACGCTCCGTTCTGGCCGGGCGATTCACGGCTGGTCATCTCACTGTCGCTGCAGTTCGAAGCGGGGGCTCAACCAGCCAATGCCGAGAGCCCGTTTCCACCGTTGGACAGCCAGTACCCGGACACGATTGCCCCGAGCTGGTATGAGTACGGGCCGCTCGAGGGCGTGCCGCGCTTGCTGAACCTGTTCGACAAGCATGGAGTTAAGGTGACGTCACATATGGTCGGCAAAGCGGTGGAGGCTCACCCGGAACTCGCCGCCGAGATCGTGCGGCGTGGCCATGAGGCGGCGGGGCACGCGCTGTACTGGGCGCCTCAGTACAGCCTGTCCGAAGCGGAAGAGCGACAGCACTATCAGGAGGCGTCCGACATCATCGAGCGTGTGACGGGACAGCGGCCCGTTGGTTTCAATGCGTTCTGGATGCGCCACTCCCGCGAGACGCTAAATATCCTGCAGGATCAGGGCTTTATCTATCACGTCGATGATCTGTCGCGTGATGAGCCCTCCATCATCCCCGTGCGAGGCAAGCCGTTTGCCGTTGTCCCCTATACCCTGCGAAACAACGACATCGGCCGGATCGCCGGATCGACCGCAATGAGCGGGGCCGCCTTGTTGCAAGAGCTCAAAGACGAGTTCGATGTGCTCTATGAAGAAGGTCAGTACCGTCGGCGAATGATGTCGCTGTCGGCCCATGATCGTATTGGTGGCACGCCGACGGTGGTACATGCGCTCGATCAGTTCATAGCCTATGCCAAGTCGAAGCCTGGTGTGGCGTTCATGCGCAAGGACGAGATCGCCCGCTGGGCGCTATCGCGTGCTGACACGCCACAGAATCCGCCCAGGACATTTGATCGTGCGTAGATGACACATGTCCAACCTCTCGCTTATATGGCAGAGGCAACAGCGTCACGTTGGGATGGAGCCTGATGTTTTTGCTACACACAATCAGCCTGTCCAGCTGCTAGCCCGCGGCTGGGCAGCCCAGGCAGAGAAGTTTCGGCAAGTTTGCACACGAGTATTTGCGGCATCTTTCCATGAACCGGCTGGCATCGGGCTGTACCCCCGGTTTTGCCGACAATGAACGTCCGCTATTGGCCGATTCTGTTGAAAAAGTCGGTTTCTGAGAGAGCTACTTTTCGACAGCTCGACAATCGCTCGATTTCGGCGCTGCTACGTAAAAACCAAGGCAGTTCAGTCTCCCGCACAGCTCAGATTTCAACGTAGACAACTCTCCTTTGTGGGCAGAAAAAAATCGCCAGAGCACTTTTTCGACAGACTCGACCTAGAGCGGCCCGTAGCGACCGAACGTCGAAAACATTTAGTGTCAATAATTTGACGAAAATTCTAGGAGTAGTTGTAAATACCTTCCATAAAAGACATCCAGGAAAAAACTCTTACAAATCAATACAAACAACTCGATGAGTAAGCTTCTAGGATGGTGCGGGGGTAACCTGTTGCGAAATGTACACTCAGGAACAGAAGAAATTCCGCGCCCGCGATGAGGTGCAGGTGCTCGACGAGATTCGCCTGACCGGCGAGAAGATGATCGTGCAGCGGGTTTTCCTGGCCGATGGTGACGCCTTGGTGCTGCCGACGCGGCGTTTGTTGACCATTCTGCAAGCGATTCGCGAGCACATGCCAGAAGTCGAGCGAGTGTCGAGTTACTGCCTGCCGCGCAACCTGCGCAAGAAGTCTGTGGATGAGCTCAAGGAACTGGCCGATGCCGGCCTGCGCATGGCCTATGTGGGCTGCGAGTCGGGTGATGACGAGGTGCTGGCACGGGTCAACAAAGGCGAAACCTACGAGTCGAGCCTCAGTGCGCTGGACAAGCTTGGCCAGGCTGGCATCACCCGTTCGGTGATGATCCTCAATGGCCTCGGCGGCACAAGCTTGAGTGAGCAGCATGCGGATAATTCGGCGCGTTTGATGAATGAATCGCAGCCGGAATTTCTCTCGACCCTGGTGGTGAGTTTTCCGACTGGTGATGCGCGGTTTCGCGAAGGGTTTGCCGACTTCCGGCCGCTCGGTCAGCAGCAGCTGTTTGTTGAAGTGGAGCGACTGCTACAGAGGTTGGAGCTGCGCGATACGGTATTCCGCAGTGACCATGCCTCCAACTATTTGGTGCTCAAGGGCACTCTTGGCGCTGACAAACAGCGTCTTCTGGCACAGGTACGGCAGGCCATCGAGCAGCCGCAACAGGCGCGGTTACGTCAGGAGTGGCAGCGCGGGCTTTGATGCGCAGCAGGTGGCGTGAAATCTGCATCTAGGCTCTATCCGCCGGTTTTCTGTCACCGGCTGCGGGAGATGCGTGATGCGTAGTGTGTTGCTGATAGTCGGTGTGGTGCTGCTGAGTGGTTGCATGAAGGCCAGTGACCTGGCGGATGAGGCGATCTATCAATTGCGTGATGTGGGCGTGCTGGATCACAGCCAGACGCGTCGGGCCAGTCCGTGGCGTCTGCAGGCTGATTCCGTCATCTACATCGCCCAAGGGCATTTTGTGCCGCCAGGTGGTGCCTATCCACGGCCTAATGTGGTGGCTGAGGAAGCTTACAAGGGCTTTGTTGAGTACTTCCCCATGGTGCAGCGTGCCAAGGCGCCATTAGGTCTGGACGAGTCGCTGGCCGAGGCACGCGAGGCGGGTGCACATTACCTGCTGTACAGCCGTTTCGCCTATGCCGATGACCGTATCGGCACGGTGGAGGAGTGGGAGGATCAGGAGGCGCTGGACCGTCTGGGTACTGATCGCGGGGTGATTCAGTTGATGCTGATCGAGACCAATACTCGTTATTTGGTCGATACCACGCGCATTCGTAGCCGCGGAGGCTTCCTCACGCTTTATGATGCCAAGCCTGAGGACTTGATTGGTCCGGCGTTGCAAGATTATGCGCGGCGTTTATTGGGTTTGGGGCGTTGAGTGATGACTGATACAGGCAAGGCCGGCGACCTGCTGGCGCAGATACCCAAAGGCGAGGGCAAGGGCTTGCCACCGGTGCACCTGTGGCACCCGGAGTTCTGTGGCGATATCGACATGCGCATCGCCCGCGATGGCACCTGGTATTACATGGGGACGCCGATTGGCCGCAAGCCGATGGTCAAACTGTTTTCCACCATCATTCGCCGCGATGGCGATAAGTACGTGCTGGTGACGCCGGTAGAGATGGTCGGCATTCAGGTGGATGACGCGCCCTTTGTCGCGATCAGTCTGCAGGTAGAAGGTGAGGGCGAGGCGCAGGTGCTGCGCTTTGTCACCAATGTCGAGGATGAGGTGGTGGCAGGTGCCGAACACCCGCTGCGGGTCGATCTGGATGCTGTGACCGAAGAGCCGGCGCCCTATGTATTGGTACGCAGCAATCTTGAGGCGCTGATCCACCGTAATGTGTTTTATCAGCTGGTCGAGCTGGCGGTACCACGCGAGATCAATGGCAAGACCTGGCTGGGTGTGTGGAGCCGTGGTGAGTTCTTCCCTATCGGCCCGCAGCCGGACTGATCGTCTCCTCAAGTCGTGGTTGAATCTAGCGCAATAAAAAAGGCTCCCGAGGGAGCCTTTTTTGCGTCTTACATGTTGGGGTAGTTAGGCCCGCCAGTGCCTTCAGGGGCCACCCAGTTGATGTTCTGGGCCGGGTCCTTGATATCACAGGTTTTGCAGTGCACGCAGTTCTGCGCGTTGATCTGGAACTTTTGCTCGCCATCTTCCTTGGTGACGATTTCGTAAACGCCGGCTGGGCAGTAGCGCTGCGCCGGTTCGTCGTACATTGGCAGGTTCTTGCTCAGCGGAATGCTCGGGTCGGTGAGCTTCAGGTGGCAGGGTTGTTCCTCTTCATGGTTGGTGTTGGAGAGGAATACCGAGCTGAGCTTGTCGAAGCTGAGCTTGCCATCGGGTTTCGGGTAGCTGATCTTCTGCGCCTCTGCGGCCGGCTTCAAGCAGGCGTAATCCGGCTTGGTGTCGTGCAGGGTGAACGGGATCTTGCCACCGAAGATGTTCTGGTCGAGCCAGTTGAAGCCGCCGCCAACCAGCGGGCCGAACTTGTGCAGTGCTGGGCCGAAGTTACGGCTGCGGAACAGCTCGTCGTACAGCCAGCTGGCTTTGAATGCGTCGACATAGCCGGTCAGCTGGTCGCCGCCTTCCTTGCCTGCAAACAGCGCGTCAGCCACAGCGTCAGCAGCGAGCATGCCGGATTTCATGGCAGTGTGGCTGCCCTTTATCTTGGCGAAGTTCAGGGTGCCGAGGTCGCAGCCGATCAGCGCGCCGCCGTTGAAAACCATCTTCGGCAGCGAGTTGAGGCCGCCTTTACAGATGGCGCGAGCACCGTAAGCGACGCGCTTGCCGCCTTCCAGGTACTGCGCGATCACTGGGTGATGCTTGTAGCGCTGGAACTCATCGAACGGCGACAGGTGCGGGTTGCTGTACGACAGGTCGACGATCAGGCCGACTACCACTTGGTTGTTTTCCAGGTGATAGAGGAAGGAGCCGCCGGTGTTTTCGCTAGCAACGATATCCAATGGCCAGCCGGCGGTGTGCACCACCAGGCCTTGCTCGTGCTTGGCTGGGTCGATGTCCCAGATTTCCTTGATACCGATACCGTAATGCTGAGCATCGGCTTCGGAGTCGAGGTTGAATTTCTTGATCAGCTGCTTGCCGATATGGCCGCGGCAACCTTCGGCGAACAGCGTGTACTTGGCGCGCAGTTCCATGCCTGGGGTGTAGTAACCCTCTTTCGGGTGACCTTCGCGGTCAACACCCAGGTCGCCAGTGAGAATGCCATAGACCGCGCCTTCTTCGTTGATCAGCGCTTCCTGAGCGGCGAAGCCTGGGTAGATTTCTACGCCCAGATTCTCGGCCTGTTGCGCCAGCCAACGGCACAGGTTACCCAGGGAAATGATGTAGTTGCCATGGTTGTGCATGGTCTTGGGCACGAAAAAGTCCGGAACCTTGGTGGCCTTCTCGGCATTGCTGAGCACGTAGATGTCATCGCGCTTGACCGGAGTGTTCAGCGGGGCGCCGAGCTCTTTCCAATCAGGGAACAGTTCATTCAATGCGCGCGGCTCGAACACCGCACCGGAAAGAATGTGTGCGCCGACTTCGGAGCCTTTTTCGACCACGCAGACGCTGATTTCTTTGCCGGCTTCGGCGGCTTTCTGCTTCAGTCGGCAGGCGGCGGACAAACCAGCAGGGCCGGCGCCGACGATGACGACGTCGAATTCCATAAATTCGCGTTCCACAGGCAATCTCCTACTCAGGGCTCTCTAATTTTATTTGGCGATCGAGCTCGTTCCATGAGCGATGCTGGCGCATTATATCCAGACCCTTAGGATGGGCCAATACAAACGTTTGTTTGAATTTTCTGTAGGGCTGTTAGAATCTTACTACATCGCTGACGATTGGCCGGTTCGTTGTATTGACCAGTCTAGGTCGTGCGGTCAAGATACGGGCGGTTTTGTGTCTGCCGTTAATTGGTCGACTCCCGGTTCCGGCCGGTCTGTAGTTCCCGCCATGTTCGCTTCTGGCGACATTCTTATTCACCGGAGAGTAACGAGGAATCCATGAAGGTTCTTGTAGCTGTCAAACGAGTGGTCGACTACAACGTCAAAGTTCGCGTCAAAGCGGACAACAGCGGCGTTGATCTTGCCAACGTCAAGATGTCGATGAACCCTTTCTGCGAAATCGCCGTGGAAGAAGCTGTACGCCTGAAAGAGAAAGGCGTGGCGAGCGAGATCGTTGTCGTAACCATCGGTCCGGCCACTGCTCAAGAGCAGCTGCGCACCGCGCTGGCCCTTGGTGCTGACCGTGCCATTCTGGTTGAGTCTGCCGACGAGCTGAACTCGCTGGCTGTGGCCAAACTGCTCAAGGCAGTGGTCGACAAAGAGCAGCCTCAGCTGGTGATCATGGGCAAACAAGCCATCGACAGCGACAACAACCAGACTGGCCAGATGCTGGGCGCGCTGACTGGTTTCGGCCAGGGCACCTTCGCTTCCAAAGTGGAAGTAGCTGGCGACAAGGTCAACGTAACCCGTGAAATCGACGGCGGCCTGCAGACTGTTGCACTGAACCTGCCAGCTATCGTGACCACCGACCTGCGTCTGAACGAGCCGCGCTACGCGTCGCTGCCGAACATCATGAAAGCCAAGAAAAAGCCGCTGGAAACCGTTACCCCGGGCGACCTGGGTGTTTCTACCGCTTCCACCGTGAAAACCTTGAAAGTCGAAGCGCCTGCTACCCGCAGCGCCGGCATCAAGGTCAAGTCCGTGGCTGAACTGGTCGAGAAACTGAAGAACGAGGCGAAGGTAATCTAAATGACTATCCTGGTTATCGCTGAACACACCAACGCCGCCCTGGCTCCTGCCACGCTGAACACTGTTGCAGCTGCAGCGAAGATCGGTGGTGACATCCACGTTCTGGTTGCCGGTGCTGCTTGCGGCGCTGCTGCCGAAGCTGCTGGCAAGATTGCTGGCGTGGCCAAGGTACTGGTTGCTGACAACGCTGCTTTCGCGCATCAGCTGCCAGAAAACGTTGCGCCTCTGGTTGCCGAACTGGGCAAGGGCTACAGCCACATCCTGGCTGCTGCTACCAGCAATGGTAAGAACATCCTGCCGCGCGTTGCCGCTGCGCTGGACGTTGATCAGATCTCGGAAATCATCGCTGTTGAAAGCGCTGACACTTTCAAGCGTCCGATCTACGCCGGTAACGCCATCGCCACCGTGCAGTCTTCTGCTGCCGTGAAAGTGATCACCGTGCGTGCCACTGGTTTCGACCCGGTTGCTGCTGAAGGCGGCTCTGCTGCCGTTGAAGCCGTTGGCGGCGCAGCTGACGCTGGTAAATCTGCTTTCGTCGGTGAAGAACTGGCTAAGTCTGATCGTCCTGAACTGACCGCTGCCAAGATCGTCGTTTCCGGCGGCCGTGGCATGCAGAACGGTGACAACTTCAAGCACCTGTACGCGCTGGCTGACAAGCTGGGCGCCGCTGTTGGTGCCTCGCGCGCCGCAGTCGACGCAGGCTTCGTACCGAACGATATGCAGGTCGGTCAGACCGGTAAGATCGTTGCGCCGCAGCTGTACATCGCCGTCGGTATCTCCGGCGCGATCCAGCACCTGGCCGGTATGAAAGACTCCAAAGTGATCGTTGCGATCAACAAGGACGAAGAAGCGCCGATCTTCCAGGTGGCTGATTACGGCCTGGTCGCTGACCTGTTCGAAGCTGTACCTGAGCTGGAGAAACTGGTTTAAGCCGGTTTCCCAGTGCATAAAAAACCCGCTCATTGAGCGGGTTTTTTATGCCCGCTCTTTCGCGTTAGTTCTGCTGGGCCTGGAGAAAGGCTCCGTAGTGTTCGGCGGTTTGCTGGGGGCGTTCGATCATCGGCGCATGACCGGTATCCGTCATGATAACCACAGTCGGTTTGCGCAGTAGCGGTTGCATGACTTCTACGCTGGATACATGCAGGGCCCGATCTTCTGCGCCCCAGATGATCAGCGTTGGCGCTTGGATCTTCGGCAGTTCAGGCTCCAGCGGGATGTAGCGTTCGATCAAATGAGCAAATACCTGGTCGTGATGTGCGCTGTTGGCGATGGCCTGCTCGGCGAAATAGCTCTTGAGCGATGCCGGTAGGTAGGGCGGTTGCACGAAGATAAAATCCAGCAGGCGCTGAAAGTCCTCGGGGCTTTTCACTACCAGCGGATTGGGTTCGCCGCGCTGTAGCCGTTGCATCAGTTCGCTAGGTTGCGGCGAAGTGATGCCAGCGTTGTCGAGTAACGCCAGAGATAAAGTTCTATGCGGGTAGCGTGCGGCATAAAGAGCGCTGATATGTCCGCCCATGGAGTTGCCGATCAGGTGCAGCTGCTTAATTCCCAGTGCATCAATCACGCTGGCCAGGTGCTCGGTCTGTGTGCCTACATCATAGCTGCCAGCAGGTTTGTCGCTGGCGCCGAAACCCGGCAGATCGAGGGCTATAACCCGGTAATTCTGGTTGAGGTGGCGGGCGAAACGCAGCCAGTTGTCCTTGTTGGCAGCAAAGCCGTGCACCATCAGGATGGTTTGTGCGCTGCTTGGGCCGCCCTCGTAGTAATGAATGCTAAGATCGCCCACGCTGATCTGTTTGAGACTCAGCCCGGCACGCTGTCGCTCCACCAACTGTATGCTCGTCAACAAAGCGGCGGGTGACAGGTAGAGCAGGGCTGCAGCAGCGGCGAGCAGTAGCATCAAGGCTGCGATCAGTTTTTTCATGGCTAGTCTTTATCGCGAATTCGTATGGATGCGTATTAAGCTAGCATGATTCCAGATGTCTCCCGATGTGTGGCCGCAGACGCCCATCCAAGGTTAAGTCGAGAAGTTGCTAATGCTTGAGCGTGGTTTTTATAGGTCGTTTCTCTTGCTGTTCGCTGTACTGCTGATACCGGCGTTTGCCGTTGCCGCAGGCAAGTGCGAGCGCCTGGTGGCGACAGGTAACCCGGAGTACCCGCCATATCTCTGGCGCGACCCGCAGAATCCTCAGCAGCTGATCGGTGCTAACGCCGACCTGTTGCAGCACCTGGCCAAAGAGCTGGGCGTAGTGGTGGACATCATCTATACCGGGCCTTGGTCACGGGCGCAGGATGAAGTGCGCACCGGCCGTGTCGACCTGATTGCCGGGGCGTTTTTGACCTTGCCGCGCCTGGAAACCATGGATTACGTGCATCCAGCGTTTTTCTTCACCCCAAGTGTGGTGTGGGTGCATCGCGGTAACGAGTTCCCCTATGCCGGCTGGGATGATTTGCGTAATCGCACTGGCGATACCTTGGTCAACAACAGTTTTGGCCAGACCTTTGATGCCTACGCCAAGAGCAACCTGACTCTGGAGGGTGTTGCCAGCTTGACTCAGGCGTTCCAGAAGCTCTTGCTGGGGCGTACCGACTATGTGCTGTACGAGCGTTATCCGGGGCAGGCTTTAGCCGATAGCCTGGGCATGCAGGACGATCTGCTGGTGCTCGATCCACCGATCTCCAGCGAAGGTTTGTACTTGACGTTGTCGCATAACTCGGCCTGCAACGATGCGTGGCTGCGCGGCATGTTGGCGAAGAAAATGAATGAGGCAATTGCCAGTGGTTTGCCGGATGTTTTGCTGCAACGCAATCTGCAGCGTTGGAAAGATCAACAGCTCACACCCAGCGGTGACGCTGAACAGTAGGGAAATTCTGTGATTTATCGACGTATCTGTGCGGCCTTGCTGCCGCTCATGCTCAGTGCCTGCGCATCTGATCCTGCGCCTAATGAGCAACTGCGCTTGACCGAACAGGCGCTCAGTCAGGCTAAGGCGCTGGGTATTTCCGCCGAGCAGTCTGCTGCGCTGCGCCTGGCCGAGGAAAAACTTGCCCTGGCGCAAGCGGCCATGCAGGACGAAGACTACAAGCAGGCACGGGTATATGCCGAACAGGCCGAGTTGGATGCGCGGCTAGCCGAAGCTGAGCACCTGACCGAGAAAAGCCAGCAGCAACTGGCCGAGCTGAGTAACGCCATCAATCGCTTGCGCAAACAGCTGGGAGGCTTGCAATGAAGCCGATTCAGCTAAGCCTGCTGGCAATTTTCGCGGCTGTGGTGTTGACGGGCTGCGCCTCATCACACAGCACCAGTGAACAGGCACTGCAGGGCGCACACACGGCCTTCCAGCAGGTCAAGGAAGATGCCGACGTGCTACGCAGCGCGCCCAAAGACCTGATTCGCGCGGGCGAGTCGCTGGCCAAGGCCGATCGCCTGTCGAGCTACTGGGGCAGCGCTGCTGATGTCAGCCACTATGCCTATCTCAGTCAGCAATACAGTGCGATTGCCGGGCAGAAGAGCACGCTCAATCTGAATCAGGAGCGCGCGGTCAAACTGGAGCTGGAGCGCCAGCGCCTGCAGTTGGCCCTGCGTGAGGCCAAGCTGCTCAGTGTGCAGGACCAGAGCAGTTGGCTTGAAGAGCAGATGGTCAGCCTGGCCACCAGCCAGAGTGAACGCGGCCTGGTTATGACCCTGGGTGATGTGCTGTTCGATGCCGGCCACACTGACCTCAAAGCATCAGCCAACCGTACGGTACTGAAGCTGGTGCAGTTCCTTCAGCTCAACCCCCGGCGCGTCGTGCGCATCGAGGGCTATACCGACAGTCGCGGCGATGCTCAGGAAAACCTCGAACTGTCCCGTGCTCGCGCTCAGGCAGTGGCCGATGTACTGGTCGATCTGGGCATTGATGGCAAACGCATTGAAGTACAGGGCCATGGCGAAAGCTTCCCGGTCACCGAAAATGCCTCGGCCAAAGGCCGAGCGCAGAATCGTCGGGTAGAGATCGTGTTCTCTGATGAGCAAGGCAATTTAGGCTCGTCACGCTGAGCCTTCTGCCGTTAAAAGCCTCGGTTATCCGGGGCTTTTTATTGCCTGCATTCAGGCTTGCGCAGCCTGCGGGTAGTTGCCTGGTATCGCCGCACAATCCGAATAGCCATCGATTGAACCGTTACAGTCCTGGCAGGTTGGCACTGTATCGCCCACAATTCAGTGAGCTGTACCGGTGCAATTATAAAAGTCCGGTTTACTGTTACGGTTCAGTCAAGCAGGAACGCGGTCATGACCAATCTGTTGCTTTATCAGCGCATTGCCCAGCAGCTGGCGGAAGACATTCGCCGCGGCGTCTACCAGCCCGGTGAGCGGGTGCCTTCGGTGCGCAAGATGAGTGCGCAGCTCAGTGTCAGCCACGCTACGGTGTTGCAGGCCTACGCCAATCTGGAAGATCAGGGCCTGATTCGCGCCCGTCCGCAGTCTGGCTTTTACGTTCACCAGACCCCGGCTCTGACTGCGCCCACTCCCGATATCGCCCGCGTAGAACGACCCGGCTTGGTGACGCGCAGCAGCATCATCAATCAGGTGCTCACCGAGTCGCGCCGCGAGGGGGTGTTTCCCCTCGGTGCCGCAGTGCCGCATGTCGATTACCTGCCGGTGCGCGCGTTGCACCAGCAACTGGCCAAGGTCACCCGTTTTCACAGTGCACGGGCCTTTAGCTATATGTTCAGCCCCGGTTTTGAGCCGCTGCGCCGTCAGGTGGCGATTCGCATGCGTGATGCTGGTGTGGTGGTCGATCCGACTGAGGTGGTGATCACCCACGGCTGCGTTGATGCCCTGCAGATGAGCCTGCGCGTGCTGACCAAACCGGGCGATCTGATCGCCGCCGAGTCGCCGACTTATTACGGCCTGCTGCAGCTTGCCGACTTGCTTGGCCTGAAAGTTATCGAAATTCCCAGCGACCCGACCACCGGCATCAGCCTGGAAGCGCTGCAACTGGCGGCCAACCAATGGCCGATCAAGGCCCTGGTGCTGACTGCGCGGCTGAGCAATCCGCTGGGCGGCACCATTCCTGAAGAGCGTCAGCGTCAGTTGCTGCGTCTGGCCGGTGATTACGATATCCAGATCATCGAAGACGATATCTATGGCGAGCTGATGTTCGAGCAGGGCCCGACCAAGGCGCTCAAATCCCATGATCGCGAAGGGCGAGTGGTGTATTGCTCGAGCTTCTCCAAGACCCTCTCGCCGGGTGTGCGTATCGGTTGGATTGTCGCCGGCAAGTATCAGGATGAAATTCAGCGTCTGCAGACCTTCAGCACCCACTCGGCGTGCAGCGTGACGCAGATGGCGGTAGCGGCCTATCTGGAGAACGGCGGTTACGACCGTCATCTACGCTTTATCCGCCAGGAGTACCGCAAGAACCTCAGCGCGTTTCAGCTGGCGGTGCAGCAGTACTTCCCCGAAGGCACGCAGATGAGCCGGCCCAAGGGTGGTTTTATTCTCTGGGTCAGCCTGCCGGCGCGGGTCAACACCAAGGACCTGCACGTGCGCGCGCTGCAGCAAGGCATCAGCATCGCACCGGGGTTGATCTTCAGTAATACCGAGCAATTCAACCACTGCATCCGCCTGAACTGTGGCATTCCGTGGAACCGCGAAGCCGAGCGTGCGCTGATGACTCTAGGCATGCTGGCCGGGCAGCTGTGTCAGGAAGGTATGGCCATTTCCTGAGGTCCTGTCTGGTCGTATCAGCCTGCGCCGCAGTACTCTACTATGGCCAGTAGGACACATAAGGCAGGGAAACCGGTGCGGACGATTGTTGCGTTACTCTGCCTCTTGCTGGGCGTACAGAGCGCTCGTGGAGCCGACTTCACTGTTGGGGTAGAGGCGATCAACTTTTACCCGATCTACGACGGTACAGCGGCTCACTACCGCGGTTATGGTCGGGATGTGCTGGATCATTTCGCCAGCAAATACGGCTACAACTTCCACTATGTTCATTTGCCGGTGAAGCGCCTTTACCGCAACTTTATCAGTACCAACGAACTGGATTTCAAGTTCCCCGATAATCCGCTTTGGCAGCGCGATATGCGCAAGGACAAAGCAGTCACCTATAGCAATACTGTCTACCAGGCTATCGAAGGGCTCTTCGTGTTGCCGGCGAACCGCGATAAATCACTTGCTGAGCTTGCGGCGATTGCCACGGTGAGAGGGTTCGATGCCTGGCCTTACAAAGTCGACATCGCCAATGGCGTTATCGAGCTGCAGTTCGCTAACACTCAAGACAGCCTCGTGGCGCTTGCTCGGCAAGGCCGGGTGGGTGGCATCTTCTATGAAGCAAGTGCGCTCAACTGGTATCAGCACACGAACGATACACCGGCGGGTGATAGGCTGGTGTTGAACGAGCGCTTGCCGCACTACCGACCGCAGTTTTTTCTGTCCACGCGCAAGCAGCCGCAGATCATTGCCCAGTTCAACCAGTTTTTGCAGGATGAAGCGGATCTGTTGCAACGGCTAAAGGCCAAGTACGGACTGTCGGATGTACAAGCACCCTAATACCGAGAGCCACCTTTCCCGATATGCTTGCGCTGCGCTTTACAGCTGATGGGGCATTTTTACGAACGCTTAACCCGGCTGCCGACACCTCTACGTCTACCTGAGCGAATGGTTTATTCGCTCGCACAGGAGATGCGCCCATGTCTGCTTATCCCGTATTGCTTACCCGTCCTCTGCTTGCCGGTTTTGCCGCAGGCGTATTGATCAGCCTTGGTGCGTGCAGCGCCGCCAACCCCGAAGCGCCGGCCGCAGAGACGGGTAATTCGCAGCTTAGCGATCATGCTCATAAGCGTGAGCGTGCCGAGCTGCATGAGCAGTTGGCCGCTCCGGCTGAGCTGCAACGCAAAAGCCAGGTGGCGGGCAGGGCAGTGATGCCCAGCGTGGCCTATGCGCCGATGCCGATGTCTATGCAGGCCGATGCCTTGCCGCAGGGCTACCGTGACCAGAACCGCGAGCAGTATCAGAAACTGGCAGGCAACCCCGTGCATGCAGTCGCCGAGACGCCGGTGTCGACCTTTAGCATCGATGTGGATACCGGCAGCTACGCCAATGTGCGGCGTTTCCTTAATGGCGGGCAGTTGCCGCCGCAGGATGCGGTGCGCCTGGAGGAGCTGGTCAACTACTTCCCCTATGCCTATCCACTGCCCAAGGGCGATGTGCCGTTTGGCGTGCACACTGAGCTGGCCGCCACGCCGTGGAACCCCGAGAGCCGTCTGCTGCGTATCGCCATCAAGGCCTCTGATTTGCGGGTAGACGAGCTGCCGCCGGCCAATCTGGTGTTTCTGGTGGATGTCTCCGGCTCGATGGATCGCCGCGATGGCTTGCCCATGGTGCAAGGTACGTTGAAGCTGCTGGTCGAGCAGCTGCGTGCCCAGGACAAGGTATCGCTGGTGGTGTATGCCGGCTCCTCCAGCGTGGTGCTCGAACCCACTGCCGGCAGTGAGAAAGCCAAGATCCGCGCGGCTATCGACCAGCTTACGGCGGGCGGTTCAACGGCGGGCGAGTCGGGCATTCAACTGGCCTATCAGCAGGCGCAGCAGGGCTTTATCGACGGTGGTATCAACCGCATCCTGCTGGCCACCGATGGCGACTTCAACGTCGGTATCAGCGATTTCGAAACCCTCAAACAACTGGCCGCCGACAAGCGCAAGACCGGCGTTTCCCTGACCACCCTGGGCTTTGGCACCGATAACTACAACGAGCAGTTGATGGAGCAGTTGGCCGACGCTGGCGATGGTAACTACGCCTATATCGACAACCTGCGCGAGGCGCGCAAGGTGCTTGTTGATCAGCTCAGCTCAACCCTTGCAACGGTCGCCAGCGATGTGAAGATCCAGGTCGAGTTCAACCCGGCCGAGGTCAGCGAGTACCGCCTGCTGGGCTACGAGAACCGCGCGCTGAAGCGTGAGGACTTCAGTAACGATAAGGTCGATGCCGGTGAAATCGGCGCCGGCCATACTGTGACTGCGCTGTATGAAGTGGTGCCGGTGGGCGGCAAGGGCTGGCTGGAGCCGCTGCGCTATCAGGCCGCGCAGAAAACCAAAGGCAAGGCGGGCGAACTGGCCTGGCTGCGCATTCGCTATAAGGCGCCAGGGCAGAATGTCAGCAAGCTTCTGGAGCAACCGATTCAGGCCGCCGATGTGCCTGTCATCAGCCAGGCTAGCGAAGACCTGCGCTTTGCTGCTGCGGTGGCCGCCTTCGCCCAGCAGCTAAAAGGCGATACCTATACTGGGCGCTTCAGTCTGGCTGATAGCGCCGAGCTGGCGCGCACGGCCCGCGGCGATGACCGCTTCGGTCTGCGCGGCGAGTTTGTACAGCTGGTGGAACTGGCGCAGAGCCTGCAAACTGCGTCGAATTCTTCAACGACCGCACGAGTACAGCAGTGAATCGACCCCTCACGGATGACGACGCCGCCTTGTTGCGGCGTTACCGCCGCGGTGATGCGGCGGCTTTTGCCGAGTTGTATGAGCGTCACCGGCTTGGCCTGTTTCGCTTTTTATTGGGCTTGTGCGGCGACCATGCCTTGGCCGAAGAGGTGTTTCAGGACACCTGGATGAGCCTGATCCGCAGCCAGAGCGAACAGCGCGAGGCGGTGTTGTTCAAGACCTGGTTGTACCAGATTGCTCGCAACCGTTTGATCGACACCTGGCGCAAGTATGGTCGGCACCAGGCGGGGCATGCTGAATATGATGAACAGCAGCATGCCCCGCACGACCCGCAGCCGGGGCCTGAGCAGCAGCTCAGCCTGAGCCGTGACCAGCAGCGTTTAGAGGCCGCCTTAGCGGATTTACCGGCAGAGCAGCGCGAAGTGTTTCTGCTGCGCGCCCACGGTGATCTGGAACTGGCCGAGATTGCCGAGCTGACCCAGATACCCACAGAAACGGTGAAAAGCCGTTTGCGCTATGCCCTGCAGAAGTTACGTCGGCTGCTGGCTGACCCGGCCGCCGAGGAGTTGTCCGTATGAACCACGATCAACAGAGGCTCGATGAGCAGGAACAGCAGATGCTTGCGCATTTTCGCCAGCACAGCGGCGGCGAGCCGAGTGCGCAGCTGGATGCACAGATTCTCGCGGCGGCCAGCGCAGCAGCGCGTAGCGCGGCCACAACTGAAGCCAAGCCTGGTCTGAGCGCGCGCCTGCACAACTGGCTGTTCGGCGCAGGTGGTCGGCAACGCTGGTCGGTGGCGTTGGCCGGGGTTGCCTGCCTGGGGATTGGCGTAAGTCTGACCTGGCGCACCTTCGAGCAGGCGCCCGATGCCTTTGATGCCGTGCCGAACGGCGCACCCATGGCGCCGGCTGCAGCGCGGATGGCGCCACAATCTGCGCCGCTGCCCGCGCCGCTGGCAGAATCCGCTGTGCTGGCGGATGAGGTCGAACGCTCGCGGACGGCACAGCCTGCACCGGTGATCCAGGGCTACAGCGTCGATGCCGCTAAGGCTGAGAAGAAGCTTTCGGCTGGTGCGTCCAATCAGCTGTTGCGTGAAGAGGTGGCGGCCGATGCGTTGCACGACGCTGTGCCTGCCGTGTCAGCCCCTGAACAAGCGGCAGAAGCCGCAGGCAGTCAGGCCGAACAGCTGCTGCACAGCGAGTTGCAACGCTTGCTCAAGCTGCGCCGTGACGGCTGGACGGACGAGGCCGATGCCTTGTTGCTGCAATTGATGCGCGAGCACCCCGAGGTGGATATCGACGCGCAACTGCAACTTTTGCAGGCGCCCGACTGAGCCGTGCCACAGATCGCCCGGTGGCCAGTGCATGCGCTGCCGCCGGGAGCTTTGGCCGTGTGCGGTTACCTGCTGTACAGATTGCAGGGTTGCCAGCGGCCTGGGCAGGGGCGAGCATAGCGGCTTGTGACGCTGCCTTTGTATCTGCCATGACCATGATTCAACGTTGCGCACTGCTGCTGACCCTGTTGTCACTGGCAGCTTGCGAGCAACCCGAAAAGCCACCTGCGCCAACTAAAGCACCGGCTGTGCAAACGCAGGCTGATACGTCCACGGGCGCCAAAACGCCACCTGAACCTGTCAGCCCAGCACCCCAGGCAGAGCCGCCTGCTGCGCCCAAACCGGCGAAAAGCCCGCCGCCAGCCAAGCCGGTTGCCGCACCCGTCAAAGCCAAGCCCGTTGCGCCAGCGCCGGAGAAAAGAGCTCCGCTGGAGTTGAGCCTGCACCCTGATGTGTTCGATCCACTGCAACCGCTGGAGCCGCTCAACGACCTGTCGACGCCGTTGTTACCACCGCTGTTTGTCGAAAAAACTGAGCCGGAAAGCCCCTTTCAGCTCAATGGCAAGCTGATCACCAACGAGCGTGGTGACGACTATTGGCAATCGGTTGAGGGCGCGCAGTTGCAGTTCGAGTTCAAGCAGTAGCCGGCGACGGCCAACCATCGCCGGATACGGCTGATCAGAAGCGGTAGGCCTGTTGACTGATGGCGTTGAACAGGTGGTGATCCATCCGCGTAAAGCATGATTCGCCCGGTAGACGCACCCAAAGCGGCTCCTGCACCCGCGTCGGATCGTAGGCGGCCTGCTTGAGGTCAGCCTTCTTGTATTTGAAGGTGCCGGTGGTTTCCACCTCGCCGAGCAGGCGGATAAACAGCGGCGCGGCGTACACCGGCAGTTCGGCATCCAGGTGTGCGGCGAGGGCGGCGTTATCCAGTTGCTGGCCTTCACTCAGGCGCAGCGCCGCCATGCCACAACGGCCATTGGTGCCGGGGATTTCCACGCCATAGACCACCGCATCTTCCACGCCTGGGAAGGCACCGAGGACGTTCTCCACTTCAGTGGTGGAGACGTTTTCGCCTTTCCAGCGGAAGGTATCGCCGAGGCGGTCGACAAATTGCGCATGCTTGCAGCCGATGTCGCGCATCAGGTCGCCGGTGTTGAACCAGGCATCGCCCTTCTTGAACACGTTGCGCAGGATCGCCGCCTCGCTCTTGGCCGGGTCGGTGTAACCGTCGAACGGCCACTTGGCGCTGATCTCGCTGATCAGCAGGCCCGCTTCGCCTTTCTTGGCTTTTTCCAGAAAGCCTTTTTTGCCACGTACCGCCTGGTCGTTCTCCAGGTCGTAACGCACGATGGCATAGGTGGCGGGGGAGAAGCCCACGGTATTGTCGAAGTTGAACACGTTGGTAAAACCGATATTGCCTTCGCTGGAGGCATAGAACTCGGTGATCTGCTCGACGCCGAAGCGCGCCTTGAACTCGGCCCAGATTGAGGGGCGCAGGCCGTTGCCAATCATGCAGCGCAGGCTGTTGTTCTTCTCGGCGGCCGTCTCGGGCTGGTTAAGCAGGTAGCGGCACAGCTCGCCGATATAGCCGAAGCAGGTGGCCTGATAACGCTGCACATCCGCCCAGAAGGCGCTGGCGGAAAACTTGCGGCGTAGGGCGATGGCCGCCCCGCCAGCCAGGGCGGCGCTCCAGCATACGGTGACGGCGTTGTTGTGGTAGCAGGGCAGGGTCAGGTAAAGCACGTCCTGGTTATTCAAGGTCAGCCCTGAATGACCGAAACCACCGTAAGCCTTGATCCACTTGCCGTGGCTCATGATCGAGGCTTTGGGCAGCCCGGTGGTGCCAGAGGTGTAGATCAGAAAGCAGGGGTCTTTCATCTGCACCTTGGCGCTATCAGGCGGATTATCACTGGCCTGGCTGCGTGCCAGCTGCATCAGGTTGGTCCAGCCAGCCGGTGCCTGGCCGGCATCGCTGAGGCAATCCTGGTCGGCTACCCAGTAACGCGGTGTCTGTGGGTTGTCGAGTTGCTCGGCGATCTCATTGAAGGCAGTGAGCAGTTCTTCGCCGATCAGCATAAAGCCCGGTTTCACCAGATTCAGGCTGTGCGCCAGCACCTTGCCGCGCTGGGTGGTGTTGACCAGGGCACCGACCGCACCGAGCTTGCTCAACGCCGCGAGAATCGCCAGCAGCTCCAGGCGGTTTTCCAGCATTACCGCCACCACGCTGCCATGGCGCACGCCTTCGGCCTTGAAGGCCCAGGCCAGGCGGTTGGCCCAGGCGTTGAACTGGGCATAACTGAGACTGCGCGACTCATCCATCAGCGCCGGACGCTGCGGGTGTTGTTGCGCTGCCCGTTCCAGCGCCCAGGCCAGCGACAGGTTCTTTTCGCGGTTGCGGATACCGGCGTAATACAGCCCGCGCAACATACGCGGCACTCGCGGCAGGTGCTGCGGTAGGCGGGTTAGGAAACGCAGCGGGGAAATCAGATCGGTCTGGCTCATGGCTCTCGCGCTTATGGTTGTTCTGCGGGGGCGAAGTGCCACTCTAGCCGTCGTCCGATAGCGCTGCCATGGCTGTCGCGCATGCCGGACAAGGCAGCTCGGCAAATAACTGTACAGGCCGTTGCCGAGCCATTCGGGGTGTGGCATTACAGGGAATGCTTAATGCTGAGGGCCGGCGATGAACCTGAATCAAGTCACTGTTGCGGTCAGCGATGTGCCGCGCGCGATCCGCTTTTACCAGCAACTGGGGTTGCAACTGATTGTCGAGAGCCTGCCGGACTATGCGCGGTTCTGTTGTCCGGATGGCCAGGCCAGCTTTTCCCTGAGCCGGTTCGAAAAGGTGCCGGCCAGCCAGACGCTGATTTACTTCGAATGCGTGGAGCTGGATCAGACCGTTGCCCGCCTGCAGGCCCTTGGCATCGTGTTCAGCATGCTGCCGACCGACCAGCCCTGGCTGTGGCGTGAGGCCTATCTACAAGACCCGGATGGCAATCCGCTATGCCTGTACCACGCCGGCGAAAATCGCTTGAACCCGCCTTGGCGGCTGAGCTGAAACGTCTGGCCGGTGTTTTTTGCAGACCGCAAGCCACTGAAGCTGGCCTGAGGCTAGACTCCCATCTGCGTTCAGTTCAACAGGTTTTACCCTAAGGTTTGTGCATGAGAACAACCCGCCGTGTTTCAGCTACAACGCCTGTGTTTATACTCTTTGCGCTGATCCTGCTGGCCCCGTTGGCGAGTGCCGAAAGTCTACGCGTTGGCTACTTCGACCTGCCGCCGCATACGCCGTTGCCAGGGCAGGCCGATACTGAAGGGACGGCGATTGCCTACTTCGCAAAAGTTGCCGAGCGTATGCAGCTGGATGCGGTGAGTTACCAACGCTACCCGCTGTCCAGGCTGTTGCAGATGCTGCAACGTGATCAGCTGGATATGGCACTGATCCTGGCCAAGACTCCGGAACGTGAAGCGACACTGGTCTACCCGGCACAGCCCTTTGTGGTGGTGCAACCGTTGCTGCTGGTGGCCCGTGAGCATCCTCTGCAGCGGGTTGATTCGGTCGAACAACTGCTGCCCTTGCGTTTAGGCGCTTGGCAGGACGGATACCGCTCGCCGATGCTGCGTGACCCACGCTTGCAACTGCAAACCCTGAGCAGCAGCAACGTATTGAACCAGAGCCTGGAAATGCTCCAGGCCGGGCGCCTGGAGGCGTTCTACTACCCCGACGACTTGGCCGTGCGCTATCAGGTGCAACACCTGAGCATGCAAGACAGCATTCGCCTGCTGCCGTTGCCCAAGGAGCGCATGCAGCTCTACTCAGCATTCTCCCGCGCCGCAGCCGTGCGCTACCTGCAACGCTATGAGCGAGCGCAGGCCGAGGTGGCAGCGCAGCAGGGGTATGCGGCGTTCTTTCGTCAGCAGCTATTGCCTTAGCCTGGGCTGTACTGGTCTTTCCTTGGATTGACCCGGTGATTACTGGGTGATCATTTGCCACAGCTGTGGCCAATTCTGTACCCAACAGCAGTTATGGCCGTAACCCGGCAGCACTTTGACCTCGGCGCGATGGTTGGATGGGTAATCGGCAACGAAGGCGTTGACCAACGTAGGCGGTATCACCCGATCCTGTTTACCCACCAGATGGACTTGCTCAACGCTCGCCAAACTCGCGCGAAGCGTGGCCGGGTTAAGCGAGTTATGCAGTGGCGTAACTCGGTGGTGGTCAGTCCAGGCCGCATGGTCAAGATTTCCTGCGACCGTTATCACCCGCGCCACATCCTCACGCCGCGCGGCAAGCAGCAGTGCCAGGGCTCCGCCGCCGGAATAACCGACCAGCACCAGACGCTGTGCGGCGGCCCGTGCTTTCAATTTGTCTGCAGCCAGGTCAAGGCTGTGTACTACCTCTTCGGCGAAGCGAGCGTCAGTCCAATAACGTTTCTGGCAGGGCGATCGTTCTGCCTCCAGATACTGACAGGGTCTCCCCAGGTAGGCGGCATTGCCGCTAGGTTGTGTCAGAGCCAGGCGTAATGCGATGGGGTCGAGTGGCGTTGGGTCGCTTGAGGGGCGGCGAGAGTTGAGCCAGGCAAAACCGTCACCTTCCAGATAGATCGTCAATTCTTCGTGTTGGGTTGGTGTTACATAGGCCTGTAGCCGAAAGATCCCCGCTTGCAGTTGCAGCGACTGCCAATGCTGCTCTTGTGCCAGTGCTGAGGCTTGCTGGCGACGCGCTTCAGGGCTGGGCACAGAGGCGCATGCTGCGAGCAGTGCTGTGCCGAGCAACAGCAGGAGGTGAATTCGGCGCATATAGGGATGAAATCCTCATCTAACGTGCATCGCGCGCAAAGTCAGATAGGCCGCGCAATAGCCGACTTTCAAACGGTGGTATGGATTGTCGGACCATTTCTGTTATCGATATTTCGAGGTAATTGAGTATGCCTGGCTTATAAGCGCAAAGGCCACGACATGGGTCGTGGCCTTTTGCATTCACACGGAGCCCTTTAGAACGCCCAGCGCGCCTTGAGCGAGGCGCCCTGATTGGTGAAGTCGCTGCGCGCTTCGGCATCGTAGCGCAGGCTGACTTCAGTGCCGCCAGCCAGGGTGTGGGTTAGACCCAGGCCGGCGCGGGCCAGCCAGGGTTCCATATCCATACCCGGGGTTCTGAAAGCCGCGCCCGGCGCACCGGCGTAGGTGGAGGTGATAGCACTGTCTTCGTCGATCACGTCGTAGCCGGCACCAAGATTGGCGCTCATTACGGTGGTTTCACTCAGGCTGTAGTTGAGTTTACCGTCGATGCTAAACAGCAGCTCCTCACTGTCGTTGCTGTCGACATCCAGATTGAGAGCTCCAGCGCCTTTCTCATGGTAGGAGTCGGTGCTGATCCAGGTGTAGTCGGCGCGCGCGGAGGGTACGAAGGTCAGCTGTTCGGAAAGGCGCATGTTGTGACCAAGGCCGAGTCCAGCATGTATGTTGTAGCCGTCGTAATCGGCCTTGGCGGTGGCGTCGGCGAAGGGCATATGACGCTTGCCGTCAGTGCGATTTTGGCCAGCATCGAGCTGGAAGTTCAGTTCGGTGTCAGCGCTTAGGGCATAGCTGCCGTAGCCAATCAGCTGGAAGGTATCGATCTGCGCATCCTGAGGAGCAATGCGCGAGTTGTTGTTGAGATCCGTCTGCGCGTAGGCGAAGGCCAGGCCGAGGCGGGTGCTGTCGTTGACGGCGGTATCGGCACCAATGGCCAGGCCTTGGGTGTCGGCGTCGTAGCCGGAGATACCGCTGCGCTCATCCTGTTCGGCCCAGGAGCCGAAGGTTTTGATCCACAGGTTGTCTTCGCTCAACGGCGCATCGCCGGAGGATAGGCCGCTGTTTTCGCCTTGACGCGCCTGAATCACACGGTTGATGCCGGCCAGGGTGCTGCTGGTGGCATTGCTGGCATTGCCGGCGGCGGTGGGCAGGGTGGAGGTGACGGCGTCGGAGACCTCCTGTTCGTTGGTCAGACCGACGAAATTGGATGCCAACTCACCATTTGGATCTGCGCCCAGCACATTGTCGAGTACTTGGGCTGCGCCTTGTGCTGGGTTGTTGCCAGTGCTGATGACGCTGTCCAGCACGCTGGCAGCTTTGGTTAGGGTCAGGTCGACGGTGTTGCCGTCCTTTACAGCGCCGAAGTTGAACAGCTGCGAATTGTCGCTGACGCTGAAGGTGCCGTCACTGTTGAGGGTCGTGGCACTAAGCACGTTCTGCAGGCTCGTTGCGCTGAAACTGTAGCCGGGGTTGCTGACATCAACGGCGATCTTGGCGTTGCTCGCCAGAGTGGCACTGCCATCGACCACCAGCTTGCCGTAGGAGCTGTCGCTGGCTACGCCGATCTGTAACGTCCCGCTAGCAGCTTGGGTGTAGTCGCCGTAGATGGTACCGGTCACTCCAGCAGCCAGACTAAGGGTGCCTGCGTTACTAAAACCATTGAATGTCGAAAGACCTTCACTCAAAGAAAGACTGCTGCTGGTGCCTGCGCCCATCTTGAGTGTGGCACCACTCTCGATGACGAAACGATCCACGCTAACGGCATTTTCAGTGCTGAAAACTGCACCTGATTTGAGCGTGAGGATGCTGCTTTCAGCCATAACATCGCCCACAAGACGTGCGCTATCACCTGTTATGTTGAGAGCTGAGATACCACTAGGGCTTTGATCTCTAATGGCATATTCCGTGCCGGATATGGTGCCGCTGTTATTGAGTGCGCCGATCGCCCCGCCCACAAGTTCAATGCCGACCAGACTGCCATTAATGGTGCCGCTATTGCTGATCGAACTGATGACTGCATCTGGATCAAGGCCAATACCGACACCATTGATACCTGTGCCGTTAATGGAACCACTGTTTTCGAGTTCACCAAGAGTTGTATCACCTGTCGCAAAGATACCTATTCCGCCTGTGATGGTGCCCGCGTTGCTGATGCTATCGACGGCTAACGTGTATTGGAAAGCATCCAGGGTGATGCCCGCGACGCTGCCCTGAATGAGAGCTCCAGCCAGGTTGTTTACGCTTTCGCCGCTTTCAGTGCCTTCACCGGCGCGCAGCAGAATGGCGGAGCCATCCTGATAATCGCTGCCGCCTGTATTGATGATGCTGCCTGCGTTGTTGATCGTGCCAAAGCTGTCATCGCTGTACACGGCTTCTTCGCCGTCCACGCTAACGCTACCGCTATTGGTGACGCTCAGGCTGCCGTTGGTGGGTAAGCTGCACCGCGCAGTTTCGGCAGTGCTGATGGTTGTACTGGCCCCAGGGCAGGAAAACACAACAGCTTGCGCGCCAGTGGCCAGCAAGCTGAGGCCAACACCTGCGAGGATTTGCCCGCCGCCACTGCGTTTGCCACGAGCGCTGGCGTGTTCATCGACCACCACAAAGGCATTGCGGACGTGGCTCCATACGATACGGAAGGCTTGATTCATGGTTTCCCCTGAGGTGCCAGGCAAGAGCCAGGCGAGCAATACGACACGTTTTATGTGTGCGATATAGCAGGGACGGCCATGTCGTTGCTCCCTGCATACGGCGTGTGATGGCATTGTGCCTGATTTAATTCGTACGTGGGTACTAGCTCTGGCTGGCTCTCTACTCCATGTCGTTTGGATTGCGATACATGGCAGAGGAAGGGCGGCTAGTCGATAAATAGGTCGGTCATCAGTTTGCCGGCCGGATCAAAACGGTACTGCTCGAAGTCGCTCTGGCCCTGCTCACGGAGGATTTCCTCGTCGATCAGCAGGCGCCCGCTGATTGTGCGCTCGCTGCTACTGAGGATGACGTGGGCGGCATCGGCCATGATCGCCGGCAGGCGTGCGGCCTTCATTACCGCCGGGCCGCCGGCCTCGAACTCGATGGCGGCGGTGGCGATCACCGTCTTCGGCCACAGCGAGTTGACGCTGATGCCGTACTTTTTGAACTCCTCATGCATGCCTAAAGTCAGCATGCTCATGCCGTATTTGGTGGTGGTGTAAGGGCCGTAATTGGCGAACCACTTGGGATCGAGGTTAAGCGGCGGCGACAGGCTGAGAATATGACCCTTGCTCAGCTTCAAGTACGGCAGGGCCGCCTGGCTGCAGACCATCACTGCGCGGGTGTTGATCTGGAACATCAGGTCGAAGCGCTTGGGTTCGAGCTTCTCCACACCGACCAGCTTGATCGCGCCGGCGTTATTGATCAGCGCGTCGATGCCGCCAAAGTGTTCGGCCGCCTGGTCCATGGCGGCTTTTACCGCGTTTTCGTCACGCACATCGACTTGCAGGGCCAGTGCCTTACCACCGACTTCCTCGACCTCGGCTGCCACCGAGTGGATGGTGCCGGGCAACTTGGCATGAGGCTCGGCGCTTTTCGCCGCAATCACGATATTGGCCCCCTCACGCGCGGCGCGCAGGGCGATTTCACGGCCGATGCCACGGCTGGCGCCGGTGATAAATAGGGTTTTGCCTTGCAGTGACATATGCGTGCTCCGTGTCTTGTTGTTATGGGGCGAGGGCATCAGGCTCGCTGGCTTCGATTTCCACCAGCAGCTGGCGGTTCTTCACCTGATCGCCACGGCTGACGCCAATCCGCCGTACCACACCGTCGATGCTGGCTTTGAGCGGGTGTTCCATCTTCATCGCTTCCAGCACCACCAGCAGTTGGCCTTTGCTGACGCTGGCGCCTTCCTCGACCAATACCTCGACAATCGCGCCGTCCATCGGCGCCTTGACGCTGCCCGAACCGGCGCCGGCAGCGCTGCTGACCGGCAGGTGGGTGGTATCGGTGAGCTGCAAATTGCCGTTATGGCCATACAGCCAGAGGTGTTCTCCAGTCAGGTGATAGGCCAGGCGCTGGCGTATGCCGTCCAGCTCCAGGGTGGCCCAGCGGCCGTCGCTGGCCAGCAGTGTGAGGCTGACCTGCTGTTCGCCAATCGTGGCCAGCAGGCAGGGCTGTGGGCCGTCGCCCAGCACTTCCAGCTTCACGGCAAATGCCTGTTCGCCCTGCTTAAGCAGAAAGCGCCAGGGTGCGCTGCCGGCATTGCGCCAGCCGGAGAGGCCCGGTTGGTGCGCGCGGGCATTGGCCGATTGCTGGAACAGTAGGGTGGCTGCCGCGGCCAATTCGCTGGCTTTGGGCGGTTGCGGGCTTAGGCTTGGGTCGCTGGCGAAATGCTCGGCGATAAACGCGGTGGTGGCATTGCCAGCGGCAAATTCGGGATGGCTGAGCAGGTTGGCGAGAAAGCGCTGGTTACCGTTGACGCCCAGCAGCACGCAATCCTCCACCGCACGCACCAGCTTGCGCCGCGCTTCTTCGCGGGTCGCGCCATAGGCGATGACCTTGGCCAGCATCGGGTCGTAGAACGGGCTGATGGCCTGACCTTCGACCAGACCATGGTCGATGCGGATGCCGTCACGCAGCGTCGGTTCCCAGCGCAACGCGGTGCCGGTTTGCGGCAGGAAGTTATGTGCCGCGTCTTCAGCGTACAGGCGCACTTCCATGGCGTGCCCGGTGAGGCGGATCTCGTCTTGCTTAAGCGGTAGCGGCTGGCCTTCGGCCACGCGAATCTGCCAGGCGACCAGGTCCTGGCCTGTAATCAGTTCGGTGACCGGGTGTTCGACCTGCAGGCGGGTGTTCATTTCCAGAAAGAAGAATTCGCCGCTCTGATCGAGGAGAAACTCGACGGTGCCGGCGCCGACGTAGTTCACTGATGCCGCAGCCTTCACTGCAGCCTCACCCATCGCCTGGCGCAGCTCGGGCGTCATCACCGGGCAGGGCGCTTCCTCGACCACTTTCTGGTGGCGACGCTGCACCGAGCAGTCGCGCTCGCCGAGATAAACGATGCTGCCGTGCTGATCGCCGAACACCTGAATTTCCACATGGCGCGGTTGGATCACTGCACGTTCGAGAATCAGCTCGCCGCTGCCGAAGGCATTCTGCGCCTCCGAGCGGGCGGTGCGAATCTGCGCCAGCAGCTCGCTGGATTCGTGTACCAGACGCATGCCACGGCCACCGCCACCGGCGCTGGCCTTGATCATCAGCGGGTAGCCGATGCGCTCGGCTTCACGGCTCAGGGTGTCGTCATCCTGGGCGGCGCCTTCATAGCCGGGGATGCACGGCACGCCGGCTTCGAGCATGGCAATCTTCGACAGGCGCTTGCTGCCCATCAGGTGGATGGCTTCCACGGTCGGGCCGATAAACACGATGCCGGCGGCCTCACAGGCGCGGGCGAAGTCGGCGTTCTCGGAGAGAAAGCCGTAGCCAGGGTGGATCGCATCGGCCCCGGTTTTTTTCGCTGCCTGGATGATGTTGTCGATGACGAGATAGGACTGGTTGACCTGGGCTGGGCCGATGCACACAGCTTCATCGGCTTCCTGCACATGGCGTGCGCCGGCGTCGGCTTCTGAGTAGACGGCCACGGTGCGGTAGCCGAGGTCCTGGGCGGTGCGCATCACCCGGCAGGCGATTTCCCCACGGTTGGCGATCAGGATTTTGTTAAAGGCGGGCATCTGTGTGCTCCTGCTGGGGTCGTAAACCTGGTGATCAGGTCA
>Ga0247831_1000315_pt1 | contig 106670 bp, 88 predicted proteins | sample LaCruzMarch2015__9_FD_192406 | JGI IMG/M metagenome (GOLD analysis project Ga0247831, IMG submission 192406) | Freshwater microbial communities from meromictic Lake La Cruz, Castile-La Mancha, Spain - LaCruzMarch2015_1m | ecosystem: Environmental > Aquatic > Freshwater > Lake | place: Spain...
CCCGCCGCCACTCGACGCTGGGCTATCTCAGCCCGATGAACTTCGAAAGGCAGGCGGTTGTAGCTTGACCGGGTGTCCGCGAAACCGGGTGCAGGCCACTTCTCGCTGTGCGACGTGATCAGGGCGGCGGCGGATTCGATGGCGGCGTAATAGGTCGAGAGTTTCGAAAGGGTCCGGCGGCGCACGTCGCCCGAGAAGAAGGTGTCCTCCAGCGCGTACAGGGCCTGGGCGACGTTGTTCTTGCGATGGAACTCGTCGTCGCCGAACACCTTGGCGAAGATGTTCTCGGTCAGGATGTGCTGGATCAGCATTTCCCGAACGTCTTCGGCGGTGACCGACGGATTGATGGTCTCCTTCGCCTGTTTCAGGAAGGCGGCGGCGGCGCTCTGAAACGCCGGGACGTTGGCCTGTGCCGCGTCGATCTGTTCGCGCAGGATGTCGAGGACGGGGGGCAGGTCGACCTTGAACTGGGCCACGGCCTTTTTGAAGTTGGTCGTCTCTTCGCGCTCATAGCCGAAGAAGATGTCGAGCAGCTTGCCCAGTTCCGGCCCGTCGGTGACAGCGCAGTCCATGACGAACTTGCCGTGCTGCCACAGGACCGCACGGTGGGTGTCCTCGAAGATGATGTTGGTCTTCGGATAGCCGCGCCGGAACTTCTTTTCGATCTCGACGTCGAGGTCGTCGTCCTCGTCCTTGGCCTCCCAATAGCCGATCGGGAACCGCTCCAGCATGATGGCGCCGTCAACGCGATTGTTGACTTTGGCCGTCGTGGTGAAGGCGTGCTGGGGAATGAACGTGAAGCCCAGCGGCCGGGCCCAGGCCTTCAGCAGGTCCTTGAACGCCTCTGACGTCACGCCCTCGGTCGTCCCGCCGATGCGGCGAAGCGTGGCGAGCTCCTTCAGATAGGCGTTGATCAGTTGCTGGCTCATGCGGTCCCCATGGCAACTCATCGCCCGTTTCTACCTGAGGTGACAAGCTGCCCTTTCGTTCCGGAGACGGGCCCGCCCGCTAACCCTCCATCATCCCGCGGACCTGGGCCTGTCCGCTCGCCCCCGAGCGATCCTCCGCCTTGCGCACCTGCGATGATCGCCTATGTCACGGACGACGCCGGGCGGCGGTGCTGGCGTCGATTTCGCACGGTTCAGACGATTCAGACTCTCTTTTCACGCGCCGAACGGAGCCTCTCCCCATGTCCGACGCGACCGCCCGCGCCACATCCGGCCGCGGCAGGATCTACGACAGCATTCTCGACACCATCGGCGACACGCCGCTGGTCGGTCTGCCGCGCCTGTCGGCCGAGTATCAGCCCGGGGCGACCGTGCTGGCCAAGCTGGAATTCTTCAACCCGATTGCCTCGGTCAAGGACCGGATCGGGGTGGCCATGATCGAGGCGCTGGAGGCGGACGGTCGGATCAGGCCGGGGGGCATCCTGATCGAGCCGACCAGCGGCAACACCGGCATCGCCCTGGCCTTCGTCGCGGCGGCCAAGGGCTATCGCCTGATCCTGGTCATGCCCGAGAGCATGTCGATCGAACGGCGCAAGATGCTGGCCCTGCTGGGGGCCGAACTGGTGCTGACCCCGGCCGAGAAGGGGATGAAGGGGGCCATCGCCATGGCGACTGACCTGCTGGAACGCACGCCGGGCGCCGTCAGCCCCTCGCAGTTCGAAAACCCCGCCAACCCCGCCATCCACCGCGCCACCACCGCCGAGGAAATCTGGAACGATACGGGCGGCGCGGTCGACATCGTCGTCTCGGGCGTCGGCACCGGCGGCACGATCACCGGCGTGGGTCAGGTGCTGAAGGCGAGGAAGCCGGGGCTCAGGATGATCGCGGTCGAGCCGACGGCCTCGCCGGTCCTGTCCGGCGGCGAGCCGGGCCCGCACAAGATCCAGGGGATCGGGGCCGGTTTCATCCCCGCCGTGCTCGACCGCTCGGTCGTCGACGGCGTCGAACAGGTCTCCAACGAGGACGCCTTCGAGATGGCCCGAAAGGTCGCGAAGGTCGAGGGCATCCCGGTCGGCATCAGCTCGGGCGCCGCCCTGGTCGCCGGCTTCCGTCAGGCGGCGCTGGACGAGAACGCCGGCAAAACCATTGTGGTCATCATCCCGAGCTTCGCGGAGCGGTACCTGTCGACGGCGCTGTTCGAGGGGCTGTAGGGTTCAACCCCACACACCGCCGGCCAGACCGACGGCCATGACCGGAAAGGTGGCGAGGAAGGTGGCCACCAAGGTCGCGAGGGTGATTATAGCGGCCTTGCAGAACCCGCCGACGGTGGTCTGATACCATCGGCCTCGCCCGATCCTGAGGAAGGCGACGAAGGATACCACGACCATCAAAAGGCTCATCCAGACGGCGGTCTCGGGCAAGTAGGACAGGAAACCAAGGGGCACGATGGGCAGGGTCCAGACGTTCAGATAGTGGAAGGTCGCCCGGAACGATCGTCTCCAGCCGAGGTCCGCCGCATCCCACCACCGCAGCAGCGGGGCCGTGAGGAGGGCGTAGAAGACCGAGTTGAGCGGCACGAGGACGAGGGACATCCAGCCGTCGGCGTCGCCCATGAAGGCGTCGCGGCTCTTGCCGGACTGGGCGATGAACGGGTCCAGCGCCGCTGGCGGCAGGCCCGCCAGCAGCAGGATCGTCCCGCCCATGAAGAACAGCTGCAGCATCAGGATGCCGCACAGGCTGAGATAGAACCGCAAGGGGCGTGCATAGACCCCGCCGCCGCTGGGCCCCAGCGTCATATAGGCGTCCAGCATCGCCGCCGGTTTGGCGAAGGCGTCCTTGACGGTGCGGAGCTCCCGTTCACCGAACCCGGTGGCGTCTTCCCCGAGGTGCCGCAGCGAGGCCTCGTCGTCCCGTGCAGGAGGCGTCGGCGAGTCCGGGGCCTGGGTCATGGGACTCTCATGCTGAGCAAACCGATGTCACGGCGAAGCCTGACTTTGGTGGTCGCCACTGGCCGCGGTCAAGAGCCTGAGGCTTGCTGTTCCCGCGGATTGGGCGCGAGATGCCGACGCAAACGCCCGTCAACAAGGACAGACATCCGTGACCCTCCGCACAATCATGGCCGTCGCCGTCGCGCTTCTGGCCGTCGCCCCAATGGTCCCTGCGGCTGCCCAGGTGGCCGAGCTGCCCGCCCCGGGCGTCGGCCAGGCCGCCTATGCGCCGTTCGAGCACCTGATCGGCCGGTCCTGGCGCGGGACAGGCACGGGCCCCGAGGCGGTCGAGGACATACAACGCTGGGACTGGGCTGTCGGCGGCCACGCCGTGCGGGTGGTCCATTCCGTCGGCGGCGGGGCCTATGCGGGCGAGACCCTGATCTTTCGCGACCGGGACAGCGGGGCCTACATCTACCATTATTTCACCTCGGGCGGTTTCCACACGACGGGCGTCATGCGGCCGACCGGACCGGGGGCCTTCGAGGCCGAGGAGACCGTCCACGGCCTTCCAGGGTTTCCGCCCCTGCGTTCGACCATCACCATGGGGGCAGACGGCATCAACCGGGTCCGCGGGTCCCAACTCGAGAACGGCAACTGGGTCGAAAAGGGCGGCTTTGACTATCGCGAGGACCCGGCGGCCGTGCCGGTGATGCCGACGCTTGCGGAAAGATCGGCACCCTGACCGTCACCGCCGGTTAACCCGCCCGGTCCTATCTTCAGGGCCGACATGTCCGAACCGGCACCCGTTCCGCCCTCCGAGGCTGCGAAAGCCACCCTTCGCGCGCGCCATGCGCTGCTGAAGCGGCTGGCCGATGTCGTCTCCCTGCCGGCCAGTCGTGTGAACGCGTTCGAGCGCGCCGTGACCGGCGACCTGCTGGTCGAGATGCTGCGCCTGGCCTCGCCCGCCGAGAGGAAACGCGTGGCCGCCCGGCTGACGCCTCTGGCCGACCTGCCCAACAGCCTCGTGCGCCTGCTGTTGCGGGACGAACCCGATATCGCCGGCCCCCTGATCGAGAGTTGCACGGCGCTGAACGACGCGGACCTCTGCGCCTGTGCCGCCGACACCGGGCCGGACCACCGCTTTCTGATGGCCAGTCGTCGCGGCCTGTCGGAGGTGGTCACAGAGAGCCTCATCGCCTTCGACGAGCCCGCGGTGATCCAGGCCCTGTTGCGAAACACCACCGCCCGTCTGTCCCAGTCCGGCATCGACGCCATTGTGAGCCTCAGCCGGACGTCGCCGCAGTTGTGTGAACACCTGTTGCGACGACCGGAGCTCAGGCCGTCGGGCGCCTATGTGATGTTCTGGTGGTCCGGTCCCGAAGAGAGGAAGACGATCCTCCAGAGGTTCGCAGTCAGCCGCGAGGTCCTGCAGGAAGTCTCCGAGGACGTTTTCGCCATGGCCGCCGGGGAGAACTGGCAGGACCCGGTGGCGCGGAAAGCCCTGCAGTTCATCGAGCGACGCCAGAGGAACCGGGCGGCTGTCGAGAAGAGCCCCTATGACAGCCTTGAACATGCGGTCGCAGAGGCGGCCAACTCAGGCCTGAATGCCGCGCTGGCGGCAGAGATCGCCTATCTGGCCGGGATCAAGCCCCTGACGGGGGCCAAGATCATGGGGGACCAGGGCGGCGAGCCCCTGGCCATCCTTGCCAAGGCCACCGGCATGTCTCGACTGGACCTTGAAAACCTGGGGCGCTCGGTCCGGCGCCCCCAGGTGTCCGCAGACGGGCGCCCCGACCCCGACTGGACCCGGGTCCAGGTCACCTATGAGATGCTGGCGGTCGACCGGGCACAGACCGTGCTGCGTTACTGGAACTGGTCCCTGTCGTCGGCCATGTCACCGGCCTTGATGAAGGCCATCCGCGATGGTGATGAGGAGGCGCTGGACCAATACTCCGCCCCCGAACGTGCGGCCATGATGGCCCTCGCGGAGAACTTTGGCCGCTGATCTGTTGTCGAGGCTCGCTCGACTATATCCAGAGAGCGCCAGCGCGAAAGTTCGCGCAGACCTGATCCTGGCAAAGCATTGCCATCTGCATCGAACATCATTATCAGCCGAAAGCTCAATCGTCACAGCACGACAAGTCTAGGCAAGGAAACACCCGTGGACGCGACAAGACCTGAAGACCGCTCCGAGCTTCTTGAGATGACGGCGGACATCGTATCAGCCTATGTCGGCAACAACAGTGTCGCCGCCGGCGAACTTCCGGGCCTGATTTCCAATATCCACGCTGCACTCAGCCAGGTTTCGACCGGCGTGATTGAGGTGGCTCCGGAGCCCAAGGAACCGGCCGTGCCGATCCGGAAGTCGATCAGCCCCGACTTCCTGATCTGTCTGGAAGATGGCCGCAAGTTCAAGTCGCTGAAGCGCCACCTGCGTACCAAGTACGACATGAGCCCCGAAGATTACCGCGCCAAGTGGGGCCTGCCCAAGGACTATCCGATGGTCGCCCCGAACTATGCCAAGGCCCGTTCGGACCTGGCCAAGCAGATGGGACTTGGTCAGGGCGGCCGGAAACCTGCCCGCGTGGTACGGGCCAAGAAGTAAGTCTCGAAAAGGCCTCCCCCGTTTCGCTGTGCGTTCCCGGGGGAGGACCTGAGGCTAGGCTGCTTCGGCCCCGCGCCGCATGCGCCAGAAGCGCAACGTCCGCATGGCTGCGTCCCGCTGGAGCTCGGCGTACAGGCGGGCATAGCTTTGCGCCTTGCCCATGGCGTTGTCCTCGGCGTTGAGGATCACCACGGCAAAGGTCAGGAACAGGGCACGATCCAGGTCCGCCGCCTTGCAGACCACGGCGAGCGCATCCAGCTCCTTCTTCTCGACGATCGAGCTGGCGGTGTGGAAATCGATGTCCGCCAGCTGGGCCAGGGCGATCAGGAACGATGTCCGGCTGCCGGAGCGCAGGAAGCGGGCCAGCATGGTCGGTGTCAGCTGGTTGGCGGCCTTCAGTTCCTCGACATAGGCAAGGCACTCGGCATAGTCGGCCGGCAGAGCGCCGTCGTCGGTGGCAATGCGGGCTCGACCGGCGGCCAGGGCGCTTTCCAGCAAGACCGGATCCAAGGCGGCGTTCTGTTCGAGGATGCGCTGGCGAAGTCGCGCCTCGACCACGAAATACATCTCGTTCAGCAGGTCCGGCGGGAGGGACGCCCGCTCCACGGTCGCCTCGTGCAGGGCGGGGTTGGCCTTGGCGCGTTCGACGGCCGTCTCCGTGGCCGCGCGCGACAGGCGCGCACCGTCGTTTCGCAGCAGGACGCCCAGGGTGTCGTCATCGCCGCGCTCGACGATGACTTCCGACACGGCTTCCGACACGCTGGCGCGCTCGGATACGGCTTTCAGATGGGCCTGCCCCTTGGAACGGACGACGCCCAGCAGATCTTCATCGGTCAGAACGGTGGAGGCCCGCAACACGGCACCGGCGACCGCCACCTCGTCATTGGCCAGACGGCGGATCAGGCCGCGCGGTGCATCCGGGGACAGGGCGAAACGCGCTGACAGTTCGGCCCGGACGGCGGTCTCCATCTCGGCGGTCAGGTCGGTCAGGACGGAGTCATAGAGGGCGTTCTCGGTCTCCGTGCGCTGGGCCGTGCCGAAGAAGTGCTCGGTCAGCTCACGCAGAAGCGCTCGCCGCTTCTCGCTGGACGGCTCCTGGGCGAGGTGGATGAGGTCCGGCAGGCGGGACCCGGATTCTCCGGACTCCATCGCGGCGGCGTCGCTCATGGCAGGCTCGGGTCAGAGTTGGCGGGGGGGCGTAACCGACCCTGGGCATCGCGCACGGGGAGCTCGATGTCCTCGGGTGCGGCGAGGTCCAGGGCCACGCTGTCGAAGAAGACGGGGTCCGGGATGACGGTTCGATCGGGTTGGCGTCCGGCCGCGCGGTGGACCGAATAGTAGCGGGACGGGGCCTGTCCGGCCTGGGGCTGGGCGGACCGGGTCGGGGGCAAGGCCTCGCCGGTCCGGTCCGGAGCAGCCTCCACACTCTCGCGCGGTGCCTGTGCGGATGCGCTGTCCGTGTCGGCGACGGGCGCGGACGTCCCGGACGCAAGCCGGAAGATCGGAGCGTCACGCCGGGGGGCCATCGGGTCGTCGGCGACGGCCGACGGCAAGGCGGTGGCCGACCGGTCAAGGGGCTGGCCCATCGGCGCGGCGACCGCTGAGGTCGTCGAAGCGGGGGCGCGGGCGACTGGCGCCATGGCCGCAGTCGGCGCGCTGCGGGCGGGTGCCGGCGGAGGGGGCGGAGCGGCGGCCAGCTCGGTCGTGGCATACGACAGGGGATCGGGCACGCCGGGCGCGAAGGCCGGGGCGACGCGTGGACCGATCCAGGCGCTGGCCGGCGTCAGGCCCCTGTCCGAAACCGGCATGGGCGGATTGAAGGGTTGCATCGGCGGCCGGGCCAGACCCTGTGACGGGGCGACGCGGCGTGGAATGACACCGGTGCGCGCCCGCCGTGCTGCGGTGTCGGCCGGGGTCGTCGAGGTGGTGCGGCTGGCCCAGGACAGGTAGCGGGGTCCGGTCGAGCCCTGCTCCTGCGCCCCGGCGGTTCCGGCCAACAGCAGACAGCCGACGGCGGCCGCAACAGCGAGCCCGCGAGGGCTGGCAGGCTGATGACTGCCTTGGTCGGATAGGGTGACAGCCAAGGGGCGGGCTCCGGTCCTTGAGGGACTGGGATTCAGCCTAACGGGACGCGGCTTAACCCCGGACTAACGCGGGTTAAGGCGTCAGGTCCGCAACGCCAGCGCCCTGCGCTGGAGCGCTGTGGTGACCGCATTCAGGACAAGGCCGAGGACGGCGAGACAGACCAGGGCGGCCAGAAGCTCGGCGGTACGCAGCCGGTTTCCGGCCTCCAGCAGTCGCCACGCCAGTCCCTGTGTCGCGCCGGAGCCGGAGACGAACTCGGCCACGACGGCCCCCACGACCGACAGGCCGGCGGCGACGCGGATGCCCTCCAGCGCGAAGGGCAGGGCGGAGGGAAGGCGAAGGCGGGCGAGACGCTGCAGCCGGGTGGCACCGTGCAGGTCGAACAGCCGCTCCAGGTCCGGGTCGGCGGACTTGAGGCCCGTCAGCACACCCGAGAAGATCGGGAAGAAGGCGACGGCCGCGGCCAGCGCAATGACGGCCCGATCGGCGTGATCCAGCCCCGCCCAGATCAGAACGAGGGGCGCGATGGCCACGACCGGCGTGACCTGCAGCGCCACAGCCAAAGGAGCGACGGCCTGCTCCGCCGGGCGGCTGAGGGACACGGCGACGGCGAGACCTCCGCCGATCACGATGGCGACCATCAAGGCCTGGAACGCCATCCAGAAGGTCTGGGCCGCGGAGCCGGCCAGCACCGGCGCGTTCTCGACCAGGGCCAGGGCGACCGCGCTGGGGGGCGGCAGGAAATAGACCGGAACGTCCAGCAGACGGCAGGCGGCCTCCCAGGCGCCGAGCAGCAGGGCGGTGAGGAGCAGAGCGGGGAGGGCGTCGGTCAGGCGCTTCATGCGGCCTCCGGCATGGCGGCGGCGAGGGCCTGGGCCACGGCCTCGACCGCGTCCCTGAAGGTCGGCTCGCGCCGCCAGTCCCCGGGACGGGGCAGGGGTCCGGGCAAGGGCAGGTCGGCGACAGGGCGGCCGTCGGCGGCGGACAGGACGACGACGCGATGGGCCAGATAGGCGGCTTCCTCCACGTCATGGGTGACGAAGACCATGGCCAGGGGACGGTCGGCCCACAGTCGGTGCAGGTCCTCGATCAGGCCGCGGCGGGTGATGGAATCCAGCGCGGCGAAGGGCTCGTCCAGCAGGAGGAGGCCGGGCTGGATCGACAGGGCTCGGGCGAGGGACACGCGCATGGCCATGCCGCCGGACAGCTGGCGCGGGCGGGCGGTGGTCCGATCGCCCAGACCCACGGCGGCCAGGACTTCGTCCGCCCGGGTGCGCGCCTCTGGTGCCGGAACGCCGGACAGTTCCAGCGGCAGGGCCACATTGGTCCGCGCGTCGGCCCAGGGCATCAGGGTCGGGTTCTGGAACACGAAGCCCGTGGCCTTGCCACGAGCCGGGCGGTGGACCGCGCCGGTGGTCGGTGCCTCCAGACCGGCGAGCAGCCGCAGGGCGGTGGACTTGCCGGCCCCCGAGGCTCCGACCAGGGCGACGATCTCGGTCGGGCCGACGGCAAGGTCGATCGGGCCGATCGGCGACCGGCCCGGGTACCGGACGACCACGCCCGACAGGCGCGCCAGAGCTGTCTCAGCCACGGCCGGGCAGGAAGGCGTCGGTGAAGGCGTCGCGCCAGCGCAGGTCCGGCGGATAGACGCCGGACTGGCTGGTCACCTCGAAGAAGGCGCGCCAGCGGTCGACAGTCATGGTTCCGAGCCCATACAGGGCGGCGTCGCCGGCATCGACGATGCCGTATTCGCTGAGTTTGGCGCGGGCCTGGTCCAGCACGTCCCGGGTCATCTCGGGATTGGCCTGGCGGATCAGGGCGTTGGCCTCAGCCGGGTCGCCTCGCATGTAGTCGCGCCAGCCCTCGGCCGAGGCGGCGATGAAGGACCGCAGGGCTGTGGCGTTGTCCCGGGCGAAGCCGTCGGGGGCGAGGACCATGGTGGCGTAGGAGGGATAGCCCTCATCGGCCAGCAGGAAGACGCGCGGCTCGAAGCCGGCCTCCTTCTGGATCGTATAGGGCTCGCTCGTCAGATAGCCTTGCTGGACCGCCCGTTCGTCGGCGATGAAGGGGGCGGGATTGAAGTTGTATTTGCGGACCTGATCGTCGGTGAATCCGTACTTCGCTTTGAGCCAGACCCAGAAGGCGGTGATCGAGGCGTCGGCCAGAAGGAAGGGCCGGCCGGTCAGGTCGGCGATGGTCTCCAGCGCCGGGTCGGGGTGGGCGATCAGGACCTGGGGGTCCTTCTGGAAGAAGGCGGCGACGGCCTTCACCGGGGCACCCTCGGCGACGAGGTTCAGGGGGATGAAGCTGTTGGAGCCCATGCCCAGCTCGACCGCACCCGAGGCCAGCAGCTGGGGCACGTTCACGCCGGGGCCGCCCTGGATGATCTGGACGTTCAGGCCACGCCGTTCGTAGGCCCCCGACGCCAGGGCCTGATAGAAGCCGCCGTGCTCGGCCTGGGCGCGCCAGTCGGTGGCGAAGCGGATCCGGACCCGGCCCTGCTCGTCGACGGGGGCCTCGGAGCCCGAGCAGGCTGTGAGACTTGCGACCGTGAGGACGGCGCCGGTGCCGACCAGCAGCGTCCGACGGTCGAGCGTGGACGGACGAATCCAAGGCTGGGCCATAGATCGAGGTTTACGGTGCGATCTGGCGATTGGGAAGCGGTCAGAAGGGCGCGTCCGGGCCCCCGTTCGAGATCGGGGGAAGCATCGCCGCCGGGAGGGCTCCGGTCAGGTCCGGCCGCTCTGGCTCGTGCTCGTCCGGAAGCTGGAAGATGATCGGGACGACGCAGCGGATCGCGGCCTCGAAGGAGGGGGTCACCCGACCTGTGGTGACGATACGCGCGGCCGGTTCGCTGAAGGCGGCGGCCGGCTGGACCTCGACCACGGTGACGTTGCCGATCTCACCCCACGTGGCCGCGTCGAACCGGACGCGCGCCCAGCCCTCGATGCCCCGGGCCTCGAAGGCCGGAGGATAGGTCAGCCTGCCTGGTGTGAAACGCGAACTGAAGGCTTCGTCGCACCGCTCAAGCGGATCGTCCTGGGGATCGCGGTTCACCGGCGGCATCGGCAGGTTCGGCCCATTGCGCCAGAAGGTCGCCAGACAGCCCCTTACCGACCCGGAACGAAAGACGGAAGCGGCGACGGCCTGGCGCACCTCGTCGTCCAGAACGGGGTCGCCGGATGATCCAACGATCGCGATGTTGGTGGTCGTGCCATCATCCCTGAGGTCCCAGCGTACGGCGGACCAGGACCGCGATCCGGGTCTTGGTCGGTCGGCCCGCAGGTAGTCGGGGTAGGCCACACTTCGAGGCGGCGGGCGATCACAGTCGTCCCCCGGGCGGCGCAGTCGCCGCTCGACCGCGCTGCGGAGGGCGTCCCTCGGCCGGGCGTCCGCATAGAAGTGCACCACGGTCGCGGGGTCTGCCGACGAGAGGGGGGTGGGCGTGAGCCGAAGGGTCAGCCGGCAATCCTGGCGAGGCACCGCCGGGAAGACCGAGGAGGCGAAGGTCGCCTGGGTCTGGGCGTCCGCGGCGACGCCCAGCCGTGAGAACCCCTCACCCGTAACAGGCCGGATGCTTAACGGGCGACCCTCGGGCGAGATGGAGAAGTCGTAAGCGGCACGTTCAATGCGCTGACCCACCGGCAGGGTCGCAAAGGTTTGCGCCCAAAGCGTCGGGCTGAACGCGTCGGAGGCGACGGGCGAAAGCGGGCCGTCGGCGCAGTTCAGGGAGGCCTCGGGCACGAACAGGACCGTCCGTTCCGCGGCTGCGAGAGTCGCCGCCTCATCGGTCGGGGTGGTTGCCGGGACCTGGCCATGAGCCTGTCCCGCCAGCAGAAGGGACAGGCAGAGCGGGACGAAAGACTGACGCATGGCGCACTCCGGACCAGGCATCGAAGCTCCTGGACCCGGGGTTGTCTATCTCTGCGATGTGACGGTGATGGGGATACCCGGAATTGAGCGAGGGGACGAGAGCCCGGGCGAACCCGTTCTCGCGTCCCCTCGCCAAGTCCGGGTTGGGACTTGGCCGTTGAGGTTCAGGACCCTGGCGTCGGCACCCGCGAGGCGAACCTCGAAGATGGTCGGCTGTATCCTGGCGGCTCCTGTCCGACGCCGGTCCGGTCTGGCTTGCGCCGTCCCGTCGTTCGTCGATCCCGGCCTGGTTCTCCTTCACCCCGCGCCGAAACGCTGAAGGTTGGGAGCCTGGGCCCCGCCCGGGATTTCCGCGTCCACCGAAGTGGCCTGGGACCCTTGGTCAGAGAGCCGGACCGACCCGCTTGAAGTCCCGGCTCTCACCGGATTTCCGCGCCGCCGTGTCCCTCGGCCTGTTGACGTTCGCGCCAAATCCGGTAGACGGCAAGCGCCCCAAATGGCCCCGCTGTGCAACATGGCGAACGGCCCGGTGGACAACCCTGTGAAGCTCTGTGGACGGACCAGATTCGTGATTGCGGATCAGGGATTTGGCTTGTCCACAGAATCCGGTCAGCCGGAGACGAGCGCCTCGCGTTTGGCTTCCAGTTCCAGCCATTCCTCCTCGGCGGCGTTCAGTTTTGCCCTCGCGCCGTCCAGGGCCTTCATCGTGCTGTCGAAGCCGGAAGGGTCGCGGGCGTAGAAGTTGACGTCGGCGAGGCGGGCCTCGTGGGAGGCGATGTCGGCAGGCAGTGAGGCGATCAGGGCGTCCAGTTCCTTGAGGCGGTGCTGGTCCTTGAAGGAGAGCTTCCCGGGTTTGGCGGCTGGGGCGGGAGGCGGGGGCACCGGCTCTGAAGCCTTGGCGGTCGCGGTCGCGGTGGCTGTCCCGGCGACCGGCGGCTTCAGGAAGCCCGGATTCTGGCGGATGAAGTCGGTCCAGCCGCCGGGGGTCTCGACGATGTCGCCGCGGCCGTTCATCGCGATGGTTGAGGTGGCCAGGCGGTCGACGAAGTCGCGGTCGTGGCTGACCAGGATCAGGGTGCCGTCGTACTGCTCGAGAAGCTCCTCGAGCTTGTCCAGCGTCTCCATATCGAGGTCATTGGTGGGCTCGTCCAGCACCAGCATGTTGGCGGGTTTGGCGAGCGCCCGGGCCAGCAGCAGGCGGTTCCGCTCTCCGCCCGACAGGGTCGAGATCGGCTGGCGCAGCTGGCCTTCCTGGAACAGGAAGTCCTTGGCGTAGGCGGCCACGTGCTTTGAGATGCCGCGCACCAGAATGCTGTCGCCACCGCCGGGCGTCAGGGCGTCCCACAGGGTCATGTCGGACTTCAGGCCCTCGCGGGACTGGTCGAGATAGACCGGTTCGAGGTTGGCCCCGAGCTTGACCAGGCCCTCGTCGGGCGCGAGTTCGCCCAGCAGGATCTTGACCAGGGTCGTCTTGCCTGCACCATTGGGGCCGACGATGGCCAGGCGGTCGCCGCGGATGACGCGGGTGGTGAAGGGCTTGATGACGGTCCGGTCGCCGAAACTCTTGGTCACGCCCTTGAGATCGGCGACCAGTTTGCCCGAGGCCACGCCGGAATCGACGCCGAGGTGGATCTCGCGCGGGATGTCCTTGACCCTGAGCGCCCGGTCCTGACGCATGGCTTCGAGGGCGCGGGCGCGGCCTTCGTTGCGGGTCCGTTGGGCGGTGATGGAGCGGTAGAAGGTGTAGGTCTCGGCCTCGATGCGCTTGTTGAGGCGGCGAAGGCTCTCGGCCTCTTCTTCCTGCACCTTGGCGGCCCAGTCGTCGAAGGCGTCGAAGCCCTTGTTCAGGGTGCGGACCTTCCTGTGTTCCAGCCAGTGGCAGGACTGGGTGACGCGGTTCAGGAAGGCGCGGTCGTGGGAGACGATCAGGGCGGCGCATTTTGCGGCGATGATCTCCTTTTCGAGGAGCTCGATGGCGAGGATGTCCATGTGGTTGGTCGGCTCGTCGAGCAGCAGCAGGTCCGGCTCCTCGGCGAAGGCCTTGGCCAGGGCGGCGCGGCGGATCTCGCCGCCGGACAGGCCGCGCGCGGGCTTTTCCGGGTCCATGCCGAAGGTGGTGAGCCAGCTCTCGGCCATCCAGGGCTCGGCGGCGCCGGAGGTGGCGTAGTCGAGCAGGGTGTCGCCGGCGATGAGCGGCTCCTGGGGCACATAGGCGAAGCGGACGCCGGCCTGGACACTGCGGTCGCCCGAGTCCGGCTCGATCAGGCCCATGACCATCTTCATCAGGGTCGACTTGCCTGCGCCGTTGCGGCCGACGAGGCAGGAGCGGGTGCGCGGCTCGATGGCCAGATCGACGCCCTCGAACAGCGGACGCTGACCGTCCTGCAGACGGACGTCCTTGAGCGAGACGAGGGGTGGGCGGGCGGCCATGGATGCTTTCGGGCGACGGAGCGGGTATGGGGAGGCCGTGCATGTAGAGCCTCGCCCCCCCGCCACCAACCCCTTCTGGCAGACCAAGCGTCTGGAGGAGATGACCCCCGAGGAGTGGGAGAGCCTTTGCGACGGGTGCGGGCTGTGCTGCCTGATCCGGTTCGAGGACGAGGACACCGGCGATGTGATCCCGACCAAGGTCCACTGCAAGCTGTTCGACGGTCAGGCCTGCCGGTGCTCGGACTATGAGAACCGAAAGCAGCACGTGCCGGATTGCATCCAGCTGACGCCGGGGAACATTGAGGCGCTGAAGTGGATGCCCCTGTCCTGCGCCTACCGCCGGCTGCATGAGGGGCGGGGACTGGCGGCCTGGCATCCCCTGGTGTCGGGCGACCCCGAGAGCGTGCACCGCGCCGGTGTGTCGGTTCGGGGCCAGACGATCTCGGAGGAAGGGCTGGCCGATCCGGAGGATGCGCTGGACTACGAGGCGTCGGACTGGATCGAGGAGCGGGGCGGAGACCCGCGTTAACCCAACCTTGGAACCTTCCATTCAAGGCTGGGAGAGTCGTTCGTCCGGAGGTTTCATGAGCAGCGTCCCCCCGGGTTCGGAAAGCCTTCCGACGTCCTTTGATCGGCTGACGGCGCTGGCCTGTGCGGCGCTGGACCTGCCGTTCGGCCTGGTGTCGGTGCTAAAGGACGATCAGGCGGTGTTCCGGTCCGAAATCGGCACAGGCGAGGGGGCCTTGCCGCGCGAGGTCAGCGTCAGCGCCCGGCTTGCGGCCATGGGGCCGGACGCGACCCTGGTCGTGCCCGATGCGCTGGAACATCCCGAGTTCTGCCGGCACCCGTGGGTGAGCGGGGAGCCCGGAATCCGGTTCTTTGTCGGAACGACGATTTGCGATGCCGCCGGGAGCCCGATCGGCGCCATCGCGGCCATGGACACCGTACCCCACGACCCGCCGACCCCGTCGCAGATGACCATGCTGCGTCATTTGGCGCGCCTCGCCGGTGACCTCTATGATCAAGTGCAGGTCCAGCGGAAGCAGTTCGAGCAAATGACGCTGCTGGGGCTGGCCGAGGAGATGGCGGGTCTGGGCCGCTGGCGTTTCGACCTGGTGACCCGCAAGGTCGACTGGTCCGATGCGGTCTATCGCATTCACGGCCGCGACCGGGAGACCTTCGATCCCAGTTATGCGGACGTCCTGTCGGACTACCATCCGGAGGACCGCGCGATTCTGGCGGCCCATGTCGAACGGGCCATCACCACGGGCGAGGGCTATGACCTCGAACTGCGGCTGGTCAGCGCCACCCGGGGGGAACGTCGGGTCATAACCCGCGCCGGGACTGAAATCGGGGACGACGGCCGGCCGATCGCCCTGTTCGGCGTGTTCCAGGACATCACGGACATCGTGAGAACCCAGGAAAGACTGGAGCGCAGCGAGACGTTGTTCCATGAGATGAGCGAGACGGCGACCGACATCATCTCCCGCTACGCCCTGGACGGGACGTTCCTGTACCTGTCGTCCGCCGTCGAGACCATCATGGGTTATCGGCCGAACGAGATGGTCGGGCGCAACTGCGCAGATTTCATTCCGGCCGAGGATCTGGCGGATATGAGGGCCGCGATCCAGGCCCATGTCGAGGCCGGTCCGGGCGCAACGCCGCCGCGCCATGAGTACCGTGCGATCCGGGCGGACGGCACAACGGTCTGGCTGGAGGCGACACCGCGCGCGGTCTGGGATGAGACCGGCTGCAAGGTTCTGGAAATCCACGACTATGTGCGCGACATGACGGCGCGCAAGGCCACCGAACGGGTTCAGCTGGAGCTGGTCGAGACCCTGGGCATGGCCGAGGAACTTGGGGGCGTCGGCTGTTGGCGGCTGGATGTCGCCAGCGGGGCCGTGACCTGGTCCGACGAGGTCTACCGGATCCACGGCAAGAGCCGGGCGACCTTTGATCCCAGCTTTGACGACGCGGTCGGCTGTTACCACCCCGATGACCGTCCGGTGGTCGCCGAGGTCTGCGGGCGGGCGATCGAGACCGGCGAGAGCGGGGGGTTCCAGCTGCGGCTGATCCGGGAGGACGGCGAGGAGCGGATCGTGACGGCGCAGTGTCGCCCTGAGCGGGACGAGACGGGAGTGGTCACGGCCCTGTACGGCGTGTTCCAGGACGTGACCGAGCGGGTCCGCGCCGAGGAGGTCATCCGCGCCAGCGAGGCCCGATACCGTCTGCTGGCGGACAACTCGACCGACGTCATCGCGACCTATGGGCTGGACGGGGTGTTCCGCTATCTGTCGCCCGCGGTCGAGGACCTGATGGGCTATGAGGTCGAGGAGATGGTGGGGCGGCCCTTCACCGCCTTCATGCATTCCGATGATGTGGCGCGGGTCCGCAAGGCCTTCGTCGAGTGCTCCACGGCGGCCGTCGATGCGCCCACGGCGCGGATTCCCTATCGGGCGATCCGCAAGACGGGCGAGACGATCTGGCTGGAGGCCCACCCGAAAGTCATCCGGGATGACCGGGGACGCCCCGTGGAGTTCCAGGACGTGGTGCGCGACATCACCGAGACCAAGGCCCTGGAAGACCAGCTCATCGCGGCCAGGGACGCCGCCGAGCATGCGGCGAAGGCCAAGACCGAGTTCCTGGCCAATATGTCCCATGAGCTGAGGACGCCGCTGACGAGCGTGATCGGCTTCTCGGGTCTGCTGCGGGACAGCCCGGCCCTGCCGGAGGCCGAGCGGCGCTATGTGGACCGGATCGCGACGGCCAGTGACGCCCTGCTCGGCGTCATCAACGACATTCTGGACTACTCCAAGATGGAGGCCAACGCCGCCGGCCTGGATCCCCGGCCGTTCGACCCGGCCGAAATGGCCCGGTCCTCGGGCGCGATCATCGAGCCGCAGTGCCTGGCCAAGGGGCTGGCGCTGACACTGGATCTGGACGCGGGCCTGCCTGCGGCCCTGATGGGCGACGAGGGGCGGATCCGTCAGGTTCTGCTGAACTTCCTGTCGAATGCGGCCAAGTTCACGGTGACGGGCGAAATCCGGCTGGAAAGCCGCTGGCGCGACGGGCGACTGAGGGTCGCGGTGACCGACAGCGGCATCGGCGTCTCACCCGAGAAGATCGACGCCCTGTTCGACCGGTTCACCCAGGCCGACGCCTCGACGACGCGGGTTTATGGCGGCACGGGGCTGGGGCTGGCGATCTCGCGCCGGCTGATCGCCATGATGGGCGGCGAGATCGGGGCGACGAGCCGGCCCGGCGAAGGCTCGACCTTCTGGTTCGAGGTGCCTTTGCCCGTGGCCGCGGCGGCCGCTGCGACCGGATCTGAAGAGGTGGTGGCGCTGCCGGCCGGACTGCGCGTGCTGATGGCTGACGACGCTCCGGCGAACCGCGAGCTGGTCCGGATCATCCTCGAGGGGTGGGACGTGCGGCTGCAGACGGTCGAGAACGGGGCCGAGGCCGTGCAGGCGGCGGCGACCGGTGAGTACGACCTGATCCTGATGGATGTGCATATGCCGGTCATGGACGGGATGGACGCGACCCGCGCCATCCGTGCCCTGGCGGGCGCTGCCGGGCGCGTTCCGGTCCTGGCCTTGACGGCGAACGTCCAGCCCGAGCAGGTCGAGGCGTGCCGCGCCGCCGGCATGGATGCCCACATCGGCAAGCCGATCCAGATCGGCCAGCTGCTTTGGGAGATGGCCGAAGCCCTGAGGTCCAGGACGCTGGACGACCAGGAGCAGGCCGCCTGACCCGGGCCGGCTGACGTTTCGGCGGATCATCCGCGCTCGCCGTCAATTGCCCGGACAGATCAACGGCGCGTGGAACCGAGGCCGCCTGAACGCGCCCGCATGCGCTGGTCGGCTATAGTCTGGGCATGACGGGAAATCAGGACAGCCCACAGGCCCCGGACGACTGGGGTCAGCGTCGGATGATGGCCCTGCAGGCCCTCGTCGAGGCGGCCGAGGCGCGGCTGATCGCCGAGGCGATCGTGCCGGGCGACGCGGTGGCGGCGGACCGGCATGTGCGGGCGATCACCAATCTGGCGCGTGCGGTCAAGGCCGTCGAGGCGCTGAGGTCGTCAAGGGCCGCCGGTGGCGCGGCCGACCCCGAGGACGAAATGGGCAAACCCGACGATGACGATCCCCAGGTTCTGGAAGCCCTCCGCACCGAGCTGCGTGAGCGGTACGATTTTTTCCATGGACCGGAAGAGTTTCGAGGCGGCGCTGGGGACGCTGGATGGCGAGAGGCTGAAGACGGAGAACGCGCGCTGTCCGGCGCTGGAGCCCCATCAGAGGTCGCCGGAAACGGACTGGAACACCTGGCTGATGCTGGGCGGACGGGGGGCGGGCAAGACCTTCGCGGGTGCCTTCTGGCTGCATGATCTGGCGCGGAGAAACGGGGGGCTGACCCTGGCCCTGGTGGGGCCGGCCCTGCACGATGTGCGTGAGGTGATGGTCGAGGGACCGTCGGGGGTGAAGGGCGTGGCGGCCGAGGTGGATCGGCCGCGCTGGGAGGCGGGGCGCAAGCGCCTGGTCTGGACCAACCACAGCGTGGCCTATGCTTTCTCGGCCGAGGACCCCGACAGTCTGAGAGGGCCGCAGTTCCACGCGGCCTGGGCCGACGAATTCTGCGCCTGGCGCGAGCCCGAGCGGGTCATCGAGAACCTGAGGTTCGGCCTGAGACTGGGCGAGGCCCCCCGGCTGGTGGTGACGACGACGCCCCGGCCGATGCCGGCGTTGAAGCGATTGATGGCCGAGCCGGACCTGGCGATCCGTCGGGGCGGCACGGCGGAGAACGCGCGCAACCTGTCGCCCGGCTTCCTGACCCATGTGCGCCGCCTGTACGGCGGGACACGACTGGAGGCGCAGGAGCTGGAGGGGCTGGTGGTCGAGGCCGACGGTGCCCTGTTCCGGGCCGAGGATCTGGCGCGGGCGAGGGGGGCGCGGCCAGGACGACTGGACAGGATCGTGGTGGCCGTGGATCCGCCGGCGAGCGCGCACGGCGATGCCTGTGGCATCATCGCCGCCGGAAGGCTGGATGGCCGGGGGTACGTGCTGGCCGACCGGTCGGCGCGAGGGCTGAGCCCGCTGGGCTGGGGCCGACGCGTGGTGGCGCTGGCCGAGGAGCTGAATGCCGACACGGTTGTGGCCGAGGCCAATCAGGGCGGCGAGATGGTGCGGACCGTGCTGGAGCAGGCGGGGTGCCGGACGGCGATCCGACTGGTGCACGCCAGCCGGAGCAAGCGGGCAAGGGCCGAGCCTGTGGCGGCGCTGTATGAGCAGGGTCGGGTGGTCCACTGCGGCGACTTCCCGGAGCTGGCCGAAGAGCTGATGGCGCTGGGTATCGAAGAGACGCGGCGCAGTCCCGATCGGGCGGACGCCCTGGTCTGGGCGCTGAGCGAGCTGCTGCTGAAGCGGCCGGGGCGGCCGAGGGTTTGGGTGGCCTGACCGCGAGGCGGGGGCAGTCTCGCCGATCCTCGACGGCACGGCCGTCCCGACGACAGCACAAGGAGCCGAGATGGCGATGATGACCTGGCCCTTCGGGCGCGGGCGAAAAACTGCGCCCGAGATCAAGGACAGCCGGGCGGGGCCTCTGATCGCCCTGACCGGTGCCGGGCGGCCGCGGTGGACGCCGAGGGACTATGCCAGTCTGGCGACCGAGGGATTTGCGAAGAATGCGGTGGCCTATCGCTGCGTGCGGATGATCGCCGAGGCCTGCGCGGCGACGCCGCTTGCGGTGTTCGTGAACGGGGAGCGGGACGATGCCCATCCGGTCGCGGCGCTGCTGAGGAAGCCCAATCCCGAGCAGTCGGGTGCGGAGTGGCTGGAGGGGTTGTACGGGGCGCTGCAGACGGCGGGGAATGCCTATGCGGAAGCGGCCGGTGACGCATTCTCCGATGCCGGATCCGCAGGCGGATCCGGTGGGCCGGAGGAACTGTGGACCCTGCGTCCGGACCGGGTGACGGTCGTGCCGGGCAAGGCGGGCTGGCCCGAAGCCTATGAGTATTCCGTCGGCGGACGGTCGGTGCGGATCGGGCGAACGTCCGACGGCTGGATGCCGGTCATGCACCTGAAACTGTGGCATCCGACGGACGATCACTATGGCTTTTCGCCGATCGAGGCGGCGGCCTTCGCCATCGATGTGCACAATGCCTCGGGCACCTGGAACAAGGCGTTGCTGGACAATGCGGCGCGGCCGAGCGGGGCGCTGGTTTTCGACAGCCGGGATGGAGAGCGGCTGACCGAAGCGCAGTTCGCCCTGCTGAAGGCCGAGTTGTCGGAGGCGCACTCCGGGGCGGGCAACGCCGGGCGGCCGCTGGTCCTGGAAGGCGGGCTGGACTGGAAGCCGATGTCGATGACGCCGGCGGACATGGACTTCATCGCCGGGAAACACGCGGCGGCGCGCGAGATCGCGCTCGCCTTCGGGGTGCCGCCGCAGCTCTTGGGGATCCCCGGTGATGCGACCTACGCCAACTATCGCGAGGCCAATGCGGCCTTCTGGCGGGGGACGGTGGTGCCTCTGGTCAGGAAGACGGCCGGGGCGTTGACGGGGTGGCTGGGCGGGCGGTTCGGTTCTCCAGAAGATGGCGGGGTGGAGATCACGCCCGATCTGGACGCGGTGCCGGCGCTGCAGCCTGAGCGGGACGCCCTGTGGGCGCGGCTGAACGCGGCGGGGTTCCTGACGGATGAGGAGCGGCGGCGGATGGCGGGAGTGGGGGACTGAAATCTCCGGGATGGCAATCGAGGGCACTCCCCGCATCAAAGGAGCGAACCATGGACGACATCCGGAAACTGGCCACGGCTCTGGGCGTGGCGCTGACGGTGCAGACCCTCACGGGGCTGGTGTGGGCCGGGGGTGCGGCGGCGCGGATCGGGACGCTGGAGGCGCGGGTCGCCGAACAGAGGCTGGTGGCCGAGCGGCTGGCGCGGCTGGAGGCCCAGGGCGAGGCGACGCAGGCGGCGCTGGTCAGGATCGAGACGCGGCTGGAGAGCGGGCGGTGATGACATCCTCCCCAACGAGCGAAGCGAAGTGGGGGAGGGGGACCATGCGAAGGATGGTGGAGGGGGCGGCTCCAGACGGGGTGTGCGAGTCCGCCCCCTCCACCGCTTCGCGGTCCTTGAGGATCGGCTCGTATACGAGCCGACCGCAAGCCCCCGTGAAGGACGGGGGAGGATGGTTGTTGATCCAGGGCTACGCCTCCCTGTGGGGCATGGCGGATCTGAACGGGGATGTGGTGGCCAAGGGGGCGTTCGTCGACAGCCTGAGGCGGACCGGGGCTGACGGGGTGCGGATGCTGCATCAGCACGAGAGCCGGGCCGTGGTCGGCGTCTGGGACGAGGTTGTCGAGGACGAGCGCGGCCTGTTCGTCCGGGGGCGGATCGCCGACTGGTCGGCCGAGGCGCGCTATGCCCGGGCGCTGAGCCGGGCAGGCGCGCTGGACGGTCTGTCGATCGGGTTCAGAACGGCGAAGGCGCGGCGGGAGGGGCGGCTCAGGGTGCTGTCGGGCGTGGCGTTGTGGGAGGTGTCGCTGGTAACTTTCCCCGCTTTGCAGACGGCGAGGTTTTCGGTGGTGGCGGCTAGAGAGGCTTCTCCATGAACACCAGATACGGCATCAATTTCTCGGGGTATTCCTGATAGGGCGGGATGTGACTGAAGCCCATCGAAGCATACATCGAGATCGCTTCTTCCAGCCGGTTACCGGTATCCAACTGCATCAGTCCGTAGCCGTCCTGTTGGGCCAAGGCGATAAGGGCGTTCGACAGCTTTCGACCGAGGCCGAGACCTCGCGCGCTGTCGATGACGTAGAGACGTTTGAGTTCGCAAACCGTGTCGGACCTTCGCCGATAGGCGCCGCCTGCGACGATCTGATCGCCAAGGCTCACCACCATCGTCCGCCCGTTCGGTGGGCCGTATTTGATCGCCAGGACCTTCAGTTCTTCGTCCAGCGACTGATACCCGAAGACCTCTTCAACGAACCAGGGCATGTCGCCGTAACGGTCCCGGCACCAATCGACATACTGGCGGCAGACCCGGCCGAACGCTTCATAGTCCTCCGACGATTCGGCCAATCTGATCGTGCTGCTGGTGTCGCTCATCTGGCTTCGCGCTCCTCGCTATCACTCGCCGTGGGAGCCTAACCACGGGCCAATCGATCACCAACAGCGGAGGTTGGCGGGCCCGGAACGAGAACATTGTAAGCGCGAGGGGCCGTCGTGACGTTTCCCGCTTTGCCGGGGGCGCGGTTTCAACCGATCTAGCGACGCCCCATGCAGTCGATCCAGGTCAGGGCGCGGGTGACGCCGCCCAGAGCGAACCAGGCCTCTGCCGGGCCGGTCTCGGACTGGTAGGTCCAGCGCATGCCGTTGGAACGGCGGGCACCGGAGACGATGGCCGAGACGGTCGAGGCGTCGGTGATCCGGAACAGGTTGGACTCACCGTTGGGCAGGACCGCCTGACCGCTCAGGTCGATGGGGCGGCGGCCAAACGAGACCGACATGGGCTGGCCGTCGCCGGCGTTCATCGGGACGACGGCGACCAGTTCGACCACAGGGTCGGCGCCCGGCGTCGGGCGGGCGATGCGCAGCTGCTGGGCATAGGCGGCCTGGTCGGCGGGGTCCGGCAGGGCCAGGACGACCGAGCAGTAGCCGTCGGGGCGGCAGGCACCGAGGCTGTTGTCGAAGTAGGCGCGGGTCTCGCCATAGCGGGAATGGACGGTCGCCCCACACTGCTGGGCGGCGGAGGCGGCACCGGCGGATGCCACGAGCGCGGCCGCGAGCACGGTGGTGCGGAACAGGGTCATGGGGCGTCCTCCTGGAGGCATTGGCGATCGCTGGACACGATCACGGCCTTCGGCGGGGGTCAATCGGACGGAAGCTGACAGTGCCGGGCTCAGGACGCGGGCAGGTATTCCGGCGGCAGCGGCAGGGTCGGGGTTTCGGCCTGCCAGTAGACGCTGACGATCCACCAGCGCGTGCCGTCGTTGAACAGCTGGATGGAATTGATGCCGCGCAGGAAGGGCCGGGCGTCGAAGGGTCTCCACGGTTCTGGGTGGAGAGTGGCGCGAAAGAGGGATCGGGGGAAAGGTGGAAAGGCCGGGCCCCTCACCCTTTCGCACAAGGACGACCGCAGGCGGTCGTGTGCTCAAGCCCTCTCCCGCCGGGTGAGGGGTCATGAAGGGAACACCATGAAAGAGACGAAGACGGCCTCGGGCACGCCCGAGGCGCGGGCGGCGCTGCACGAGATGATGGCGGCGTTCGAGGCGTTCAAAGGGGCCAACGATGCCCGGCTGGACGAGATCGAGAAGAAGGCGTCGGCGGATACGCTGCTGGAGCAGAAGGTGGCGCGGATCGACCAGGCGGTGGGGCAGGCGCAGGCGCGGCTGGACCGGGCGCTGAGCGAGACGCGGCGGCCTGCAATCGGCGGAGAGGCGGCCGTGGTCGACTCTGTTCCGGAAGCGAAGGCTGCGTTCGAAGGCTATGTGCGGACCGGGCGCGAGGTGGGTCTTGAGATCAAGGCGGGGCTGAGTTCGGCACCGACCTCGGGCGGCTATGTGGTTCCGGCCGAGACGGAGCGGGCGATCGAGCGCCGGCTGATGGCGACCAGTCCGATGCGCGAGATCGCAACGGTCCGGACCGTGGCCTCGGGGGTGTTCAGGAAGCCGGTGTCGACGGCGGGGATCGCCTCGGGTTGGGTCGCCGAGACGGCGGCGCGGCCGGAGACGGATCCGGCGACCCTGGCCCTTCTGGAGTTCCCGGCGGCGGATCTGTACGCCAATCCGGTAGCGACGCAGGCGCTGCTGGACGATGCCCTGGTCGATCTGGACGAATGGCTGGCCTCGGAGGTCGAGGACGCCTTCGCGGCGCAGGAGACGACGGCCTTCGTGCTCGGGGACGGGGTCAACAAGCCCAAGGGCTTCCTCGGCTATGATATCGTGGCTGACGCGAGCCATGCCTGGGGCGAGATCGGCTATGTGGCGTCAGGCGCGGCCGGGGCGTTCGCAGGCACCAGTCCGACCGACCGGCTGATCGACCTGATCTATGCGCCGAAGGCCCAGTACCGGCCCAATGGCCGCTTCGTGATGAACAGGAAGACGGTCTCGGCCGTGCGCAAGTTCAAGGACACGGACGGGAACTACATCTGGTCGCCGGCGACGCGGACGGGGGAGACGGCGTCCCTGCTGGGCTATCCGGTGACCGAGATCGAGACCATGCCGGACATCGCCGCGAACAGTTCCGCCATCGCCTTCGGGGACTTCCAGCGCGGCTATCTGATCGTGGACCGGGCGGGGGTGCGGGTGCTGAGGGATCCCTATTCGGCCAAGCCCTATGTGCTGTTCTACACGACCAAGCGGGTCGGCGGCGGCGTGCAGAACTTCGATGCGATCAAGGTGATGAAGTTCGCCGTGAGCTGAGCTCACGGAGGGCAAGGTGATGAAGTTCGCGGCGAGCTGATCCTCACCCGGAGCGACGCGAACGGGGGAGGGGGACCGCCGCGCGCTTGCGCGGGGGTGGAGGGGGCGACTCCAGACGGGGTGTGCGCGTCCGCCCCCTCCACCGCTTCGCGGTCCCCCTCCCCCGCTGCGCGGGGGAGGATCTTTCTGACATCGGAGATTTTCCATGACCGCACCCGTGAGCCTCACGGAGGCGAAGCTGTTCCTGCGCGTCGAGCACGAGGCGGAGGACGGGCTGATCCAGACGCTGATCGATGCGGCGCGGGCCCGGGTGGAGGGGGAGGTGGGGCTGAGCCTGACCTCCACGTCGCCGGCACCGCTCAGGCTGGCGATCCTGATGCTGGCGTTGCGCGCCTATGAGCGGGGCGAGCGGGAGATGCCGGTCCGGCCGGTGGAGGCCTGGATCGCGCCCTACAGGGTCATTCGGCTGTGAGGGTGCTGGGTGAGCTGTTCGAGGCCGTGGAGGCGGAGACGCCCTATGGCGGACGGGCGGTGTCGTTCGAGCCGCTGGGGGCGGTCTGGCTGAAGGTCGGGAGCCGGCGAAGGCGGGAGCGCGCCGAGGCCGGCGGCCCGGGCGTGGTCGAGGTGGTGACGGCGGAGGTCCGGATCGATCCGAGGCTGGTCGAGGGGCGGGTGATCCGGTTCGGCGGGGCCGACTGGAAGATCGCCCAGGTCGATGGGGACGCCGAGCGGCCGGGGCGGTCCGAACTGCAGCTGGAGCGGACGCGATGAGGGATCATGAGGGCGCGCTGCAGAAGGCGCTGATCGCGCATCTGCGCGAGGACGCGACGCTGAAGGCCCTGCTGGGCGATCCGGCGCGGGTCTGGGATCAGGCGCCGAGGGACGCGGCCTATCCGCACCTGACGGTCGGGCGCTCCGAGAGCCGGCCGGTGGCGGCCGCGGACTGCGGGATCGAGCATCAGCTGAGCCTGAGATGCGCCTCCCTGTTCGGCGGGGTGGAGGAGGCCAAGGCCATCTGCGCGGCGGTGCGGGCGGCGGTGCATGAGGTGCCGCTGGAGGCCGACGGGGTGCGGGCGGTCAGCGTGCGCGCGACCTTCGTCGACGTGTTCCGGTCGTCAGATCATCGGCGGACCTGGGGCGTGGTGCGGCTGAGAGCCGTGACGGAAGAGATCTGAGGGAGAACCAGACATGGCCGCACAGCGCGGGAGGGACATCCTGCTCAAGATCGAGCAGGGGGCAGGGACGTATCAGACCGTCGCGGGCCTGAGGGCCCGGACGATCAGTCTGAACGCCCGGACGGTAGATGCGACGGATGCGGACAGCGCGGGACGGTGGCGCGAGCTTCTGGGCGGGGCGGGCGTGAAATCGGCGGCGGTGTCAGGGCAGGGGATCTTTCGCGATGCCGCCTCGGACGCCCTGATCCGGGAGGCGTTTTTCGACCAGGCGGCCAGAACCTGGCGGCTGATCGTGCCGGACTTCGGCATTCTGGAGGGGCCGTTCCTGGTTTCGGCGCTGGAGTATGCCGGCGACCACGAGGGCGAGGCGACCTTCGCCATCAGCCTGGCGAGCGCGGGCGAGATCGGGTTCAGCGCGTCGTGACGAACGCGGCGAGAGGTGAGGCTGTGGCGGTCCTGGCGGGTACGGAGCGACGGCTGTGTCTGACGCTGGGGGCACTGGCGGAGATGGAAACGGCACTGGAGCTGTCGGGGGGCGAGGCGCTGGCGGAGCGGATGCGCGCCTTGTCGGCAAAGGACTTGATGATGGTGCTGGCGGCCTTGCTGCGGGGCGGGGGCGAGGGGGCCTTCGCGAGCGAACTGGACCGGGTGGCGGTGACGCCGAAGGAGGCGGTCGAGGCCGTGGCGGCGGGGTTTGCAGCCAGCGCTGATGGCTGACTGGGGCGCGATGCTGCGGGCGGCGGTGGCGATGGGCCTTTCGCCGGAGGCGTTCTGGCGGCTGTCGCTGAAGGAATGGCGGATGCTGACCCTACGGGCGGAGCCGGGTGCGCTGGGGCGACGCGATCTGGATGAAATGATGAGGGCGTGGCCGGATGACTATTCTCCCTCCCCTTCAAGGGGAGGGACGGCGAAGCGCAGCGGAGCCCGTGTGGGGTCCGAATGCGCGGTCTCGCACCCCACCCTGACCGCTTCGCGGTCTGTCCCTCCCCACAAGGGGGAGGGAGAAAGGTGATCATGACCGACGACTTTCAACCCGACGACCTGGACGGCGTGCCCGCCAAGGCGGCGGAAGCGGCGGCGGCACTGGAGGCGTTGCGGGAGCCGGCGGAGCGGGCGGCGTCCTCCATAGAAGACGCGTTCGCGCGGGCGGGGACCAGCCTGACTCGGTCGCTGGCGAGGGCGGCGGCCGATGGAGAAGTGTCGCTGGCGGAGCTGGCGCGAGCGGTGATCGCGGCGGTCGGAGCGGGCGTCGGCGGATCAGGCGGGCTGGGCGCGGCGATTGCCCGGGCCGTGGCGGGGGCGGCGGGGTTCTCCGGCGCGCGGGCCGATGGCGGGTCCGTGCTGGGCGGCGGGGCCTATCTTGTCGGAGAGCGTGGGCCCGAGGTTTTTCGGCCGGACGGCGCAGGCGTGATTGAGCCGCGCGGGAGCGGCGGCGTGACGGTGAACGTCACTGTCGACGGCGGCGCAGCGGCGCTGCTGAGGTCCGAGGCGCAGATCGCCCAGGCCCTGGCCCGAGCCGCCGCGCTGGGCGCGCGGCGGCTCTAGGCATTACTGGCCCTTGGGGTCGGGGCCAAAGCGGTTGTCGCCGCGCTGGCCTTCGACGATGCCGATCCAGAGGAGGAAACCGAGCTGGATCAGGGCGACGATGCCAAGGATGCCGAGCACCGGGCCGAGGATGCCGAAGACGACGGCCGGGTCCTCGGACTCCCAGGTGCCGCCGCTCATGAGGGCCGCGGCCCCCACGCTCATCATGGCGGCGACAATACCGCCGATGCCGACGATCCACGGAATGACGACCAGCCAGCCGGACTGACCCATGTCGTGAAGGCGCTTCACCGAGATGGCCAGGTTCGGCCAGATCAGGGCGATCGACAGCAGGGTGCCGAGGATGGGGATCCAGCCGAGGACGACCCCGGCACCGAGGCAGATCAGCCAGCCGATCCAGAAATGCTGACGCCGGGTACGGCCGTTGAACGACAAGAGAACGTGCTGGAAGTTGAAGCCGTCGATCGGCACGCCGGGTGTCGGCGAGGGGCCCGCGGGCGTGGGCGCGGCCGCCAGAAGCATGACGTTCGTGGCCTCTCCGGCGACGGGCACGAAGTCCACGCGCAGGCCGGCCGTGATGCTGGCGGGCGGCGAAATGGCCTCGCGCGCGAAAGTGTAGCGGATGCCGTCATCGCCGCTGATCAGGCCTGAGCCCGTGGCGTCGTCGAAGCTGAGAATCTGACCGCGCATTCTGGTTCCCCCGCCGAGCGGCCCCTGCGGCCGTGACGGGGCGGAGACTGGCGCAGGCCGGGCGGTGCGACAAGTGAAACCGGAGACAGGAATGGCCTTTCACGAGGTGAGACTGCCCGCGCGGCTGGCGTTCGGATCGACGGGCGGGGTGGAGCGGCGGACCGAGGTGGTGACGTTGGGCTCGGGCTTTGAGCGGCGCTCGTCGCCCTGGGCGATGGGGCGCAGGCGGTATCTGGTCGGGGCGAACCTGAGATCCCTGGCCGACATGGCCGAGTTGACGGCCTTCTTTGAGGCGCGGCGGGGAAAGCTGTTCGGGTTCCGATTCCGCGACTTCGCGGACTTCGCCTCGTGTGCGCCGGGCGGAACGCCGGGAGCCGAGGATCAGGTCCTTGGCGTGGGCGATGGCATGCGGACCACCTTCCCGCTGATCAAGCGATACGGCGATCCCGGAATGGATCTGGCCGGGTGTGTCGAAAGGCCCATCACCAAGCCGGTCGAGGGCTCGGTGCGGGTCGCGGTCGATGCGGTGGAGTTGGCTGCTACCGCGTTCGGTGTGGATGGGGTGACGGGCCTGTTGACGCTGGATGCGGCGCCGGCAGTTGGCGTCGAGGTGACGGCCGGGTTCCTGTTCGACACGCCGGTGCGGTTCGACGCAGACCGTCTCGAAGTGACGCTGGAGAGCTTCGACGCCGGGCGGATGGCGGCCGTGCCGCTGATCGAGGTGAGGGTCTGAGTGCGCGACATTCCAAACGAAATGGCCGACCGCATCGAGAGCGGCGCGGCGACGCTCTGTCATGCCTGGGTCGTGACGCGGGTCGATGGCGAGACATTGGGGTTCACGGATCATGACCGCGACCTGATCATGGAGGGCCTGATCTGCCGGGCGGGAAGCGGCTGGACGCGCGGCGCGGCCGAGAGCGCCACGGGGCTGTCAGCCGGGAGCCTCGCGATCGGCGGCGTGCTGGAGGGCGAAGGCGTCAGCGAGGCCGATGTGGCGACCGGGCTGTGGGACGGCGCGCGCGTCGAGCTTTGGCGTGTGGACTGGATGCGGCCGGACCTGAGGGTTCGGCTGGGAGCCGGTCGTCTGGGTCGGATCCGCCGTGAGGGCGAGGCGTTCGTCGCCGAGCTGGACGGGCCGATGGCGGCGCTGGAGCGGGTGGTCGGCCGGACCTATGGGCGGCTTTGCGATGCGGTCCTGGGCGACGACCGGTGCCGGGTCGAGCCGGCGGGTCGAGCCTGTGACAAGCGATGGGAGACGTGTGTCGGCGTCTTTGGCAATGGCCTCAACTTTCGGGGATTTCCGGATAGTCCGGGTGACGACTTCCTGACGGCGGTGCCGGTGTCGGGCGGGCGGCATGACGGCGGGAGCCGACGATGAGCCCCGTCGAGGCGGCACGCGGGTGGCTGGGCACGCCCTATCGGCATCAGGCGAGCGAGAAGGGGCAGGGGGCGGACTGCCTGGGACTGGTGCGCGGAGTCTGGCGAGAGGTGGTCGGCGGGGAGCCTGAGGCCCCGCCGGCCTACTCGGCGGACTGGGCCGAAGTGGGGGATGAGGAGACCCTGCTCGCTGCGGCACGGCGGTGGCTGGTTGAAAAGCCCCTCGCAGCGATGGGGGCGGGTGACGTCCTGCTGTTTCGAATGAGCGACGACGCGGCGGTCAAGCACTGCGCGATCCTGAGCGAGGTCGGAGGGCCGGAGCCGCGGATGATCCATGCCTACTGGGGGCGCTGCGTCGTCGAGAGCTGGATGGGGCCATGGTGGAAGCGGCGTCTGGTGGCGGTGTTCGGGTGGCCGTCCCGGTTCACGGCCGGGATGACAATGGGGAGCTGAGATGGCGCAGGTGATCCTGGGTGGAGTGGGCGGGATTGTCGGCGGTGGCGTGGGACGGGCGGTCGGGGCGGCGCTGGGGGGCTTGATCGACCGGGGCACCGTTGGTGCCCTGTCGCCAGTGCGGCAGGTCGGGTTGAGGCTGGAGACGCTGAAGATCCAGACGACGGCGGAAGGGACGCCGATGGCCTGCGTCTTCGGACGGGCGCGGGTAACGGGACAGGTGATCTGGGCGGCGCGCTTCCTGGAGCGTCGGAACCGGTCGGGCGGCGGAAAGGGCGGACCCCGGACGGTCGACTATGCCTATTCTCTGAGTTTCGCCGTGGCGCTGTGCGAGGGGCCGATCGACGGGATCGGGAGGGTCTGGGCAGACGGGCGGCCGATGGACCTGACCGGCGCGGCCATGCGGGTGCATCGAGGGACGGAGGACCAGACGCCCGATCCGCTGATCGAGGCGGTCGAGGGAGCGTCTCCGGCCTATCGCGGGACGGCCTATGTGGTGTTCGAGGATCTGCCATTGGGGTCTTACGGCGACCGGGTTCCGCAGCTGGGCTTCGAGGTGTTCCGGCGACCGCCGGGCGACGGGCTGGAGGAGCGGCTGGAGGGTGTGTGCCTGATCCCCGGGGCGGGCGAGTTCGTGCTGGCGACCGAGGCCGTCATGAGACGCGAGGGGCTGACCCGGACGGCGGCCGAGAACGTGCATCTGGGAGACGGGCGGACCGATCTGATCGCGTCGCTGGATCAGCTGGAGGCGCAGCTGCCGAACCTGAAGCGGGTCAGTCTGGTGGTCGGATGGTTCGGGACCGACCTGAGGGCCGGGCGCTGCGAGGTCCGCCCCGGCGTGGAGCGGCGGGACAAGCCGACGGAACCCCTGACCTGGTCGGTGGCGGGGGTAACGCGCGATGAGGCGCATCTGATCTCGGAGGTCGAGGGCAAGCCGGCCTATGGAGGGACGCCGTCGGACGAGAGCGTAAGGCAGGCTGTGGCGGCGCTGAAGGCGCGGGGGTGGGCGGTGACGCTGTATCCCTTCCTGTTCATGGACGTGCCGGCCGACAACGACCTGCCCGATCCGTATGGCGCAGACCGCCAGGCGGCCTATCCGTGGCGAGGTCGGGTGAGGGGCGAGGACGGCGCGAGCGCGACGGCAGAGGTGACGGCGCTGTTCGGGACGGCGGACGGGTGGGGCTTGAGGCGGCTGGCGCTCCACTATGCGGCGCTGGCGGCGGAGACGGGATGCGACGGCCTGCTGATCGGCTCGGAGATGCGTGGGCTGACGTGGACCCGAGATGCGAGCGGCGGGTATCCGGCGGTGGCGCAGTATCGGGCGCTGGCGGCGGAATGCCGGGCGCTGGCGGGACCGGATGTGGCCCTCTCCTATGCGGCCGACTGGTCGGAGTATTCGGGGCATCGGCCGGGCGACGGGTCCGGCGATGTCGTCTTTCACCTCGACCCGCTGTGGGCCGATCCGGACATCGATTATGTCGGGATCGACTGGTACCCGCCGCTGGGCGACTGGCGGGCCGGCGACGGCGGCGTCGATGCGGCGACGTTCGAGGAACCCGACGACGCCGACTATCTGGCGACCCAGGTGGCGGGCGGGGAGGGCTTTGACTGGTTCTATGCCGGCGAGGCGGACCGGGCGGCGCAGCTGCGCACCCCCCTCGTGGACACGGCGCACGGTGAAGACTGGGTGTTCCGCGTCAAGGACCTGATGGGGTGGTGGGGCAACCCGCATCACGATCGGCCGGGCGGGGTTCGAAGCGCGACGCCAACCGCCTGGGTTGCAGGGATGAAACCGATCCGGCTGACCGAGTTTGGCTGTGCGGCAGTCGATCGGGGTGGCAATGCGCCGAACCTGTTTCAGGACCCGAAGTCGTCCGAGAGCTTCCTGCCGCCCTTCTCGACGGGCGCGCGGGATGACCGGATGCAGAGGCGGGCACTGGAGGCGGTGCTGGGGTGGTTCGCGGAGCCGGCGAACAACCCGGTGTCGGCGGTCTATGGGGGGCCGATGCTGGAGGCGGCGGACGCCTGGTGCTGGGACGCGCGACCCTATCCGGCGTTTCCGGGACTGGCCGAGGTCTGGGCGGACGCGGGTGCCTGGCGGACCGGGCACTGGCTGAACGGGCGGCTGGCCGGCGAGGCGCGGCATCTGCTGGAGGCGATCCTGCGGCGGGGCGGACTGGCGGAAGATGAGTTCAGGATCGGGACGACGGACGGCTCGGTCGCGGGCTATGTGATCGACCGACCGATGCGGACACGCGATGCGATCGAGCCTCTGCTGGCCGTGTTCGACATGATGGCGACGGAGCGTGACGGACGTGTCGCCCTGTTGGGACTTGAGCCGGAAACCACCACGCTGGCCCGCGCCGCGCTGGCTGTTGGCGAAGACGGCGATGGATTGAGGCGCGAACGATCGCTGGAGTCGACCCCCGAGGTGGCGCGGGTGCGCTTCATCGACGAAGGTCGGGACTATCAGACGGGCGCGGTGGTCGTGCGGGCCGACGGCGAGAGCCGGGGCGGGGGCCTGGACGTGGATCTGCCGGCCGTCTGTGGTCCGGCCCTGGCCATGGCGCTGGCGGCGCGGACGTTGCGAGCGGCGGATCAGGACCGGCTAACGGTGTCACCGGGGCCGCTGGAGGCCCTGCGAATTGAAGCGGGTGACCGGTTGAGCGTCGAGGGAGAGGAGGGAACCTGGCGGATCGACAGGGTGGTCCTTGATGAAGCCCCTCGTGCGACGCTGGGCCGGGCGACGCGCATCCGCGCCGGCGAAGATGCAGCACCGGAGGCACCCGGGGGTGAGGCCCTGGCGCGCGGAGCGCCCTACTTCCTCGTGCTGGATCTGCCACCTTTGCCGGGCCGGGAGACGGACAGCCGGCCGCTGGTCGCGGCGGCCGTCGAACCGTGGTTCCCCATGACGATCCACCTTGGCGCAACGGTCGATGTCCTGACCCCCCGCGGCCATATCCCGACACCCGCGACGGTGGGACATCTGACCCGGCCCCTTGCGGCCGGACCGACCGGGCGGTGGGATGAAGTCAACCGGATCATGGTGACGCTGGAGGGCGTTTCCCCGGCCTCTGCGGCGACGGAGGCCGTGCTGGCGGGCGCAAACCGGCTGGCGATCGAGACCAGCGCGGGCTGGGAGGTCGTGTCGTTCCGGTCCGCTGTCCTGACCGCTTCAGGCGACTGGCGACTATCGGGGCTGTTGCGCGGGCAGCAGGGAACAGAAGGCGCGACTGCGGCGGGCGCGGTCGAGGGTGCGCGCGTCGTGATGCTGGATGACAGGGTCGTTCCGTTCGACCTCGATCCGGAAGAACGAAGGCTGCCCAGGATCGCGCGGCTGGGACCGCAGGGGGCCGCGCCGGGAGGGTCGGGCTTCTCCGAAAAGGCGGTACGGATCGACGGAGTGTACGGGCGGCCCTGGTCACCGACGGGGTTGGGCGTGGCCCCGGTGGAGGACGGGCTGGCGGTGCGCTGGATTCCGCGCGTTCGGACAGGCGCGGACCGCTGGGACCTTGAGCCCCTCGAGGTGGATCCGCTGCGATTCCGCGTGAGAGTGCTCGACGATACCGTCGAGCGGCGGGTGATCGCTGTGGAAGGGACCACCTGTCTGTATTCCACGCAGGCGATTGTGGAGGACTTTCCGGCGGGTCCCGGCCCGACCGCGAGCATCGCGGTGGCGCAGTACGGGTCCGACTGGGGGTGGGGGGAGGAAGCGGTCGTTCCGCTCGCGGCCTGAAAAACGCATTGCGCCTGCGAACGCATGGCTTAACTGACGAAGGGACGGCGCACGGACGCGCCGGGCGAACTTCCTCACGGAGCGGCGAAGGCGTGGCGGGCGATCCCTACAAGGAACTGGGCGTGGCCCGGGGGGCGAGCGACGCCGAGATCAAGGCCGCGTTCCGCAAGCTTGCGAAGGAACTGCACCCCGACAAGAACCGGGGCAATGCCGCAGCCGAAGAGCGTTTCAAGACGGTATCGGCGGCTTTCGACATCTTGAGCGATCCCAAGACGCGGGCCCGTTACGACGCCGGGCAGATCGATGCCGACGGCCAGGAGCAGTACCGCGGGTTTTCGGGTCAAGCCGGTGGGGGTGCCGCCGGGGGCGGACCCGGCGGCTTTGGTTTTTCGCATACCGGCGGACCCGGTGGTCGGGCAGCGTTCGAGGACCTGGATCTCGACTCGATTTTCGGCAACTTCGGCCAGAGGGGCTCGCAGCGGGCCTTTGGCAAGGGGCAGGACGTTCGGGCGACGCTGGAGATCAGCCTGGAGGACTCCATCGGCGGGGCCAGCCGGCGCATCCAGTTTTCGGACGGGAGGACGCTGGACGTGAACATCCCCAAAGGGGCGGCCAATGGCCAGACCATCCGGCTGCGCGGGCAGGGGATGCCGGGCCGGTCCGAGGCGGGGGACGCCCTGATCGAACTGCGCGTGGCACCGCATCCGATCTTCAAGGTCGAGGGGGCGGACGTGGTGATGGACCTGCCCGTCTCGGTGCCCGACGCTGTGCTGGGCGGCAAGGTCGAGTGCCCGACGCCGGACGGGACGGTCGCGGTGACCGTGCCCAAGGGCGCGAACTCGGGCCAGGTGCTGAGGCTGAAGGGCAAGGGGGCGTTCGCCGGCGGCGCGCGGGGCGACCTGAAGGCCAGGATCATGGTGACCCTGCCCGACAAGGTCGATCCGATCCTGGAGCGGATCGCCGAGGACTGGCGCGGGACCAGGCCCTACAAGCCGGGACGAGGCTGATGGAGCGGCCGGCGGTCAAGCCGAAACGGCCGTGGTTCTCGGCCGGGCCGACGGCGAAACGGCCGGGCTGGTCGTCGCAGGCCCTGCCGCACGACCTGCTGGGACGGGGCATCCGCGCGCCGGAGGTGGTGGAGCGGTTCGCCCATGGACTGAGGCTGACCAAGGCGGTGCTGGAGGTGCCCGAAGACTGGGTGCTGGCCTATCTGCCTGGCTCCGATACCGGGGCGGTGGAGGCGGCCATGTGGTCGATGCTGGGCGCGCGGCCGGTGCAGGTCATGGCGTTCGAGAACTTCGGCAAGCAGTGGGCGATTGATGCGCGCGACCATTTGAAGCTGGATGAGCTGGAGTTGCTGGAAGCGCCGTGGGGCGAGTTGCCGGATCTGAGGCGGGTCGACCCATCGAAGGACCTGGTGTTCCCCTGGAACGGAACGACCGCAGGCGTGCGGGTGCCCAACGCCGACTTCATCAGCCGGGATCGCGAGGGGATCGTGATCTGCGACGCGACCTCGGCCGCCTTCGCCATGCCGATCGACTATGAGCCGCTGGATGTCGTGACCTTCAGCTTCCAGAAGGCGCTCGGCGGCGAGGCCGGCATCGGCGTGGCCGCCTTGAGCCCGCGGGCGGTGGCGCGGCTGGATGCGTACGAGCCGCCGAGGGCGGTGCCCAAGGTGCTGCGGTTGCGCGACGGAAAGGGCTTTGACCGGGCCCTGGCGACCGGGACCATGATCAACACCTTCAGCCTGTGGACGCTGGAGGACTGGATCGACGCGCTGGAGTGGGCGCAAGGCATCGGCGGGCTGACTGAACTGATCCGGCGAACGGATGCGAACGCGCAGGCCCTGTTCGACTGGGTCGAACGGACGGACTGGATCGAACCCCTGGCCGTGGACCCGGCGACCCGATCGACGACCTCGGTGTGCCTGAAGATCGTCGATCCGCGCGTGACGTCGCTGGACGAGGCCGGACGGCAGGCCTTCGTGAGGCAGATGAAGACGCTGCTGGAGGCCGACGGCGCGGCCTTCGACGTCGAGAGCCACAGGAATGCTCCGGCGGGCTTGCGGCTGTGGTGCGGCTGCACGGTGGAGACCGGGGACGTGGTCGCGGCGACGCCGTGGCTGGAGTGGGCGTTCCAGACGGCGGTCGCCGAGCTCTGACACGAAAACCATCCCGGTCGGGACGACATCCCTCGATTCCCCCGCTATAGCCCCTCCCGCATCCAGCGGAGACTTGTGCATTGGCGAACGTGGCGGTGGTCGGGGCCCAGTGGGGCGACGAAGGGAAGGGCAAGATCGTCGACTGGCTGTCGAACCGCGCCGACGTGGTCGTGCGGTTCCAGGGCGGGCACAATGCGGGCCATACATTGGTCGTCGGCGACGTCACCTACAAGCTGAGCCTGTTGCCGAGCGGCGTGGTGCAGGGCAAGCCGTCGGTCATCGGCAACGGGGTCGTGGTCGATCCCTGGGCTCTGCTGGACGAGATGTCGCGGATCGAGGCGCAAGGCGTGGCGATCACGCCGGAGCTTCTGACGCTGGCGGACAACGCCTGTCTGATCCTGCCGCTGCACCGGGACCTGGACCAGGCGCGGGAGGCTGCGGCGGGCGTCACCAGGATCGGCACGACGGGACGAGGCATCGGCCCGGCCTATGAAGACAAGGCGGGACGTCGGGCGATCCGTGTCGGCGATCTGGCCGATCCGGAGGCGCTGGATGCCAAGATCGCGCGGCTGTTGGCCCACCACAACGCGCTGCGCAAAGGCCTGGGGCTGGACGAGGTCGATGTCAGAGCCCTGAAGGCGGCCCTGCTGGAGATTGCGCCCAAGGTTCTTCCGTTCGCCAGCCAGCCGGTGTGGCGGATGCTGGACCGCTTCCGCGCCGAGGGGCGACGCATCCTGTTCGAGGGCGCGCAGGGGTCGCTGCTGGACGTCGACCACGGGACCTATCCCTATGTGACGTCGTCCAACACCGTGGCCGGTCAGGCGGCGGCGGGGTCGGGGCTGGGCCCCGGCGCGGTCGGCTTCGTGCTGGGGATCGTCAAGGCCTATACGACCCGGGTCGGCGAGGGGCCCTTCCCGACCGAGCTGTTCGACACCGATGGGCAGAGGATCGCAGAGCGCGGCCGCGAGTTCGGGACGGTGACCGGGCGGCCGCGGCGCTGCGGCTGGTTCGATGCGGTACTGGTGCGTCAGTCGATCGCCATCAACGGTATCCACGGCATCGCCCTGACCAAGCTGGACGTACTGGACGGGTTCGAGGAACTGAAGATCTGCACCGGCTACCGGATCAATGGCGAAGTGTTCGATTATCTGCCGGCCGGCATGAAGGCGCAGGCGGCCGCCGAGCCGATCTATGAGACCATCGAGGGCTGGTCTGAGAGCACCCAGGGCGCGCGCAGCTGGAAGGACCTGCCGGCCAACGCCATCAAATATGTGCGGCGGATCGAGGAGCTGATTCAGGCTCCGGTGGCGATGCTCTCAACGAGCCCGGAGCGGGATGACACGATCCTCATGCGGGACCCGTTCCAGGGATAGATTCGGCGATTGCGCAGGCCGAAGCGCCGCAGGGATCCTGAACCGGAGCCGGGCTTCAGGCTCAACGCGACCTTAACCGGCTTCCGATAGACCGGATCGTCAGATTCTGGAGCCTTATGTGTTCATTGCCGACGCCAAGACACTGAACCGCATCGAGCCGGCTGTGCGGCGAGTCTTGATCGCCGACCCGAACGCAGCGTCGGCGCGGCTGCTGGTTGACATCATGAAGAGCCTCGGGGCGCGCGAAGTCGTCACCGAGTCAGACGAAAACCGCGTGCTGGATCATGCACGCGAGCTTGAGCCTGGTCTCATCTTCACCGAGCGGACAGGGTGTCGTCTGGATGGCGAGCAACTGGCGCGCCGGATCCGCCGCTCAAACCTTGTGTGTCGCAGGGCCCCGATCCTGATGGTAACGGCCGAGGCAACGGCGTCGTCGATCAAGGGCGCGCGGGACGCCGGCATCCACGAGTTTCTGCGAAAGCCCTTCACGGCCGGTGACCTGTTCAAGCGGGTCGAGAATGTCGCCTTGAAGCCCCGCGACTGGATCGAGGCCGTCGGCTATGTCGGCCCAGATCGGAGGCGGTTCAACTCGGGCGAATATGCTGGACCGCAGAAGCGGAAAGCCGACAAGCCGGCGACGGCAACCGAAGCGGTCGTCGCGGTCAAGGATCAGGCGCTGCGGATCCTCGCCGCATCTCTCGCGCAGTTCGACAGCGACCCGCTGCAGGCGATCCGGGCAACGAAGCAGCAGGCCGAGACGCTGACGGCCTTGGCCGTCAAGACAGGCGACACCCGGCTGGCGGTGGCGGCCGCCGGGCTGGAAGCCTGCCTGGCCCAGGGCGCACCGACCCGGGCGACCCTTGCCGCCCCGATCAATGCGCTCCTCGCGCTCGCTCCGCCCGAAACGGAGCTGATGCGAGCCGGCTAGACCGCCACCTCCAGACGCGCGGCGTCTGGAGGCTCGCACACCGGCCTGATCCTCAGGCGTCGACGAGGTTCCGCTCTTCAGCAGCGGCGCGCATGGCCTTCTGCAACTTCTCGAAGGCGCGGACCTCGATCTGACGGACACGTTCACGGCTGACCCCGTACTGCCCGGCGAGTTCTTCGAGCGTGACCGGGTCGTCCTTGAGGCGGCGCTCTGTCAGGATGTGCTTCTCTCGCTCGGTCAGTTCGCCCATGGCCTCTTCCAGCAGGCTCATGCGGATCGACTTCTCTTCTGAGTCGGCCAGAGCGGTTTCCTGGGACACCGCGTTGTCGTCCGACAGCCAGTCCTGCCATTCGCTCTCGCCGTCGACGCGAAGCGGCGCGTTCAGCGAGGCGTCGCCGCCGAGGCGACGGTTCATGTTGGTGACCTCTTCTTCCGAGACGCCCAGCTTGGTGGCGATGGCGGCGAGGTGTTCGGGGCGCAGGTCGCCTTCCTCGAAGGCCGAGATCTGGCTCTTGGCCTTCCTGAGGTTGAAGAACAGCTTCTTCTGCGCCGCCGTGGTGCCCATCTTCACGAGGGACCAGCTGCGCAGGATGTATTCCTGGATCGAGGCGCGGATCCACCACATGGCGTAGGTCGCCAGGCGGAAGCCCTTGTCCGGGTCAAATTTTTTCACGGCCTGCATCAGGCCGACGTTGCCTTCGGAGATCACCTCGCCGATCGGCAGACCGTAGCCGCGATAGCCCATGGCAATCTTGGCCACGAGGCGAAGGTGTGACGTGACGAGGCGGTGGGCGCTCTCGGCGTCCTGATGCTCGGTCCAGCGCTTGGCGAGCATGAACTCCTCGTCCTTGGTCAGCATCGGAAACTTGCGGATTTCCGTCAGATATCGCGACAGCCCCTGTTCAGGCGACATTACCGCGAGTGATTTCATGGCAGCCATTTGGTCCCTCCGAACCTAGAAAAGAGCAGGCCTCAGCGGAGGCGGCCACCCCATGTGCACCGCCCCCTCACCCCTCAACCGTTCATGTGGCGATGGGTTGCCCGGGTTTTTAGTGGCCGATCGTCACAGGAAAGCGTGACCGTGACCTCGGTGCCACTGCGCCGAATGACTCGGTTGATAGCAGATAGTTAGTTTTTAATCAAGACGCACTGTCCGGCAGGCCCAGACTGATGCGGTAGGCGGGGTGGACGACGTCGGCCTGATCCGGATGTTTCTGAAAGAAGGCGGCGAAGAAGGGGCAGACGGGCAAGATCAACAGGCCTCGGGACCGGGCGTCGGCGACGACGTGACGCGCCAGCCTGCTGGCGATGCCCCGTCCCTCCAGCGCTTCGGGCACAAGGGTCTCTGTGATCATGAGGTTCGGCGGCGAGAGGTTGTAGGTTACGACCGCGACCTGGCCGTCGACGGGCAGTTCGTAGCGGTGGGCCTGGGTATTGTCGGTGATCCCGGGGGCGATGGTCACGGCGATCTCCCTTCTGTTCAGCAACACATTGTGTATCAGATCGCGCTGAGCAAGGCCTCCAGCCGTGCCATGTCTGCAGGCGGTGGTGTCTCAAATCGCAGGTGATCGCCCGACACCGGATGGACGAAGCCGAGAACGGCCGCATGCAGGGCCTGGCGGGTCAGGCCGGCTTCGGCGATCGCCGCGCGGATGGCGGCGGCAGGGCTGCCCGAGCCGTAGACGGCGTCGCCGAGGATGGGCGCGCCTCTCGAGGCCAGGTGGACGCGGATCTGGTGGGTGCGGCCGGTGTGGAGCGTGCAGGCGACGCGGGCGGCCAGGGGTGCTGCCCCGGCCTTGGCCGGAACGGCGAAAAGGGTCTGGACCACGTAGTCGGTGATGGCGTTGCGGCCGCCGGACTTCAGCACAGCCATCTTCTTGCGGTCCGAAGACGAGCGGCCGATCAGGGTCTCAATGCGACCTCGATCCGGCGACGGGGCACCGCGGGTCAGGGCGATGTAGGTCCGCTCGATGTCGTGGGCGGCGAACAGTTTCGAGAGGCCGGCGTGGGCCCGGTCGGACTTGGCGGCGACCATGACGCCCGAGGTGTCCTTGTCGAGCCGGTGGACGATCCCGGGACGGGCGATGCCGCCGATGCCCGACAGGGACGCGCCGCAATGATGCAGCAGGGCGTTGACCAGGGTGCCGGTCTCGGTTCCCGGGGCGGGGTGGGCCGCCATGCCCGCCGGCTTGTCGACCACGATCAGTTCGGCGTCCTCGAACAGGACGGTAAGCGGGATGGCTTCGGGCCGGGGGTCTGCCGGGGCGACGGGTGGCACCAGGACGACATAGATGGCGGCCTGCGGCCGATCCCGCGACGAGACGCGCTGGTCGTCGAGAGTGACCGCGCCCTCGGAGAGCAGAGCCTGAAGACGCGCTCGGGATACACCGGGCAGGGCGTCGGCCAGAAGGCGATCCAGCCTCTGAGTGAGGTCCCGGCCGGACAGGTCCGCGAGAAGACCCTGGCCTTCCGCGTGGGTCAGGCCCTCAGGTTCCTCGGCGTCGTCTTCCACCCACGCGGTCTAGCATGTCCTCAAGCTATGGTCGCGCCGATGAGGCCCGCAGCGACGAGACGCCGGATCACGGGGACCGGGTCGGGCAGGCCGAGGTCGTCAGGCGAGAAGACGCTTCCGGACAGGGCGCGCTCAAGGCCGGCCCGATCGAGGACGGGAAAGTCCATTTCGCCACCGGGGGCGATCAGCCGCACGGACGTGTCGCCATCCGTCCTATCCTCCTCGATGCGCCAGACGGACGGTCGAGCGACATAGGTGGCGGCGAGCGGTTCGTGGGCCCCGAGAAGGGCACCGGAGACATCGGACTCGCGGCTGAGCACGAATTCCCGGATGGCGAAGTCCAGCGCATGATCCAGGCGCGCCTTTTCGGACAGCCTCTGGATCAGGGTCTGGAACTCCTGAGCCAGAGTCACACGGTCGTAGCCGGGGTTGGCGAACCCGGGCGGCAGGCTGCGACGGAAGGCCTCGTCCTTGACGCAGACCTCCGAGACGGCCTCCAGCACCACGTCGGCCCAGGTGCGGACGATCAGGCCGCAGGTGATGTGCAGGGACGGCTTGTCGCCCGACGTAGCGGCGTCATGCATCAGGCCCCGAGGCACATAGGCGCAGTCGCCGGCCCGCAGCACGAAGGTCTCGGACAGTTCGCCGACCGGATAGACCCCCGGCTGGAAGCCCTCGCCGCGGTAGGGAATGGCGACGGGCTGGTCGTGCAGACGCCAGGCTTTTTCGCCCTCGATCTGGATCACCAGGACGTCGTGGTTGTCGTAGTGGGTGCGGAAACCCTGGGACGACGGCGGCGTCAGATAGGTATTGGTCTGGACGTGGCAGTTGAAGACGCTCTCCAGACTGCGGCACAGGGCGGCCATGCCGCTGTGCGACTGCTGCAGCTGGTTCAGGATCAGGGTCGCGCCACTGCCGTAGAGACTGGCGACCGCCCCCCGATCCACAGCGCCGGATGGTGCGACATAGTCGGACTCGGCGATGGTGCGCGAGGAGTCCGTCATCACCAGCATACCGCGCCGGAAATCCAGCTCGGACACCAACCGATCGATTTCTGCGAGGGAGAGAAGAGACCGGAACCGGTCCGGATCGTCATGACGGGCGACGACGGGCCGGCGCTCATAGACCTCGGTCAGGAAGCCGTCGGCATGGTCGCCGAGAAGCCAGTGGAGAGGATCGGACAGCGACCCCTGAAGCGAAGAACTCAAGATCCGACCTTATCCGCAGCGACGACCACGACCGACGCCATCGCCATAGGTGCCGCTGTCGCTGTCGGTGCAGCTGCGCGGAGCGGGCGTGCACCGGCGACCATTGCCGACACCGTCGCCATAGGTGCCGCTGTCGCTGTCGGTGCAGCCGGTCGACGGGGCTGAGCAGCGGCGGCCGCGCCCGGATCCATCGGCATAGGTGCCGCTGTCGCTATCGGTGCATCCGGTCGAAGTCGCACAGCGACGGCCGTTGCCGATCCCGTCACGGACGTTGCCGGTATCGCTGTCGGTACAGCCGCTCTGAGACGTGTTGCATCGACGTCCGCGTCCGCTCGGGTCTGAATAGGACCCGCTGTCGCTGTCGCTACAGCCTGACTGGGCTTCGGCCTGGCCGGTTACGGCGGTAAGCGCGCCACCGATTGTGGCAGCCCCTATCACGCGGCTCAGGAACGAGCGGCGATCCATGTTCTTCTTGTCGGCCATCACATGCCTCCCAAAGCCACGTCGTCCATCCCCAAGGCCGGAGCCTAGGCGCAGTGATGCGACAAAACAACTCAGTTCGGATCAGCGGTCCTTTCCGAGCCTGACCGAGGCGGGCGGTCTCTGACCGAAGACCCGCGGAAAAGCGCCGTCAGGCCGCCGCGCTCTCGCGACGGCCGTAGACGGGGTCGAGGTCGCCGGAGGCATAGCGTTTGGCCATCTGGGCGGTCGACATGGGGCGGATCCTGGACGCCTGGCCCTCGCAGCCGAACTGCTGGAAGCGTTCGGCGCAGAGTTTGCGCATCGCCTCTTTGGCCGGCTTCAGATAGGCGCGCGGGTCGAACTCACCGGGCTTTTCGGCGAGCACCTTCCGGATGGCACCGGTCATGGCCATGCGGTTGTCGGTGTCGATGTTGATCTTGCGCACGCCGTGCTTGATGCCGCGCTGGATTTCCTCGACCGGCACGCCCCAGGTCTGGGGCATCTCACCGCCGTACTGGTTGATGATGTCCTGCAGATCCTGAGGGACGGACGACGAGCCGTGCATCACCAGATGGGTGTCGGGCAGGCGGCGGTGGATCTCCTCGATCACGTGCATGGCCAGGACCTCGCCGTCCGGCTGGCGGCTGAATTTATAGGCCCCGTGCGAAGTGCCCATGGCAATGGCGAGGGCGTCGACCTTGGTGCGGCTGACGAAGTCGACGGCCTGGTCCGGGTCGGTCAGCAGGGCGGAGTGATCCAGCGTGCCTTCGAAGCCGTGGCCGTCCTCGGCCTCGCCCATGCCGGTCTCAAGGCTGCCCAGCACGCCCAGCTCGCCCTCGACCGAGACGCCGCAGCTGTGGGCCATCTCGACGACGCGGCGGGTGACATCGACATTGTAGTCGTAGTCGGCGGGCGTCTTGCCGTCTTCCATCAGGCTGCCGTCCATCATCACCGAGGTGAAGCCGTACTGGATCGCGGTGGCGCAGGTGGCCGGGCCGTTGCCGTGGTCCTGGTGCATGCACACCGGGATGTGGGGATAGAGCTCGGCCAGGCCGTCGATCAGCTTGGCCAGGATGACGTCGTTGGCATAGGAACGGGCGCCCCGGCTGGCCTGGATGATGACCGGCGCGTTGACGGCCTCGGCCGCCTCCATGATGGCCAGGCCCTGTTCCATGTTGTTGATGTTGTAGGCCGGCAGGCCGTAGTCGTACTCGGCCGCGTGGTCGAGAAGCTGTCGCAGGGTGATCCGCGCCATCGGTAGGCTCCTGAGGTCTTATGTTTTACCACGCCTTTAGCCGGGCGCGGGCCTCAAGTCACGCCGCGTTACAGCCGTTTCAGACCCGCAGGGCCTCGACGCCCGGGAGCGCCTTGCCCTCCATCCATTCCAGGAAGGCCCCGCCGGCGGTGGAGACGAAGGTCATGTCGTCGACGACTCCGGCTTGATTCAGCGCCGAGACGGTGTCGCCGCCGCCACCCACAGCGACCAGGACGCCGGCCTTGGCGAGCGCCGCCGCGTGCCGGGCCACGGTGACGGTGGCGGCGTCGAACGGCGGAACCTCGAACACGCCGAGCGGGCCGTTCCAGATCAGGGTCTTGGAGGCCGTCAGCGCCTCCAGCAGGCGGGCGACGGTGGCGGGACCGGCGTCGAGGATCTTGTCGTCGGGGGACAGCGGCTGTCCGGCGATCACGGGGCGGGATGCGGCCCCCGGCTTGACCTCGGTGGCCACGACGAAGTCGACGGGGAGCAACAGCTGGCAGCCCCGGGCCTCGGCCTCGGCCAGTATCTCGCGGGCCGTGTCGGCCATGTCGCGCTCGGCCAGAGAGCCGCCGATGTCGAGGCCCTGGGCGAACAGGAAGGTGTTGGCCATGCCGCCGCCGATGGCGAGGCGGTCGAGCTTGCCGACCAGGTTCCTGAGCAGGTCCAGCTTGGTCGAGACCTTGGCTCCGCCGACGATGCCGATGACGGGCTTCTTCGGATTGCCCAGCGCCGCGTCGAGCGCGTCGAGCTCGCGGCGCATGGACTCGCCGGCATAGGCGGGCAGGAGGTGGGCGAGACCCTCGGTGGAGGCATGGGCGCGGTGGGCGGCGGAGAAGGCATCGTTGACATAGACGTCGCCGAGTTCGGCTAGCTGGGCGGCGAAGGCGGGGTCGTTGGCCTCCTCGCCGGCTTGGAAGCGGACGTTTTCCAGCAGGATCACGCCCCCGGCGTCGAGGTCGGCGATGGCCTCCCTGGCCTCCTCGCCGACGCAGTCGGAGGCGAAACGGACGGGGGCGCCGAGCAGGCGCTCCAGGTCGTCGACGACGGGAGCGAGGCTCATGGACGGCACGACCTTGCCCTTGGGCCGGTCGAAGTGGGCGAGCAGGGCGACCCTGGCCCCGGCATCGCGCAGCTTCTGGATGGTGGGCAGGGCGACGCGCAGGCGGGTGTCGTCGGTGACGCGGCCGTCCTCCATCGGGACGTTGAAGTCCACGCGGACGAGGGCGGTCTGGCCGCCAAGAGGGCCTGCGTCGTCGAGGGTGCGGAAGGTCATGTCGGTCTCCATGATCCTTCTCCCATTGGGAGAAGGTGGCCGCGAAGCGGACGGATGAGGGTCGGCTGGCGGGAACAGCCCACGATCGAACCCTCACCCTTTCGCGCAAGGACGACGGCGTGCCGTCGTGCGCTCAAGCCCTCTCCCAACGGGAGAGGGTAGCGATCAGAGGAACTTCGCCATCGCCAGCGCCGTGTCGCTCATGCGCGTCGCGAAGCCCCACTCGTTGTCGTACCAGCTGAGCACGCGGGCCAGCTTGCCGTCGACGACCTGGGTCTGGGGGAGGGCCGCCGTCGACGATGCGGCGATGTGGTTCAGGTCCATCGAGACGACCGGGTCGCTGGTGGTGGCCAGGACGCCCCTCATCGGGCCGTCGGCGGCGGCCTGAAGGGCGGCGTTGATCTCTTCCACCGTCACCTCCCGACCCGCGACCACTTTCAGGTCGACGCAGGACACGTTGGGCGTCGGGACCCGGATGGACGATCCGTCCAGCTTGCCCTTCAGTTCCGGCAGCACCAGGCCCAGGGCCTTGGCGGCGCCGGTCGAGGTCGGGATCATCGACAGACCCGCCGCGCGGGCGCGGTAGAGGTCCTTGTGCATCGTATCCAGCGTCGGCTGGTCGCCGGTGTAGGCGTGGATGGTGGTCATGTAGCCGCGCTCGATGCCGAACAGGTCGTTCAGCACCTTGGCGACGGGGGCGAGGGCGTTGGTGGTGCAGGAACCGTTGGAGACGATGATGTCGTCGGCGGTCAGGGTGTCGTGGTTGACCTTGTAGACGATGGTCTTGTCGGCGTTGTCGCCGGGGGCCGAGATCAGCACCCGCTTCGCCCCCGCCTTCAGATGCGCCTCGGCCTTGTCGCGGGCAGTGAAGATACCGGTGCATTCAAAGGCGATGTCGACGTTCAGGTCCCTGTGCGGCAGGTTCGCCGGATCGCGCTCGGCCGTGACCTTGATCTTGCCCAGGCCCACGTCGATCCAGTCGTCGCCGGCCTCGACCGTCCCGGGGAAGCGGCCGTGAACCGAATCGTAGCGCAGCAGGTGGGCGTTGGTGGCCACGGGTCCGAGATCGTTGATCGCCACCACCTCGATGTCGCGGCGGCCGTGCTCGACGATCGAGCGGAGCACGAGGCGGCCGATGCGGCCAAAGCCGTTGATGGCGACGCGGACGGTCATGGGGCGGTCTCCTGAAGCGGTGTTTGCCATTTATCCGGCCTACCGCGTGTAACGCTGCTTGAGGCCGTGTTGGGCGCTTCAATGGGACCGGTGGGCAAAGGGATCAACCCCGGCGGCGATCACAAGCGACGAGGAAATGCTTCCCTCTCCCATGGGGAGAGGGCTTGAGCGCCCGAGAGCGGTCAGGCGATCGGTCTTGCGCGAAAGGGTGAGGGGTTGTCGTGCGAACCTGTGAGGTCACGCCCCTCACCCTTCCGGCATGCGCATCGCTGCGCGCTGCGAGCCTCAAGCCCTCTCCCCATGGGAGAGGGGAAGGAAAAGCCGAGCCTCCAATCCTCCGCCCGGGCGGTTTGACAGCGTGACATCCCCGCCCGCCGCCCGCGCCTCCGGCAGAGGTTGCCGGCGACCCGCAGGCATGGGTTTCATGACTTGAGGGGCGGCCCCGCGACGTTCTAGGTTGATCGAGATGATATTCCCTGACTTCCGATCGCTTCGTCGCCGCCTCGCTGCCGGACTGCTGGCGGTTGCTGTCATGGTCGTCGGTTCGCCGGCAGCACGCGCCCTGGCGGTCGAAGCGGCGGCCGTGTCGGACGTTTCATCGGCACCCGGTCGCGAGCGGGCCCGCATGAACGCGCGCGTGTTCGACACCGTCTGGGACACGGTACGACGACGCTACTACGATCCTGATCTGCACGGGGTGGACTGGCGCGCGGCGCGCGAGACCTATCGTCCCGAGGCCCTGGCGGCCGTGGACGACCGGGCGCTGTATCGCAGCCTGGGTCAGATGCTCGACCTGCTCGATGATGATCACGCGGGCGCGGTCTCACCCGCCCAGGCCCGCCGCCAGTCTGAGGCCCGAACCCGCCGGGCCGTCATGGGCGTGGTGCTGGCGCGCGTGGACGCAGATGCGTGGCGTATCGAGGCTGTCCGGGCGGGCTCGCCGGCCGAAGATGCCGGCATCCAGGTCGGCTGGGTTCTGCAATCCGTGGATGGCCAGGCCTGGGGTGTCGATTTCGATGTCGAGGAGGGTCGCGAGACCCGGCTCGCTTTCGTCGACGAGACCGGGCAGTCGCGGCAGGTCATGCTGGTGCCCCGCGTTATGGACCCCATCCCGGCGTTCAGCATCAACACCACGCGTCCCGGGACCTTGATCCTGCGGGTTGAGGCCTTCGAGGCCGGGCTGGGGCGCTGGCTGGGCGAACGCCTTTCCGAAACGCCTGCCGAAACGGACGTGATCCTCGACCTGCGCGGCAATCCCGGCGGTTTGCTGCTGGAGGCCGATGCGGCCCTGTCGTGCTTCCTGCCTGCGAGCCAGCCCTGGGCGACGCGGATCGCCCGCGGCGGGAGGCCGGTGACCCTGACGATCATGCCGGGCTGCGGGGCCCTGGATGGCCCGGTGCCCCATGACTTGGCCCTGCTGGTGGACGCCTCCAGCCGCAGCGCGGCCGAACTGACGCCGGCAGCGCTGCAGGAGGCCGGGCGTGCGCTGGTCGTGGGTGAGCACACGGCCGGGTCGGTGCTGATTTCGCAGGAGACCCCTCTGCCTGACGGGGGACGTCTGACGCTCAGTCGGGCGGATTACATCACGGCGGGGGGCGTCCGGCTGGAGAAGCGGGGCGTGGCACCCGACATCGTCGTCGCGCGCACGGTCGAGGATCGGCGCGCAGGGCGCGACCCCATGCTGGAGGCCGCGATAGAGGCCCTGAACCTTCAGGAACTGGTTCGCGCCTCGGCCGGCGCGACTCCGGCCGCTGCGCTGGCTGAAGGGCTTTAGGCGGTCACCGGACGAACACGGCCGGCGGCGTCTCGCGCTCGCTCACGGGCCTGATCGACGGTTTCGCCGCGCGCAAGGGCCACGCCCATCCGCCGCCGTTCGAACGCTTCGGGCTTGCCGAACAGACGGATGTCGGCGGTCGGGACCGAAAGCGCCTCGGCCACGCCCTCATAGGCGATGCCGACCGCGTCCATCCCGCCGTAGATGACGGCACTGGCACCGACCTCGCGCTGGGAGACGTCAACCGGCAGACCCAGGATCGCGCGGGCGTGCAGGGCGAACTCGCTGAGTGTCTGGGTCGCGAGGGTCACCAGGCCGGTATCGTGCGGCCGGGGCGAAACCTCCGAGAACCAGACCTGGTCGCCCTTGACGAACAGCTCGACGCCGAAGACGCCGAGCCCGCCCAAGGCCTCCGTCACCTTGAGGCCGATGTCCCTGGCCGAGGCCAGGGCGGCCGGGCTCATGGCCTGGGGCTGCCAGCTTTCGACGTAGTCGCCCTGGACCTGGCGATGGCCGATGGGCGCGCAGAAGTCGGTCACGACCTGCCCGTCCCTTATCGAGCGGACGGTGAGCAGGGTGATCTCGAAATCGAAGTCGATGCGGCCCTCGACGATCACCCTTGCCGTATCGACGCGACCACCGGACTGGGCGTAGGCCCAGGCGTTTCCGGCGTCCTCCAGGGCGTCGATCATCGATTGACCCTTGCCCGACGACGACATCACCGGCTTGACGAAGACGGGCAGGCCGATCCGGTGCGCGGCCTCGGCCAGCTCGGCTGCGGATCCGGCGAAAGCATAGGGGCTGGTGGGCAGGCCCAGCTCCTCGGCGGCCAGTCGGCGGATGCCCTCCCGGTTCATGGTCAGCCGGGTCGCGCGCGCCGTGGGGATGACGCGGGCCAGCCCCGCCGCCTCGATCCCGGCCAGGACCTCGGTGGCGATGGCCTCGATCTCGGGCACGATGATGTGCGGGGCCTCGGCCAGGATGACGCCGTTCAGCAGCCGCGGGTCGGTCATCGGAATGACGTGGCTGCGGTGGGCCACCTGCATGGCGGGGGCGTTGGCGTAGCGATCGACGACGATCACCTCGCACCCCAGCCGCTGAAGCTCGATGGCCACCTCCTTGCCGAGCTCGCCGCCGCCCAGCAGCATGACCCTGACGGCAGTCGGGGACAGGGGCGTGCCGAGGCGGGGGGCTTGGGTCATGACGGCGACCTACAACCCCGCGCCCAGGCTTGCATCAGAAAAGGCGCGCCTCAGCCTTTGGGACCGAAGTTCTCGGCGGCCGTGGCGGCCAGCACGGCTTCGATGATCGCAGGCGTTACGCCGAACTGACGCATCTCGGCCTCGGTCATGGTCGCGCTTTCGGCACAGGCCTGGATGACGTGGGGGAAGTCCGGGGACACTGTCAGGCCTCCCGTCTGGGCGTCCAGCCAGAGTCGGAAGAACTGGTCGGCCAGCATTTCGGTGGTGTAGCTGTCACGGCACCCGCCCAGACTTTCGGCGTCCGCGCTCGCCATCATCTTGCGGCCGTACCATTCGGCCAGGACCGTCGACTGCAGGGTCGACTCATATGTGGCAGGGGCGTTGTCCCAAGGGTCCGGTCGCATCAAGGCAAGGCCCGGGGCGGCGGCGACCCAGTCCACCCGTTGACCGGTCGCCAGGTCGTAGGTGATGGCAGAGACGCTGAAGCCTGGATGGGCTGTCCCCTGGCAGTAATACTCGTCCCGGAGCATTACGGTAAAGTATCCGGGGCCGGTCATCGGCATGGTGGCGAAGCGGGTGTATTCGCCCGGGCCTCCGCAGCCCTCGGTGTCGGCGTCGATGCGGTCGAAGTCGGCGTTGATGGCGGCGATGGCGGGGGTGTCGCCGACCAGGCGTGGCAAGGCCCGGACGCCCTCACGGATGGCCGGCCGGGCCTCAAGCGCAACAGCCTCGGCGGCTGTCGCGGGCGCGGCTCCGGTCCCGGCTCCCGGCTTGGCGTCGCCCTCGTTCTGGGAACAGGCGGCGAGCAGCAAGGCCAAAGCCGCGCCAGCCGACACAAGACGTGCGTTCGATGCGATCATTTCAATCTCCCCCGACAGAGTCCGACCATGACCGGTGCAGTGGCTTCCCACCAGCGCCAAAACCTGACGACCGAGCGTCGATCAGGGTTCGACGGGAGAGGGGAAGAGGGCGCGAAAGGCGTCCATCGCGGCACCGTGATAGATGGTCGCGTGACTCTCGTCCGGACGCGGATCGTAGGTCCAGGTCAGGTCGGGCGGCGCGGAGGATCGCAAGGCGGCGACGAGGACGTCCATGGCCGCCTGCATCTGTCCGCCCTCGTCGGCGATGGTGAGCATCAGCGTGCGCGCGCCCGCCGGGTGGGCCGCCAGAAGGGTCGCGGCCTGACCGGCCAGTTCGCCGTCGTCCCACCACAGGCTGGGGCTGACGGCGACATAGGTGTCGAACAGTGCCGGCTCCTTCAGCATCGTCTCGACGACGAACAGACCAGCGAGCGACTCGCCCATCAGAACACTTGTACCGTCGGTCGCGAACGTCCCTTCGACGAACGGGATGACCTCCTCGGCCAGAAACCGCCGGAACCGGGCCGACTGCCCTTGCGTCGGCCAAGTGGCGACGATCCCGGGATTGGCGGAGCGAAGGGCCAATTCGTTCCGGCGGTCCAACGACGCCACGCCGACCACGATGACGTCGCGCGTGGTTCCGTTGACGGTACCCAGCTGGGCGAGGCCGCTGATGTGGTGAAAGTCCTGATCCTGACCGCCGTCCAGAAGGTAGAGAACAGGGTAGCGCCGGCCGCCCTCACCATGACCGGGCGGAAGCCAGACGTTGATCTCGCGCGGCCCGCCCATGACGGTCGAGGGCAGGTCATAGGACTGGCCCATGACGATCGGAGCCGGCTGCGGCGTCTGGGCCGAGGCCGGGAACGCGCCGAGCACAGCGAAGACGGCGCACAGCAGCGCCGCGAGCCGCATGCTCAAAGCCGCGCCTTGACCGCCGCGACCACGGCCTCGGCCGTGATGCCGAACTCACGATACAGGACATCGGCCGGGGCCGAGGCGCCGAAGCCGGTCATGCCGACGAAGGCCCCGTCTTCGCCGATGAACCGCTCCCAGCCCTGTTTGATGGCGGCCTCGACCGCGACGCGCACGGTGCCGCGTCCAAGGACCCGGGCCTGGTAGACGGCGTCCTGCTGCTCGAACAGTTCGAAGCACGGGACCGAGACGACGCGGGTCGGCGTGCCCTCGGCCTCCAGGGTCCCGGCGGCCTTGAGCGCGAGGGGAACCTCGGTGCCGGTGGCGAACAGGGTGACCCGGGCCTCGCCGGACGCCGCCTTCAGCTCATAGGCCCCGCGCGCCGACAGGTTCTCGTCGGAGGGTTCGGTCCGCACCGCCGCCGTCTTCTGGCGCGACAGGGCCATGGCTGACGGCTGTGTCTTCGCTTCCAGGGCCAGCTGCCAGCATTCGAAGGCCTCGACCGTGTCGGCGGGACGGAAGACCAGCAGGTTCGGAATGGCGCGAAGCGCCGCCAGATGCTCGACCGGCTGGTGCGTTGGGCCGTCTTCGCCCAGGCCGATGGAGTCGTGGGTCAGGACGTGGATCACGCGGATGCCCATCAGGGCCGCCAGCCGGATCGAAGGGCGGCTGTAGTCCGAGAACACCATGAAGGTGCCGCCATAGGGGATGACCCCCCCGTGCAGCGCCATGCCGTTCATGGCCGCCGCCATGCCATGCTCGCGGATGCCCCAGTTGACGTAGCGACCCTCATAGGACGGGGCGTCAAAGATCGGCGTGCCCTCGACGAAGGTGTTGTTCGATCCGGTCAGGTCGGCCGAGCCGCCGATCATCTCGGGCACTGCACCGAACACGGCCTCCAGGGCGGCACCCGACGCCTGGCGCGTGGCCTGGGCGGGCCTGTCGACGATCAGCCGGGCGATGCCGGCGTTCAGCCCGTCGAAGGCGCGTTCGGGCAGGTCGCCGGCCATGGCGCGGGTAAAGTCAATGGCCTGCGAGGAGGCCGCGAGGCGGGCCTCCCAGGCCTTGCGGTCCCTGGCGCCGCGCTTGCCGACCTTCTTCCAGGCCTTCTCGATGGCCTCGGGCAGTTCGAACGGCGCGTGGGCCCAGGACAGGCCCAGCCGGGTCGCCGCGATTTCGGCGGCCCCCAGGGCCGCGCCGTGGGTCTTGTGGCTGCCTTCCATGGTGGCGGCTCCGCGCCCGATCTTCGTCCTGCAGGCGATCAGGGTCGGCTTGTCCTGTTTCATCGCCCATTGCAGCGCCGACTTGACCGCCTTCATGTCGTGGCCGTCGACGGCCTTGACCACCCAGCCCGCCGCCTTGAAGCGGGCCTTCTGGTCAGTGGCGTCCGACAGGCTGACCGCCCCGTCGATGGTGATGGCGTTGTCGTCCCAAAGGACGGTCAGCTTGTTCAGCCGATAGCGGCCGGCCAGCGCGATCGCTTCCTGGCTGACGCCCTCCATCAGGCAACCGTCTCCGGCGATGACCCAGGTGCGGTGGTCGACGAGGTCTTCGCCAAAGCGCGCCGCCAGATGCCGTTCGGCCATGGCGAAGCCGACGCCATTGGCCAGGCCCTGGCCGAGGGGGCCGGTGGTGGTCTCCACGCCCGGCATATGGCCGTATTCGGGGTGACCCGCCGTCCTCGATCCCCACTGGCGGAAGTTTGACAGCTGGTCCCTGGTCGCGGCCTTGTAGCCGGTCAGGTGCAGGAGCGCGTAGATCAGCATCGAGCCGTGGCCGGCCGACAGGATGAACCGGTCGCGGTCGGCCCAGTCCGGGCGGCTCGCATCGAACTTCAGGACCTTCGAGAATAAGACCGTCGCCACGTCGGCCATGCCCATGGGCATGCCGGGGTGGCCGCAGCCGGCCTTTTCGACCCCGTCCATGGCGAGGACCCGAATGGCGTCGGCCATCTGTTTCGGGGTGGCCTTGTCGAGGGTCGTCTTGGCGTCGGCCACGGGCAGAACTTTCGTCGGGAGGCGGAAAAAAGGGGGGCGCGCCGCTTTACCGCGCGACCGTGGCGGGTTCTATACGAAATCTGGAGGAAGCGACCGATGGCCGACGCCACAACCGCCGCCCGCGACCGTCTGGACCGCGCGCTGGCCACGCTCGAACGCAAGATCCACGAGCTGAAGCTGGCCCCTGCTGTTCCGGACGACGATCTGTTCGCCCTGCCTCCTCCGCCCTCGGCCAGGGTCGAGGATCAGCGTCGTATCGCAGAGCTCGAGGCTGCGGGTCGTGACGCTTCGGAGGCGCTTGCCCGTGCCGCCGGTGCCGTGCGTGAGCTTCTCGCCGAGGTCGCCGACTGATGGCGACGGTCACCGTCGAGATCAACGGACGTCCCTATGCGGTCGGCTGTGCCGACGGCCAGGAGGAGCGGGTCCGCATTCTGGCCAAGCAATTCGACGCCAACGTCCGGCAGGTCGCGGCCGATGTCGGCCATGTCGGCGATCTTCGCCTGTTCCTCATGGGGGCGCTGGTGCTGGCCGATGAACTGCACGAGGCCCGGCTGGCGGCAGGGGTCGTGCCGGTCGGTCAGATCGCGGCGGCGTCGGACACGGGTGTCGCCGAGGCCTTGAACGCGGTCGCCGCCCGCATCGAAAAGATCGCCCAGCGTCTTTAGGCGCGCACTAGCCGCCGGGCCCGTCAGGGCCTATCTTCGTTCCTGGCGGGTCAGCTGTGGCTCACGTCGAAGGCAACATATCCTCGCGGCCTTAATTCACTCGAAGGGATCTGCCCCTGTCCGGCCTCGTGGGGTCGGGTACGCGGAGCCCACCTGGCTACCCAGGCTCGAGAGGATTTAAACCGTCCTTCACGGCTCTCATGGCGCCGCCACCCTTTTTCCCTAGGCGCGCTACCGCTCGCAGCGCGGCGGCTCGCTGCTTGAGCGCGGGGGGGGCATGGCCTTACCGGACAAGGCCATCCTGCGAGCCGAAGCTCGCACGCTGCGCCGTCGGCTTGCGGACGCCGCGCCGATGGCCGCCGAACGCGCTGCGCTCGGTGTCGCCGATCTACCGTCCGGGACGCTCGTCGCAGTCTATTGCGCGATGGGCTCTGAACTTGATCCCGAGCCGATGGCGCGCGTGCTGGCCGCCTCCGGGGTCGCCCTCTGCCTGCCGGTGGTGATCGAGCGGGACGCCGCCATGATCTTTCGCCGCTGGTCGCCCGGCGATCCGCTTGAGGCTGACAAGGCCGGTTGCCCCGCGCCCTTGCCGCTGGCCGAGGGGGTCGATCCGGACCTGATCCTCACGCCGCTCCTCGCCTTCGATGATTTCGGCGGGCGGCTGGGCCAGGGGGGCGGCTACTATGACCGCACCTTCGCCGCGCGGCCGGGCGTCCTCCGGATTGGCTTCGGCTTCCAGGGTCAAAGGGTCGAGCGCCTGCCCATGGAGTCGCACGACGCCCCCCTGCATGGCGTTCTGACCGAGGTCGGCTATACCGCCGCCCGAAAGGTCTAACTCCTCATGCGTCTTGCCTTCTTCGGCGATGTAATCGGCAAGTCCGGTCGCGACGGTCTGTCCGACCACCTTCCCGGCCTGAAGCGGGTGCTGAAGCTCGATTTCGTGGTGGTCAATGCCGAGAACGCGGCGGGTGGCTTCGGCATCACCGAGCACACGGCCAAGGAGCTGTTCATGGCCGGGGCCGACTGCCTGACGCTGGGCAACCACTCCTGGGACCAGCGCGAGGCCCTGACCTATATCGTGCGCGAGCCGCGGCTGATCCGACCTGCCAACTATCCCCGGCTGATGGATGCGCCGGGGGCCGGGGCCAATCTGTTCGAGACGGCGTCCGGCAAGACCGTCCTTGTGATGAACGTGCTGGGCCGCATCCATATGGACCCCAATGACGACCCCTTCAGCGCCGTGGACCGCGAGTTGAATGCCTGTCCGATGGGTGTCGCTGCCGATGCCGTCATCGTCGACATGCACGCCGAGGCGACGTCGGAGAAGATGGCCATGGGCCATTTCTGCGACGGCCGCGCATCGCTGGTGATCGGCACCCACACCCATGTCCCCACCGCCGATGCCCAGATCCTGCCCGGCGGCACGGCCTACCAGACCGATGCGGGCGGATGCTGCGACTATGACAGCGTTATCGGCAACGAGAAAGAAGAGCCGCTCAGGCGATTCACGACGCGGATCAGCGGCGGCCGCTATGCACCGGCGTCGGGCCCGGCGACGGTGTGCGGCGTCTATGTCGAGACCGACGACCGGACGGGACTGGCAACCCGGATCGAGCCGATCCGCGTCGGCGGGCGGCTGAGCCAGAGCATTCCTGTGGCAGCTTGACGGTCAGGACTACAGATGTAATCTAAAAAGATTACGAACGTAATCTCAAGGAGCTCGTCATGATCACGCCGCTCGACATCTTTGTCGAAGCCGCACCGTCGATGAAGCTGATCATCGTCGCCCTGGCCATCAGCGCGATCGCCGCCGTCGTGGTCACGATCCGTAAGGTCGCCTCGGGACGCCAGCTGAGCGGCGGATCGGCCTATTTGTCCGCGCTGCGGTTGGGGGCTCCGTTGCTGGGCCTGCTGGGCGCAGTGTTCAACGCGCTGCTCGGCTTCATGGCCATCGCGCCGTTTGGCCCGCCGTCAATGCAGGTATTGGCGCCCGGCCTTGCGGAGGCCTGCTTTCTGCTCCTGCTTGGCCTGCTCGTCGGCTTCGTCGGTGTGGTCTGTCACTGGATCGTCGAGGCCCGGGTGGACCGCGCCGTGCTCACGGCCTGAGGTGGCGGGGATCGCCGTCACAGACGCAGAGAGCGTCGTGCTGTCGGCTCTATGGCGGCACGGTCCTCTGTCCTTCACGTCGCTGATCGAGGCGGTGAAGGCCGAGCAGCCCTGGGGTGACGCCACCGTCAAGACTTTGCTGGGGCGACTGATGCGCAAGGGCGCGGTCCGGTCGGAGCGGACCGACGGCCGTCAACGCTATGTCGCCGAGCTTGACCGGACGGCCTATCTCGACGGGCAAGTGGACGCCCTGGTGGAGCGTCTGTTCGACGGGGATCGAGACCGACTGCGCGAGTTCCTCGGTGAAGCGTGACGCCGGTCAGGCGCTGACCAGCCGCGCATCTCCAGCCTCGACCACCATCGTCTGGCGCGTCGAAAGCGTGCCGTTCCGGTCGTGGATCTGGTCCAGCACCCTGAACTCGGTCTGCCAGCGCTCCGGCGTGACATCACAGACGACATAGCCGCGCTGGCTGTTGCGGAACTTCAGCTGGGGGTTGGCGGCGAGGAACTCGGCCTGGTCGGCGCGCTGGTCCTGACCGTCGCCGCCGGAACTGATCGAGGTCGAGACGAACTCCGTCGCAATCGGTGCGCCTTCCGGATTGCGCCCGTCCAGATACAGTTCACCCGCATAGTTCTGGTGCTCGTCACCGGTCAGCACGATGGTGTTGGCGATCCGGCGGTCGCGGATGTGTCGCAGCAGCCGCTCGCGCGGCACGCGGTAGCCCGCCCAGCTGTCAGTGTTGACACCGTAGCCCTCGCCGGGGTTCCGATCCAGGTCCATGACCATGATCTGCTGGGCCAGCACCTTCCAGGTCGCCTCCGAGCGGTTCAGGTTGTTCAGCAGCCAGGCCTCCTGCGCCTCGCCCAGAACCTGCGCCGTGCGGTCGTTGATACCGTCGCAGGAACTGTTGAACCGGTCCTCGCAAGGCTGGTTGGTCCGGAACTGCCGGGTGTCCAGCAGGTTCAGGTCCAGCAGGTCGCCGTACTGGGCCCGCCGGTACAGCTGCATGGCCGAACCGCGCGGGAAGGACGACCGGCGTAGTGGCATATGCTCATAGTAGGCCTGCATGGCCGCCTGCTGGCGCAGGGCGAAGACCTGGGGGTCGGTGCCGTCCTGATCCAGGTCCGAGACCCAGTTGTTGTCGATCTCGTGGTCGTCCCAGACGGTGAACCAGGCGGCGGAGGCATGGGACGCCTGGAGGTCGGTGTCCATCTTGTACTGGGCGTAGCGCTGCCGGTAGTCGGTGATGGTGTAGATCTCGCCGCCGATGTGGGTCCGCAGGTTTTCCTGCGGGCCGGCCGCACTGTTGAAGACGCGGTTGCCGCGGCCTTCGTAGATGTAGTCGCCGTAGCAGTAGATGAAGTCCAGGTCCTCGGCCGCGATCTTCCTGTGGGCGGTGTAGTAGCCGCTCTCATAGGCCTGGCAGCCGACGATGCCGAACTTGACCCGGTCGAGAGCCGCGCCTGCGACCGGCATGGTCCTGGCCCGGCCGACCCCGGAGCGTTCGCGTCCGGCGACGAAGCGGTAGAAATAGGGCCGGCCGGGCTCCAGGCCTGCGACCTCGACGTGGACGGCGTGGCCCAGCTCCGGCCGCGCGATGACCTCTCCGGAGCGCACGACGGTGCCGAAGCCCGCGTCGGTCGCGACCTCCCAGTTCACCGCCATCGGCTGGGACGGCATGCCGTGGTCGGGCTCCAGCGGGCGCGGGGCCAGCCGGGTCCAGATCACGAAGCCGTCGGGCAGGGGGTCGCCCGCCGCCACGCCCAGCTGGAAAGGATTGTCCTCGAACACGGCCTGGGCAAGGGCCGCGCGGCTGGAGATACCGCTCAACACGGAGCCCAGACCCACACCCACCATCAGGGACCGGCGCGACAGGACAAGAGACATGGATGCTCCTTGGGCTTCTCGACCCTCGCTTAGCGGGTGCATGTGACAGTTCCTGTTCGCGTGTCAGGAACCGTGGGCTTGAGCGGCCAGATGCCATGATGTCCAAAGTGGGTGGCGCAGCGAGGCTGCATATTGGAGACGACCCCATGAAATCCCTGTTCCTGCTTGCCGGGGCATCTGCCCTCGTCCTGTGCGCGACCACCGCGTCCGCCCAGCAGACCGTATCGCTTTCAGCCGGCTTCCTGCCCGACCCGGTGACGTTTGACGTCGTTTCCGGCGGCGGCAACGATGCGTCCGACCTCGGTGGCTCTTGTGTCGGTGCCATCGCCAGCAGCCCGGACGTGGTGGTGAACTTTCGCTCGAACGGCGGCCCGCTGTCGTTCGGCGTCTATTCGGACGGCGACACCACACTGGTCATCAACGGACCCGATGGCCGCTACTATTGCAGCGACGACGTGCAAGGCCTGAACCCGGCGTTTGGCTGGGATTCTGCGCCCAGCGGTCAATATGACATCTGGGTCGGCGCGATTGGTGAGCCGGCATCGTCCACCCTGGTCGTCACCGAGGGCAGCGTTTTTGGCGACTGACCACACGTCAGCGATGTCGTGGGTTGAGGGGGCGTTTCACAACGCCCCCTCAACGCGTGCGAGCGCCACTTCGTCGCCGTCAGAAACAAGAGGGTTGTAAGGCCAAGCTTTGCCAGAGCATTGTGTGGTCACGCAGCGGGGGCTGCGCTTTGGAGAAAAGCCATGAAATCTCTGTTTTTGAAGGCGGGCGCTATGGCCCTCGCCCTGTGCGCGTCATCGGCCTCGGCCCAGCAGACCATCAACCTGTCGGCGGGCTTCCTGCCTGACCCGGTCGAGGTGCAGGTCTATTCCGGCGGCGGCGTTGACGCCTCCTCCCTCGGCGGCTCGTGCGTGGGCATGATTGCGGATAGCCCGGACGTCGTCGTCAACTTCCGCAGCCAGGGCGGGACGCTGTCGTTCACCCACGGCTCGAGCGGTGACACCAGCTTGGTGATCAATGGACCGGACGGCCGCTATTACTGCAACGACGACACCAACGGTTTGAACCCGGTCCTGACCTGGGGTTCGGCCCCGAGCGGCCAGTACGACGTCTGGGTTGGTGCCGTGGGTGATCCCGTCGGCGGCACGCTGCTGATTTCCGAGAGCCCGCTCTAGGCCCTCGGGCGTCAACCCACGTCAGGAGGCGCAGGATGCGTATTGTTACACTGCTCTGTACCCTGTCCATGGTTGCTGCGGCTTCGTCCGCAGCGGCCCAGGACCCGAGTGCCCGAGCCAGCTCCGGTGAGATCAGCCGCAGCGCCGGCTTCACGCCGGATCCGATCACCGTCAGCATCTATTCGGGGGGCGGGATCGACGCTTCCCGCGCGATCGGCGGATCTTGCGTCGGCATGATCGCCAGCGCGCCGGATTACGAGTTCACCTACCAGGCAGGGTCGTGGCCGCTGACCTTCGCTGTCGATTCCGACTATGACACCAGCCTGGTCATCAACGGCCCGGACGGTGAGTGGTACTGCGTCGACGATTCCGACGGCCTGGATCCTGTCCTGCGTTGGGGCAGCCCGCTCAGTGGCACCTACGATATCTGGGTCGGGGCGGTCGGCGAGGCGGGTCAATCGACCCTCTACATCACCGAACAGAACTGATCTGATCCCGGGACCGGCAGCCGGCCGTTCGCATCAGCGGGCGGCCGGTTTCCATGTCTGAAGCCCGGCGATTTCGCGGGCCCGGGTGTCGATCACAGACTGGGCCATGCTGCGGAGCGCCGGGTCCTGCAACTGCCCGAGCGCGGTCTGCGAGGTCGCGATCGCCTCTCGGTGGTTGGCGATCATGGCCATGACATAGGCTTGATCCGCGGTGGCGACCGCCGGCGCGGCGTCGCCGGGCGCAGTCGACGCCAGAAGGGACGGATCGATCGGGTGGGCGGCCGCACGGTTGGCGGTCAGGGCATCCTGCTTGGCCTGTTCCACAGGATCGCCGCCCCCTTCGCAGGCCGAAAGGCCGAGGCCGAGCGTGGCGATCACGGCGACTGAGGCCGATCTCATCCTTCGATCCATCGCGGCATCCAGGCCTCGTGCATCTCGCGCAGGTGCTTCAGCGGGATGCTGAACAGGCCCGCGGAGGCGAAGGCGTCGCCCTTTGCCTCACCGACAACCGCGGCATGCAACCGGGCCTCGCGCGCCGCCGCAAGCACCTCCTGCGGGTTCGATACGGCGACCAGATACCGGGCCTGGTCCTCGGCAAACAGCAGGATGTGCGCGTGAGCCGCGCTGGTCGCGTCCAGCACGACGCCGGTGTCCGACGCCAGGGCCATGTCTGCCGCCGCCCCGATCAGGCCACCGTCCGACAGGTCATGAACGCAGGTCAGTCGCCCGGCCTCGATCTCGGCGCGGACGAAGTCGCCGGTGCGGCGTTCCAGTTTCAGGTCGACCGGCGGCGGGGCCCCGTCCTCGCGGCCCAGCACCTCGCGCAGATAGATCGAGGCACCCAGTTCGCCGACCGTTTCGCCGATCAGGACAAGGGTGTCGCCTTCGGCCAGGGTCGAGAAACCCGCGACCACATCGTAGTTGGGCAAGAGGCCGACGCCGCCGACGGTCGGGGTCGGCGGAATGGCAACGCCGTTGGTCTCGTTATAGAGGCTGACGTTGCCGCTCACGACGGGGAAGTCCAGGTCGCGGCAGGCCTCGGCCATGCCGTCGATGGCGCGCACGATCTGGCCCATGATCTCGGGCCGCTGCGGATTGCCGAAATTCAGGTTGTCGGTGATGGCGATGGGCCGGGCCCCCACGGCCGTCAGGTTGCGCCAGGCCTCGGCCACCGCCTGTTTGCCGCCTTCGTAAGGGTCGTTCTGGACGTAGCGGGGCGTGCAGTCACTGGTGACGGCCAGACCCTTGTCGGTGCCGTGCACCCGAACCACGCCGGCGTCGGCACCGGTGGCCGAATCCTGCAGCGTGTCGGCCATGACGTGGCGGTCATACTGCTCCCAGATCCAGCGCTTGGACGCCATGTCCGGACAGGTCAGGACCTTCAGGACCGCGTCCTCCCAGACCTCGGGCGCGGGCACGTCGGCCGGGTTCAGGCGAGGATGCAGCTCCGGCTGGACCCAGGGTCGGTCGTACAGGGGCGCGTCGTCGAACAGCGGGGCCAGGGGTACGTCGCAGACGACCTCGCCGTGATGGTTCAGCACCAGCCGGCCGGTGTCGGTGGTCATGCCGATGACGGCGGCGTCCAGACCCCATTTCCTGAAGATGCGGTGCCCGTCGTCCTCGCGGCCGGGCTTCAGCACCGCCAGCATCCGCTCCTGGCTTTCCGACAGCATCATCTCATAGGCGGTCATGCCCTCCTCGCGCTGGGGCACGGCATCCATGTTCAGCTCGATGCCGACGCCGCCCTTGCCGGCCATCTCGACCGAGGAAGACGTCAGGCCCGCCGCGCCCATGTCCTGGATGGCGGCTACGGCGCCCGACGCCATCAGCTCCAGCGTGGCCTCGATCAGCAGTTTCTCGGCGAAGGGATCGCCGACCTGGACGGTGGGGCGCTTGGCGTCTGATTCGTCGTCGAACTCGGCCGAGGACATGGTCGCGCCATGGATGCCGTCACGGCCGGTCTTGGAGCCGAAATAGACAACCGACATGCCCGCGCCGGGGGCGGCCGAGTAGAAGATGCTGTCCGCCTTCGCGAGGCCGACGCACATGGCGTTGACCAGGATGTTGCCGTTGTAGCCGCGGTGGAAGTTGGTCTCGCCCGCCACGGTCGGTACGCCGACGCAGTTGCCGTAGCCGCCGATGCCGGAAACCACGCCCTTGACCAGACGCCGGGTCTTCTCATGGTCGATGTCGCCGAAGCGCAGGGCGTTCAGCAGGGCGACCGGCCGGGCACCCATGGTGAAGACGTCGCGCATGATGCCGCCCACGCCGGTCGCCGCGCCCTGATAGGGCTCGATGAAGCTGGGGTGGTTGTGGCTCTCCATCTTGAAGATGCAGGCGTCGCCGTCGTCGATGTCGATCACGCCCGCGTTCTCGCCCGGACCGCAGATAACGCGCGGCCCCTTGGTCGGGAACTTGCCGAGGTGGATCCTGGACGACTTGTAGGAGCAGTGCTCGGACCACATCACCGAGAACACGCCCAGTTCGACCAGGTTGGGCTCGCGGCCCAGCCGGTCCAGGATCACCTGATACTCATTGGGGGCCAGACCCCATTCGACGGCGAGTTCGGCGGGGGTCTTCTGCGGGGCGCTCATGGAGGCGGCTTCTAGCAGAACCGCCCCGGATGTCAGCAAGGCATCCCCTGTTCTCCGCTCATCCCCGCGAAAGCGGGGACCCAGTTCTTGAGTGAGGCACGGCGGCCGGGATGACCATCACTGCGCTCCGAACAGGATCATCGCCAAAAGCACTGGGTCCCCGCTTTCGCGGGGATGAGCGGAAGAGAACAAGGACCTTTAGCTCGGCACGCCACCCAGTCCGACCGCGGCGTTCAGTCGGGCGTAGGCCGTCAGGGCCTCGCCGCGTGCGGCAGCCTCCTCGGCCCGGGCGTCGGCGGCGGCGCGCTGGGCCGCCAGGACCTCCAGAAACGGCGACACACCGGCGCGGTATCGGCGGGTGGCCAGTCCGACCTGATCGTCCGCTGCCACGGCCGCCTCGGCCAGGGTCGCCGCCCGGGCTTCGGCCGAGGCGAGGGCGACCAGGGCCCGTTCCACGTCCGACAAGGCATCGACCGCGGCCTGACGATAGGCGATCTCGGCCTGGGTCCGGCGGGCGGCGGCGGCGTCGCGGGCGCTCTCCAGCCGGCCGAAGCTGAACAGGGGCGCGGTCAGGCCGCCGGCGATCTGGCTCAGAAATCCGGAGGCTGTGAAGGGCGTCGTGGGGTCGACCTCCTGACCACCCAGAGCGGCGCTGAGCGACAGGGTCGGCCAGAAGTCGCGCCGGGCGGCTCGCGCATCGGCCCCGGCCGCCCAGAGTTCCAGCTCCGCCGCGCGCAGGTCCGGCCGTCTGGCCAGCACTGAAGCCGGGGCTGCGAGAGCCCGCACAGGTGGGGTTCTCGGCCCGTCCGGGGCGCTCTGGCCCAAGGCGGACGTCAGGGCCCCGGGCGTGAGGCCCAGCACTGCCTCCAGCCCAAGCCGCGCCTCGACCGCCGCCTGTCTGGCCGAGATGGGCCGAGCGCGGGCCGCCGACAGGGCGGCGCGAGCGGACGCGGTATCGAGGCCCGAGGTGAGGCCCGCCCGTTCCCGCGTGTCTGCGAGCGACAGCAACTCCTCCAGGGCCGCGACGGCCTGATCGCCCGCTCCGGCGCGGATCTCGGCCTCGCGGTAGGCGGCGTAGAGCTGGACGGCGGTCGAGCGGGCCGCCAGTCGGGCGGCCTCGACCCGGGCGGATTCGGCCTCGGTGCGCAGGCGCTCGGCCTCGGCCCGCGTGCGGATCGTGCCGTTCAGGTCGGGGTTCAGGCTGAGGGTCACCAGGATCTGGAAGGTCTCCTGATCCAGATCGTCCACCGATTGGCGCTCGGCCGTACCCTGTCCGCCGATTTCGGGACGGAGCGCGGCGCGGGCCGTACCGAGACGGGCCTGCGCCTCGAACAGTCGGGCCTCGGCGAGGCGGACGTCGGAGGCGTCGCCCGCCCGTTCGACGATGTCGTCCAGCACCGGGTCGCCGATGGCGGTCCACCAGCGATCAGTCACCGGATCGATACCGGGCAAGGCGGCGATGTCCCAGGCGGCCGGGGCGGATGGTGTCGAGGGTGTCGGCACCGCGTCGGTCGCGCAGGCCGACAGCAGCACGCCCGCCGTCGTGATCAGCAGGGCCTGGCGGATCATCGTGCAGGCTCCGTCCCTGGGGTGGCGACTTGCGTCGCGGAAGGCGCGGCCTCGACGAACACATCCATGCGCTGGCCCAGATAGGCCGGGGCTTGCGCCGGGTCGAAGGCGAACAGGACTTCCACCACGCGGGTGTCCACGCGCTCGGAGCCGCCGGACAGGGCGCGCTTCTCGACGACCTGGGGCTCGATGCGCACGAGGGTCAGGGGAATGCGGCGCCCGGCCTGACCGCGCAGCGTCCCGTAGGCACGGCCCGGGCGGGTCAGGCGGCCCGCGTCGGCCTCGTCGAACTCGGCGCGGACGTGCAGGCGGGTGTCGTCGCCCAGGGCGATCAGGGGCTGGGAGGCCGGCCCGGTCGGGGCGTATTCGCCGGGCCGGACGTCGACGCGGAAAATGCGACCGGCGATGGGGGCGGCGACCGTGAGCCTTTCCAGATCGACCCTGTGCGCCTGGACCTGGGCGCGGGCGGCGGCAGCGGAGGCGCGGGCCTGGGCGGTGGCGGCCTCGGCGCGGCGGACGGCGAAGCGGCGGCGCTCCAGTTCGTCGCCGGACAGGGCACGGGCGTCGTCAACCGCCTCGAACAGCGACAGACGCTGACGTTCATCGGCGAGCGCGACCTCGGTCTGCCGCGCAGCGGCCTCGGCCGATGCCGCGTCGGCGACGGCCGTAGCGACAGAGGCTTCGGCCGCGCGGGCGTCGAGGCGGAACAGGGGTTGGCCCTGGGTCACCCGGTCGCCGGGCTGGACCAGGACGCTGCGGATCACGCCCGGTAGCTCGGTCGCGACAGCGATCAGTTCCGACTGGGGCTCGATCGTCCCGATGCCCGCCACGGTCGAGGCGTAGGCGGCGGTCGGCGGGGTGGCGGGCGGGTCGGCACGGGTTCGCTCGGGCCGGATCACGGCGCTGATGGCGAAGATCAGGCATCCGCCGGCGAGGGCGGGCAGGATCAGGCGTTGAATCTGTTGGCGGCGGCTAGTGGGCATGGAGTCCCTCCGGGAGTGTTCCAAGGCGGCTGTCTCCGACGATCCGGCCGTCTTCCATGGCGACGATCCGGTCGGCGTAGCGGTAGATGCGGTTGTCGTGGGTCACGACCAGGACGGCGCGGCCGGGGCCGGCGGCCGCGTCCTTGAGCAGTTCCATGACCTGTCGGCCGGTCTCGGCGTCCAGCGCCGCCGTCGGCTCGTCGCAGACCACCAGATCGGGCGCGTGCACGATGGCGCGGGCGATGGCGACGCGCTGCTGCTGGCCACCCGACAGCTGGCGCGGCAGCTTGTCGGCGTGCGGGCCCATGCCCAGCGTCTCGAGCACGACGCGGGCCTTTTCGGTCGCGACCTTCAGCGGCATGCCGTCGGCGACCAGGGCCATGGCCGCGTTCTCGGCGGCGGTGAGGGCGGGGAGCAGGTTGTATTGCTGGAAGATGAAGCCGATCCGGCGACGGCGGAGGATGACCTTCTCGGAATCCTTCATGCGGGTGATGACATTGCCCATCACCTCGACGTCCCCGCCCGTGGGCTTCAACGTACCCGAGAGGATCGACAACAGGGTGGTCTTGCCGCAGCCGGACGGGCCGACCAGCATGGTCAGCTCTCCGGACGCGACCTCCAGGTCCACATCGAACAGAACCTGGGTCTTCAAGCCGTTCGATCCGAAGGCCATCTCGATATCGCGGGCGATCACGGCGGTCATGACGATTAGCCCCGGAAGACGATGGCGGGGTCGACGCGGAACACCTTGGTCAGGCTGCCCAGCACCGAAATCAGGATGATGAGGAAGACCACCATGCCGGTGCCGACCAGCACCTGCCAGGGCAGGTAGAAGTCCTCGAGCGCCGCGCCGCCGCGGACGAGGGTGAAGAACAGGGCCGCCCCGCCCATGCCCAGCCCGTAGCCCATCAGCCCGACCACGGCGGCCTGCAGCAGGACCATACCCGTGATCTGGGCGTTGGTCGCGCCGATGGCCTTCAGCGCTCCGAACTGGCGCAGGTTCTCGATCACGAAGAGGTAGAAGGTCTGGGCGGTCACGGCAGCCCCGACCACGAAGCCCAGCATGACGGTGATGCCGAAGTTCACGGGGATGCCCGTGCGGGTCAGGTAGTACTGGACACTGCGCCAGCCGAACTGGTTCCAGGTCAGGGCCTGCAGCCCGGTCTGGTCGGTGATGCGCCGTGCCAGGGCCTCAGGGTCCTGACCGTCGCCGGCCCGGACCAGCACGAACGACAGGTTGTTCCGCGCGGGCGGGGTCAGCCTTAGCGCCTCGGAATAGCGCACATAGGCGATGGGGAAGGTAATGAAGGGCGGGGACGCATCGGCGATGCCGGTCACGACCACGCGCCGGTCGTTGATCTCGGCCTCTGTCCCGATCCTGGTCAGGGGATCGGCGTCCGGCCAGATCAGGCCGGCCCCCTCCTTGTCGAAGACAATGCCACCGGGCTGACGCAGGGCCTCGAGGTCGCCGGCCAGCCACTCGCGTGGTGCACCGACCAGGGTCTCGTCGTCGACGCCTACCAGGCTGACCTGATTGATCAGCCCGTCCTGTGTGCGGAAGATCGCCAGGCCCTTGTAGAGCGGCGCGGCCCATTCGACGCCCTCGACCGAGCGGACCCGGCCCAGAGCGGCATCGGGCAGGGGCTCGACCTCGTCGACATAACGGACCCGGGTGTCCATGACCCAGATGTCGGCCTCGCGGATGTCCAGCACCTGGTTGGCCGTGCGGGTCATCAGGCCGATGAAGATGGAGACCTGCTGGCTCATCAGCAGGGTGGCGAAGGCCACGCCGAACACCAGCGCCAGATATTTGGCGCTGTCACCCAGCAGCATTTTGAGCGCGACAGATCTCATCCTCGGAATCCTGTGATCCGTGGTGGGGTTGCGCCGGGACTGGCGCGCCGGGGTAAGCTGGGGTACTGTTGGAATAACAATACTGATCGGTTCAGTATGTCAAGTGACGGTGCGATGACGCTTGCCGAACCCGCGATTATGCGCCGAGGCCGCCCGCGCGACACGGCCAAGGACGAGGCCATCCTGCTGGCAGCGGGCGACCTGTTCATGGACCGAGGCTATGAGGCCGTCAGCCTCGATGCCGTGGCTCAGGCAGCGGGCGTGTCCAAGGCGACGATCTATGCCCGCTATGCCGACAAGGATGCCCTGTTCGCTGCTGTGCTGCGCCAGGAATGCGAGCGCGCGGTCTCTCTGGACAGCTTCTCTCCCGCTCCGGACCAGCCGGTGCGCGACACGCTGATTCTGCTCGCGACCCGGTTTCTGGATCTCGTGACCGGCGACAAGGCCATGCAGATGCACAGGGTTCTGGTCGCCGAAACGACACGGGCACCGCGCATGGCCGAACTGTTCTACGAGACGGCCGTCCTGACCCTGAAGAACCGGTTCGCGGCCTGGCTGCGGGCCGAGACCGAGGCAGGTCGCCTGGACGTCCGCGACGCCGACGGTGCCGCCTGGCGCTATCTGGGCGGGGTCAAGGGCGAAGCGCATCTGCGGGCCTCGTTCGGCCTTCCACCCATCGATCCCGAGCGCCTTCGATTGCATATTGAAGCAGCGGCGGACGAGTTCCTGCGCGCGCACGGGCCGCCGGCTGTTTCCACCTAGAGCTTGATCGTTTGAGGTGGACCCGCCAAGCGGGTCCGCCGAAAGCGTGACTCAAGCTCTCGCTCATATCTGGAGCCTGATTCACGGCATCAGCGGAATCGCGAAGCGATTCCACTTCAGCCGATCAGGCTCTAGAGTGTGATTTTCTGAGGTGGCCCCGCCTGGTGGCTCTGCCCCGGGGCGTGACCCGGACTTTCGCTCATGTCTGGAGCCTGGCGCACGGCATCTGAAGGATCGCGAAGCGATTCCGCTTCAGCCGATCAGGCTCCCGGAGATGGCGCCGTCGCGGAAGTCGGCGGGGCGAAGTCCGTGCCGGGCGAGCCTGTCGTAGAGCGTCTTTCGCGGCAGGCGCAATGACCTTCCCACAGCCGCGACAGCACCCCCGTGGCGAGCCAGGGCCTCTTCCAGAACCGACTTCTCAAACCGTTCGATACGCTCGCTCAGGCCGTCTTCCGCCTCGTCGGCCCGGGCGCTTTCAGGGGCTTCAAGGCCGAGAATGAACCGTTCGGCAAAATGGGCGAGCTGGCGCACGTTTCCGGGCCAGGGGTCTTGCATCAGGCTGTACCGGACCTCTGCGGACACAGGCCGCGGCGACAGCTTGCGTTCGGCTGAGGTGAGGGCGAGGAAGTGGGCAAACAGAAGCGGGATGTCCTCGCGCCGCTCGGCGAGGGGCGGCACGCGCAGCTTCAGCACGTTCAGCCGGTAGTAGAGATCTTCCCGGAACCCCCCCTGCGCAACGGCTCCTGCAAGGTCGATCTTGGAGGCGGCCAGGATCCGCAGATCAAGGGTCCGGGCCGTGTTTGCCCCGATCGGCTGAACCTCGCGTTGCTCGACGACCCGGAGCAGGGCGACCTGGGCTGATGGAGACAGGCTTTCGACTTCATCAAGAAACAATGTGCCGCGGTGGCTCTGCTCGACGAGGCCGATCCGCCTGCGCAGGGCCCCCGGGAAGGCCCCCGGCTCGCATCCAAAAAGCTCGGTCTCGATCAGTGCGTCGGGCAGGGCCCCGCAGTTGACAGCCACGAACCGGTGAACCCGTCGCCGGCCGCCGTCGTGCAGGGCTCGGGCCACGACCTCCTTGCCGGCTCCGGTCGGCCCCTCGATCAGGACGTCCATATCGGCGTCGGCGACCTGATCGATGACCGATCGCAAGCGCTGGATCGCCGGGCTCGTGCCCAGCAGGGTCGTGTCGGGTCGGGAGCGCGCCACGGTCAGGGCCAGCGTCCGGTTGTCGAGGACGAGCCCCCTCTTCTCAAGCGCCCGGCCCAGGCTCTCGTTGAGCCGAGCGAAGTCGAACGGCTTGGCGACAAAGTCATAGGCCCCGTGGCGAATGGCCTCGACGGCGTCGGCGATATCGCCGTGACCGGTGATCATGACGACGGGGAGGTCCGGGTCGAGGGCTTGCAGCCGGCTGAGCAGTCCACGCCCGTCGAGACCGGGCATGCGCAGGTCGGTGACGACAACACCGGGGTAGTCGGGATCGAGCACCTTCAGCGCCGCCTCGGCCGCGTTGAAATCGCGGACGTCAAGGTCCTCCAGTCTCAGCCGCTCCACCAGGGCTGCTCGGAAGTCGTCGTCATCGTCGACAAGGGTCACGGATCGGGGACGGGCGAAGGTCAAGGCGCGGCCTTCAGTGAAATCGCAAACACCGCCCCGTCGGCCGGGGTGCGAAGACCCAGTTCGCCTCCGAAGCCGGCGACGATGTCACGGCAGATGACCAGTCCGAGACCCAGCCCCTGCGCCTTGGTGGTGACGAACGGGGTAAACAGGGTGGCCGCGATCGCCGGATCGATGCCCGGTCCGTTGTCGCTGATGACGATCTCGACCCGCCGTCCGTGACGCGCCACGTCAATGGACAGCGTCGGGTCGGGGGTTCCAGCCTCCGTCATGGCCTCGAAGGCGTTCTGGACGAGGTTGACGATGACCTGCTCCAGACGGACCGGATCAGCCATCGCCAGCACGTCTTCCGGTCCCGTCCGGACCAGCCGCACGCCGCTGTCCCTCAATCTGTGGCCGATCAGCAGCAGGGCCCCGTCGACGGCGGCCGCCGGGGCAACGGGGGAAACAGTCCGGCTGGCCTTGCGAGAAAAGGCCCGGAGCTCATCGGTGATCGCTCCGATCCGTCCGGTCAGGTCTGAGACGCGCCCGAGGTTTCGCTTCGCCGCGGCTGTGTCACCGCGCTCAATATAGGCGGCCGCGCTGTCAGCATGTGTCCGGATGGCCGCGACCGGCTGGTTGATCTCATGGGCCACCCCGGCGGCGATCTGACCGAGTGTGGCCAGCCGGCTGGCCTGGACGAGTTCCTCGCGCAGGATCTCGCGGCTCGCCTCGGCCCGCCGGCGTTCCTCGATTTCGCTGCTCAGGCGGCTGTTGGTGTCGCGCAGTTCCAGTGTGCGCTCGTCGATACGGCGCTCCAGTTCCGCGCGGGAGGCCTCCTCGCCGACGGCCCGCGCTGCGGCCTGCTGGCGTCGCCGCAGAATGACGCCGGCGGCAGTGGCCAGCAGGGTAACGAGCAGGATGGCGATGACGCGCGCATTGGTCGTGGCGACCACGACGGCGCGGCCCACGGGGTCCAGCAGTCGAAGAGTCCAGCCCGGCGTGTCCGTCCGGGCTTCCGCCAGCATCCACTCGCCGACCAGGGGCGGTGTGCTGAGCCTCACCACCGTCCCGGCCTCGCCGGCGAAAGGAAGGGGTGTCAGGGCCTGACCGCTCAGCGTCTGGTCCGTAAGGATGGACCGGCGCTCGTCGGGCGTCAGCTCGCGGCTGCGCCGAAAGCGCCAGTCGGGTTCGCTGGTGACCAGAACCACGCCGCGGGAATCGGTAACGAGAGCAGGCTCGCCGGTGCTGCGCCATTCGGTTTCCAGGGCATCGAACTCGACCTTCACCACCACCACGCCGAGTGGTGCCTGTGCCGGACCGATGCGCCGGGCCAGATACAGGCCCGGCCGACCGCTGACGGTGCCGAGGGCGAAAAACTCGGCCTCTCCCCCGGTCAGGGCCCCACTGAAATAAGGGCGGAACGCGTAGTTCGATCCTACGAAACTGGTGGGTTCACGCCAGTTGCTGGCGGCCCGGGCCAGTCCCTGATCGTCCAGCACATAGATGGCCGCCGTCCGGGTCTGCAGGGCGAGGGCCTCCAGTTTGGCGCTGACTCCGTCGGCCGATCCGGACCGCGGGTCCGCAAGCAGCGCCGCGATTTCCGGGTCCTGTGCCAGAACGACAGGGACGGACCGCTGCTTTTCCAGTTCGCTTCGCAGGACGGCGGCGTGCAGCTGGGCGTTGGCCTCGGCCTGGATGGCAAGCTGGGCATGCGCGTCCCGCCGGGCCAGTTCGGCGGCCGCGGCCATGGCCAGAAGTGACGCAACAAGCCAGCCGGTGACCAGGCCTATCCACGGGCGCGCCGTGGGGGATGAAAGCCAGTGGCGCATCGAGGCTGTGCGGATTCCTGCCATGGCCTGACCGTGCGGAATTCCGCACAACTTGGCCAGTGTTCTGTGCGCTATTCCGCCCAGACGAGGGGCCGCACGGCAAGATAGGTCATAAAAAACAACAGCCAGATACGGGTCAGGCCTTCGGTTGCGCTCACGCTGGGTCCAGTCAGACTGACGTCCAGCGCGGCGATCAGATTGCGCAGGAAACGACGGCTGCGACGGCGGCGGAGGGTGTATGCATATCGCGTCTCATCAGGGCGAAGCGCCTGCCGGTCCGAAGGCCTGGTGGAGCCACCTGTATGTGCAGGTTCTGGGTGCCATCCTTCTGGGCGGCGCGATCGGCCATTTCTTTCCGGAATTCGGCGAGAGCCTGAAGCCGCTCGGTGACGGCTTTATCAAACTGGTGAAGATGGTGATCGCCCCGGTGATCTTCCTGACCATCGTGGTCGGTATCGCCGGCATGCGCGACATCGGCAAGGTCGGCCGGGTGGCGGCCAAGGCCTTCGCCTATTTCCTCGTCTTCTCGACGCTGGCCCTGATCGTCGGCCTGGTGGTGGCCAATGTGGTGCAGCCGGGCCGGGGGCTGAACATCGACCCCGCCTCGCTGGATGCGGGTGCCGTGTCGCAATACTCGACCGCGGCGCACGAGACGACGGTGGTCGGCTTTCTTCTGTCCGTGATCCCGGACACCTTCGTCAGTGCCTTTTCGACCGGCAACATTCTGCAGGTCCTGTTCGTCTCGGTCCTGTTCGGACTGGCGCTGGCCATGGTCGGCGATGCGGGCAAGCCCGTCCTGACCATGCTGGAGTCGGTCTCGACCGCCTTCTTCAAACTGGTGGGCATCGTAATGAAAGCCGCGCCGATCGGGGCGTTCGGGGCCTTCGCCTTCACGATCGGAGCCTATGGCATTGCCTCGGTGATCAACCTGATCGCGCTGGTTGCGACCTTCTACCTGACCTCCGCCATCTTCGTGGTGGGCATCCTCGGCCTGGTCGCGATCGCCAACGGCTTCTCGATCTTCAAGCTGATCCGCTACCTCAAGGAGGAGCTTCTGCTGGTGCTGGGCACGTCGTCGTCGGAAGCCGCCCTGCCCAGTCTGCTGCAGAAGATGGAGCGGGCAGGGGCGTCCAAGTCGGTCGTCGGCCTGGTCGTGCCGACGGGCTATTCGTTCAATCTGGACGGCACCAACATCTATATGACAATGGCGGCGCTGTTCATCGCCCAGGCGCTGAACATCGAGCTGACCCTGTGGCAGCAGGTCACTCTGCTTCTGGTGGCCATGCTGAGCTCCAAGGGGGCGGCGGGTATCACGGGTGCCGGATTCATCACCCTGGCGGCAACCCTTGCGGTAGTGCCGGACGTGCCGATCGCCGGCATGGCGCTGATCCTCGGCATCGATCGCTTCATGAGCGAGTGCCGGGCCCTGACCAACTTCATCGGCAATGCGGTGGCCACACTGGTGGTGGCCCGCTGGGAAGGCGCGCTGGATCGCGACGCCCTGGCGGCCGCGCTCAACGGGGAGCCTGCGCCGGTCGCGGCTGCTCCGGATCCGGCCGCGGGGCCGGGCGACGATCTGGTTCTGGCCCGGGACTGACACCCGGACCGAACGACCAAGAAACGAACAAGGGGAGGATCACCATAATGAAGACCCGGACCACCATGCTGGCGACAACAGCCATCACCGGCCTGCTCGCGATCGCCGGACCGGCCTTTGCCCAGACCACGGCCCTGTCGCCTGCCGCCCAGGCCCAGGCCGACCGCACGGCGGAAGGTCAGCAGGCCTCCTCTGTCGACGACATTGTGGTGGTCGGCTCCCAGATTCGCGGCGTCGACGTGACCGCCGCCCTGCCGGTGACCGTGCTGAGTGAGGAGCAGATCCTGGCGACCGGGGCGGTTAACGGTGACGACCTGCTGCGCACCATCCCCCAGATGGGCGACGTCCTGTTCAGTGCGGCCAACAACCCCCAGACCTCGAACGCGGCGCGCGGCGACGTGAACTCGGTGAACCTGCGCTCGCTGGGCGTCGGCAATACCCTGGTGCTGCTGAACGGACGACGCATCGTCCAGCACCCGACCAGCCAGGGCACGTCGGACACCGGGACCGTGCCGGTCCTGAGCTACAACTCCAACGCCATCCCCGTTTCCGGACTGCAGCGGCTGGAAGTGCTGCTGGATGGAGCCGCCGCCATCTACGGCGCGGATGCGGTGGCCGGGGTGGTCAACACCGTGCTGCGCGATGACTTCGACGGCCTGCGCATGAACACCCAGTACGGCGGCGCCGAGGGCACGCACCTGCGGGAGTTCAATCTCGGCGTTTTCGCCGGCAAGGACTTCGAGCGCGGCAACATCTCGGCGTTCATCGACTACACCGACCGCACCGCGCTTCGGGCCGAAGACCAGAACTTCACCGAGAGCGACAATCTGCGTTTCCTGTTCGCTCTCGATCCAGACTTCTCGTCCAGCCTGACGCCGGATGCCCGCAATACGCGCGGCGCTTGGGCCAACCTTCAGGTCGTCGGGGCCACCACGGCCATCCGGCGCGGCACGACCAGCCTGACGACCAACGCCGGCGCCTTCCACATTCAGCCCACTGCCCTGGCTGGCTGCCTCGTTCCGACGGGCGACATCTGTCTGGGCTCGGGGGCGCTGAACTTCAACGGCGTGCAGCGCGAGCTACGTTTCGACACCGCGCCAGGCACGACCATCCTGCCCGACACCCAGCGTCTGAACCTCTTCGTCGCGGGTCACTATGACCTGACCGACAGCGTCACCGCGTTCGGGGAGGTGGGCTATTACACCGCCGACACCCAGCGCATCCAGCCGCCGGTCATCAACCTGAACACCCTGACCATTCCGGCGTCCAACTACTGGAATCCGTTCGGGCCGGTGACCTTCGCCGACGGCCGCACGAACCCGAACCGGATTTCCGGACTGACCAATGTGCCGGTGACGGGACTGCCGATCACGCTCGCCACACAGTACCGCTTCGTCGATGCCGGCTATCAGAGGGTCGATGTCTCGAACTACCAGGCCCGAGCGCTCGCCGGCCTCCGCGGCGAATGGCGCGGCTTCGACTGGGAGACGGCACTGCTGTATTCCGAGGCGGAGGCCCTCGACGTGTCCGATGCGGTCAAGACCAGCGCGCTGCAGGCCTCGCTCGCCCTGTCGACGCCTGACGCCTACAACCCCTTCAGCGGCGGCTGCGTGAACCAGACGAGCTTTGGCGACTGCACGCCCAGCTCCCGGGCCGCGATCGACGCCATAACCTTCCGACTGCGACGCGAGTCACGCACGACGCTGAGCCAGTTCGATTTCAAGGTTTCGCGTTCCGACCTCTTCTCTCTTCCGGCGGGCGACGTCGGCGTGGCCTTCGGCTTCGAGACGCGGCGCGAGACGCAGCGCGACAACCGCGATGAAAACCTCGACGGCACCATCCCGTTCGTCGACTCTGTGACCGGCGCGCGGCAGCTTTCGAACGTCATCGCGGTCAGCCAGAATCCGGACACGCGCGGCGACCGCACCGTCAGCTCGGCCTATGTCGAGTTCGCCGTCCCCATCATCTCGCCCGAGATGAACATCCCCCTGGTGCGCAGCCTCGACTTCCAGATCGCAGGTCGAGCCGAGAACTATTCGGACTTCGGCGACGTGGCCAAGCCCAAGATCGCCATGGCCTGGGACATCTTCGACGGTCTGCGGGTCCGGGCGTCCTACTCGGAAGGCTTCCGCGCACCGAACCTGGAACAGGTCAACACCGCCACCTACGGTCGCCTTTCGACGAACCAGGACTACATCCGCTGCGAGGCCGACCTGCGGGCCCGCCGCATCGCCACTTTCGGGGCCTGCTCGCGCTCCATCGGGGTCTCGCTGCTGGTTTCAGGCAACCCGGACCTGAAGCCTGAAGAGAGCACCAACCAGTCCTATGGCGTCGTCTTCCAGCCGCAGTTCCTGCCCGAGAGCTGGGGGGATTTCACCATGACGGTCGACCGCTGGCGCATCCAGCAGACCGACATCGTCGGCCTGTTCGGCGGGTTGAACGCGGTGGTCACGGACTATGCGGAGCGCGTTCAAGGGCGGTCCAATCCGCTGGTGACGCGCGCGGCCCCGAACGTGGATGACATCGCCCTGTTCACAGGCACCGGCATCGCCCCGGTGGGTCAGATCATCTCGATCAGCGACCGCTTCGTGAACCTGCTGCCCCAGGATGTCGAGGGCCTGGACATCGGCTTCAACTGGCGTCTGCGGAACACGCCGCTGGGCTCGTTCCGGGTCAACATCGATGCCGCCAAGCTGATCAAGTTCGGTCGCGAGCCCGGTCCGGCGGTGGACGCCCTCTATGACGCCCGCAACGCCGGCGTCATCAACGCGGCGACCCCGTTGCCGGAATCCTCGGACCTGATCGCCCAGAACGGGCGGCCGGAGTGGCGTCTGTCGGGTTCGGTGACCTGGAGCCAGGGACCCTGGCAGGTGGGGGCCTTCACCCAGTACATCTCGGCTGTCGACGAGACCGGCTTCCTCGACACGGCGGGCAACCCGTGGGAGGTCGCCAGCCAGATCACGGGCAACCTCTATGGCCAGTACGAATGGGACGAGGATCAGGGTTTCGCCGCCAACACCCGCCTGCGGGTCGGTGCGCGCAACATTACCAACGAGCGTCCGCCACTGGCCTCGAGCGGCTATCTGGGGTCGCTCTATCGCCCGTATGGTCGCTATTGGTACGCCAGCCTGACGAAGGAGTTCTGAGCCCCGTGACGGAGGCCCGTCGGCGCACCTTTGCCCCGCTGGCCGCCCTTGCAGCGGTAGCGGGGCTGGCCGCCGCCGGGCCTGCAGCCGCCCAGACGGCAGCGCCACGCGTTGAAACCTGTCCGGCCAGCCTGCCGGCCGGAACACGCTGCTGGTCCGGGCGGGCTGCGAGCGGGGCCTGGTACTGGTATGCCCGGCCGCGCGCTTGGAATGGCACTCTGGTGGTCCATGCCCATGGCGGGCCGCGTCTCGGAGATCCCGAAAAGGCGGACCCCGAGGAAGACCTCGACCGGTTTTCCATGATGGTCGCCGAGGGCTATGCTTGGGCGGGCTCGACCTATCGGCGTGGCGGCTATGGTGTGCGGATGGCCGCTGAGGACACCGACCAGCTTCGCCAGATTGTCTGGGACCGGTGGGGTCGACCCGAGCGGACCCTGCTGCACGGCCAGTCATGGGGGGGCAATGTCGCGGCCAAGGCCGCCGAACTGTATGCCGTCGCGACCGATGGAACGCGCAACTACGACGGCGTCCTGCTGACGAGTGGCGTTCTGGGTGGCGGGACACGAGCCTACGGGTTCCGCGCCGATTTGCGGGCCGTGTACCAGTTCTATTGCCGGAACCACCCTGGCCCCGAGGAGGCACCGTATCCTGTCTGGCAGGGTTTGCCTCGCGGCCAATCCATGCCTCGCTCCGAGATCGCTGCGCGGGTCGAGGCCTGCACGGGCCTTGACCTTCCTGTGGCCGCGCGTTCGCCCGAGCAGGCGGATCGTCTGCGCAACATCGTTTCCGTCACCGGGGTCCAGGCGGACCAGCTTGTCGCGCACCTCGCCTGGGCGACCAACCTGTTCCAGGACCTGGTGTGGAACCGGCTGGACGGGCGCAACCCCTTCGATAACAGCGGCCGCACCTATCGGGGCTCAGACAATGACGCCGAGCTGAACGAGGGTGTGGAGCGATTCCGGGCGGACCCTGCGGCGGTCGCCGCCCTCGCCTACGACAGTGACCTGACGGGCGAGATCATTCTGCCGACGGTAACGCTTCATGCCCGCTATGATCCCACCGTCTTCGTCGAGCACTCGGCCCTCTATGCGGACACGGTGGCCCAGGCCGGACGATCGGACCTGCTGGTCCAGGCCTTCACGACCGAGACCCTGCACAGCCGGCTTTCAGCTCCCCAGTATGTCGCCCTTCTGGAGGGTCTGTCGCAGTGGCTGGACACGGGAGAGAGACCTGACCCGGAGAGCCTTCGCGCGGCCTGTGTCGTCGTATCCACCCGTCTGAACGAGCCTTGCTTGATCGATCCAGCCTTCCGTCCGACGCCCTGATCACGCGAACGACGCAGGCTTGCGAGTGCCTCGCAGATGCACTAGACCGCGTGCAGGTCGATCACGTGGGCCCTCCGCGTCGTCGAGACCGTCCTTCTCAGTAGCGGAAACTCCCATGCAATTTCATCGCGTCCTGATGCTGGCCATCGCGGGCGTTCTCGCGCTGTCAGGGTGCCAACAGCCGTCGGGAGGCGCTACCGGCCGGGAAGACGCGGGTGTGGTCAATGTCTATACGGCCCGCCACTACGACGCCGATCTGCGACTGTATGAACGGTTCACCGAACTGACCGGCATCCGGGTCAACAGGATCGAGGGCAACGCCGACCAACTGGTGGCGCGAATGCAGGCCGAGGGCGAGGCCAGCCCCGCTGACGTGTTCGTCGTGTCCGATGCCGGTGCGCTGTGGCGCGTCCAGAACGCAGGCCTGTTCCAGCCGATCCAGAGCGAGGCCCTGACAACGGCTATCCCGGCCAATCTGCGCGATCCCGAGGGGCGCTGGTTCGGCTTCACCCGCCGCGCGCGTGTTGTCGCCTACGATCCCGCCAAGGTCCGCCCGGAAGAGGTCGACACCTATGAAGAGATCGCCTCTCCGCGTTTCCGGGGGCGGCTGTGTGTTCGCTCTGCGGACAACCCCTATAACCTGTCTCTCGTCGGAGCCCTGCTTGAGGCCTGGGGCACCGAGAAGACCACCCAATGGGTCGAAGGTATCGTCGCGAACCTGGCGCGGGCCCCGGAAGGGGGCGACCGGGACCAGATCCGCGCCGTCGGTGCCGGTGTGTGTGAAATCGCCCTGACCAACACCTATTACTACGTTCTTCTGGGAGCCGGGGACGATGCCGGAGACCGGGCGCTGGTCGAGCGTATCAAGCTGGCATTCCCGTCGCTGGACGGGCTGGGAACGCATGTGAACGTATCGGGGGGTGGTGTGGTCGCCGGCGCTCCGAACCGCGAGAACGCCATCCGCCTGGTCGAATTTCTTGGCTCGGCCGAGGCCCAGACGATGGTCGCGGCCAGCAACGGTGAATACCCCGCCAGCCCCTCTGTCCCGGTTCCACCTCCCGTCGATGCCATCGCCGACTTCACTGCTCACCCGATGCCCGTTTCGGCCTTTGGTCCCAGGACGGCGGCAGCGCTGGAGCTCATGACCGCCGCCGGCTGGCGTTGATCGATCGATCCGGTCACCTGTCCGGTCGGGCCGGGAGTGCGCCGTCTCTCCTGACCTGGCTCGGCGCCATCGCCATGGCTGTGGCGATCGCGCCGCTGGTCGGTGTGGCTGTGGCGGCCATTCGCGGCCCCTGGGCCGATATCGCGACGGCACCCTTCGCCGGCTATGCGCTGACCTCTGCGCTCCTCGCCGTCGGCGTCGCCGGGCTTTCGACCGTGTTCGGCCTGACGTCGGCGTGGCTTGTTGCGACCTGCCGGTTTCCGGGCAGCCGCGTGTTCGAATGGTTGCTGGTGTTGCCGCTGGCGGCCCCCACCTTCGCTCTGGCCTATGGCTATGCCGACCTTTTCGACGTCGCAGGCGACCTGCGCATGGGCCTGAGGCAGGCTGCCGGCTTCGACCTGCCGGTTTCCATGCGCAGCCTGCCCGGAGCCATCTTCGTCCTCTCGCTGGCCTTTTACCCCTACGTCTTCCTCGCCGTTCGCGACGCCCTGCTGAACCGGTCCGCTGTCGCGGCAGAGGCTGCGCGATCTCTGGGGGCCTCACCGGGAACCGTGCTCTGGCGTGTCACCCTGCCCATGGCGCGGCCCGCGCTTGCGGCCGGTCTGGCCCTGGCCTTGATGGAAACCCTGGCCGACTATGGCGCGGTCAGCTTTCTCAGTGTCCAGACCCTCACGACAGGGGTCGTGAGGGCATGGTCCGTCTACGGCTCACCTGCCTCGGCCGCGCTGTTTGGTCTGCCGTTGATCGGCACCGCGGCCGTGCTGCTGGCGTTCGAGCGATGGAGCCGGTCGCGCCGGGCCTATGGGGTTCAGGCGACCGGCTGGCGCGATACACCGCGTCCGATCCTGTCCGGTTGGCGTGCGGCGTTGGCGACACTGGCCTGTACGACCTTGTTTGTGGCGGCCTTTGCCCTGCCGCTGGGCTGGCTGGGCTGGAATGCCTTGCAGGCGACGCCCGAGTGGCCTCGGCTGCTCCATGCCTCTGGACGGGTGTTTGGCCTCGGCGTGGTCGCAGCGGGATTGGCCACGGCCCTTGCGGCGGCGTTGGCGCTCTCGGGTGGCGATCGGCCGCTGCTGACGCGACTGGCCGGCCTGGGCTATGCGACACCGGGCGCCGTCATGGCGATCGGGCTTCTGGTTCCGGCCGGGCTGATCTGGCGCAATGCCTCCGGGCCCACGGTGATGTTCGCGACAGGGCTGCTGATGCTGATTTATGCCTATGCCGCCCGTCTGATGGCCGCAGCACTGGAGCCAGTCTCCGCCGCACTGACGCGTGTCCGGCCGGCGATGGGCGATGCCGCGCGCACGCTCGGCCGGTCGCCACTCGATGTCGCATGGTCGGTGCGGGCACCCATGGCGAAGGGGGGGCTGCTGACCGCCGCGCTCATCGTCTTTATCGACGTTGTGAAAGAACTCCCGGCCACGCTGATCCTCAGGCCTTTCAACTTCGACACCCTCGCTGTTCTCGCGGACGCCTATGCCCGTGACGAGCGGATCGGCCAGGCGGCCTGGCCCGCGCTGATGATCGTCGCCGTTGCGGTTCCGGCCTGTCTCTGGCTGACGCGGCGCATCTCCCGGTCGCGGCCCGGCGGGGACCGGCCATGACCGCAGAATCCGTTCTGCGACTGGCCGATCTGGCCTTCGACTACGGGTCCCGGCCCCTCCTCAGGGATCTCGACCTGTCGGTGGGGCGCGGTGAGGTGGTCTGTATCCTCGGACCCTCCGGCAGCGGCAAAAGCACCCTTTTGCGTCTCATTGCAGGTCTGGAACGCCCGTCCCGCGGGCGGATCGAGATCGCAGGGCGCTGCGTGGCCGATGCCCGGTCCAGCGAGCCGGCCGAGCGGCGCGGCGTGGGCATGGTGTTCCAGGACGATGCCCTGTTTCCCCACCTCAGCGTCATCGACAATGTCGGGTTCGGCCTGATCGGCCTGCCGCGGCGGGAGCGCCGCCCGCGCGCGCTCGAGGCCCTCGATCGCCTGGGCCTCTCGGATCGCGCCGATGACTGGCCACACCGGTTGTCGGGCGGCGAACAGCAGCGGGTGGCGGTGGCAAGGGCGCTGGCTCCCCGACCGGGGCTGATCCTCATGGACGAACCCTTCTCGCGCCTTGACTCCCAGCTGCGGTATCGGGTGCGGGACGACGCCCTTTCGGCATTGAGGGCCTCGGGAGCGTCGGTCATTTTCGTGACCCACGATGCGGAAGAGGCCATGGCGTCTGCCGACAGCCTGGTCCTGATGGCGAACGGCAGGATACTCCAGTTCGGGACACCCGAGGATTGCTACCGACGCCCTGTGTCGGTCGAGGCCGGCCAGTTGCTGGGACCACTCAACGTCATGCCTGTCGACGTCATGAATGAGAGCGCCCGGACGCCGTTCGGGACGCTCGACCTGCCCGGGGTCGCGTCTGGCCCCGCGCGCCTCGTCTTCCGGCCGGAAGCGCTCAGGGCCGCGGCGGACGGAGTGGCTGCATCGGTGGTTGGGCGTCAGTTCGGCGGTGCCTGTATGCGTCTCGAAGTCGAGGCGGGAGGCTTTCGCGCCAGAATGGCAGTCCAGGGCCGGAACGGTGGCGACGGTGATACCATCCGTGTCCGTCTTGAAGCCGGCGAGGTCGAGGTTCTGCCAGGCTGACCGGGGCGGCGACGCGCTGTCACCATTTCAATGCGTGCGAAAGCCGTTAGAAAAGCCCCACACCAATCGGGAGGCCTGCCTTGTACCGTGTCGTTTCATCCCACCGCCGCCCGCTGGCAGGCTCCGTCGCCGCCGTCGCGCTTCTGTTCGCAGCCGGCGCAACAGCCCAGGACGCCCCGATCGTGCAGCCCGGTGCGCCCGGACAGGCAACGCGGGCCCTGAGCGGCGAGGAGGCCTCACGCATCGCGGACAACCGGTTCTCGGCCGACGATGTGAAGTTCATGCAGGACATGATCCTGCACCATGCCCAGGCGGTTCAGATGGCCGATCTGGTCAATCCGCGGACCAATACCGAGGCGGTGCGTGACATCGCCGGACGGATCAACGTCTCGCAGGCGGACGAGATCGAGTTCATGCGAGGCTGGCTGACCGAGCGCGGCCAGAGCGCACCCAACCCGGCCGGGGAGCCCGCCATGGCGGGAATGGACCACAGCCAGCATGGCGCGATGGACCATTCGGCCCACGGTGCCCCGGGTCATTCGATGATGGCCGGTATGGCCACGCCCGAGCAGCTGGCCGGGCTGGCTGCGGCGGAAGGCCCGACGTTCGACCAGCAGTTTCTGAACCTCATGATCGCCCACCATGAAGGGGCGGTGAAGATGGTGGCGGACCTCTTCGCGCGTTCAGGGTCCGCCTACGATCCCGTCCTGTTCCGGTTCGCCAACGACATCACCAACGAGCAGCAGGCCGAAATCAACCGGATGTCGTTGCTGCTGCGCGAGCGGGTCGGTGATCCGCGCAGCACCCTGACGGCAGGCTTTCGCGACGCTGGAATGGCGGCCGGCAATCTGAGGCTGCTCGCCAGCCTGCCCAAACCCACGGGGTTCTTCGATCCGGCCAACCCCGAGGGTCTGCCGCCGCCGATTCCGTCAGAAGACGAGGACGGGGATGCCCGGGAAGGAACCGCTTCGCAGTTCGGCCGCCGCGCGCCGTTCCTCAGCTTCGCCAATACGGACATGGCCTTCCATGGCGACTTGCTGGCCGTGGGAAACTACCACGGCTTCAACCTCTACCGGATCACCGAAGCCGCCGAGCCACAGTTGATCACCTCGGTGGTCTGCCCCGGCGGCCAGGGCGATGTGTCGATCGTCGGCGACCTGCTGCTGATGTCGGTGGAATCGAACAACGGCCGCGTCGATTGCGGCCGACAGGGCGTGGGGGAGGGGCCCCAGGCGGAGCGTTTCCGCGGCGTGCGTATCTTCGACATCTCGGACCGGACCGCTCCGGTCCAGGTCGGGCAGGTTCAGACCTGCCGTGGCTCGCATACCCATTCGGTCGTTGCAGCCGATGCCCGCCGGCTGATCGTCTACAACTCCGGAACCGCCGGCGTGCGGGATGAGGAAGAACTGGCAGGCTGCGTTGCCGGATTGCCGGGCGATGACAACACCGCCCTGTTCAGCATCGATGTGATCGAGATTCCCCTCGCGGACCCGTCGCAGGCCCGGATCATCGACAGCCCCCGGGTCTTCGCCGACGACGCGACCGGTGCCGTGGCCGGGCTGTGGCGCGGTGGTGACCATGGAGACGGCACCCAGACCACAAACCGGACCGATCAGTGCCACGACATCACGCTGTTCCCGTCCGGGAGCCTCGCGGGGGGTGCCTGTTCGGGCAACGGCATTCTGATGGACATCTCCGATCCCCGGGCCCCGCGCCGGATCGCCGCTGTCAATGATCCCGGCTTCGCCTACTGGCACTCGGCGACGTTCAACAATGACGGCACCAAGGTGATCTTTACCGACGAGTGGGGTGGCGGTTCCCGGCCGCGCTGTCGTGTTCAGGATCCCCAGACCTGGGGCGCCAATGCCATCTATGACATCGTCGATCGTGATCTGGTGTTCCGCAGCTACTACAAGCTGCCGGCACCACAGACGGCCCGTGAGAACTGCGTCGCTCACAACGGTTCGCTGATTCCGGTTCCCGGTCGGGACCTGTTCGTCCAGGCCTGGTATCAGGGCGGCCTGTCGATCAGCGACTTTACCGACTCTTCCAACCCGCGCGAGATCGCCTACTTCGATCGGGGCCCACTCAGCGATCAGCACGACATCCTGGGCGGCTACTGGTCCGTCTACTGGTACAATGGCCGGATCTACGGAACAGAGATCGCGCGCGGCCTGGACGTGTTCGAACTCCAGCCCAGCGAACACCTGACCGCCAACGAGATCGCCGCCGCCGCCATGGCCGACGAGGGCGGTACGGTAAATCCGCAGCAGCAGTTTCCGGTCAGCTGGCCACATCACCCCGTGATCGCCCGCGCCTATCTGGACCAGCTGACCCGGGACGGTGGCCTGTCGGCAGACGTCATGGCGCGGATCAGTGCGGCGCTCGATGCGGCCTCCCCGCTGGTCGAGGAGGGTGGCCGCGACGCCGCGGTGGCCCGACAGCTGCGTGACGTCTCGGGTCAGATCGAGGTCTCGGGCACGGACCAGACGGCCCGGCGCCTGACGGGCCTGACCCGGACCCTGGCGGGCATCGCAGAGCGTATCGGATAACGATTACCGGATCGCGGGCGGGGTTGTCGTTGATCCCGCCCGCCTCGGGCTCGACCGACCGCGATTCAGGCTGCGGGGATGCCGAGGCCCCGCGCCGCTTCGGCAAGCCGGGCGCGCTCTCCGGCGTCATCGGCGAACGCTCGGCGGGCAGAGGCATAGGCGCGGGAAGCACCCGCCGTGTCCCCCAGAACCGTGCGCGAGCGCATCAGACGGACCCAGCCCTCCGCGTCGCGGGGCTGCGCCTGCAGTCTGGCTTCCAGTCCCTCGACCATCTCCAGGATCATGGCGTCGCGATCCTCGGTCGCCATCCCCGCGGCGGCTTCTATCTCGGCAGCCCCAGGTCCCGCGCCGGTGGTCGGAGCCGCTTCGGGTCGAAGTCGACCCGAGATATCCACGCCGCGTTCGCGCGCGACGTCCTCGACGAAACGGCGCACCTCGCCTGCCCAAGGAGCCTCCGGAGGGGCTGCGTTGACGATGGCGATCCAGTCCGCCATGGCACCGTCCCTGTCGCCGGACTGATCCTTCCGCACCGCCAGGAAGTAGCGGGCGCGGGGATCATCCGGATCGATCGCCGTAGCGGCAGCGAAGGCGGTTGCGGCGGCCGGCGTGACCTGTCCGCCGGCGGCCTGGACCAGCGCCTCGCCCTGCGCGGACGGATGGCCGGCGTCGCGTGGGTCGAGGTCCGCCGCCCGGCCATAGGCCTCGGCCGCCTCGGCAAAGCGTCCGGTCTGGAAGTAGGACCAGCCCAGGAGCCGCCAGCTTTCCACGTCGCGACCGTCGCGCTGAACAGCCGCCTCCAGTTGGGCAATCATGGCGGTGACGTCGCCGCCGGGATGGGTTTGATCCTCCGGTCCTGTGGAGGCGGGCGTGACGCTCTCGGACCGACCGGCTCCGGGAACCTCAGGCCGCCCCATGACCGCATAGAGCCCCGTCCCGCCGAGGGCCACGACGGCCGCAAGCCCGAGCGCGAGCCTGAGGGTCGTCCTGTCGGTCAGGGGGCGTGCCGGGGCCTCGGCCTCGCGCGCCTCGGAAAGCATCCGACGTTCGATCTCGAGGCGCAGGCGCGCTGCCTCATCCTCTGACACCATCCCCGAAGCGACCTGGGCATCCAGTTCCACCAGCTGGTCCCTGAGGATCCGGACAGGCGTCGTTCCGGTCCCGAGCGGCGAGCGCGGGCGGATCAAGGGGATGACGAGGCCCACGGCCGCAAGGGCAACCAGCACGGTCAGGATGATCCAGAGAGTCACAGGCGATCGTCCTTCAAAAGCGCGTCCAGCCGACGGCGTTCGTCAGCGGCGAGGGGTGCGGGCTCGACGGCGGCTCGCCCGCTACGGCCTTTCCAGTAAACCGCGACTCCTGCGCCGCCTGTCAGAACCGCCAGAAGCGGCCCGAGCCACAAAACGGCGGTACCAATGTCGAAGGCGGGCTTCAGCAAGACGTAATCACCGTAGCGGGCGACCAGATAGGCCCTGGCCTCTTCGTCGCTGTCGCCCGCCAGCAGGCGTTCGCGCACCAGAACGCGCAGGTCTGCGGCCAGGGGCGCATCGGATTCGTCGATCGACTGGTTCTGGCACACGACGCAGCGCAGGTCGCGACTGATCTGGCGCGCGCGGGACTCGAGCGCCGGGTCTTCGAGCCGCTCCTCCGGCAGGACTGCCCCGGCCGGGGTCGCGAGCAGCAAGGCGACGAGCAGGGCCGCGAGGCGGATCATGGTTCAGCTCTCAGTTCGGCCATCATCGGGGCCAGGGTGTCGGCCCAGACCGCCTCGGTGATGGGGCCGACGTGGCGGTAGCGAACCCGCCCCTGGCGATCGATGACGAAGGTTTCAGGTGCGCCCGTGACGCCCAGATCGATCCCCGTGCGGCCTGTGGGATCGTGGCCGACGCGGTCGTAGGGATCGCCGAACTCGTCGAGCCACCGTGCGCCGTCGCGCTCGCCGTCCTTCCAGTTCAGCCCGTGCAGGGGCTCGCCGTCCCGGGCGAGGCGCATCAGCATCGGGTGTTCGACCCGACACGAGACGCACCATGAGGCGAAAACGTTCAACAGGGTCGGCTCGCCGCGCAGGTCCGTCGAGGCCAGAGGCCGGCCCTGATCGCGCTCGGGGGCGTTCTGCAGATCGAATGCGGGCAGGGGCCGGTCGATCAGCATCGACGGCAGGATCGCCGGATCTCGCCGCAGGCCCATCCCCAGCAATCCTGCGATGACCAGAAAGCCGACGGCAGGGACGGCGAACCCGAGGGCGCGGAGCGATGGCCGTCTCATGTCCGGGCCACCAGCGGAGCCGCCGCCGCGACCGCTCGTGACGGCGCGCCCAGTCTGAGGCGACGATCCGACAGCGACACCGCCCCGCCCAGTGCCATCAGTACCGCCCCGCCCCAGATCCAGCCCACGAACGGATGATGCCACATCCGCACCACGACCGCCCCGGTCGGGTCACGCTCGCCAACCGAGACATAGAGGTTGCCGAGGATCGTCCCGCCGATCCCTGCCTCGGTGGTCTGATCCTGGCTGGAAGGATAGAAGCGCTGCTCGGAGGTCAGGACCGCCGGTCCATCGCCGCCTGCGATGGAGAACGTCGCGCGATCGGCGCGGTAGTTGGGCCCGACGATCGGCTGGAGGCTGTCGAGGGTGATGGTGCGGCCGGCGAAGCTTGTCACGGCCCCGGGCGTCATGCGCAGGACGGTGTCCTGACCGAAGGCGGACATGGCGCTGACGCCTATGGCCGTGACACCGATCCCCAGATGCGCCAGGGCCACGGCCCAGACAGCGAGAGGCGTGGTTCGGATCGCAGCCAGACTGGCCTCCACCGAGCGTGATCCGAGCTTCCAGCGGCGGACGGGCACGAGCGCCGAGGCCGCGATCAGCCAGATGCCAAGGGCGATGCCGACCGCGGCCAGAGCCTTGTCGAGCCCGAACGCCACCATGCCGCCCGCCAGCGCAAGCCCTCCGAGACCGAGCGGCCAGCGCAGCCGCCGGACCAGCTCGGTGATCCGGTCCCGCTTCCAGTTCATCATCGGCCCGAAGCCCATGACGACCAGCAGTGGCAGGCAAAGGGGTACAAAGGTCAGGGCGTAGTAGGGCGGCCCGACCGAGATCGTCTGGTCGCCGATCACATCGATGAAGACCGGATAGAAGGTTCCCAGAAACACGGTGACGGTCGCAGCCACGAGAAACAGGTTGTTCAGCGTCATTCCGGCCTCGCGCGAGACCGGCGAAAACAGGGCCCCCGTCCGCATGGCCGGCGCACGCCACGCATAGAGGGCCAGGGCCGATCCGGTGGCGATGACGGTGAAGGCCAGCACATACCCCCCCCGCGTCGGATCGACCGCAAAGGCGTGGACCGAGGTCAGGACGCCCGACCGCACCAGGAACGTGCCGATCAGGCTGAGCGAAAAGGTCAGGATGGACAGCAACAGGGTCCAGCTGATGAGCGCTCCCCGCTTCTCCAGCACCAGAGCGCTGTGCAGCAAGGCAGTGCCGAGCAGCCAGGGCATCAGCGAAGCGTTCTCGACCGGGTCCCAGAACCACCAGCCGCCCCAGCCCAGTTCGTAGTAGGCCCAGTGGCTGCCCAGGGCGATGCCGAGTGTCAGGGAGGTCCAGGCCAGCAAGACCCAGGGCCGCACCCACCGTGCCCATGCGGCATCGACCCGGCCCTCAACCAGGGCGGCGACGGCAAAGGCGAAAGCCATCGAGAAGCCGACATAGCCCAGATAGAGCAGGGGCGGATGGGTGATCAGGCCTGGATCCTGCAGCAGGGGATTAAGCTCCGTCCCCTCCAGTGCGGCGGGTGACAGCCGGGCGAACGGGTTGGAGGTAAACAGGCTGAACCCCAGAAAAGCTGCTCCCAGCATGCCCTGGACCGCCAGCACCCTCGACCGGAATGTTTCGCGCAGTGAGCCGCCCAGGACGACAAGAGCGGCCCCGTGCAGGGCCAGGATCAGGGTCCACAGAACCAACGACCCCTCATGACTGCCCCATGTCGCGGCCAGCCGGTAGGCGAGGGGCTGGGTCGAATGACTGTGACGGGCGACCACCTCGACCGAGAAATCCAGCGTCGCATAGCCCCATGCCAGCGCTCCGAAAGCCAAGGTGACGAAAGCGGCCTGGAGTATCGCCGCCCGACGGGTCAGGGCCATCAGCGCCCCGTCCGCCCGCGCCGCGCCCCAAAGACCGACACCCGACTGAATCAGCGACAGGATCAAGGCCAGCATGAGCGAAAGGCCGCCGATTTCAGCGCTCATGATCTCGGCTGCCCCTCCCCTTGCGAGCGTATACGTTAGGGCCAACCGGCGTTATGGGTAAAGCTGTCAAGAAGCGCGCCGGGGGGCGTGCGTGGTCGAGGGGGTCATGGGGGCTGTTCACAAGGTCGCCATCCTGGGATCGGGCCCGGCCGGGCTGAGCGCGGCCGCACGCGCGGCTATGCGCGGGATGGACCATGTCCTGCTGGAAAAAACCAATCGGCTTTCGGACACCATCTTCCGCTATCAGCGCGGCAAGCACATCATGGCCACGCCGACCCAGTTGGTCCTGCGCTCCGACATTGCCTTCGAGGCCGGCCGGCGCGAAGTGATTCTCGATCGCTGGAACGACCAGATCGGCAAGGGCGGCGTGAACGTCCTCTACAACGCCGAGGCAACTGCGATCACAGGCCAGAGGGGCGACTTCCAGATCACCCTCGCCGACGGCGAGACCCTGAGAGCCGAGACCATCGTCCTCGCCATCGGAACCCAGGGCAATCCCAACCGCCTGTCCATTCCCGGGGCGGATATGCCCAACGTCCAGTACTCGCTCGATGATCCGACCGAGTATGTCGACGAGCACGTCGTGGTCGTGGGTGGCGGTGACGCGGGCATCGAGAACGCTTTGGGCCTGATCGCCGATGCCGCCCAGGGAAATGTGGTCACCCTGTTGAACAAGTCCATGGACTTTGCCCGGGCCAAGGAGGCGAACGTCAAGGCGCTGATGGAGGCCCGCGACGCGGGTCGCATCACCATCTTGCCGGGGTCTTCTCCCGGCACGTTGACGCCCGGCTTCATGACGATCGAGACGCCCGAAGGGCCAACCACCATCCGCTGTGACCGGGTCATTGCCCGCATGGGATCGGCACCCCCTCGCAAGTTCATCGAGTCGGTGGGCGTGGCCTTCACCAGCGCGGATCGGGAAGCCTTCCCCGCCCTGACCGAGACGTTCGAGAGCACTGTTCCGGGCATCTATGTGATCGGTGCCCTGGCCGGCTATCCGCTGATCAAGCACTGCATGAACCAGGGCTACGACGTTATTGAGTTCATCGCGGGCAATGCAGCGCTGAAGCCGGCAGACGAGCCGATCCTCGAGGCGCGGCTGAAGGGTCTTCCAGGCAGCCGGTCCGTCGCGGACTGGCTGGAGTTCCTGCGCACCCGGATCGAGATCCTGAACGGCCTGTCGCCGCTTCAGATGCGCGAGTTCCTTCTTGATTCTGAAGTCCGCGCCTACCGGCCAGACGAGATCATCTTCCAGCGCAATTCGATCGGCTCATCAATGTTCGGCATCGCCGAGGGCTCGGTGAAGGTTGAGATCAACCCGAAGCGGCGCAGCGATACTGTAGCGATCGGCGAGGGCTCGATCTTCGGCGAGGTCGGGCTGATCTCCGGGCGCCGACGCGGGGCCACCGTGCGGGCGGCCGAGCCGGTGATTGTTCTGGAGATGTCCCGCAATGCTGCCTTGCGTCTCATGGCCCAGAACAAGGAGGCACGCGAGACCATCAACCGGATCACCACCGAGCGTCAGCTGCTGCAAATCTTCGGTTCCGGGCTGACGCGAGAGGATGTCGCCGACGTTTTGTCGGATGCCGAACTGATGCAGGTGCCGGCTGACGCGCCCATCATCACCGAGGGCGAGGACGGCTACGACATCTTCATCGTGCGGTCGGGCAGCATGGTCGTGGAAAAGTCGATCGGGGGAAAACAGGTCTTCCTGTCCTACCTGCCCGCCGGATCCTACGTTGGCGAGATGGCGCTGATCGACGGAGGACGGCGCAGTGCCACGGTCAAGGCCGCGATCCGGTCGGAGGTCGTTCGACTGGACGGCGACCGCTTCCGGGCCCTGCTGCGCCGCAATCCCGAACTCGAGGCGCGAATGCGCAACGACATGGCTTCGAGGCGTCAGGTCACCAACTATATCGAGGACCAGAAGCACCGTTTCAGCGGGGTGGTCGACATGTACTCCTCGGTCGCCGACTTCCTCGTCGACCAGGGCATCGGAGAGGCGACGGACGTCCTCCTGATCGACGAGACGCTGTGTGTCGGCTGCGATAACTGCGAGAAGGCCTGCGCCGATATCCACGACGGCCTGTCGCGACTGGATCGCGAGGCGGGGCGAACCTACGCCCATCTGCACGTTCCGACGTCATGCCGACACTGCGAGCATCCCTACTGCATGACCGACTGCCCGCCGAACGCGATCCATCGCGGCCCGGACGGTGAGGTCTTCATCGATGAAAGCTGTATCGGCTGCGGCAACTGCCAGCGCTACTGTCCCTACGGCGTCATCCGCATGGACTCGCCGCCGCCCAAGCGGCCTGGCCTCCTGCCGTGGATGCTGTTCGGGGCGGGACCCGGTCCGGGCGAGCCGGACGCGGCCTGGAAGGCCCGGGCCAAGAAGACACACGGTGAGGTGCCCAAGGTCGCGATCAAATGCGACATGTGCGCGGGCAAGGACGGCGGTCCGGCCTGCGTTCGCGCCTGTCCAACCGGGGCCGCGATCCGGGTATCGCCCGAGAACTTTCTGACCGTCACTCGCCTGCAGGAGCGGGACTAGGTGTCCGTCAGCGCGCCGAGGACGGGGGGCCGTTCCGACGCGAGGGCCCACGTCGGCTTCCTGCGGCACGCCGGATATCGCTGGGCGTGGGTGGCGCTGGTGCTCAGCCTCGTCGCCGTCGCCGGCTATTTTCTGGCAGACGTAAAGCCACGGCCAAACGGGGGGACCTGGTACGGCTATACGCTGGGCACGGTCGGAGCGCTGCTGATCCTGTGGCTGACCCTGCTGGGTGTCCGCAAACGGGCCATCACGCCCGGGTCGTGGTCGCTCAAGGCGTGGGTATCGGCCCATGTCTACCTCGGCATTGCACTGACCGTCATCGCGACCCTGCATACCGGCCTGCAGTTCGGCTGGAACGTCCACACCCTGGCCTATGGTCTGATGATGCTGGTGGTTCTGTCGGGACTCTACGGCGTCGTCACCTATGCAACCCTCCCCCGCCGGCTGAGCTCGAACCGGCGGGAGAGCACCCAGAAGCAGATGGTCGAGGCCATCGCCGCTCTCGACCGTCAGCTCAACGATGCAGCCCAGGGTCTGGACGAGACCCGGGCCGCCGCAGTCCGGATGTCGATCGAAAGGAGCCGGATTGGTGGCAGTTTCCTGCGCCGTCTCAGCGCCCGCCCCATGGACTGCGGGACCCGCCGCGCGCGGCTGAAACTGAGGCGGCTGCGGTCGGGCGCCGGCGAAGCCCAACAGGCGGCACTGGATGATGTCGGTGCCCTGCTGGACCGCAAGTCTGCCGCTCTCGTCCAGCTGAGACGGCATCTCCAGACCCGGACGCTTCTGGGTGTCTGGCTGGGCGTCCATGTGCCGGCGTCCATTGCCCTGCTGATGGCGCTGACGGCGCACATCGTCAGCGTCTTCATCTACTGGTGAGGCGGGGATGAGCTTTGTCATCCGTCAGATCAGCAAGCGCGCCACGGGCGGCGAGATCGTGCGGCAGCGCGAGGTGGCGGGCGAGGTTCTGACCATCGGGCGCGGTGCCGACTGCGACGTCCGGCTTCAGGACCTTGCGGTCAGCCTGCGCCACGCGGAAGTCCGGCTGGAAGCCGAGGGGCGTCTCCATGTCAGGGCCACCGGCGATCAGCCGTTCGGGGTCAATGGCCGGTTCGACAAGGAGGCACGACTAAAGGCTGCTGACGGGTCGAGGCTGACTTTTGGCGATCACCGGGTCGTCCTGTCGCTGGAAGGTGGCACGATCGTGCTGACGGTGACACGGACCGACCCCTTGTCGGTTGTGGATCCCGGCGGGTCCGGCGACGCCGAAGCCCTGGCCCCCGGCCGTCGCTGGCTCGGCAAGCGCAACCTGGCATGGACGGGGCTTGTCGCGATCGGCCTGCTATGCCTTCTGGTCCCGGTCCTGGCCATGAACGGTGGTCTGGACCGCTGGCTGTCGCCCCGGATCGACCCGGACGCCCAGTGGTCGTCCGGCCCCCTGTCCATGAGCCATGCCTTCCTCGAGGACGACTGTCAGTCGTGTCACCAGGAGGCCTTCGTCTCCGTCCGCGACACCGCCTGCCTGACCTGCCACTCCGACAAGCAGAGCGCAGCGATGGTGGTGCGGACCAACGCCGAGGTCCGTGCGGCCGGCGCGACCGAGGCCCCGGGTCGCGTCGCGGATCATGCGGGGCTGAGGCGGCTGGAGTGGGGCGCGCCACCCCCGTCGGATCTGGGTGGTCGCATCTTCGCCCTCGCCCGCCAGACCTTCAACCGTCCGGAGCAGCGCTGCGCCGCCTGCCACATCGAGCACGTCGCCAATCCCCTGACCGAGGCTCGCGCCGAGGTGCCCACGCTCCAGACCGCCCATACCTGTGTAGCCTGCCACGCCGATCTGGACCGTCGGCTGACAGACACTGACCTGATCAACACGCCGGACTGGCCGGGGCACCCGGAGCTTCGCCCCACGATCACGACCTGGCCGGGCCCGGGGCCGGCGCGGGTCCAGCGGGTATCGATGGCGCGCCGCCCCCACGAGGCGACGGGTCTCGTCTTTCCTCACGCCTTGCATATGTCGCGGACCAACGGCGTGGCCCGAATGGCCCAGACGCTGACCCGCTATGGCGCGCCCCTGGACTGCGCGTCTTGCCATGTGCCCAAGCCCGGCGACGACAATTACCGGCCCGTCGAGATGGAGACGGCATGCGGGGCATGCCATTCCCTCGCCATCGCCGGAAGGTCGGGAACTCGGCAGATCCCCCATGGCGAGTCTCCTGCGGTCGTCGCCTTCCTGACCAGTGCCTATTCGCGGGGCGAGCCCGTGACGGGGGCGGCGAACCTGGGCCCCCGTCGGCGTCCGGGAGAGCGCACAGGGGCGGCTCTGTCCGCCGCGCCGACCGTCGGCCAAAGGGTTCAGCAGACGTTTTCCCGAGGCGGTGCCTGTTTCGACTGCCACACCACCAGCGGAACACAGATCGCGCCTGTTCATATCGTCGACGCCTATCTGACGCGCGGAGCCTTTAATCACCGGGTGCTTCAGCATCGGCAGGACGCGGCCGGTCGGCCGAACTGCACCACCTGCCACGCGGCCGAAACCTCCAGCCGATCCAGCGATCTGCTCTTGCCGCGCCTGTCGGTCTGCGCCGACTGCCATGGGGCGGAGACGTCGGCCCGCGTCCCGGCCAGTTCGGTCGCTTCGGCCGACTGCGCGACCTGTCACAGCTATCACGCGCCCAGCCGGCCCGCGCCCCGTGACGAGACCCACAGGGTGCTCGCCAGCCTTCCACCCCGATCCGGAGCGCCAGCGCCATGACCCAGCCCGGCAAGGCTGCACCCCGGCGGATCGGTGCCGGACCACGGACCGGCGACTGGGCGGCGACTGTCCTCGGACTGGTCCTTACCGGCCTCATTCTGGCGATCCACGTCGCCCAACCGGCCGTGCTCGCGACCCTCGGAAATCTGGTGTTCGATTCCTACCAGCGGCTGGCACCTCGGGCCTATGAGGACGCCGGCGTCAGGGTCGTCGATATCGATGACGAGACGATCCGTCGGCTCGGCCAATGGCCCTGGCCCCGCACTGACATGGCCCGTCTCACTCAGAGCCTGTCGGACGCGGGTGCTGCTGCGGTCGCCTACGACATCGTCCTTTCCGAGCCGGACCGCACCTCACCGGCGCGGGCGGCTGCCATTCTGCGTGCGAATCCGGAAGCGCGCGGCGATTATGCGGACATTGCCGCTCTGCCGGACCACGACGTCCTGCTCGGCCAGACGGTCGCGGCGACACCGACCGTGGTGTCCTACTTCCTGACGTCCGAGGCCAATACTGTCCGTCCTCCCGAGGTGGCCGGCGTGGTCTTCTCCGGCACCCCGCCCTTGTCGGCGCTGCCAACGTTTCAGGGCGCGATCGTCACTTTGCCCGCTATCGGCAGCGGGGCGTCAGGCGCGGGCTTCTTGTCCCGTCTCGGCGACAGGGACGGCGTGATACGGACCGCCCCCCTTCTGTCGCGACTGGGCGATCAGGTTCTCCCGTCCCTGTCGCTCGAAGCGCTGCGCGCGGCCCAGGGCGCGGGCTCGATCCAGGTTCGCGGCACCGACGGCAGCGGCGAGGTCGCCGCCGGTCAGGTCGGGGTCGTCGCGGTCCGGACCGGGGAGTTCGAAGCCCCCACCACCCGCAGCGGCGAACTCTGGATGCATTTCACCGGCGAGGCCCCGGATCGGATCGTGCCCGCCTGGCGCATCCTGACCGGGGACTTGCCGCCCGATGAGATGCAGCGGCTGTTCGAGGGTAACATCGTCTTTATCGGGGCTGGAGCCGTGGGGCTTCGGGACCTTGTTTCGACGCCGGTGCGCGAGCGCGAACTGGGCGTCGTTGTCCACGCCCAGGCCGCCGAGCAGATGATCCTTGGCCGGTTCCTGATGCGGCCCGACTGGGCTCTGGGCCTGGAGCGGATACTGTTGCTCGCGTTTGGAGTCGGCCTTGCCTTTCTCGCACCCCGTCTCGGGGCCGTGCGCGGGGGAGCGCTGGCCATCGTCGCGTTGCTCGCGACGGCGGTCGGCTCATGGATCGCCTTCCGCTACAACGGACTGCTGCTGGAGCCGACCGTGCCGCTTGCCACGACGGCAAGCGTTTACACCGCCGTGACCGCCCTGTCCTTCTGGCGGGAGGAACAGAGCCGCGCCTACATCCGCCAGGCCTTCGACCGCTATCTTTCGCCTGAACTCGTCGAGCGCATCGCGCGCGATCCGGGGCAGCTGGAACTGGGCGGCGAGGAACGCGACATGACCGTCCTGTTCAGCGACATTCGCAGCTTCTCGCGCATCTCCGAGAGGATGTCGCCAAAGCAGCTGATCGACTTCCTGATCGAATTGCTGACCCCCCTGACGGAGGTGCTGCTCAACCGCCGGGCGACCATCGACAAATACATCGGTGACGCCATTCTGGCCTTCTGGAATGCGCCGCTGGATGATCCCGACCAGTACGAGAACGCCGCCAACGGTGCGCTCGACATGATACAGGCGATGAAGGCGCTCAATGTGCGGCAGACCGGCATGGTTGGTCCCTGGCCGGGCGACGTGTCGATCGGGATCGGACTGAACGCCGGACGGTGCTGTGTCGGCAACATGGGGTCGAGACAGAGGCTGGACTACTCGCTGATCGGGGACGCGGTGAACCTGGCCTCGCGACTGGAGGGGCTCACCAAGGTCTATGGCGTGCCGATCCTGATCGGCCAGACCCTCGCCCGGAACATCCCGACCTTCGCGGTGCTCGAGGTCGACCGGGTGCGGGTCGTCGGTCGCGAGGCGCCCGAGACCATCTACGCGCTCATCGGACGCCCGGAGGAGGCCGGGAGTGACGGATTCCTGTCTCTATCGGCATCGTGGAACCGGATGCTTCGGGCCTATCGCGAACAGGACTGGGCGGCGGCGGAGGCTGCGCTCGGCAACGCCCGGAGCGCCGGTGCGGCGCTCGGCGTGGACCGGCTCGCGCAGGTGTTCGAGGATCGGATTCGCCGGTTTCGCGATCAGCCGCCACAAGACGACTGGGACGGAGTCTACCAGGCTGAGGACAAGTGAGGGGTGCCGCGTCCGGGGCACTGATGATTGAGGGGAGAGCGACCATGCTGATCGCCCAGATCACCGACATCCACCTGGGTTTCGCCAAGGGGGGCGGATTCGAGGACAATGCGAAACGGCTGAGGCGCGTTGTCGCCATGCTGATGACGCTTCAGCCCCGGCCGGACGTGTTGCTCGTCACCGGCGACATGTCAGACCACGGCGATGCGGCCTCCTATCGCCGCTTGAAGCGTTACCTGTCCGGACTGCCGATGCCGGTTCACTTCTGCATGGGCAACCACGACGCCCGGGCGACCTTTCTTGAGCAGTATCCCGGGACCCCGACCGCCGACGGCTTCATCCAGTACACCCTGGAAGATTTTCCGCTGCGGATTGTCGTCACCGACACCCTGGAGGTCGGTCGTCACGGCGGCGGCTTCTGCGCGACCCGCGCAGCCTGGCTGGAAGCCCGGCTGGCTGAGGCGACGGATCGTCCAACGCTGCTGGTCCTGCACCACCCGCCGATCGACCACGGCATCACCTGGATGAGCGTCGGCGAGGGCGAAGCCTGGGCGCGCCGCCTGCGTGAGGTGGTCGAGCGCCACCCGCAGATCGTGGCAATGATCTGCGGCCATGTGCATCGCCAGATCGTGGCACCCTTTGCCCACACCACTGTTCGGGTCTGTTCGTCGGTCCAGCCACAGGTCATGCTGGATCTGAAGGCGATGGACCTTGAGACGCCCGACGACCGGCCGATGATTGTGTCGGGGCCACCGGCCTTCGCCCTGCATCGCTGGACCGGCTCGACGCTGGTGAGCCATTACTCGGACGTCGACGAGCAGGACCGGATGAAGATCCTCGCCCGCTACACTCCCAAGATGCAGAAGTTCATGCAGCACCTGGCGCATGAGCGTGAGAAAGGACGGGAGGCCTAATTCGGCTGCTCCGCTGAGGTCGGGCCGGGCCACCAGTCTTCAAGGCGCAGGGCGTCCGACACCCGATAAAGCGTGCCGCGCCCGGTCATGAACAACCGCTCCATCTCGATCCGGTTGAACGGGCGCGAGCCGAGACGGCCGAACACCGCCATCTGGTGGCCCGTCTCGTCGACCGCCCTGTCCCGATCCAGCCCCTTGGACAAGGCGAGTGCCGGCGAGGCTGTCCGGGCGAAGGCTATCAGCTCTGGCCGGGGTTCAGGCGAGAACCCGTAGAAATTCCGCTGACTGGCCGGGCTGGTCAGCTGGAGCACCTTCATCCCGTTCACCCCGTCCGCGACATAGGCGAACAGCGACGCATTGGTGGCCCCCACGATCACGTCCTCGGCGTCATTCAGCGTTCCGTCCAGGGTCACGCGTGTCAGGATGCGGGGGCTGCGCGGTCGCTCGATGTTGATCACGATCAGCCCCTCGCGCTTGGCTGCGACGTAGAGATAGGTCCGCGCGGCGTAGAGCTTTCGGGCATCAGCCAGGGGAACCACCGCCCCTTCGATTGGCCGGGGATCGGTCATGTCTGTGGCGTCGAGCACCCGCACGCCGTCCGCGTCGGTCACGAACAGGTAGCGGAACTGGAGCGCCGAGGCCCGCACGTCTGTCAACGGGACGGTCCGGACGTGCCGGGGGTTCAGCGGATCGTCCAGATCGACAACGACCAGCCCGGCGTCGGCGGCGACGTAGGCGTAGTGGCCCGCCAGAGTGACGTGTCGCGCACCGCTCAACACGCCGCCGGCGTTCCATGTGACGGCCCGGCCGAGATTGTTGTTCCTCGGATCACCGTCGGCGAGGGTGTCGACATCGACGAGAACCAGCCCTTCCCTGGAGTCCGTGATCACCGCGTAGTGATAGATGGGGTGGAAGGCCTGTTCGAGGTTTTCCTCGCGCATCTGCGCGGTGTTTCGGGTCGGAGCGATCGGCTGGTTGGTCGGCAGGGCCATGCAGGTGGCGTTCGCTGTCCGTACCCGGGTGGCCTGGCCCAGCGGTGAGACCGGGGCCGTCAGGATGCGGTCCGATACCCCCTTGTTGGCAATCGAGGCGACGTCATAGACCCGAAAGCCGCCCGCCCCCTCTGCGACATACAGATACTCTCCGCGCAGCTGCAGGCAGCGGGCGGCTCCGCCGGTGGACTGGAAGGTGTTCGAGATCTCCTCCAGTGCGCGCGTCTCGCCCGAACCGGACGCATCGAAGGTCTGGCCCCGCGTCCAGTCGATCAGCTCGCGCCCATTCCGCTCGACGTGCATTTGCCAGTAGTCCGGATAGGCATAGCGATGCAGGTAGGAGCCGAACACGGCCTGGGGCTCGTCCCACTCTGTGACCCGAACCGCCTCCAGCCCCCGCTCCAGCCCGACCCAGGCGTGAAGACCCACGAAGTTGACCGTGTTGGTTCCGAGGAGCAGCAGTTGGGCCATGATGGCATTGTTGTCCTCGGCCTCGGACACATGACAGTCGGTGCAGGTCTTGGTCTCTGTTGTGCGAACCGTGTGCGGAAAGTGAGGCGCGAAGGCCTGGGACGAAAAGCCCGCCGCCGAGACCGGCGGCTGCTGGGCATAGATGCGTTCCCGATTGATGTTGGTCGATGACAGCACCAGCGCCGACGACGATCGAACCGGCGCGATGACCGAACCCCGGCTGGTCTGGTGCCGACCCAGCTGGAACATGTCCTCGCGCGCGACCTGGGGGTTGTAGGTTGCATAGCTGCGGGTCGTGCCACCCTCGGCGCGGTGGCTGCCGGCCTGCCAGTTGGATTCGACCGGCAGGTGGCACCCGCCGCACGAGGGTGTCCATGAGGTGTGGCAGGTGAAGCAGGCCAGGTCCTCGTCGTCATGGGCCAGGTCGTCCTCGGCTACCCCTGGACCCCAGGCCTGGTCCGGGCGGCCCTCGACAGCCCGTGACATCAGCTTGGCCCGTGCCGCGCGCGGGTTGTAGCGGCCGTTTGCCGGATCGACCGTATCGCGGACCAGAGACACCTCCCACTCCAGGGCCGGATCGACGATCGAACGCTGGACCAGAACACGACGGCCTTCGCGCTCCAGCCATTCGAACCGACGCTGGCCGTCGGGATTCCGGATCAGGGCCAGATCGGTCCCCTCCGGCGGCGCAGCCGGTCCCGAGGTTCGCAGGGTTGGAAGGGCACGGGCAGTGCCGTGACAGTCCTTGCATGAGATTTCGACCGCAGCGGCGACTTCTCCGTAGATCAGTCCGGAACCGTGGCTATCCTGCGAGAAGTGACAGTCCGCACATTGCAGCCCCTTCTCGGCATGAATGTCCATCATGTGGACGGTCCGGCCGGGATTGACCCCTGGTTGGACGAATTCTGGCTCTCCGGCCCGGCGCCAGCGCTCCGGGTCGTCCGGATCGATGATCGCGCCCTCGGCATCCAGCAGATTGCCGGCCCGGTCCCGCTTGAACACCCCACGGAAATTCCATCCGTGGCCGTGATAGTCGGCGAATTGGGTGTCCCTCAGCTCGGGGTTCAGTCCATAGACCTCGCGCATGAAGTCGATGTCGGCCCAGCGACCGCGAGGCGCTGCTCCCTCGGGATTGCGGTCGTTGACCGCGCGGACCTCCTCTGCCGTCGGATAGACTTGCTGCTCCGGCCACATCGCGGGCGCGTCAGATTCGTAGTCCCACATCGTATAGCCGAGGTAGCTGTTCAGGAACATGTTCGGCTGGTGCATGTGACAGGTCATGCACTGGGCGGTGGGGATGGCCCGGGTGAAGGCGTGCCGGATCGGATGGCCCGGCTGGTCGCGCGGAATGGTCGGATCGACCGTCGCCGTCTGGCCGTCCCGCCCGTGCTGCTCATAGCCCAGGCTGTGCCTCGGCTCGCGGTCGTTGGCATAGACGACGTGGCAGGACGAACAGCCCGAGGTGCGATAGTCGCCGGGCTGGTCATTGGTCCCCATGAACCAGGTGTAGGGGTCGTTCAGCCGGGTCTTGTGGATGTTCAGCACCGGCACGGCGATCCGCAGCCCTGTACCCGGTCCCCGGTTCGACTGCCGGATATCCGGGCGGCCCGGTTCCTCCAGCCGCTGGATCAGTCCGGTCGGATTGGGCAGGCCGATCTCGGCGAAGACATTGCCCAGGTTCCGGCCGCCCCGTTCGAACACGCGGAAGACGTCCCCCGGTGGCGTCACCTGCCAGGTCGGTATGGGATAGAGCGTCGGCAGGGCCCCGCGGGCCGCTTCTGCCTCGGTCACCGTGCCGGGCGGATCGCCGGCGGACAGCAGCCGCGCGGGTTCGCCATCAGGTGTGTAGGCCTCGCCGATGATGTAGCGTTTGAACGGCAGGATGCCGTTGTTGTAGCTGGCCCCGCCGAAGAACATGGCACCGGTGGCCATCAGCGAGCGCTCGTTCGCCTCGATCAGGGGCATGTGACAGGCACCGCAGGCCTGGCGCGCCACGCGATAGTCGCCCGGATTGACGAAGCGGATGAACTCCGGGGCCTCCCGGTTCAGCAGGGTGTAGCCGCGCACGGGATTGGCTGAACCCGAATGGCCCCAGGTGATCGGGTAGCGTGGCAGGACGTGGGCCCGGTCGCGCACCGTCGCATAGGCCGGGTCGGTCATGGCCACGCCCGCCGGCAGGGTAGCGCTCGCGTCGCCTCCGTGACAGTCAGCGCAGCCCAGCACCACGGCCGGCGAGGCATGCATCGTCGTGGAATCGACCGGATCGTGACAGGTGACGCAGCCCTCGCTGCTGGCTGCGGCTGCCTCGGGTGTCTGGCTCCGGGGAGCCGGAGGGGCGTGGGCGTAAACTCGCGCGACCGGCGTCTCGTCGTCCTCGGACCGGACGCGGTCGCTGGACATGCCAAAGGTCAGGGCCGCCAGCCCCGCCATTGCCATTCCCCTGAACCAGCCCCGCTTCATCGCCCCCCTCAGAACGTCAGTGTGGCATTGAAGAGAAGAGAATAGTAGCGGCCATCCCTGTCGGAATCCGTGAACAGGTCCCCAAAGCCGTCGCCCGGCTCAAACATTGCCGCCGAGGCCCGCAGCACGACGTTTTGGGTTACAAGGGGCCGCCAGGTCGCGCCGACGGAGATGTCGAAGCCGACCTCATTCGGGATCGACCCCTCGTTTCTCAGGGCCTCGACCGTGGCCGTGTTCTCGAACCAGATATGGTTGAGGTTGCCAGTAACCCGCAGCGCGGGTGTGATGTCCGCATCGACGCCAAACCCGGCCAGGATGGTGCCGGGATTGTTGAAATTCGACTGGCCTTCCTCCTTGGACGATCGAAGGCTGTTCAGTACGCCATTTCGCCCGCTTGTGCCCACGGCGCGGCCACCGCCCGCGAACGGCACGCTTTGGCGGATCCAGAAACTGGTGTCGGCCCCGGCGAACTGGGGGTTTTCGAAGATGGCGTCGAAGCCGGTTTCAAGATCGTCGTAAGGGTCCTCGTCGCCAGTGGCATAGAGGAAGGACCCCCGGAACCGGACCCAATCCAGATCGTAGGAGGGCTCGACCGCCACAAAGCCCGCACGGATGTCGGCCGGTCGGCTGGTGAACAGCGAGTTGCGGTCCTCGCCAAAGGCTCCATGGAGGCTGGCCGTCAGGTTCAGACGCCCCCACCGACCGTCTGCGGCATAGCTGAGATAGACGACGTCGTAGCCGCGCGGCCTAAGGTCGCCGATGAGGGCGGGCCGGACCGGAAAGCCGTTGTCGTCGACGTGGATGTCCGTCTCGCGGTTGCGGTTGTAGATCACCGACACCTGAGAGGTCATGCCTGGCACCGGCAGGTCCTGGCGATACAGGTTGGCGATCAGCAACTGGTCGTCGCGGATCGGTTGGGTGACGTCGTTCAGGCCGGAGTTGGTGTCCTTTTCCAGCCGGACGAAGGCCGCCAGATTGTACTGGAACCGGTTGTTGTCGCGATTGCCGAAAAGTCGGACGCCCAGCTGGTTGTCCTGGAACAGGAAGCCCCGGAAATCGGCGTTGAACGGCTGGATGCCGACTCGCACGGAGTCGAAGTCGTAGCGGGCCGACACGTTGCGGATGTGATAATCGACAAAGGCCTCCTGCACGCCCAGGAAGCCGTCTTCCCGGCGGCTCTCCCGGCTGGGCCGCACGTCCAGGACACGGCGCTCGGGCACGTCTGCATAGTTGTAGTTCAGCGCGAGCGTCAGCCGGGCCTCAAGGTCCGGCGGCTTGAAGGCGGTCGAGCCCTCGATGAAGGCGAAACTGCCGATCAGCGTCTGGGATACGACAAGACTGTCCGCGCGGCCGAACACGTCCAGACTGCCCGGTCGTTCGGTGGTCTGCACGCCCACGGGAATCGGAAAGGACCGGGGCTCGACCACCGTGTCCGAAATGCCTGTAAAGGCGAAAAACCGGTCGTCGGAGCCCTGAAGAGGCCGATCCCCCTTCAGGGTGCTCTGGTTGTAGGGATCGAACCAGCGTTCGCGGACGCCGAACTGTTCGATCAGCCTCCAGCGATCCGGGATGGGCAGGTGGTCGGTTGGAAAGGCCTCGGGCGGAGGGGCCCGCACCGCGCCCGCGTTCACCTGTGTCACGGTCTCTGGAAAGGTGCGCTCCCGCCCTGGACGACGGCGCCAGGGCAGCCAGTCAAAAAGGCCCCGCTGACGGAGCTGCGGCTCGACGCTGGGTAGCGAATAGGCGACCGCCTCCTGGATCCTCAGGGGTTCTACGGGCTCCAGGAGCTCTTCGAACCCGGCCGCGTCAAGCGGTGGCCCGACACCGTCGGCGAGTGCCGGCGACGGCAGACTGCTCAGCGCGGTGGCCAGCAGAAGCAGGGACCGGAGCGGGCGTCTCACCTCACAGCCCCTGACAGACGTTCTGGTCCGCCGTTTCCAGGAACGGCGCGAAGGGGCAGCCGACATACCTCAGCCGCACGGACGCCCCGCTGACGTTGACCACGACCTGGTCGGACCGGGACGACAGTGGCGCATTGCCTATACCTCCGACTCGCGCCGCCGCGTTGTGAACGCCGAGGAAGGCGATCATGTCGTCCTGATCGATGCCGTCGCCGGACACGCCGATGGCTCCGACCATGACCGAGCCGCGATAGATCGGCACGCCGCCCGGGAAGATCTGCAGCCCGTTCTGAAGCCGATTCAGGCCGGGGCGGGCGTCCGGCAAGAAGGTGCAGCGCTGGGGCGTATCGGCCCCTGCGCCTGATACATGGCCGACGTGCTGTCCGAGGTTGGTCAGCACCAGGGCGGACTGAAGGCCCGTCGACAGGGGACTGAACCGCGCGATCGGGCGAGACAGGGGCCCGTTCGGACGCCCTACCTCGCCATCCGGGAAGTACGGGCGCGCCAGATTGCCTGTGCCGCGAACCGAAAAGGCCACGCCACCGCCGAGGGCGGACGGCTGGTTGAGAAAGGTTCGGGTCGCCGGAACAAAGCTGCGCACATCGGCGCTGGGGTCCGCCAAGAGATCAGCAGCTGCTCCCGGACTGCTCAGAAAGGCGGCCGATCGCGCCTTCTGGAGCGCGACATCGATCCCGAACAGCGGCGCATCGGGCGACCGGACGATGCCCAGGATCGCGCCCTGGCTGTCCACCACCGAGATCGTCACCTGGGCCCGGCTGTCCAGCGGGCGACGGATCTGGGCGCGGGAACGGCGCATCACCGCGAAGGCCTCCTCCAGCAGAGTCCGGACCTCGCCGGCGCTCAATGGCGTGCCGACCTGGGGCCCGTCGCCTCCGGCGGTCGGTGGATACCGCGGGTTCCCCGCACCGTCGGTCAGCACATAGGCATCCGGGTCGTTGTATTCCGAGGTGGTCGCGCGCCGGACCCCCGACGCCTCTGACCCGTAGGCCTGACCCGCGATGGCACCGCCACCGGGGTAGTAGCCGGTCACCGCTACGAACGTCCCTGTGCCTGCGGGCAGGGACCCAAGGGCCGGAGCCGTCGCCGGGTTGCTGCGGAGATCCGCGGCGGCCGCGTCGCTGAAGCGCAGCGAGGTACCGTCCACTGTGATGCGGTCGGCGCGAACATCTGCCGGAGCGTCCAGTCCTGTCGCGGCGGCGAAGGCGATCGACTCCTCCTCATCGCGATCCACGTCGAGCACATTGAGGTCGAAGCCATAGTCGCCGTCGGCCATCACGCCGACGCCGCCGACAACAACCCCGTTCTTGTAGAGGGGAAAGCCGCCCGGGTCGGCGGAGAGCCCCAGGGGTGAGCGTTTCGGGCCGATCCCGGAGCTTGCACCGCCACCGGCCACAAAACGACGCGACAGGTCCGAACAGGGCAACTGGCTGAACTGAACGCCGAACAGGGGGCCCGACTCCAGCCCGGCAGTCGAGGGCGCGGGCGGGAAATGCTCCTGCACAATCATGCTGGCCGTACGCGTCGAGAAGGCGTTGCCCGCGGAGGACAGGTAGGCCCCGGTAATCGCCTTGGCGATCGCTCCTGCGGCGGCCGGTGCCACCACGCCCTGGACATCGGTGTTTCCTGATGCACCGGCCCGGATTGTCATGGTCGGGCGCGCGCCGGCCATGGCATAGACGGCGAGGACATTTCCGACCCGATCGGTCACCGCAATAACGGCCGGCATCGACCGGGCCCGGGCTTCGGCCACGGCGCGGGCCAGAACGCCCTCAACCTCGGCAGTGGTCAGAGCCTGCTGGCCGATGACGGGATAGACCGGTGCCGCGGTACCGCCTCCACCCCCACTGCCGCCCGGATTGGTGGCTGAGGGCGAAGAGCCTCCCCCCCCGCAGGCTGACAATGCCATGGCCACGGAGACGACCATGGCAAGGCCGCGTGACGGGTTCACGTCGTACGGTCCAGGGTGGCGCGAACACGACCCAGAGATTGACGAAAGTCAGACGGCCGCCAACGGTTGGGATCGCGTGTCGCCGCATACGCGGCCTCAATGTCGGGACGCATGGAGGCCGCGACCGACCCGGACATCGCCCCTTGCCGAACGAGGGCTGCCAACAGGGTGTCGACGGCCATTACAGCCTGGACGCCCCCCGTATAGTCAGTGAAACGAGGCGCGAGAGCGTCGCTCAGAACCGAGCGCAGCAGATCCAGCGTCGTCGCGGTGTTGAAGCCGCGACTGGCCATTGCGCCTGCGAGCTCCCGACTTGAATCGGCGAGGCGGCGGGCTGCCGCGACGGCACCCGGGCGATCTCCCGCCAGGGCTTGATGGAAGGCCCGGGTGTTTTCGCCGAACCGGCCGGCCAGTTCTTGGCCCGCCATGGGTCTGGCTGCTACGCCCAGCAGGATCAGGTTTTCATCGTTGAACGGTGGCGCACCCCAGGCGATGGCGCGGTCCGGATTGCGCTCAAACCGGATAGCAGGGTCGACCTCGTCCGAGATCGCACGGTGACAGCTATGGCAGTCATAGAAGAAGAACTCGGGAAACTGGCCGTCCACACCCCGGTCTTCGCGGGCAAACAGCAACAGCGACCGCTCGAGCGCCATCGCCTGACCAACGGCCCAGACGGCTGGCCCGGCCCAGACCGGCTTGCGAGCGACATAGTCCGCATCTTCATCATGATGCCTCTGGAAGGCATTGAACAGATCGAGTTCAAACGTCAGGCGGGGGTGGCCTGCACTCATCATTCGATGGCTGACGAACTGCCCCGGTCGTTCGCTGCCAAGATGGCAGTCGAGGCAAACCGAGGCGGCGGTGCGCGGGTCGCCCAGCGGCGTCATCCCGCGCGCCACATTGTCGGCATGGGTCGCGCCCACTGCCGTGTGACTGGCCAGCCAGCGCTCGGAGCCCCCATGACAGGCCTCGCAGCCGACCCCGTCAGAGACCTGGAAGCGCGTGCCCCGACGCGGGGCCGGATCGCTGTGGCAGCCGAGACAGGCCGGAGCGCTCGCCGCGTCGCCAAGGCCCAGCCGGCTCGCGATACGCTGTGCCCAGCGGCCCTGAAGCGTGCGCCAGGCCCTGCTGTGTGCACCGGCCGAACTCGACGGGTCCTGCCAGGTCACCAGTTCGTTCTGCCGAACGATCGCGCCATCAGCCGCCTGGCGGCCGTGGCAGGTCGACCCTGCACAGGTCGCGACGCCCTGGTGCAGGTCGGCGGAGACCGCAGAGCTGGAACTGGCCAGCAGCCAAACAAGCGCGAGCAACGGCCCCAGCCAGGAAACCGGCAACGCCGCCCTCTGTACCCCCTCGAGCCTGAAGCCCAACCCGCTGTCCCCCGACAAGGCCTTGCGCGCCACGCTGGATCACCAAGCCGATCAGACGATACCACCATTCTGCGGACCGCCAACCAGCAACCCCTCTGCCGCGAGGTATTCGCCGAACGCCGTGTTGCCTTGGTGCCGGTGCGGTAGCACAGTGACGCCCGGTGGAGCGGCGGTGGCGTCAGACCCGCGTCTGACGGGCCAGGCCCGGGGATATGACGATGGCTCGACGGCGAATGGATTCCGCGATTGGGCCGGAGCCGGAGGTCGCTTCGTCGACACCGGCATCGGCACCCGTTTCATTCGGCAAGACCGGGGACGGCTCTTCCGGACCGGGCTTGCGAGGCCCCGCCGAGGACGTGACGGGCCCGCAAATCTTGCCGGGCCGACCTGAGCTATCGGTCCCCCGCGTCGTGACGGGGACTTTCGACAGCGGCTCTTCGATCGAGGATGGCCCGGCGGTGGTGCTCCCCGTCCTGTCCAACGATATCGGGGTCACTGCCGTAGTCCGGATTAACGGGGTCACCGTCACGGCGGGCAGCATTGTGACGCTCGCGTCGGGCGCGCGTGTAATCGTCAATGCTGACGGCACCCTCTCTTATGCCGTCGGTGGCGCGTTCCAGACCCTGGCCGCCGGGCAGACGGCCCAGGACAGCTTCACCTATGTCGCGACCGATGGCGGTGGGTCGGCCATTGCTCCCGATGGCCGGTTCGAGGCTTCGGCGATCAATGGCATCAACGGCTTCACCATTATCGGTGGGGCAGCGGGCGACCGCGCCGGTTATTCGGTCGCGGGGCTCGGCGATGTCAACGGCGACGGGGTCGCCGACCTGTTGATCAGTGCCCTGTCAGCCGATCCGAACGGAGAGCCGGACGCGGGGTCGAGCTATGTCGTGTTCGGACGTCGTGGTGGCTTGGGGACGTCACTCGACCTCTCGACGCTGAACGGAACCAATGGCTTTGCCATCAACGGGGGGGATCCGTTCGACTTTGCCGGAGCCAGTGTTTCGCGGGCCGGAGACATCAATGGCGACGGTTTCGCCGATCTCATCATCGGCGCACCTTGGGGTGAACTGAACCGTGGTTCCAATGCCGGGGAAGCCTATGTCGTATTCGGCCGGTCGGGCGGATTCGGCGCGACCCTGGACCTTACCTCGCTCAATGGCGCGAACGGCTTTGTCATCCGCGGAGGAGCGGCTGGCGACGGCCTGGGCTTCGCCGTTTCGGCAGCGGGCGATTTCAACGGCGACGGGTTCGGCGACCTGATCGTCGGTGCGCGAGGTGCGGATGGACGAGGTGCCGATTCGGGGACGAGCTACGTCGTGTTCGGTCGGGCGGGCGGATTTGAGCCGGGCATCGACATTTCCGCCCTGAACGGTGCGAACGGGTTTTCCATCGTCGGGATCAACGGTGGCGATCGCAGCGGCTTTTCGGTCTCGTCGGCGGGCGACATCAATGGCGACGGACTGGCCGATCTGATTGTCGGCGCGCCAAATGCCGACGTCGGCGGCCGCGCCGATGCGGGCCAGGCCTACGTGATTTTCGGCCAGCGGGGGGGGGCGTCATCGACCCTCGACGTCTCGACGCTGAACGGTGCCAACGGGTTCACCATTTCCGGGGCCCGGGCAGGCGATCACCTGGGCTGGTCCGTCGCCTCGATTGGCGACATCAACGGTGATGGTCTTGGCGATCTGGCCGTCGGGGCAGTCTATGCCGATCCCGGGGGGAGGGAGAACGCCGGCGAGACGTACGTGGTCTTCGGACGGCGCGGGGGTTTTGGGACCAGCGTGGATGTGTCGACCCTGACCGGGACCACAGGCTTTGTCATCACCGGGATTTCGTCGCTCAACCTCACGGGTCATTCGCTGGCTGCGGCCGGCGACATCAACGGTGACGGCATCGCCGACCTCCTGATCGGCGCGCTGTATGCGGACGGTGCCGGTGGTACCGATACGGGCGAAACCTACGTGGTCTTTGGACGACAGGGCGGATTCGGCGGGACTCTTGATCTTGCGGCACTCAACGGCGTCAACGGCTTTGTGATCGGCGGCAGGGGCCAGGGTGAGCTCAGCGGCCACAGCGTGGGCGCTGCGGGTGACGTCAATGGTGACGGGATCGATGACCTGATCATCGGCGCGCCCGGTGCGGATCCCTCAGGGCGGATTGATGCCGGAACCAGCTACGTCATCTACGGCAGCCGAAACGTCGAGCGTTTCACGGGCGCGACGACGGTGACGGTGACGTTGACCGGGACCAACGATGCGCCGGTGATCACCTCCAACGGCGGTGGAGCGACGGGTGCGGTCTCGCTGGCCGAGAACACGACCGCGGTCACGACCGTCGTCGCCACCGATCCGGACGCCGGGGCGACCCGCACCTTCTCCATCATCGGCGGGGCTGACGCGGCCCTGTTCCGGATCAATGCCCAGACCGGTGTTCTGGAGTTCATCTCGCCCCCCAACTTCGAGGCTCCGACCGACCAGAACGGGGACAATGTCTATGACGTCG